>Ga0209511_1001012_pt1 | contig 25917 bp, 25 predicted proteins | sample SSSSmetaG_FD_184141 | JGI IMG/M metagenome (GOLD analysis project Ga0209511, IMG submission 184141) | Glacier valley bacterial and archeal communities from Borup Fiord, Nunavut, Canada, to study Microbial Dark Matter (Phase II) - ​SSSS... | ecosystem: Environmental > Aquatic > Freshwater > Ice >... | reverse complement strand
GCGATTATGAGCGACTGACCACCTCCGTCGAAGCTTTTATTTACTTGGCAATGTGCCGCTTACTACTTAAACGATTGGCTATTGCTAACTTATGAAACGAGTTCTAAGAACCGATGAATGGCGGGAATTGATGGATAAAATTAAAAGCAACCCTGATTTCAGTAAATATTCATGGCCTGTGCCACCGTCCCCGCCCTGGTTGAAGCCCTTTGCCGATTTTGAATTAGATTTTCTTTCTACTGAACACTACCAATTTTTGTATCGCCGCCCTGATACGCGCCCCGGTAAGCTTACCGCCGCCATCGAAGAACGCGGTCAACATTATTTCGCGCTGGTGCTGAACGTGAAGGATATGGAGCAGAGCCGGGAATGGTTAGCGCAACAGGGTTTATTGCCACCCTCCGGTGAGCAGAATAACGCCGATTATGTCTGGCTGAACAACCAACGGGGCTACGGCACAACCTTCTTCCTCGTCCCTGAAAAAATCTAAAATGGTTGTCGGTTGTCAGTCGTCGGTTGTCGGAAGGGCATTCGTAGGAGGATGCTCCGCCATCCGACCGTTATCGCAGGGCAGAGCCTGCTCCTACAAACTCAAAACTCAGCACTCAGCACTTCCCGGCAGGCTTGCCAGACGCGCTCGACACTGACGGTCTGGATGCCGCCCTGCTCCGCCGAAAGACGCTGATACTCACTCAGGGGCAACCCCGCAAGTGCGCTGGTTTCCAGAGGGGCTACCGCTCGTCCGCGTGAGGTGTAGGGGCCGTAGCTCAGGGGGTTGCTAGGGCCAAAAACCGCCACCACCGCCGTGCTACAAGCCGCCGCAAGGTGCATCAGCCCGGTATCGTTACCCACAAATAGAGCCGCTTTCTCAAATAACGCCCCACTCTCGCCAATGTCAAAACAACCTACCGCATCGAATATTTTGGTTTTGTCGCCAGAAAAAGCCTGTAACAACTCGTCGGCTAATTCGCGGTCTCCCCGGTCTGGTGCGCCAATTACCACCACCTGATAGCCCTGCTGGGTTAGCTTCTCGGCAATTCGGGCGAAATTTGGGCTGGGCCAGCGTTTGGAAAGCACATGGGTATCGGGATTGTTGCCACCACCAGGGTGAATCACCGCAAAGGGGTGATAGAAGTCAAGGCCCAGCTCCGCCGCCTTGTGTTGTACCTGGGCGCGGGCCGGGGCGGTGGGGAAAAAATTAACGCTGGACTGCGAAACCGCTATCCCTAACGCCTTTAATACTTCCAGATATATTTCGGCCTCGTGCTTTAGGGACATATCCCCCAAATGGTTAGGCTGGTTTGGATGATTATGGTTTGGTCGGGAAGGGTTAGAAGTCGGCGAAGGGCTAGGTATAAGGATAGCCCGTACATTCAGGGCAAACCCCCGCCCCGCACTGTCCAGCCCCGCCCTTATTTTTGCCCCCGCCAACCAGGGAATCAGATTTAAGAGGGGGGAGCGGTCAAAAACTATAATTCCCTGATAGTGAAACTTGCGAAGTCGCCAGATAAAAGCAAGATAGCTCTTGAAACTGAAATGGGAGCCTTTTGAACCTGTATCAAGGGTGGCATTCAGCCATAGATTATTTTCTACCACGGGCCGCGCCCAACCGCTAACGGCATAATCCAACCGCGCCTGGGGCAGGGCTTCCCGCAGAGCCGCTATCGCCGGGGTAGTCAATACTACGTCTCCCAGACAACAAGGCTTCAGGATTAACAGACGCAGGTTAGGCGGAAAATCAGCCAGTTGGGGTGGTTTGCCCTGAAATAAGTCAAATAACCGCCCCAGGCTACGGCAACCCAATGTGATTAGTTTTTCGCGCCCTACTGCCCAGCGACTACGTTGTTTCATTGAATAGTTGTTGGTTGTTAGTTGTTGGTTATTGGTTATTGGTTATTGGTCAACAGGTTTTATATTATGACCTTTGACTTTCAACTTGTAACTTTCGCTTATTAGTTTGTTTGAGGGGCGGGGCCGAGGGCAAAGGTCATCTCGCCTCGTGCCGCCACTTGCCCATTTACGGTGGCAAGGCCGTTAGCTTTACAAATTGGGCCGCGAATTTGGGTAACTTCAGTCTCCAGGCGCAGAATATCCCCCGGCTGTACCTGTTTTTTAAAGCGCACCGCATCTATTCCGCCAAAAAATCCCAGCCGCCCCTTGTTTTCTTCCATCCCCAACAAAGCTACCGCTCCAACCTGGGCCAACGCCTCGATTATCAGGACACCCGGCATTACGGGATATTCAGGGAAATGCCCCTGGAAAAACCACTCGTTGTAGGTAACGTTTTTCAGGCCAACCGCCCGCTTGCCCCATTCTACCTCAATAATTTTATCAATCAGCAAAAAAGGAAAACGATGGGGAATAATTTTCTGTATTTCCGGGATAGTTAGTTCCATTGGCGGGCTCCTTTAAAAGTGCCGAGTTAAAAGATAGGAAAACTGCTGGTCTATTATAACAAAAAAGCCAGGGCGGGACTCTTGAGAGAGACCTGCCCCAGCCTGGTTAAACGTTAGAAAAAGGTCTGATTAGGGATTCACGGCGGTGATGTGAGTACCCCAATTGGCAAAGAGCGTGCGTGGTGCGTTCGGGATGAACTCCTGAGAAACCCAGATTTTGCCGTTAGGTGAAACCGAGGTTGCCGAGTAATCACCCCAGCGTTCTACCCCTGCACCACCGTAGCCAGTAAAGCCATCCGCCGGACCAGCTCCCGCCGCCGCCAGATGCCCACTGACAAAGCCACCGTTGAAGTAGCCGAATACCGCGCTGGGGAAGTAATCCGGCCCAACCAGCGTCATGGTCATAACGGCCTTGCCATCGGCCCGCACCCCAATAGAGGGATAGGTCAGACTGTTGTTGAAGAACGACAACACTCCTTGCCTTGAAACACTTGCGCCTAACACCCCACCACTCCAGCTAGGAGTCAGGATGAAGAAGGCCGCTCCGGTGCGGGCAAAGGCTCCCGGCGCAACATCCGTTGCCAGGGCTGTAACAAGCTGTCCCTTGACGTAGGATACTTGAGTAGTGCGATAGTCGCCCGTATCCAGCCGGGGAGCAGGAAGTCCAAGCGATTCGCCGTAGGGTCGCGGCCCATCTTTTTGGACTGCTGGTAGCGAACTGGTATAGGCCAAAGTGGACACTACCGTTTTGGACAGGGTGAGGCTGGGGGAGCTACTGCCTAACGAACTGGTATTGGTAATGGCCCAAACTACTAGACTGCTTTCAGTGTTGAAAACAAAGGGCGCACTCACAAAATACTCGGTACCACCATTTCGGTTATCATAGCCACCCCCCGGCGGAGTAGTAGATGGTTGCATAGTGAAGGGGATAACGTCGGTAGCGGTCGGGTCGAAAGGCAGATAGAAATTGACCACTGGTACAAAGGCTTCACCTCTTACAAATGCAGCTTTTTCGCTCGAATAGAGGTCTACCCCACTAAAATTACCGTTAATGCCAAACTGATTGACGCTAAAATGGAAACCAGTTTTGTCTGCACCAATCATGGTAAAGTCAGGGAAGCAGGGGCAATCTTGCTGACTACTGTTGGTGGTAGGCAAAGTGTACTGTAACCAGGCTCCGGTGGGGTCACCCGTTTGGCTAACCGAGAGGTGAATGGCACTACCGGGTACTTGCGCTCCCGTTATGGGGTTAACCTCGTTGCTCCAGATTTCCAGGAAGAAGCGGTCACTGTCCGAGTCATAATAACAACGGGGGTCACTCACTTCGGGGCCACGAATCTTGGTAACTCGGTCAAATTCGGGGGTTAACCCCAGGAATTGGCTAATGGCCGTGGGGCCGGAAAGCAAAGTACCAGTCGGGCTATAAACCGCTAAAGCCGTATTGACCGCCTCAAACACGAAATTATCACTGACACAAAGAGCTTGGTCGGGGGGCTCAAGGCTGAACTGAGTGTTGCTGTAAGCTCCAGTGCCAGCCAAACGTTGGTCGCGGTGGGTCAAGCCATCAAAGCCGGAAAAGGCGGGGCTGGCACTGCTAGTTGAGATATCGGTACTGACTGAAAGTTTAGCCCTGGTGGGAGTTGATTTCAAGGGCAGGGTTAATTTTTTGCTGCTCTTGGTGATGGAGTCGCCCTTGAGACTGTTAAGATTAACCGCACTGGTGGTTGGGCTGGAAAGTTTGCTAGTCCCAACCTGACTGAACTGAGTAATAGTCTGTTGGGCAACGCTGGTAGTCTTGGCGGTGGCAGTCTCTACCGTTAAAGCGGTAGCAAAGAGCGAAAAAATCAGCACTAGGCTGATAAATGCCCCAATTCTTTTCATAGTGTCATTCCTCCGTTCAGACAGTCATCTTTGAAAGTCTGAAATGTTGTTAGCTAATGTCGAATAGGAACACAAAAAGTAGGTAGCCTTAAAAAACCTTAGTTTCTCAAGTGACGACAAAATCAAGTTTGATTACTAAGTTTTATATAAGCTACAAAAATCGAAGAACTGGCTTTCTAGTTGCTTTTACCCGCCAATACTTTTGCTTTTACCCTGATTAAACCAAAGGTATAACTACAATAGCTGGCAGAAATTATTGAGTTGGATGTCTTGATACTAGATATTCGCAAGGAGGAAGAGTGACTATAGTGTGAGTTAACCTTGCTCTCTCGTTGGTTGTTCTAAACCAGTTGACTGGTGTGGTTTCAAGTTTACCAGTCCAAAAAAATGTAGAAGAATTAATCTTCCCTTAATGTAAATATTTTAACATAGCTTGAGGGTAACGTCAATAATTTTTGGCCCTCTCGCGAAAATAGTCCTTTAACTCTTGACAATTTTAGTAACTCGGCTATAATTAGGCCACTGGTATATACATCTAGTCCACATGCTGAAAAACACACCCAATCAGTTACAGATAATACCCGTTAGAAGGTAGCAATGCTAAAATTCGGGAATTTGCCGCGCTATTATCAATTGCGCGAGGTTTTGCGAGAGCGAATATTAGGTGGGCAATGGAGCGCAGATGACCGCTTGCCCTCTGAACGTGAACTTTCCGAACAGTATGGATTAAGCCGGATGATGGTGCGCCAATCCGTCACCGAGCTGGTAAAAGAGGGGTTGCTCTATCGCGAACAGGGCAAAGGCACTTTTGTGGCCCGCCCCAAGATTACCCAGCAACTTTTGCGGCTTACCGGATTTACCGAGGATATCAAGGCCCGTTCCCAGAAACCAGCTACCAAAGTTTTGAGTGCCGAAATGTGGCCCGCCGACCCCAATGTGGCTGAACGGTTGCGGATTAAAGAGGGTCAGTTGATTTTTCGACTGCGCCGCTTGCGTCTGGCTGATAATGAGCCACTGGCGGTAGAAATGTCGTTGGTCAATTTTATCGGTTGTGAAAAGCTGCTGGAAGAAGATTTGGAACAAAACTCCCTCTATCGCTTACTGGAAACAAAGTATGGTTTGCCGCCCAGCGAGGCCGAGCAAGAGCTTGAAGCTGGTTTAGCCCGTGAGGAAGAAGCCAGCTTGTTGAAAATTGAGGTTGGCGGCCCGGTACTGCTTACCCGGCGCGTCACTTATACCGAGCGCGGTTTACCGATAGAATACGCCAAGTCGGTCTATCGGGGCGACAAATACAAGTTTTATACCCGGCTAATGCGTGACCGGGAGCAGCCGGGAAAACTCTAAGCGGTTGTCGGCAATAAGACCAGCGAAACATCTGCAATCTACGGCAAAACTATCTACTCTACTAATGCTATTAACGATAATTGAGAAGCTACTACTTTTCATGCAATTCCAAATGGAGGAGAAAACATGACTGAGCGTTTTCTAAAGAAGGGCTATAGCCGGGCGGGATTGACCCTGGCACTGGCCTTTATTCTTACACTGGTGCTGGCGGCTTGCGGCGACCCTACCGCGACCACTGCCCCGGTTGCCACGACGGCGGCTGCCACTACCGCTTCCGCCGCGACTACCACGGCGGTTGCTACCACTACGGCGGCAACTGCCCCTCTGGGTGCGCCTGTTAGCAAGAGCGGTTTCAAGGGTACATTGACCTATTGGGCTTTGGGTTATGCCCCCAACGGTGGTAACGTTTTCAGCAAGTCCACCGATGCGGCGGTTGCCACTTTTACTAAGGCTAATCCGGATATCAAGGTCGAAATCGTTGGTTATACTGCCGATAACGCTGGATTTGCCAAAATCGTAAACGCGGTACAAAGCGGTACAGGAGTAGATGCCTTCCGTATCCCTAATGACAGTCTGCCCGTATTGGTGGCTCAGGGCGCGGTAGCCCCGATTGATGATTACCTGACCGCTGAAGACAAGGCCGATATTTTGCCCCAGCTTTTCGACCTGGTTAAGTTTGATGGCAAGCTCTATGCCTGGCCGTTGTGGGTTCCCCCGGTAGCGATGTACCTGAACGTGGATGTTTTCAAGGAAAAGGGTATTGACCTGCCTAAAGATAGCTGGACTTACGATGAGTTTGTGGATATTGCCAAGAAGTTGACCTTTACCCGCGCTAATGGCGAAAAGGTTTATGGCTATTCCGCCCTGGTTGACCCCGGTTTAGTGGATACCTGGCCGATTATTATGTCGGATGGCGCGTTGCCACTGTCAACCGATAATAAAAAGTATACTTTCAATAGCCCCGAAGGTATTAGTGGTTTGAAGAAGTTGACCGACCTCGCTCTGGTACACAAAGTGACCCCGCCCGACTTTGGCACTCAGAAGCAGGATGATATTCTGACCGCCATGAAGAGCAAGTTGCAAGCGATGTGGAGTCGCCCAAGTGGTGATGCTGGTACGCTGGTGGCAGCTGGGGTTAATATCGAAATCCGCCAGATACCCATCGGAAAGACTGGCAAAAATGTTTCAGCCGGTGGGGTTGGTATGATTGCGGTTGCCGCTAACAAGGATAAAACTCGTCTGGCTGCCAGTAACGATCTGGTGAAATATATGACCAGTGCTGGAGTGGAAAAGGACGTACCGGGTTACTTCCTGGCTCCCTCAGCTCGAAAGTCGGTGACAGTAGTATCTCCTTACAACAAGTTTGCTCCTTCGGCGGCAGTGGCCTGGATTACCCCTAGTCTGGTAGTTTGGCCGCAAGTTCGCACCCTGATCCACCCTCGCTTACAGGAGGCGATTCTAGGTAAGAAGACCGCAGAGGAAGCCTTGAACACCCCCGCCGACGAAGCGAACAAGCTATTGGCAGGGAATTAAGCGGTTGTCGGCAATCGGTTGTCGGTTGTCGGCAGCTTAAACCAAAAATACCCATGTCATTCTGAACGAAGTGAAGAATCTTGCTTAAAATAAGTAGATTCTTCGCTTACGCTCAGAATGACAAACCCTGTGACGTTACCAATTATAAAGATTGTGTTTTCTGCGTCCCTGTGATGAGAATTAGGAATTTAATACCTAAAGCCTAACACCTAACACCTATTATTAAGGTTGGAATTATGGCACAAGCAGAATTAAAGCGGGTTGCGCCCCAGTCCGACAGCCTTGGCTATCGGGTTGGGCGGTTTTTCAAGAAATATGGCTGGGGCTACGCTTTTGTATTGCCCAGTATGTTAACTTTTCTGGTTTTTACCCTTGCGCCCGTTATTTGGTCGTTTATCATCAGCTTCCAGGATTTTCGACCACGCGGCAACAATGATTGGGTGGGCTTCAAGAATTACACTGACGCTTTTACCACGCAGGGTGGGGTATTTGTTACCGCCCTGAAAAACACGGCCTATTATGCCGCGCTTACCGTTACGGCTAACGTATTTATAGCCTTGATTCTGTCGAGCCTGATTCAACCGCTCAACAAATATGCCCAGACTTTCTTCCGGGCGGCCTATTATTTACCCGCCGTTACCAGTGCCGTGATTATCGCCGTTATCTGGCGGTGGATGTTTAATACGCAGTGGGGCTTTTTGAACTATCTACTCAGTCTGGTAGGGGCTCAACCCGTGCGCTGGTTGTCCGACCCGGATATTGCCCTCAATAGTATTACCCTCTCCACGATTTTGACTGTGCCCGCCACCGGGGTGGTGCTGTTCAGCGCGGCGATGGGCAGTATTCCCAAAGATTTCTACGAGGCGGCAGATTTGGAAGGGGCGGGAGCTATCCGAAAATGGTGGAGTATTACCCTGCCTCTGGTAAAAGCTACTACCTTATATATTGTGGTGCTTTACACCATTGCCAGCTTTGAGGTTTTCGAGAAAGTTTACATTATGGTGCCGAGTGGGGTCGGGGATAGCACTCAAACTATTGTCACCCAGATTTACCAGTCGGTTTTCGCGCAATTACGCTACGGGGTAGCCTCGGCTCAGGCAATTGTCCTGTTCTTGATTATCGCTTCAATCGCAATAGTTCAGTTCCGCTTCTTGCGGACGGATGTGGAGTATTAGGATGGCAGCGCAAGCAGGAACACGCCCGACTCAAGCCCGCCAACTGAAATTTAATGGCAGCAAAATCGTGGCCTGGGTGATTTTGATTGTCACCACTGTAATTTCGTTGTGGCCTTTGTATTGGTTGATAATAACGGCTTTTACTCCTACCAAAGACACTATTAAGACCCCACCGGATTTAATTCCGATTAATGCCAGCCTGGACAATTTCCAGCGTTTGTTTGACCAGGCTAAAAACTATTGGGGTTGGGCCGCTAACAGTTTTATCATAACCTTTAGCATCACGATTTTTCATGTTATTTTCGATACGCTGGCGGGTTATGCTTTTGCTAAAAAGAAGTTTCCCGGTAAGAATATTATGTTCTGGCTGATTCTTAGCACCCTGATGATACCGATTCATGTGACCTTGACCCCGCTTTATATTGTAGTTCAGAATTTCAACCTGCGCGATAATTTGCTGGCGGTAATTCTGCCCGGTACAGCTAACGTCTTCGGTATCTTTCTGATGCGCCAGTTTATTCAGACTTTGCCCTCAGAGTTAGAGGAAGCAGGTCGGATTGATGGCTGTAGTGAGATACGGATTTTCTGGAGTATTATCATGCCCCTCAGTAAGCCCGCGATTGGGGCGTTAGCAATCTTCACCTTTGTACGTTTCTGGAACGACTTCCTGTGGCCTTCGATGGTCTTAATCCGGGCCAACTCTTATACTCTGCCAGTGGGGGTTGCCAGCCTTCAGGGCGAATTCGGCACGGATTATGGCCTTATCTTCGCGGGCGCGACTCTGGCAGCCTTGCCTATGATTATCTTCTTCCTGGCTTTCCAGCGTTACTTCCTGGAAGGAGTGCGGATGGGGGCGGTGAAAGGGTAAGGATGAAGTAGGAAGGATGAAGGATGAAAAATCAGGGGACAGGGAAATTCGTAGGGGTAGACCTCTGTGTCTACCCTTCTCTGTAGGAGCAGGCTCAGTCCTGCGATAATCATCGGATGGCGGAGCATCCTCCTACAAAGATTCCCGACAATTTTAGATCTTCGATTTTAGATTTTAGATTATGAGTTACTATGGAACTAAAAGCCCGAATTATTGGAATGATGAGCGGTACTAGCGCGGACGGAATAGACGCGGCTCTGGTGGAATTTAGTGAGCGTGAGCCGGGATTCGTGGAGTTTCGGTTGTTGGGACACCGTGAGTCGCCCCTGAACCCGACTTTGCGGGCGGAAGTTTTAACCGCTTGTGCCAAAGCCGCCGATACCCAGGCCATTTGCAAACTGAATTTTGCTCTAGGAGAAGCTTTTGCTGAGGCCGCTAACAATCTCTTAAAGGATTTGAATCTTAAACCTGAAGAGGTGGATTTAATCGCTTCACACGGGCAAACGGTCTGGCATCAGGTTGATGCGGGAGAGCCAAGTTCGACCCTGCAATTGGCCGAACCCGCCATAATAGCCAATCGTAGCCAGATCAGCGTGGCCTCGAATTTTCGGGTGGCGGATATGGCGGTAGGGGGGCAGGGTGCGCCCCTCGCTTCCTTTTTTGATTACGTTTTTTTTGCTGATGAACATAAAACTAGGGCTTTGCAAAATATTGGCGGGATTGGCAACGTAAGTTTTTTACCCGCTAACGGTGGCCCAGAATCGGCTAGAGCGTTCGATACCGGGCCGGGGAACGTTTTGATGGATTTTGCGGTAGCCCATTATACCAACGGGGCCCATAGCTACGACCAGGACGGACAGTTAGGGGCGGCGGGCAAGGTAGACCGGGAGTTGTTGGCGGAACTGTTGCAACATCCCTATTTTGCCATGCTCCCGCCCAAAAGCACCGGGCGCGAACTATTCAGCGAAGCTTTCTGGTTGGAAGTGCGGACTAAAGGCGAAAAGCGGGGTCTTTCCCCCAACGATATTATTGCCACATTGACTGCCTTCACCGCCAGTAGCATCGCCCTATCATATGAACAGTTTGGCCCGACGGGTGGAATAGCTGAGGTCATCGTTAGTGGTGGAGGTGGGCGCAACCCCTTCCTGATGAAACTGTTAGGTGAGGCACTAGGCCCGAATGTGCGGTTACGGCTGCATGATGAATTCGGCCTACCCGCCAAGCTCAAGGAAGCTACTTTTTTTGCCCTTTTTGGCTATGAATTATTGCGGGGTCGTCCGGCGAATCTGCCCGCTTGTACCGGGGCAAGCCGCCCAGTAGTGCTTGGTCAACTTACCCCTGGCCCAAACTTTCCGGGCTTGCTCCAGCATTTTGCCCCATATATGTTGTCCAACCTGCAACCCCTGACCAAATTAACTCTTAAAACTACTGGCTACTAAGCAATCCCTCACCCTTAAACTCCCGGATACGACGATGAAATTTAACTATTACATTTGTAAATAGCTCCAACTTGCCCGGCAATAAATCACCGGGCTAAAAGAGCAAGTTAAAAATATAGGCTCTCTTAGCGCGGTGGCTTTAGTCCCGCGCAAACCAATGCCTGTCCCTACAAAGAAAGGGGAAGAATTTTTCTTCATTTTGCTCCTTACTCCTTAATTCTTTATTCTTATTGCTGATTTTCAAATTGACATAAAAAAGTACCATTAACCTATTGCATTTCCGTGCTATAATGGCGATAATAATGATGTTAACATAACACAAGTATATCAACCCTTTTAGCTCACCTGTAAGTGTAGGTATAAGCACAACCCGCAGTGCAATACCGTTACAAAAAGGAAGTAGGATAGAACTTATGAGACGACGTGGGCCGGCTATTCTTCTGCTAATACTTTTGATTGGGGTCGCGGCGGTAGCTATTTTTCTATTAACTCGCCCAAGCACTCCTGCAACTGATCCCAACGCTCAGGTAACCACTGCGGTTACTCCTGGTGGTAGTATTAATATTGCTACCCCAATATTGCCAACCGCTACCCCTCCTGCCCAGAATGTTAAGGTGGTAGCCGTTAGCCGTAACCTGAATCAAGGTAGCGCATTAGGGCCGGACGACCTGGATACTATTTTAATCTCGCGCACCGAATTTGATTCTGACCCTAACCGCGACACTTATCTAAGTGATCCCAATGCCGCTATCGGGCGCATCCTGAAAATTCCCCTCACTGCACGGCAAGCTTTACGCACCACTGATATTATTGAAGGTAACTTCTCCAGCTATATGAAGCAATTGGTGGCTGAGAAGCGTTTGGAGCCGGGTAAAAAAGCTTTTGCCTACGCTACTAACGACCTTTCTACTGCCGCCGGACTGGTGGCCGAGGGCGATTTGGTTGACGTAGTGGCGACCTACATCTTCGAGCGCAAGGGTGACCAGGATAATGTGTCGGCGGTTGTGGTAAGCAGTGGCACCCCTGGCGCGTCCAGTGTATCCCTTCAACGTCCGGTAGTATTGGAACTTAGCACCAAAACCATTCTGCAAAATGTGCGGGTATTACGGGTCATTCGGTTTGGTGCCCCTCTTACTCCTTTCCGAGTGGAGAAACCAACCCCAACCGCTACTGTGCCTTCCGGCGATGCTGCTCAACAACCTGCTACTACTACGGGGGTGGCGATTGGTCCAGGCACTCCTACTCCCTTGCCAACTTTACCACCTTACGAAGAAAGTGGTCGTCAGTTTGGCACCACCCAAATTCTAGTGCTGGCGGTAACTGACCAGGAGGCCGAAGTGCTGAAGTTTACCCGTGAGGTTCGCACTACTCTGGGAGTATCGGCTTTAGTAGGCGTTAACGGTGCCCTGCCAAAATTGCAGCCGGAATTTAGTGCTGATCGGACTGTTTTAGCCCAAATCCCGGTGGTACACTTCACCCTGCGGGCTCGTCCCCAGGATACTGCCAACCCGCAAGACCCGGCAGTTACCATTGATAAAACCAGTGGTGTGACCTTCCGAACTCTGGTAAGGGATTATGGCTTGCCGATACCCGAAGCGGTATTTGCCACTCAAATAAAATGACGAGTATAGCTTAAAAATTTAACCGGAAAGGCTAAGATGAAGGCGGAAATTTTTCGACCTTCATCTTTCCTGGTTAAGTTCCTAAAACTAGCCGATATATCCTAGCCCACCGCAAAGCAAATCTATTGCATGCTACTGGTAAAAATGTTAAAATTTTCTACAAGGAGCAAAGTGCCAGATTTTTGCCTTGCTTGATATTAAGCATGGCTTTGGGTTGTTATGGTTATCGTAAGGTTGAATTGTTAAAATGTTAACATAGCACCCGCTTTGGCAAACAATTATTAAGTAAGTTGGTAGATAATCGCTGCACTTGACGCGGCAGCCGATAAATTCTCAGTTAGCAAGGATAACTTATATGACAGACCCGCAGCAGAAAATTCGTCTGTTGGTAGTTGATGATATTGTTGAGACTCGAAACAATCTGATTAACTTACTTTACTTTGAAAAAGACATTGAAGTTGTTGGGTCGGCGACCAGCGGTTTAGATGGTATTGAGACCGCTAAAAAACTTCTGCCGGACATCATCCTGATGGACATTAATATGCCCGACATGGATGGTATTACCGCTACCGAAAGAATCCGCCAGACTATCCCGAATGTAGCAGTAATAATGATGTCGGTGCAGGGCGAGCAGGATTATCTTCGGCGGGCAATGCGGGCCGGAGCCAGCGAATTTCTGGTCAAGCCCTTTAGTGGCGATGAATTAATCAGCAGTATCCGGCACGTCTACGCCAGCGAAGCCAGCAAACGTCGCTTCGCCCCTGTTTCGCCCTACCCAACTTCAGGTGTACCAAGTGCCGATGGCGGTGGTTCGGAAGAACTGGGCCAGATTATTAGTGTATTCAGCCCCAAAGGGGGGGTAGGTCGCTCGGTAATTATTACTAATCTGGCGGTATCGGTAAAACAAATCAGTAAAAAAAGGGTGGCCCTGGTAGATGGCAGCCTTTTCTTTGGCGATGTCAGTATGATGATGAACGTGCGTCCCGCTAAAACTATCGGCGATTTGCACGGACGGGCCGGACAGCTTGATGCCCAACTGCTACAGGATGTAATGATGTCCCATAGTAGCGATGTTAAAATTCTCCTTGCTCCCCCCAAGCCTGACCAGGCCGAACTTATTCAGGCCGAAGAACTTACTAAAATATTGCAGGAATTACGGCGCAATTTTGACTTTATCTTTGTGGATACCTTTCCATCGTTAAAAGAAGAAACCCAGCTTGCCATTCTGGATGCCAGCGATATTATTCTGACCATTATGACGTTGGAAATGCCCTCGATTAAAGATATCCGTCTGTTCCTGGAAGTAGCCGAAATACTGGAATATTCCCGTGATAAAATTGTGCTGGTACTAAATCGGGCCGATGCCAAACACGGCCTGAAAGTGGAAAGTATCGAATCAACTATCCAGCACCCTATCGCTGCCACTATTCCTAGCAGTGGGGTCGCGGTCACTTTGTCTATCAATCAGGGTACGCCCCTGGTAATGGACGACCCTGGCAACCCTTTCTCGAAGGGAATTGAGGCTCTGGCCCACCGCGTAATTGACGGCACGCTTAACCTGCGGGAAGGCAAAGCCGGAGCAAAAGCTGGCGCGACTAACGGCAATGGCAAGGGAACTAAAAAGTCGGGCATCTTTAGCCTGTTTGGTGGGCGAAAATAATCTAGTGGTCTTCGCGTTTTGGATAACAAAAACCTGAGTTTTTTGGGTTTATATCCAGGATTCTGTAGTATAAATGGTGTGAGGTGGTAAATTGTTATTAAGAAGAATTGGTACATCTGACCCTGGTAATGAGAAAAATGCGGCGGGCACTCCTGCTAATAATACCCCGGCAGTTCCTGGCGGCTTAACCGCTATTAAGGAACGGGCCGCCGCAGCAGAAGATCGCCCGATGACTAATCAGCGTGACCGCAACGAAGTACCAATGAGTAAACAGGAGAAAATCCTTTACGAATTCAAGCAAAAAGTTCAGGAAAAATTAGTCGCCGAAATAGAGCGCAAACAAATTAGTAGCGGCGACGAACGACAGGTTAAAAGTATTACCGAAGACATTTTTAACGAGGTTTTGGCTACCGAGTCTATGCCGCTAACCCGGCAAGAAAAAGGCACCTTGTTGGATGCAATTCTGGCCGAAATTTTGGGATTTGGCCCTATTCAAGCCCTGTTGGGTGATGATACCATCAGTGAAATTATGATTAATGGGCCAAAGCAGGTCTTTATTGAGAAAAAAGGTAAACTGATAAAAACTGATGTTACCTTCCAGAACGACCAGCACGTAATGCGGATTATTGATCGTATTGTGTCACCGCTAGGTCGGCGCGTAGATGAAAGCTCCCCAATGGTGGATGCCCGCCTACCAGATGGTAGCCGCGTGAACGTGGTTATTCCGCCGATTTCGCTGGTTGGCCCGGTAGTAACCATCCGAAAGTTTAACAAGAAACCTTTGACCATTGATGACCTGATTCGCTTTGGCTCAATGTCACGTCAAACCGCTACCTTCCTGGAAGCATGCGTTAAAGGTCGCTTGAATATTGTGGTGGCGGGCGGTACTGGTTCTGGTAAAACCACCCTGCTAAACGTGTTGTCGGGTTTTATTCCTGATGATGAGCGAATTATCACCGTTGAAAATGCCGCCGAGCTTCAACTACGGCAGGAACATGTGATTACACTGGAGTCCAAATCGGCTAACATCGAAGGTAAGGGTGAGGTTAGTATTAGAGATTTGGTAATTAACTGTCTTCGGATGCGCCCCGAACGTATAGTAGTAGGGGAGTGTCGCGGTGGAGAGACATTGGACATGTTACAGGCCATGAACACTGGTCATGACGGTTCGTTGACCACCTTGCACGCCAATAGCCCCAAAGATGCCTTAAGTCGTATTGAAACAATGTGTATGATGGCCGGGATGGATTTGCCAATCAGGGCTATTCGGGATCAGGTTGCCAACGCCGTAAACGTAATTGTCCAGCAATCTCGTATGCAGGATGGTAGCCGCCGAGTGGTAAGTATTGCCGAGGTAGATGGGATGGAAGGCGATATTGTTCGGATGCAGGAAATTTTCCGCTTTGAACAAACGGGTATTGATGAAAACAAAAAAGTGGTGGGCTCTCTCAAACCTACCGGGGTAGTACCCAAATTTATCGAGCAATTTGAAACTCATCATATCTTCTTGCCGTCGGATACCTTTGGGTCGGCAAATCAGTTACGGGCTTTCTAGGGTTCGGGAGCAATTATTATGTCACCAATCGTTTTAATAGCCATAGGGGTTGGCGTTGTAGCCGTAATTTTAATAGTAGCGGCCCTGGTTCTGCGGGGGCGGGGCAAACAAAGCCTGGAAGACCGCATAAACGAGTTTGTAAACCCTGACACCGGCGAAACTGAAACCACTGTCAATGCTACGCCCTCTGCTACCAGAGCGATTGTCACCGAACGGATTGATAAAGCCCTGGCAGGTCGGGGCTTTGCTACTACTATTCAACGTAACCTTGCCAGGGCTGACCTCAAACTTACTGTCACCGAATTTATCGGCGCAAAAATAGGCAGTGGGGGTTTTGCCTTTTTTTTAGGTTCGTGGTTAGGCCGAGGTTTTGGGCCATTTGCGATAGTAGTGGGGATTCTGGTAGCGGTGGTAGGTTTTTATGTGCCAGACTTTCTTATTAAACGTACCGCCAATAAACGCATCAAAAACTTTAATGACCAGTTGGGCGATACGATTACCCTGATGTCCAACTCTTTGCGCTCTGGTTATAGCTTGTTGCAATCTATGGAGCTTATTTCACGCGAAGCCCCCGCCCCAATCTGCGATGAATTCCGCCGGGTAACTCGTGAGGTTGGTCTTGGTATCAGCACCCGTGAAGCTCTGGCTAATATGATTAGGCGCGTACCTAGCGATGACCTTGATTTGTTAGTAACGGCTATTGGTATTCAGATGGAAGTCGGTGGTAATCTTTCCCAAATTCTGGATAATATTGGTCATACTATCCGGGAGCGAGTGCGTATCAAAGGTGAAATCAGGGTGCTTACCGCCCAGCAGAAATATGCTGGCTATATCATAAGCGGGCTGCCAATCGCTCTGGCTATGGTACTTTTCTTGATTAGTCCCGACTATCTTACCAGAATGTTTGTGTGGCCCTGGATTTGTATGCCAATTTGCGGTGTACTGTTGATTGTTGCGGGCTTTTTCGCCATAATGAAGATTGTTGATATAGATGTCTAATAAGGTGTAAAGTATGGCAATTCTACCAATTTTGTTAATAGTGGCGGCAGCAGTCGGGTTAGGCATCGGCGTAACCTTTATGCTTAATCGTCGGAATAAACCTGACCTTGTAGAGCAACGGCTGGCGGAATACATGGAAAATCCAGTTAGTCTTGAAACGCTGGAACTCGAACAACCTTTTAGCGATCGTATTCTAAAGCCCCTGATTAACTTCTTCTCAAAAATTGTAGGTTCATTTACCCCCGCCAAATCTCAGGAGCGTCTCCGAAAAAATCTGTCGGTTGCCGGGAATCCCAATAACCTGACCGTTGGCGAATTTTTAGGAATACGCTTGCTGGCGGCCGTTATTGTAGGTGGTATGGTAACTGGCTTACTGTTTTTGGGTAAGTTCCCTACCAGCTATATTATAATTGGCGCACCTCTTTTCTTTATGGTGGGTTATTTGCTGCCCGCGATGTGGCTTGGCGGCAAAATGAAAAAGCGCAAAAAAGGTGTACTACGGGCTCTGCCTGACGCGATTGACCTGTTAACCATCAGCGTAGAAGCTGGGCTTGGTTTCGATCAAGCCTTGAGCCGTGTTACTGACAAGTGGGATCACGATTTAGCGCGTGAATTCAAGCGGATGCTTAGTGAGCAACGGGTCGGTAAACCCCGCCGCGAGGCTATGCGTGAGATGGCAGCCCGTTGTGATGTGCCGGAGCTAAACATATTCGTGGCTTCGATTGTACAAGCCGACCAGTTGGGCGTTAGTATGACCAAAGTTTTGCGAATTCAGGCTGACCAGATGCGGATTCGTCGTCGGCAGATGGCGGAAGAATTGGCCCACCAAGCTCCAATTAAGATGCTTTTCCCGATGGTGTTTCTTATCTTCCCCACGATTTATATTGTAATTTTAGGCCCGGTAGTGCCGACCGTAGCAAAATCTTTCGGTTGGGGCGGCTGAGTTAGAAATTAGGCCCGGTTTGGCATTTTTGCAAGGCCAACCGGGCTTTTTTTATAGAAATGGTCACTATGAAGCTTGTTAATAAAACGCGTTCCGTTAAGCTTATTGAAAATATCGAACTAGCCAACACTTACTGGAAACGTTTTATAGGGCTGATGGGGCGCAAAAATCTGCCTGAGGGGGCGGGCATGATAATTATCCCCAACAATAGCGTCCACTGTTTTTTTATGCGTATCCCGATAGATGTCCTGTTTGTAGATAAAAACCAGCAGATTGTCTATATTTACCCCAATATGAGGCCCTGGCGCGTCAGCAAAATTGTCGGTAAAGCCCATTATGTGGTTGAACTGCCCGCCCACACCGCCCAAAAAAGTGGCACAATCGTGGGTGATTTGCTAGAATGGCAGGATGAAGTTAGTGGTCAACCTTATAACCCAATTAAAACCGCCCGTAAATAATATCTACTGAATTTTTTATAAATCGCCAGGGTTAAACTTAAAATACGCCGATGAAGTCACCTTTTCTTGCAATGGCTTTGCCCGCCCCTCTGGAGGCATTGGCAGATATTTTCTTCCCAGCGCGTTGTCTGGTTTGTTATAAAACTGGAAGCTGGTTGCATGGGGAATGTCGCCTGAAACTGCCACTCCTGCCTGAACCGCTTTGTCAGATTTGTGGTAAGCCTTTAGCTAACTCGAAAATCTGCCAGAGTACCGTTTGCCAGCGTCCTAGCCTTTGGGTTGACAAGATTCGGAGTGTGGCCTACCACCGGGATAGTGCGCGGCAAGGAGTCTTGAAGCTAAAATATAAGGGTGTTTCAAGTCTGGCTAACATTCTGGCCCAGGAAATGGCTACGGTGGTTAGTCGTTCGGGATTAGGGAAGGCTGAGGCTATCGTGGCGGTTCCGCTCCATACTAACCACCTTCGGACGCGCGGCTATAATCAGGCCGGGTTGTTGGCGGCAGGGCTTAGTCGGCAGCTTGGCCTGAAACTATGGGAAAACAGTTTAGTGCGAGACCGTCAGACCCGTAGTCAGGTAGGTTTGGGCTTAACCGCCCGTCAGGATAATGTTCAAAACGCTTTTGCCTGGAAAGGTTCGTCGCTAGCAGGTTTAACAATTTTACTGGTTGACGATGTTTGCACTACAGGCGCAACTCTGAATGATTGTGCGCGGGCCTTAAAGGAAGCTGGGGCTGCCAGGGTATGGGCGGTCACTTTCACCCGCGAAGACCATTCACAGGCTTAAACAAAGGTAATGGGAAGTTATGAAGAATTATATTACTCAGTTGGTAAACACTAAACCAGTCCGTTCGGTTGACGCTGCCGTTTTGAATGACCTTGATACTATTGATAAACGCCGCCGCCAAATCGTAGCGGTCATGAGTCGGCTAATTTTGGTTCTGGGTGTACCAACCTTAATCGCGGGTATAATTTTGAGTGTGCTTAGTTTCAATGGCCTCAGTCTTACTTTATTATTAATTGGTGCGGCGGTGTTAGTGGTATATGCGATGCTACGGTCACTCCAGAATAAACATTTCGACCTTAGTTGTATCATATTAATCGTGGCGGGGAGTTTGATTCTAGCCATAACAATATTCTTGTATGGCTCTAAAACTCCGGTTCCGGCTAATTTCTTCTGGTTTATGATGCTGGCAGCTATTTTGCTGGGGCGGGTTGCAGCTATTCTGGTTTTAGGATTTGGTTTTTTATCCTACACCGCTGTTTTTATCCTTCAGGAATTTTTTAGCTATGTGCCACCTGCCGCCTCTAATAGCACTTTCACCACTTACACCTCCTGGATGGTGTTGTTTTTAATCTCGCCCGCAATTATCCTGTTTTTTTATAGCGATTTAAAGTCCACCAGTAGTAAGGCCATCGAAGCCGCCCGCCAACTTCTGGAAAATAACAAAAATCTGGAAAAAAGACAAGAGGCGGGGGAGCAAGTTAGCGTCTATATTCAGGAAATTTCCAGCGAGTTAGCCACTACCTCGTCCCAACAGGCTACCGGGTCGCAGGAACAAGCCGCCGCAATTTCCGAGATTATGGCTACCCTGGAGGAGCTGAGCCATACCGCTGCCAGTATTGCCGGGAACTCCGGGGAGGTAAATGAGGCAACCCAACGGGTGTTACATTCGACCCAGCAGGTCGAGAATACCACTACGGAGGCCGTAAACAATGGCGAACGCGGTTTGATGGCAATGGCGCAAACCATCAGCTTTAACCAGCAAGTGACGGTAATTTACCAGCAGCTTTTAGAGCGACTGGGTGCTTTGGCGATTTATACTAAAGATATTCAAACTATTCTGGAATTGATAGATAATATCGCCGACGAAACTCATCTCTTATCGCTCAATGCCGCAATTGAGGCCGCCGGAGCGGATGAGGCGGGAGCGCGCTTTGGGGTAGTAGCTCAGGAAGTTAAAAATCTGGCGGATCGTAGTCGCAAAGCTACGGGTGAGGTAAATACTATCGTAGACCGAGTAGAGGAGGCTCTTAGTCAATGCTTGTCAACCGCCGAGAAGGGCAAACAGCATGCTAATAAGGCTCTGACTGTCGCCCGGGAAAGTGGTACGGTTATCGGCGATTTGGTACTGGTGGTGGAGCGGGCGGCAGTGGAGGTATCGAGTATCGCCAGCGAAATGGGCCAGATGCGTAATACGATGGAGATGATTGAACTTTCCACCAATCAGCAACGTAACGCTACCAAGCAGGTCACGCAAACCCTATCAGATATTGGCACAGTCGCCCGTCAAAATGCCGCCGGGAGCAGTCTGATTTCGGCTAACGTGCGGGAGCTGGAAGATTTAACCCAGAATCTCAAGATAGCCTTTACCAATTAAAAATCCCACTTTATTTATCCAGGGCGTTCAGGATAATTTCTACCGAGGGGCGTTCGGATTGGTCACGCCCGGTATGCGCCAACTTAATACGCCCGTCCCGCCCTACCACGAAGTCGCCGCCGCGTTGCAAAGGGTCTTCGGTGGGTCTTTTTATCTTTTTCCCCTGCATCGCCCACTTGGCGTACTGCCACAAAATCTGCGGGCCATAGACCGTTACTACCGAGTAGCGACCTAACCCATAAGCTCGATACGCGCTCAAGGTTGGGTCAGCTAGAAAGATAGAACGCCGCAAAGGGTCTTGGGCCTTAGCTATTTGATTTGGTTGCAGTGATGGGAAATAAAAGGTTTCGCGCCAGTAGTCCGGCCAGCTACGCAGCCGCTCTAAGGGGGCAAACGAAATAATCACTATTCGCGCGTCCAGTTGCTCGAACTGTTTTAATACCGACGGCTGATGCAACTGCACCAGATATTCTGCTCAAAATACTCAGGCCAGATGACGCAGGAAGGTGATATGGGTTGGTCTGGGATATTCTGACAGCTTTACCCGACTCCCGTCAATGGCTGGTAGCTCAAAATCCGGGGCGGACTCCCCGACCTTCGGCAACCGCAAAACCTTGTTGTTACTCATTCTAATCTTTCTGATAGAAACATCAAAACCGACATCAAATAATATAACACAACATAGCGTAACCTTTTTCGGCAGTTTGATGTTATCTGCGAGTTATCAGTTTGTGATGAATCAAAAAGGGCGGTTCATCCCCCTGAGTACAGGAGGGACAGGCGAACCGCCCCAACGAATGAATATTGCTTTTATCCCTATTCGGGGGTGTTGCGGAAAGCTTCTTCCGGCACGTTCAGGGCATAACCCCGCGCTCCGAGGTCGTAGGAAAATTCGGGGCGGGAGATGGCACTGTAGCGATAGAGCAGCCCCAATTGGTTTAATACGAACATACAACGGTCCGCGTGGGCGGGGGCGAGGTTATAGTGGCGTTGCAGCCGGGAATACAACTCAAGGCTGCTCAGGCTGCCGTGCATGTTTACCATTTCCAGGGCATCGGCATAAATCGGGGCTAATAGGCCGCAATAGCCCTTTTCGGTGGCGGGCACAATCGCCGCTTTATTGGAGGTTTTGTTGGGGTCGTTATTGGCGGCTCGTTCAAAGGCCCATTGCAGGTCGTTCGCCAGCCAGCTACTTTCGCCCACTAAATATTCCAGCCGTTTATCGTAGCCGAGCTCCCCTAACGTAATTCGTTCGCACAGATTTGGGCCGATATTCTGCCAGGTTTCGATATCCATACTGGAAACCCCCGCCAGGTCTATGCCAATCAAGGTGCGCTCTGGCAACTGTCCAATTTCGTCCTCCAGTGCCCAGATTAACGATTGACCTTGCTCGCGTGAGACCAGCACCCCAAAAATGGAGTCAGCTGGATTTTGCTGCATAAGTTCGGGAATAGAAAGGCGTGCCAATTTCCACCCAGGCAAATAGGGATGATAGCTTTTATCTTGAATCAGAATGGTCATGGCAATCTCCAGCACATAATTTGGCTCATGCTTAATATAATTTCAGGTATTAAATTAATTTAGGTTGACGGTTGACGTTAGTAGGGATGAGATACGAAAGATGCGGGTTAAGATTGGAGTAGGTTGGCATCTTACTACTGAGCATAATACCCAAAGGCTGTTGGTATAAGATTAACAAATAAGGGCGTTTTTGACTATAGGAAGGGGTAGGACTTTCGGGGTAAAAAAAACTAGGATATAGGTCACATTTTTCAAATAGGACTACCGCCTGGTGTAGTCAGGGGAATAAAAAAAGCGGGCCGTAGCCCGCTAGACTTCCGCAAACATAATACCGCTTTTGGTGGGGTTGGCGGGAAGGTAACGCACTTTGATTGGGCTACCAACCTGCCAGTTATTCCGAATTACCAGGTCAGTTTTTACATTATCGGCCCGATTTACAAATTCGCGGCCCATCCCGTCGCGGTAACGATACTCCACAATCGAGTAAATCGGGCGATTGTTTAGCAACAAAGAATAGTTGCGGTCAACATAGGTGATAACCGCGCCAGTTTCAATCCCGGCGGCGGCAATTTGCTGCAAATCACCCCTGCGTGCGCCCCCCTGCATCAGCAATAATGCCCCCCACAAGGTCAAACCGCCACCAGTCGCCCAACAGATTATCGAAGGCAGCATTAAAGTCGCTCCTAGATTTATCCCGACGCTGGCAGCCGCCGACCCCGCCCCACTACTGCTTACCGTGAAAAAGGTGATAAAACCAATCACTACCAACAGTAAGCCAGAACCAACCAGAACCATACCCTTTAGATTACTCATTTTATACTACTCCTGAACTTTAGTTTGAATTTTGAATTTAATAAAACTATTTTTGGATAGACCGACGGAGTTGGGTCCCCGTCGGTTGTGCCAGCAAAAACTACTGGGGCAAAAACACGATGTAGATGAGTTCATTTTGGCCCAAACCCGCCATCACGCCAGGGAAAGCGACTACTGCCGCGCCTTTGTTGGCCTTTGTAAAGGCTAAACCGAAACCACCACCAGCGTCCGGCACGTTAGGCGTAACGTTAGCCCAGCCTTCTTTGGTGAAAGCCGCCGCCAACGAGTCTTTTACTTTGGCTGACGCATCAGAGATCTTGAAGGCTTGGGCCGTGCTGCCCGGATATTGGGTTTGGTAGGTACTAAGGGCGGTTTTCAGCGCGTCTGGCACAGGGGCGGAGGTAGCTCCACTTAATACAAAGAAATTCGCATTTGAAGAAGTCCCGGCGGTGGTAGTAGCTGCCGAACCACTGGCGGTAGTCGCTGCTGCCGGGGCGGTAGTCGCTGCTGCCGGGGCGGAAGTGGCGGTATTCTCGCCGCAAGCCACCAGCGTAATCGCTAATAATGCTAGAATCGCTAACACTGAAAACCCTTTAACTGACTTAAACATCCTGGATACACTCCTTTCAGAGTTTTAAGAACTCTGTGAATAAAGAATAATTAACGGTAATACTAATTTACGCCAGGTTGGGGAAAGATACCTTGCAGTTAGCTTGCAGTTAGCTTGCAGTTTATGTGGGTGAGTTAGATTTCCAGACGGTAGCCTGTGCCTCTTACGGCGCGGATGTAGGGGAGGCGGTTGGGGTCGGTCATTTCCAGGCGTTTGCGTAGGCGCGAGACCAGTGTTTCCAGGGCAGTATCCAGAGGAATATCGCTCATATCAACGGCGTTGTACAGGGTCTCGAAAATTTTATCGCGGCTACAAACCTTGTTTTGTTGTTGATAAAGCAAAACCAGTAGTTTCCATTCGAGGGGCGATAAGGGTGGAGCAAGTAATTGCCCATTTAACCTGACCTGCATCGCCTCGAAGTCAATTTGCAAAGGGGAAATTTTAGGGGGAAGGGCCGCAGTAAAAGTGCTGGCGGTTTCGGTGAAGTCGTTATTGGCGGAAAGGTCAAAGGTAAATTCCAGCTCGCCGATTTTGAACCTGTCGCCATCCCGCAAAATCCGGCTATCCACCAGCTTTTCACCGTTGACCCAGGTGCCGTTTTTACTTTTCAAATCCTCAATGAAATATTCCCCGGCTCTGAAATAAATCAGGGCATGACGGCGTGAGGCTTTGCGGCTATCCAGCACAATCTGGTTATCATCCGCCCGCCCTAAACTGACCGACCCTAGCATAAACTCGTAAACATCGCCAGTGTTACCGATTAGTCGGGCTGGTTCTTGGACCTTTGTCTCGTGTGTATCCAGTTTCTAAACCCTTATATAAAGCGAGTTCTGTTAAATTGTAGGGGTGGGTTTTATGTTTTTTAACAAAATGACCCTTAAACCCCTTTGTAGGGACACGATGTATCGTGTCCTGCGTTAAATTTTTCCAAAGGACACGGTGCACCGTGTCCCTACGGTAAGTTTGATTACTTCTGGTCTGTCCTACTCAAAACGAGTATAACATACACACTAACTTGCCAAAAGTATTACACTGAATTTGAGCGCAAGAATCGGATAGTAGCGAAAGCTGTAATAGGCTAATATTAAACCAGCGAGATAGTAGAAAATAGCGAATAAAGAGGACAAAAATATGCTGGATTTAAAGTTTTGGGAAGCAGTAGAGAACCGCGACAGCACCGCCGATGGCACTTTTGTGTTTGCAGTGCGAACCACTGGGATTTACTGCCGTCCATCTTGCCCGTCCCGGCGGCCTAAGCGCGAGAATGTCCAGTTCTTCCCACAACCTGATGAGGCCGAAAAAGCCGGGTTTAGAGCCTGCATGCGTTGCCAGCCCCGCGAGGATGTTGGGCCACTGGCAGAAATGGTAGAAAAAGCCCGCCGTTATATTGAAGAAAACCTGGATGCACCCCTGACTCTGGAAGAATTAGGGCAGCAATTAAATGTTAGCCACTACCATTTACAGCGGAGTTTCAAGCGGGTTATGGGGATTTCGCCCCGCCAATACGCCGAAGCCCAACGCCTTAGCCGTTTGAAAACCAATTTGAAAGAAGGTGACAACGTGACTACTGCTTTATATGAGGCGGGCTATAGCTCCAGCAGCCGTCTTTACGAACGTGCCCCGGCCCAACTCGGTATGACCCCCGCCACCTATGGACAGGGCGGCAAAGGCGCAAAGATTAGCTATGCTGTAGTTCATTGCTCGTTGGGGCAACTGTTGGTAGCCGCTACCGAAAGAGGGGTTTGTTTTGTCAGTTTGGGTGATGATATTAATACGCTTGAGGCTACTTTACATAAGGAATATCCCCAGGCTGAAATCAGCCGCAACGATAGCGGACAAGCCCAATGGGTTAACAAAATTTTGGGTTATATCGAAGGGCACAAGGCTTCCCCCGAATTGCCGCTAGACGTAAAAGCTACTACCTTCCAGTGGCAGGTCTGGGATAAACTTCGGGCTATCCCCTATGGCGAGACTCGTAGCTATGCTCAGGTGGCTAAAGCTATCGGGCAACCAACGGCGGTTCGGGCGGTGGCGCGGGCCTGTGCGACCAATCCGGTGGCGTTGGTGATACCCTGTCACCGGGTTTTGCGCCAAGATGGACACCTGGGCGGCTATCGCTGGGGGATTGAACGCAAGGAAAAGCTGATTGCCGAGGAAAAAGCCGAAATAAAAGGATGAAGGAGTCAGAATTAAGGAGTCAGGAGTCAGAATAAAAAAGTAGGAATGGCCTGATGAACTTTAACAATTACATCCGTAATTAGCTTGGGTTGGCCCGGCAATAAATCACCGGGCGCCTGTGCCCCGAAGGGGTAAAAAGAGCCTATATAATAACCATTCGGGTTTATTTTCAGGTTAAGTCGAGCTGTTAAAAACATAGGCTCTCTTAGCGCGGCGGCTTCAGTCCCGCGCAATCTAATTCCTGCCCTTTTACGAATTTTTTTGTTAATTTCCATCAGGTCGCCCTGCTTTTTGCTATTCATTCCTCATCCTTCATCCTTCCGGGAAGGGGGTTAGGTCAAATTTACCTGAAATTGTGTTTCGTAATGTTCTCGTAATGTTCAGCTTGATAGAATAATATAAATAATTTAACAGGGTTTACTTAGGGGCTTTTCTTAGCAGTATTCAGGAGAAGGGCTATGCCGGTAAACGAAACTGAAAATACAGTTGGAGCTATTCAGGACTGGTTAAATCTTAAAGAAGCCGCTCAATTCCTCAGTGTAA
>Ga0209511_1001010_pt1 | contig 25968 bp, 22 predicted proteins | sample SSSSmetaG_FD_184141 | JGI IMG/M metagenome (GOLD analysis project Ga0209511, IMG submission 184141) | Glacier valley bacterial and archeal communities from Borup Fiord, Nunavut, Canada, to study Microbial Dark Matter (Phase II) - ​SSSS... | ecosystem: Environmental > Aquatic > Freshwater > Ice >... | reverse complement strand
CCCACCCAGTGCGAGGCCATGACCATGGTGGCGGCCCAGGTGATGGGCAACGACGTGGCCATCACGGTGGGCGGCTCGATGGGCCATTTCGAGCTGAACGTGTTCAAGCCGGTGATGATTTACAACTTCCTGCACTCGGCCCGCCTCCTCGGCGACGTGTGCCAGTCCTTCACCGACAAGTGCGCCGTGGGCATCACCGCCATCCTGCCCAATATCAAGAAGCACGTCGACAGCAGCCTGATGCTCGTCACGGCCCTCAACCCGCACATCGGCTACTACAAAGCCGCCGAAATTGCCCAAACGGCCCACAAAAACGGGTCGACACTCAAGGAAACCGCCCTCAAGCTGGGCTACGTGACCGAGGCTGAATTTGACGAATGGCTGAAACCAGAGGAAATGGTGGGCATGTAAGAACCGCTGTCATCCTGAGCGCAGCGAAGGACCTTATCACCCTCGCGCTACCTGCTTACAGCAAACTGTTCACCGGTGATAAGGTCCTTCGCTGCGCTCAGGATGACAGGCGTTGTGACCGCAGCTTTTCTTTTTCCCGGCATCTTTGTCGCCTCATGGATTTTTCTGCCCCCGTCGTCCTCGAAAACAGCTACGTCCGCCTGCGTCCGCTCGAACTCACCGACTTCGAAGCCCTCAAGCCCGTCGCCTTCGACGCCGAGCTGTGGCGCTACACCCTCACCCGCGGCGACGACGCCGTGAGCCTGGCCGCCTACCTGCGCCAGGCCCTGGAAGCCCGCGCGCAGGGCCTGCGCTACCCGTTTGCCATCGTCGACCGGGCCACCGGGCAGCTGGCCGGCAGCACCAGTTACTACAACGTGAGCGCGCCCGACCAGCGCCTGAGCATCGGCTACACCTGGGTGGGCACCGCGTTTCAGCGCTCGGGGCTGAACCGGGCCTGCAAGCACCTGCTGTTCACCCACGCGTTTGGGCGGCTGGGCCACGAGCGGGTGGAGCTGGAAACGGACGCGCGCAACCAGAAGTCGCGCACGGCCATGGCCCGCATGGGCGCCACCGAAGAAGGCACCCTGCGCAGCCACCGCCCCACGCAGGGCGGCATCCGGCGCGACACCGTTATTTTCAGCGTCATCAAACCGGAGTGGCCCGGGCTGCGCCAGTCGGTGTTCCAGGAATTTGAAGGCCGTGGCTGAGCCGGCGCACACGGAGCCGGGGCCCGCCGGCCGCCGGCGCCCGCCCGAGGGCCTGTGGCGCCGGCGCGTGGCCAGCTTCGGCCACGCCGGGCGCGGGGTGTGGGCCGCGCTGCGCTCGGAAGTGCACCTGCGCTTCCACGCCGGGGCCACGGTGGCCGTGACCGGGCTGGGGTTTTACTGCGGCCTCACGCGCCTGGAGTGGGCGCTGGTGGCCCTGGCCGTGGCGGGCGTATGGACGGCCGAGCTGTTCAACACGGCCATTGAGGCCCTGACCGACCTGGCTTCGCCGGCCTACCACCCGCTGGCGGGCAAGGCCAAGGACGTGGCGGCCGGTGCCGTGTTGCTGGCCGCGCTGGGCGCGCTGGCGGTGGGCGCGCTGGTGTTTGGCCCCCGGTTGTTCACGCCCTGATGCGCCGGGAAACTGAACCATTGCCCGCGGCGGGCGTACCCATGGGCGGCACGCCGGTTAGCGGCGCCTGCCTTCACTTTCCTTTTCGTCCCATGCGAATGCTTGCCCTGGCCGCCGCCCTCTTGCTCACCAGCGCCTGCGCCCACCAGCAGGTGAGCGTGACCACGCCCACCACCCCGCCCGAAAGCGCCAACGTGGCCGGCAACTCCACCCCCGCGCCCACCAGCGCCAACACCGTGGACCCCGTATCCGCCCGGGTGGTCGAGTCCGACACCACGGCCCGCCCGGCCTGGCTGAAGGCCCGCATCAAAGCCGTGCTGGCCGAGCGCAAGCGCAACCCCATCACCCGCATGTTGCGCTACACGTACGCGGGCCAGACGGTGTATTACGAATCGGCGCCGTGCTGCGACCAGTACTCGCAGGTGTTCGATACCAAAGGCCGCCTGCTGTGCCAGCCCGACGGCGGCATCACGGGCAAGGGCGACGGCAAGTGCCCGGACTTCGACAAAAACAAAACCAACGAGAAGCTGGTCTGGCAAGACCCCCGGTAGAATGATGAATGAGGAGTTGGGAACGAAGAATTGTTTCAACGGACCTGATTTTGCTAATTCCTCATTCTTCATTCCTCATTCTTCATTCTTTCTATGAATACTCTCGAAAAACTTGGCGCTTTCAACGTGTGGGCCAACACCACCGTGCTCGGCCGCCTCGATGAAATTGCGGCCACCGGCCAGGAACTACCCGCCGTGGTGCTGCGCCTGTTCAGCCACGTGCTCAACGCCCAGGCCATCTGGATTGCGCGCATCGGCGGCACCGCCAGCCCCGTGAAGGTGTGGCAGGAGCACGACCTGGCCGCCTGCCACCAGCTGCACACCCAAACTTCGGAGCCCCTGCACCAGCTGATGGTGCACGCCGACGAGGCCGAGCTGCAGCGCCTGGTTTCCTACTCCAACTCGCTGGGCAATGCCTACGACAGCGCCGTGCACGACATCCTGACCCACGCCGTGGTGCACGCCAGCTACCACCGCGCCCAGGTGGCTACCCGCCTGCGCGACCACGGCTTCGAACCCGTGAACTCCGACTTCATCACCTACTGCCGCGAGCTGAGCGCGGCCGGCCACACGGCCGTGAGCCTGTAGCAACCGGGGACTACCCGCATCAAAAAGGGCCGCTTCCCGGGTAGGAAGCGGCCCTTTTGGCGTACTGCCGAATTGCGGGTCCGTTAGTTTAGCGCGGTGGTGCCGAGGTCCGTCACCTGGTCGTTGGCGATGACCACGCCGGAGCGCACCACGGTGCGGTAGGGGTTCGTGCCGGCGGGGGCCGTGGTGCTGGGGAAGAATTCGACGCGGTAGCTGCCCGCGGGCAGGCCGCCCAGCTGGTAGGCCCCCGACGCATCGGCCGAGGTGCTCACCGTGTCGGGCGCAAGCAGGCCCGAGGTGCGGATGGCCAGCACCTGGGGCCGGGCCGCCACGGGCGTCACGGTGCCCCGCAGGCCACCGTGCAGGTCCTGGGCCACCACCCGGACAGCGGGCTTGAGCAGGTACCGCTCCTTTTTGTCGTTGCCGGGGTGCCAGTTGCCGCGCTCCACGATGGACCTGGCCACGTCGAAGTCGAGCAGCAGCTGGAAGGTTTCGCGCTGGCGCAGGGTGGCTTTTTCCAGCTTCAGCTTCACGCCCGAACTCTGCCCGCTGGGGGTTTTCAAATCGTAGCGCTGGCCGTCGCGGCCGATGACGTAGCTGTTGGGCCCCAGGAGGAGGCGGATTTCTTTGAGGTCGCCGGGGGCAAAGTCGTCGCTCACGAGCAGCGCCGATTTGCCGTTTACGTAATCGAGCACGTTCACAGCTTGGGGTGTGAAGCCCAGCGTTTTCCAGCCGTCCGGGTCGTTTTCTTCCTTCAGGTGCACCTCAATCTGGCGCACGTCGAGCACCACGCTCTGAAAGTCGCCGGGGGCGTCCATCAGCCGCACTTCCAGTTTGGAAGATGTCGCCGACGAATCATCGGATTTTGAACAGCTGGCCAAGCCCAGCAGGGCGGCGCAGGCAACGGGAAGAAGGCGGGTAATATTCATACGGAACTGAATAAGGGTACACAATCGGGCCGGCAACGGCCCGGCCAACCTACGGGTTGCCCACCGGCGCGGTTCAACAATGCTGCCAAAGTTTGGGCAGCCCCGCCCGGCGCTAGGGCTTGGTGGTGTCAGCCGGCGCGGAGTCGGCGGGTTTGGGCTTCGGCTTGGGCTTGCCAAACAGGCCGTTCAGGCCCTGCCCAATCTGGTTGCGCAGGCGCGCCTGGGCTTCGAGGCGGGCTTTTTCCTTCACAAGGCGGTCCTTCTCTTCGGCGGTTTGGTTGGCGGCGTCGGCGGTTACTTTGGTGCTGTCCTGCACCGCTTTCTTTTTGGTGGCGAGGCCCAGCAGGGCGTCGGTGAGCTTGGTTTTTACCACGTTGGTCACAATGGCTTTGCCCTGGTCCTTCACGCTGCCGCTGGTCAGCTTCACGCTAGGGGCCTTCACGGTGCCCCCAATGTTGAGGCCCAGCGTCACCCGGTCGGTGCCCTGAATGTCCTTCACCCCGGTCAGCTGCGTGAGCTTGCTGCTGAACGCCGCGCCGAGCTTGCCGGTGGGCACGTTCAGGGCCGTGACGTAGGCCAGCGCCCCGGCCAGGCTGTTCGAGCCGCCGAAGGTCATCTTCACGTCGCCCACGGCCAGGTCGAAGGGCTGCACCACGAGGTTGCCGTTCACCAAGTTGGCGTTGATTTTTTTGTTCACCACGAGCAGGGTTTTCAACTCGGGCAAGGTGGTGAGGCTGGCAATCTTGGTCATCACCTCCGACTGGTTAATGGCCGCCCGCACGATGTCGAACACGCCTTTGCCGGTCAGGGTGGCCAGGTTGGGCAGCATGTCCGGCCCCATCTCGCCGCTCACGTTGAAGGTGGTGCCGAACACGCCCTCCACCTGGCTGGCCAGCGGCACCAGCGTTTTGATGCTGTTGAAAGCCGAAAAGGCATTCTGAAAATTCAGGTTCTTGATGTTCAGCCCGAAGTCGAAGGTGGGGTGCGCCAGGTTCCGGCTGCTGTAGCTGCCCGTGGTGCCAAAGGTGGCGCCCAGCGTATTGAACGTCATGTTGTTGAGTCGGGCGGTCTGGTCGCGCACCGTCACGGCGCCCTGGGCATTGGTCAGCTTCAGGTTGTCGTAGGTCACGTTGTCGACGTGGCTGTTCAGCACCAGGTCAAAGTATTTGGGGATTTGCAGCACGCCGTTGGCCTTGGCCGGGGGCCGGCCGCCGGTGGCCGTGGGCCGGGCCGACACCTCGTCCACCATCCACTCGTTCACGTTGAAATTGCGCGAATTCACCGTCAGGTTGCCCTTCAGCGCCTGCCCCGGCGTGAAGAGGTAGCCCAGGTAGTTGCTCACCGTGCCCGACGCCGCAAAGTCGGAGCTGCCGGCCGTGCCGTTCACGCTTTGCAGCGCAATCTGGTTGTTGTTGAAGGTGGCCGCGCCGCTGCTGATGCGCACGCCCTGCGGCAGGTCCTTGCTGCGGTAGGTCACGTTGGTGGCGCGCACCGTGCCGCTGGCCAGCACGTTCTGGTAGCGGCCGGCCTCCACGTCGGCCATGTTGCCCTTGGCGGCAATGTCGCCGGCCACGCGGCCCGTCACGGTCATGCCCTGCAGCGGGAAAATCTTCGTGATTTTGGTGAGGTCCACCGTGCCGCGCACGTTGGTGTCGAACACCGGCTTGGCGATGTTGTGCGCGCTCAGCCGGCCTTCCAACGGCTCGCCTTCCAGCACCATCCGGAACTGCGGCAGATTTATTTGGGTGTCGTTCACCTGGCCCGTGGTGTTCACCACCGTGCCGCTGAGGTTGATGTTTTCAATCGGGGCCGGGAACTTGGCCGATTTCACGAAGCCGTTGGTCAGCCGGATGGCCGCGTTAACTACCGGCATCTGCGTTTTGGAATACACGCCCTTGGCCGTGCCATCCACGAACAGCTGCCCGCGCAGGGCCAGGTCCTTCACCGGGTACACCTTCAGGGCCTCGGCCAGGTTCACATTGGCCTTCACGCGGCCGTCCACGTTCATCGGCGCCAGCCCGTCGATGCGCACGCTGCCGTCCACCGGGTTCGGCCCCAGGTCCAGGTGAAACTGCGGGACGTTCACCTTCACGTTGTTGGTGAAGCCCGACGGGTTGTCGACCTGCATCTTGAGGTTGATGTTCTTGGCCGCCTGCGGCAAATCGGGGTACTTGAACTGCCCGTTGGTCACGGCCAGGTTCACGCCGTAACCGGGCATGTGCAAGGCATTCTGCGTGCCTTTGTAGTGGCCATCGAACGCCACCTTGCCGCTGGTTTCGATATTCTTAAACTTCTCGGTAAACACGCCCGGCACCAGGCTCAGCAAGGTTTTGAAGTCCGTTTCCAGCGCCTTAAAGGTCAGGTCGTAGGTGATATCGGTGGCGTTGGGCAACCCAATGGCGCCCGCGAAGCTGAACGGGAAGTCGTTGAGCTTAATCTTGTTGTCCTTGAACGTGTACAGGCTTTTGTTCAGGTCCATGTTCAGCGCCACGTCGGCGTCGAGCTGCTTGTCGGTCACGTAGGCCACCCCGTTGTAGGTCAGGTCGAGGTCGGTGGCCGTGGTTTGCGAGGTCAGGTCGAACACGTTGCGGGCAAAGTCGCCGCGGCCGGTGTGGTTCACGCCGCGGGCCTCCATGCTGAAGGGCAGCGTGAGGTCTTCGTAGCGCAGGCGGCCGTCGGTCATCTTCCAGCCTTGGATGGCCAGGCTCACCTGGGCCGTGTCCTGGCCCCTGGCCGCGGCGGCCGAGTCCGAAATCAGCACGTCCCAGTTGGCCCGGCCACTTTTCAGGCGACGCAAGCTCAGGTTGGGCTGCTCCAGCTCAATGGACTTGATGGCAATCTGGCCTCCTTTGACCACGCTCATCACGTCAAGCCCCACCCGCAGGTTGGGCAAATACGCCAGCGTATCGCGGCTGAACGAGTCCCGCCCAATCACGCGCAAGTCCCTAATGTTCACCGTCATGTCCGGAAACGAATGCAGCAGGCTCACGTCGATGTTGGCGGGGTCGTACTGCACCCGGGCCCGCACGCGCTGGGCAATCTGCTTATCGGCCAGCGCCCGCAGCTTGTCCTTGAACAAGAACGGCGCCGCCGCTACCGCCAGCAGCACCACCACCAAAAAAGCCAACAACCCGAGCAGAACCTTGCGCATAGCGAGAATGAAAATTTCGTGAGAGAACCCGAACAAAGGTAAAAGCCGGGCGGTGCCAGGCGGGAAAACCGGTCTGCGCCGTGCCCCAGCGCGGACGCCCCCCCCCGTTTGGTTCGGGCGCATTCGCTCCGTTCCGGTGCTTGTTGCTGCCCTCCGGTCACTTCCGCTGCTCACTCCCGCGAAACGCCGGCCTGAGCAGTGGCCAATTGGCCGCTAGAGAAATCATAAATTATTAGTGAATTATTACAACTAGAAGTTTCTGGTATATTTGGGACGATTTATTGACTTAAAAAACTACCAGTTGCAAAACATACGCTGGGTGCCGTTGCAAAGTGCTTCTCTGTTTTAAGCCGCCTAAACAGCCCCTGGCCAAACCATTTCCTCCCCTTATCAACCGCTTTGCCATTTACTATAGCCTTCATTCTTAGGTCCATGACGTTTTCTTTTTCGACTCTTTTTTCTGGTTTTCTGTGCCTGCTGTTCACGCATACCGGCCAGGCCCAAACCGCGGGCATCAGCCTGACGGGCAGCGTGCAGTCCGATGACCAGGCACCGCTTCCGGGCGCGGCCGTCACGGTCATTCACATGCCGTCGGGGGCCCGGCACGCCGCCGCCGCCGACGGCAGCGGGCGGTTCGTCGTCCCCAACCTGACGGTCGGGGGGCCCTACCTGATACGGGTGGGCGAAGGTGGCTACCGCCCCCAGACCGTGGAGAATATCTTTCTCGCAAACGGCAAAACGACCAATTTCACCATCACCCTCAGCAAGCTCGGAGCCGACGCGCCGGGCAGCGCCGGCAAAAACCGAAACAACCGGGCCAGCGAAAAAACCGAGCCGACCCTGGCGCTGGCCAAAGAAAGCATGGTGGGCGGCCCGGTGCTGATAACCACGCTGAAAAGCCCGCCGCCCCTCGTGGCGGCCATTACGCAAGTGCCCATCACCCCCACGGTGCCCCGCCCGGCCCCGTCGGTTGTCACGGCTTCGGCAGCGGCCCCGCCCGCAGCCGCGGGCCCGGCGCCGGCGCCGCGCTACGCCCGCTACCCGGCGCGCTACCCGGCGCGCTACCCGGCGCGCTACCCGGCGCGGCGCGCCGCCGCCCGCGTGGCCGACCCCATTGTACCCGGCCACTACGACACTAAGAGCGGTGATTACATTTACGAAACGGGCGTGCTCACCACCCTGAAGCTGGCCAACGGCGGGGCCATTGCCGGCGTGGGCGTTAGCTCCACCGAGAGCAACCTCTACCACTTCCTCACCAACCCGCAGGCGCAAGTAGACACCGTGGACCTAACCCAAGGCTGGTACAACTTCGACCGCGTGTTCTTCACCCCCGGCAAAGCCACCCTCACCGGCGAGTCGGTGAACCAGCTCCGCAACGTCGCCACCTTGCTCAAGGCCTACCCCCAGGCCCGCATCAAGCTCGGTGGCTACACCGACAGCACCGGCACGTACAAAGTGAACCGGCTGCTGAGCGAGGCCCGCGCCCGCACCGCTTGGGCCAGCCTGGTCGAAATGGGCATCAGCCCCGCCCGCATCGACGCCCGGGGCTACGGCCCCCGCTACGCCATTGCCCCCAACAACTCGGAGGAAGGACGCGCCAAAAACCGCCGACTGAGCCTGAAGGTGCTGCAGAAGTAGCGCCGCAGTCCACTTGGGCGCGTCGGTTCCGGAACTGTTTGCGGAAGTGCCGTTGTCTCTGGCCGTACATTCGCGGCCCCGGCACACCACCCGTGGCGCGGCTGCGTTAGGCCGGTACCCATGCCCAGGCATTTCTCTTCGTTGTTTGCGCCGGTACGGCAGGCCCTGGTAGCGGGGCTGCTGCTCGGCGGCGCGGGCGCGGCGCGGGCGCAGGACGTGTTTTTTTCGCAGCCCTTCGCCACGCGCCTGCACAGCAACCCGGCCTTCGCGGGCTTGCTCGACGACTACAGCGTGACGCTCAGCTACCGCAACCAGTACCCCACGCTGGCGGGCTCGTTTGTGAGCACCCAGGCCGCGGCCGACCTGCGCCTGAACGCCCCCGGCCAGCACCACGCCTTGGGCCTGCTGGTGAACCAAGACCGCAGCGGCCCCGTGGGCTACACCCGCTTCGAAATTGGCGGGCTTTACGCTTACCACACCCGCCTCACCGAGCGGGTGGCGCTCAGCGGCGGCCTGCGGGCCAGCTACGGCCGCCAGCGCGTGGGCTACGACAACTTCGTGTTCGGCGACCAGATTCAGGAAGACGGCCGCGTGACCGGCCCCACGGCCGAGGCGCTGGACTACGCCCCCGTGAACTACCTCAGTCTGGGCACCGGTGCCGTGCTCTACACCGACCAAGCCTGGCTGAGCGTGGCCGGCCAGCACCTGAACCAGCCCAGTTTGGGCTTCCAGCAGCAAAGCCAGCTGCCGCTGTTGCTGAGCGTGGCCGGCGGCTACAAATTCTTTGTGCTCCGGCCCGGCCCGGGCGTGGCCACCCGCGAGGTGAGCTACACCCCCGTGGCGGCCTACACGCGGCAGGGCGGCTCGCAGCGCATCGAAACGGGCGTGTACCTCACGGCGGCGCCCGTGACCCTCGGGGCCGTGTACCGCAATATTGCGGCGCTGAACAGCGTTGGCACCCAGCACGTCCTGGTCTTGGTGGCGGGCGTGCAGGCCGGCGGCCTGCGCATCGGCTACAGCTACGACGTGGGGCTTAGCCAGTTGAGTGCCGACTTGGGCGGGGCCCACGAGGTAACTTTGTCGCTGCGCGCGTTTGACCGACTAGAAAATGCCCATCGTCGGCTAAAAAGGCGTGTTTACCCGGCGGCGCCTTGTCCGGCATTTTAATTTTTTGTATTATTGCGTCCTAATTGCCTTAGCTAACCCCTCCTCCCCCATACTCATTTTAACTTTGTTATGAAATTAACTAATTATCTGCCACTGGCCATTATGGGGCTGACGGCACTGGCCAGTTGCAACAAAGGCCCCCACACCGCTAGCAATCCCGGCAAATATTCTTCGACGACGGGCATTGAGTACAACACCGAGAAGGGGATGGCGGTGGCCAATTTTAAGAAAATTCCCGAAGGGCCGGGCCTCGTCTTCATCGAAGGCGGCCGCACCGTGCTGGGCTCGCAGGAGGAGGACGTGACCATGAGCCACGACAACATCGAGCGCACCGTGACCATCGCCTCGTTCTACATGGATGAAGCCGAAGTAGCCAATATTCACTGGCTTGAGTATCTGCACTTTATTCGCACCGACTCGGCCGAAGAGTTTTACAAGTCGGCCCTGCCCGACACCACCGTGTGGGCCCGCGACCTGTCGTTCAACGACCCTTACGTGACGTATTATTTGCGCTACCCCGGCTTCCGCTTTTTTCCCGTAGTGGGCGTGAACTGGCTGCAGGCCGACGACTACTGCACCTGGCGCACCGCCAAGGTGAACGAGCGCCTCGCGGCCGGCGGCGAAAGCAAGCCCGGCAGTAAGACGGGTGGCTTGTTCGGCAAGAAGAAAAGCAAGTCTGCCGCCGGCGCCGAAGGCACGGCCACGGCCGGGGGCCTCAGCGACGGCAAAAACAACATTTCCATCGAGAACGGCAACACCCTGCCCAACTACCGCCTCCCCACCGAAGCGGAGTGGGAATACGCTGCGCAGGCCCTCATCGGCACGCAGGAAGTGGGCAACGAAAACCAGGAAGAGAAACGCATTTACCCCTGGGACGGCAAGTCGACCCGCAACGCCTACGGCAGGAAAATGGGCCAGTTTCTGGCCAACTTCAAGCGGGGCCGCGGCGACTACGCCGGCATTGCCGGCAGCCTGAACGACGGCGCCATGATTACGGAAAACGTTTACTCCTACCCGCCCAACGACTACGGCCTCTACAACATGGCCGGCAACGTGAACGAGTGGGTGCAGGACGTGTACCGCCCCCTGTCGTTTCAGGACGTGGAAGACCTGAACCCCTTCCGCCGCAACGGCGTGGGCGACCCGGCCGACAAATACGACAAGAAAGGTTACCAGTCGCTGATTGACGACCACGTGCGCGTGTACAAAGGCGGCTCGTGGCGCGACGTGGCCTACTGGCTCTCGCCCGGCACCCGCCGCTTCATGGCCGAGGATTCGGCCACGGCCACCATTGGCTTCCGCTGCGCCATGATTAACGCCGGCTCGAACAAATAGCCTGCCTAGGCAGTAGCGCCCGGTGGACAAAACAAGCCAGCCGCTTCGTTTGGAGCGGCTGGCTTGTTTTTGGGCCTTGCCGCGGACGCACCAAAAAGCCCGGCTGCATGGAGCGACCGGGTTTTTTTGATTACCTCACAACTAGCGGGCCTACTGCATCACAAGGCGCTGGCTGCGGTAAGGCGCGGCGGTGTGCGTGACTTGCAGCAAGTAAAGGCCAGGGGCCAGCCCGCCGAGCGTACGCGGAGCGACGGTGGAAGCGGGCGGCAGCTCGCGCACCAGCCGGCCCTGCGCGTCGTACACCCGCACCTGCGCCACGGCCGGCAGGCCCGCCAGCTGCGCCGAGCCGGCGGCCGGGTTCGGGTACACGCTCCACGCTTGGGCAGCGGCGCCGACCTTGGTCGCTGTGAGGATGGACTGGTCGAGCTTGGCCAGGAAGATTTCGGGCTGGCTGACGGAAGTTGACGTGATGGTGGTAGCGCCAAATTGGGCGGTGCCGGCGAAGGTGCCGCCCAGATAGGCATTACCGGCCGCGTCTATCGCCGCCCCTTTCGCGTCGCTGTATTGGTTTTGGCCGAGCGCGGACGGCGTGCCCCCAGTTCGTACCCAATCGGGTTGATTGGTGGTAATGTTAAACTGCGCGACGCAGGGCAGGCCGCCTTCAGCCCAGCCATACGTTCGGGTTGAGCCATAGAACGTGGTGGCGTTGAAATCCACGGTTCTGGTTACCAACGCGAAGCCCGTAGCTTGCGCTCTAAATGCTCGAATGGAAGAGCCACGAGGCCCCGGCAAGCCGCCCGGTATGTTTGCCGCGTAAAACACCGGCTTTACCCATTGCACCCGGCCAGCGGTGTCGCACCGGGCCACGAAGCTGGTAAACGCATTGGGTTCCGCCGATACTGCTACCGGGCCGTTGCCGCCCGTGAACGTGAGGGAAGCCCCTGTGGCGCTGTAGCCCGACAGGTACAGCGCGTTGGAGCCGGTATCGAAGCTCAGGAGCTGCGAGACAACATTGCTGCTGCCCACGCGTAACAGGTCGTTCTTTATCCACTTTACCCGGTTGGCGGCCGATATCTTGACTAGGCTGTTCGCGGTCGGAGGCGCGGCCCCCACCGTGATTTGGTCAACCGTTATGGTGCCGGAATGCCCCAGCAGCCAGTACAACGCGTCGGCATCGTCGGTTTTCAACTCTCCCCCGTAAGCGTAGCCTCCCACCACGCCTACTCGGCGTACCCAGGCCACCTGGCCGGCGGCGGTGTATTTTAGCAGTACCGCGTCCACGCTGCCAATGGGTGGATAGTTCTGTCCATTAACTGTTAGTTGGCCCTGGCTATTGGAATTGGCCGATACGTAGCAGTTGCCGACGCCGTCGCGGTGCAACGCCGTAACGCCTACTCCGCCGTATACTGGCGACGGGGTGTTGGCCCATAATAACGCTCCATTCGCATCAACTGCCGCGACGAAGGTTAATGCCCCGTAGTACCCGCCTGGTGCCGCCAAGCCCAATAAGGCGGCTCCAGCCAACGGGGGGGCGGTGCTGTTAAAACTGGCCAACGATAGGTTATCCCCAGTTACATTGCCGTAATATCCGGCCAGCGTACAGCGCCCGCTCGGCTCTACGACTAGGGCCGAGGCCGCGTCGTCGCCGCTGCTTTGCAGGGTGCGCTGCCAGAGCAGCGCCCCGTTGGGGTCGTACTTGGCCAGAAAAATATCGGAGCCGCCCGCGCTATCGGTGGGGGCCCCCACCAGCGGCGGGGTACTGGCCGTGGTGCCTAGCAGATATAAGTTGCCGGCCGCGTCACGACCCAATCCGGCTACGCTGTTTTCTGTCGTAGCATTGGGCACATAGGTACCCAACTTGTTGACCCAACCCCAGCCGGGTGGGCTTTGGGCGTGGGCAGAAGCAACTAGGGCCAGCCCCAGGGCCAGCGTAATCCAGGCCGTGTTAAAGTACTTTTTCATAGCTATTGGCGGGGGAAAGCAGGCGTGGAAACAGGAACAGGAGCAGGAGCCGTCGCGCGTTGCGGGCCGACGATACGGACGCAGTTGGGCGTGGTTACGGTGCGCAAGCGCACCGCCGCCAGGCCACAGTAGGCGTGCGTCGTGAATTGGACGCGGTAGGTGCTGCTGGCCCCAAAAGGATAGATGGCATCGAGTTGGGTTCGCCCCAACGGCTGCTGAAAGACTGTGGACTCGTAATGGGTGCCGGCTATAAGGGCACCAGCCGCCGTCACTTGGTCAATCTCCAACTTATACCAGTCGTAGTTGACTGCCGCCCGGCTATCGAACCAAATGGGCACGGGCATGCAGCCGGGGATGACTGACAGGTCGAACGTGGCCGTGGGCGGCAGGCAGTTACTGCACTTGTATACGTAGCGACTTTTGAGGCAGGTGTTCAGATTGTCCTGCATGATATTTATTTGGCAGGGTGCCAGGGCGGCTTGCGCCGCGTTGTAGTCCATCAGGTTGTTCGACACCTTGTTCGAAGCGTCGCAGTCCACAATCGCGGGCTCGTTCAGGTTCCAGCAGTTGGCATTCATCGGGGCGTCCGGGCACTCGCCCCACGAGTAGGCACCGTACTGAAACGGGTGGTTAAGCCCCAGCAAATGGCATAGCTCATGGTTTAACGTGCTGGATATCTGCCAAGGTTGCCTGTTAGAAAGTACGTAGCCCGTCCACGGACTGGCAGCTACTGCCCACATTTGGGCCGGGGCGGCTTGTGTATTGCAAATGGCTTGATTAGAGCCCCAAACGTATCCCCTGTTAGCTACATTATTTGTTACAGGCTGGCCTGAATTTGTATTCCCTATGGGGCCTACGTAAGGCCAATCGAATTCCTCTGTCAAAAAGAGATTAATGACCGAGTCACCCCGAACGCAAAGAGGCGCAAAGCCGCCGGCACTGGTACTGGTAGTGCCCGCATTTCTGCGGTAAAGAGTGCTTTTATCAAAAAAGACCCCGTCCAGCACCCACCTTATTCGTTTGGCAACGGGCGTGAGCGCGCTGCCGGGGGCCAGGCTCAGAACCGGATTCTGGTTCATTTGGCCGTTCATGGCGTACAGCAGCCCTTGAGCGTAGTCGTAGCCCGTGGTGGCGGTGCCGGGGGTACCGGGACGGCCGTCGTCAAACGGCCCGAAGCTGCCCGTGCCGTCGTCGTGCTGCAAAAAGTGGATGTTGACCCGAATATTCTGCACTTCAGAGCAGGGCGCAGTGGGGGGCTGGCACGTTGTGCAGGGGCCAACAATTGACGGAGTTTGGCTGCCGTTGCTCACCACGCTGCACACCATCTGGGTTTGGGCAAAGGTGCGAGAGGCCATGTAGAGTGAATAATTGAATGTAATTACTTTTCAACAACCAGCAAGCAGCGGCTCTTATTTATTTTCAAAAAGTTACCGGCCCGCGCAGGCGATGGTGGCGATGCTGATTTCGGCGGCCCCCGCCGCCAGCAGCGCCGCGCCGCAGGCTTCCAGCGTGGCGCCGGTGGTGAGCACGTCGTCGACCACCAGCACGCGCTTGCCGACGATGGCCACGGGGTTGTCGACTTCAAACACCGTGGCCACGTTTTCCCAGCGCTGGGCGCGGTTCTTTTTGGTTTGGGTTTTGGTGTTGGCGGTGCGGCGCAGGGCGGTGTTGCTGGCGGGCACTTGCAGGCCCTCGGCGAGGCCGGTGGCGAAGGCGGCGGCTTGGTTGTAGCCGCGCTTGGCCAGCTTGCGCGGGTGCAAGGGCACGGGCACGATGAGGTCGAAGTCGGGAGCAAAGCCGGCGGCGCGCAGCTCGGCCCCGTAGAGCTGGCCCAGGGAGGTGCCCACGTCGCGCTGGCCCTGGTATTTGAGCTCGTGCAGCAGGTGCTGCACCCGGCCGTGGCGCACAAAGCGCAGGTAGCTCAGGGCATGCCGGATGGGCAGCTTGCCCCAGAAGCGCCGGCCCAGCGGGTTCTGCCCGGGCGGCAGGCGGTGGAAATCGGTGTAGGGCAGCTCGGCGCGGCAGCCGGTGCAGAGGTGGTGTTCGCCCGTCACCAGGGGCTCGCGGCAGGCCAGGCACAGGCGCGGGTAAATCAGGCCGAGGAAATCCTGCCAGAGGGAACGCAGCATGGGTAGTAGAGGCGGGGAGTGGTTTGGGGAGTAATTTTGGGTGAGCAATGTACACCGCGCTCCACAAGGCGGTCCTGCTCATCTGGTGTCCGCTTGCCGAAGCATCGCTACCGTGAGCGTGATTCTGATTAGTTAAGTGGTGGCGATGCTTCGGCAAGCTCGGCACGACGTTCTTTTTTCTTTTTGCCCCATGCAATTATGTCCCAAGTAACCGAATTTAACGAGTACCGCCAGCGGATGAACGAAACCATCCTGGCGGCCGACAACAAGGTCATTAAGCGGTTTTTTAACCTCGACACCAACACCTACGCCGCCGGCGCCCTCGACGTGAAAACCAAGGAAATGCTGGGCTTGGCCTGCTCCATGGTGCTGCGCTGCGACGATTGCATCAAGTACCACGTGGGCAAATGCTTTGAGGAAAAGCTCACCGACGAGGAGATTTACGAGGTGTTCGCCATTGCCAACGTCATCGGCGGCAGCATCGTGATTCCGCACTTCCGCCGCGCGGTGGAGTACTGGGAAATCCTGAAATCGGAAGCCGGCAGCGGGGCCCACGACGGCGCGGCCCTGGCCGCCCACCAAGCCGCGCACGGCGCCGAACCCACCGCATGAGCGAGGACCTAAACCTCCTGGCAGCAACTGAACACCCCGAAGCCGAAGCCGACTTTGAGGCCCGCTGGGAAACGCTGATGCGGGAACTGGAGGTCCGCTTCGGCAAGCGGCCCGATTTGAACGCGCTGCTGCTGCTCATCGGCGTGCAGGAGCTGAACCAGGGCGTGGCCACCTTCACCAAGGAGCAGAAGCAGGACCTGATGCACATCGCCACCTGCCGCCTCTTCAGCCTCAGCGGCCACTACGAACTGGAGCGAGTGGACGAAGACGGCTGGCCGCACTACAAGCTGCTCCGCCCCGTGCCCTTCGCCAACCTGAAGGAGCAGGAGCGGATGCTGAAGTGGCACGTACTGGAGTATTTCGCGCTGGACCCGGGCGATAGTTTGTGATTCTACAGAACGTTCTGATGGCCCGTCATGCTCATCTGGCGTTCTGCCCGTCGTGAGTACACCTTCATCCTAAAAATGAAAATCATTTCCTACAACGTCAACGGCCTGCGCTCGGCAATCAGCAAAGGCTTGCTGGGCTGGGTGGCTGAAGCCGCGCCCGACGTGCTCTGCCTGCAGGAAATCAAAGCCAGCCGCGAGCCGATGGACGTTTCCGGCTTCGAAGCGTTGGGGTACAAAGCCTACCTGCACGTTGCCCTCAAGCCGGGCTACAGCGGGGTGGCCACGTTTACGAAAGTGGAGCCAAAAGCCGTCGTCCACGGCTGCGGCCAGAGCTGCTACGACGACGAAGGCCGCGTGCTGCGGCTCGATTTCGAGAACGTGTCGGTGCTGAACACCTACATGCCTTCGGGCACGAGCGGGCCGGACCGGCAGGCCTTCAAAGTGGAATGGCTGCACTTTTTCCGGCAGTACGTGACCGGCCTGCAAGCGGAAAAGGTGCCGCCACTGCTCATCGGCGGCGACTTCAACTGCTGCCAGACGGCCATCGACCTGCACAACCCCAAGGCCAACCAGAACAGCCCCGGCTACACGCCCGAAGAGCGGCAGTGGTTCCGGGATTTGCTGAATGATGGGTTTGTGGACACCTTCCGGCACCAGCACGGCGCGGCCGAGGGGCACTACTCGTGGTGGAGCTACCGGGCCGGTTCGCGCGCCCGCAACGTGGGCTGGCGCCTCGACCATTGGCTGGCCGCGGCCGCGTTGCAACCGCGCCTGACCGGCGCGGGTCTGTTGCCCGACGTGGTGCACTCCGACCACTGCCCGGCCTGGGTAGAAATAGGGTAGGAGGGTACGGGGGCAAGAAGGCGTAGGGGAAACGAAGAAAAAAGACCTTCCTGCCCTCTTGCCCCCATACCCTCTTGCCCTACACTGCGAACCAAGCGCCTCGTCTTGCTGTATCTTTCCTGACTAAGACCCCACCTATGGAGATGACGATGGCGGGCGCCGCCGCGGGGGCCCACTACCCCGCCCTGGCGCGGGTGCGCACGGAGCTGGAGGCCTTCAAGCGCAAGTTTTACCTGAACCTGCTGGTGCGGGGCCTGCTGGTGGCCGGCGGGCTGCTGCTCACGTTTTTTGTGGCGTTCAACGGGCTCGAGTATTTTCTGTACCTGCCCACGGCGGTGCGGGCGGGGCTGTTGTTTGGGTTTATCGGCTTGACGGGCTACAGCTTCGTACGCTGGATTTGGACGCCGCTGGCGGCCCTCACCAACCTGCGCCGGCTGCTGAGCGACGAGCAGGCGGCCCGCCGGGTGGGGGAGCTGTTCCCCGAAGTGCAGGACCGGCTGCTGAACGCGCTGCAGCTGCAGGGCCAGGCCCGCGACAACGCCCTAGTGGCCGCCAGCCTGGAGCAGCGCGCCGCCCAACTCGGCAACATTTCCTTCGCCCGGGGCATCGACATTCAGCAGCAGAGCCGGCCGCTGTGGAAGTACGCCGCCGTGCCGGTGGCCGTGCTGCTGGCCTTGCTGGCGTTTTACCCCAGTTTTTTGGTGCAGGGCACCGAACGCATCTGGCACTACCGGCGGGCGTATGCGCCGCCCGCGCCGTTTCAGTTTGTGATTAAAAACCCCCGGCTAACGGCGTTTCGGGGCGAGGATTTTACGCTGGACGTGGGCGTGGCGGGCGCGGCCCTGCCGGCCGAGGTGAGCATCCGCTACGGCCGCGGCGAGCGGCGCCTGAGCAAAGTGGCCGGCCGCGGCGACCAGTTCCGCTACACGTTTGAGCAGCCGCAGGGCACTGTGAATTTTCGACTGAAGGGCGCCGGGTTCGATTCGCCGGAATACCAGCTCACGGTGCTGGAGCGGCCCAATCTGCGGGATTTTAACGTCACCGTCTCTTACCCGGCCTACACCGGCAAGGCGGCCGAAACCATCGAAAACGGCGGCAACCTGACCGTGCCCGAAGGCAGCACGGTGCGCTGGGAATTCGCCACGGCCGCGACGGACGAGCTGGCCCTGGTGTTCCAGAATCCTGATGAAACCGTGGCGGCCAGCAGCGCCGATGCCGACAACGGCACTTTCGTGGCCACGCGGCGGGTGCTGCGCTCGCAGCCCTACTTGCTGCGCCTGAAGAACCCGGCCAGCCTGAACCGCGACCCCATTTCGTACCAGCTCACGGCCGTGCCGGACCTGGCGCCTACGCTCACGCTGGAGGCTTTTGCCGACACCGTGACGCGGCGCTACCTGGCCCTGGGCGGCACCGCGCGCGACGATTACGGCCTCACGCGCCTGGAGCTGCACTACGCCCTGCGCCGCGCCGGCCAGGGCCCGAACGCGGCCCCGGGTGCGCAGCGCGCCACCGCGCTGGCGTTGCCCCGCGAGAGCGCCGGCACCTACGCCTACACCTGGAACCTGAATCCGCTGAACCTGCAGCCCGGCGACCGCCTCGAATACTACGTGGAGGCTTGGGACAACGACGGCGTGCACGGCCCCAAAGCCACCCGCACCCGCCCGGCCGAGTTCCGCCTGCCCGGCCGGCGCGAAATGCGCCAGGAGCTGAACGCCCAGGCCGAGTCGGTGGCCAGCCAGATGAGCCAGGCCGCCAAGCAAAGCGAAAAACTGGAGCGCGAGCTGGCCAAGGCCCAGGACAAGCTCAAGACCAAGCGCGACCTGAGCTTTCAGGACCGCAAGCAGCTGGAAAACATGCTGGACCAGAAAAACCAGCTGAACCAGCAGATGGAGCAGATGCAAAAGATGTTCGAGCAGCTGCAGCAGAAACAGGACCAGGCCAGCCCCAAAAGCGAGGAACTGGCCAAGAAGGCCGAGGAGCTGAAAAAGCTGATGGCCGACCTGCTCGACCCCGAAACCAAGAAGCTCTACGACAAGCTGCAGAAGCTGCTGGAACAGCAAAAGCAGCCCGACGCCGAGATGCAAAAGCTGTTGCAGCAGCTCGAGAACAAGGAAGACACCCTGCAAAAGGAGCTGGACCGCGCCCTGGAAATGTTCAAGCAAATGCAGTTGGAACAGAAGGCCGAGGAAACCGCCAACAAGCTGGATGAGCTGGCCAAACAGGAAGAAAAGCTGGCCGACAAGACCCAGCAGAACGACCGGGAAAACCCCGACAACAAGGCCTCGAACCAAGACCAAAAAGCCAAACAGGAGCAGCTGAAGCAGGAGCAGGCCGAAAACCAAAAGGAATTTGAGGACCTGAAAAAGGAATTGCAGGACCTGAAGAAAATGGACAAGGAGCTCGGCGACCAAAACGGCGTGGACGAGCAGGAGCCCGAGCAGGAGCAAACCGACCAGGACCTGCAGGAAAGCCAGCAGCAGCTGGGCAAAAACCAAAACCAGAAGGCCGCCGCCAAGCAGAAAAGCGCCGCCTCGCGCATGAAAAAGATGGCGCAGAAAATGCGCGACCAGATGAGCGAGGAGGAAAGCGACCAAGCCCAGCAGAACATCGACGACCTGCGCGACATCCTCGAAAACCTGCTCACCCTGAGCTTCGACCAGGAAGGGCTGATGAAAGATTTCCGCAAAGTGGACCAGAGCGACCCGCGCTTCGTGCAACTCGGCCAGACCCAGCGCAAGCTGCGCGACGACGCCAAGATTATCCAGGATTCGCTGTACGCCCTGGCCAAGAAGGAGCCCAAAATCCAGAGCTTCGTGACCCGCGAAGTGGGCGAGATGAACGGCCGCATGGACGAGAGCCTGGCCCACATCCAGCAGCGCGACCTGGCCCGGGCCACCGCCACCGAGCAGCAGGCCATGACCAGCATGAACAACCTGGCCCTGATGCTGCAGGGCTCCCTCGACCAGATGCAGCAGGAAGCGCAGGCCGGCAAAGGCCAGCCCCAGGACGGCCAGGGCAAGCCCGGCAAGAAGAAAGGCAAGGGCAAAGGGCAGGGCCAGGGCAGCAAGCCCGGCCCCGGCAACATGGGCAAAATGCAGCAGCAGCTCAACGAGCAGATTCAGAAGCTCTCGCAGAGCGGCAAGTCGGGCCGGGAAATGTCGCAGGAGTTGGCCAAGCTGGCTGGCCAGCAGCAGATGCTGCGCCAAGCCATGCAGCAGCTCGATAAACTCCAGCAGGGCCAGGGCAAGCCCGGCGGGCCCGCCGGCCAGGGCCAGGCGGGTGAGGGCAAGGAGGGCAAGGAGGGCAAGGAGAGCGGCAAAGACGGTGGCCAGAAAGGCAAGGACGGCAAGGGCGAGCAGGGCGGGGGCAGCACCGGCGACATCAAAAAAATGATGGAGCAAACCGAAACCGACCTCGTCAACAAGCGCCTCACCGAGGAAACCATCCTGCGCCAGCAGTCCATCCTGACCCGCTTGCTGGAAGTGGAAAAATCGGCCCGCGAGCGCGACCAGGACACCAAGCGCGAGGCCCAGGCCGCCCAGGTAAAGCCCCCGGTCTTCCCGCCGGCCTTCGACAAATACAAGGTGAGTAAGGAACGCCAGACCGAACTTTTGCGTAATACTCCCCCGAACCTTACGCCGTACTACCAGCGCGAAGTGGGCGAATATTTTCAAAAAATCAAGTAACTGCGGGCATGGACCCATCCAGACCGGCCGCGGTTTCGTTAACCAATTAATGTTCTGTTGGAGCCCCGCTTTGTTCAGTGGTGGAAATTCTTGCGATGCTTTGCCGTTAAAAGACTATTTTTGCCGCCCCTAACCCGCCGCCGTCCTTCCTATCAAACCGCCTTATGAAGCAGGTAAAAATTCAGATTCCGTCGCTCGTCGAAAACATCCGCGTGGTGGAGAGTTTTATCGATAACTCCAAGGATACCTTTAAGATTGAGGACGATATCTACGGCAATATCATGGTGGCCGTGACCGAAGCGGTGAACAACGCCATCCGCCACGGCAACAAGTTCGACAAGGACAAGAACGTCTACCTGTCGCTCTACGTGGAGCCCCAGCAGCTCAAGTTTGAAATTGAGGACGAGGGCGCGGGCTTTAATTACGACAGCCTCGACGACCCCACGGCGCCCGAAAACCTGGAGAACCCGGGCGGCCGCGGCATCTTCCTCATCCGCCACCTGGCCGATGAGGTGGAGTTCAGCAAGGAGGGCCGCCGCGTGCAGCTTACCTTCCAGCTCACGCCCACCCCCGCCGACGAAAACACCGCCGCCGACCAGGTAGCGGCCTAATCCGCATGAACAGCACCCCGCCAGTGGGCCCGCCCCACCACCAAGCCCCGCCCGGCGAGCTGCACCACGAGGCCCCCGGCATCGAGTTCATGGTGGAGGACGTGCCCGAGTTTGCCCTATCCGACGCGGAGGAGCTCATCGAATGGATTGAGCGCGTGGCGGCCGTGCACGAGCACCGCATCGTGCAGCTCACCTACATCTTTTGCTCCGACGAGTACCTGCACCGGCTCAACGTGGAGTACCTCGACCACGACACGCTGACCGACGTCATCACCTTCGACAACTCGGACGACGCTGACCTGCTGGAAGGCGATGTTTTTATCAGCGTGGAGCGGGTGCGCGAAAACGCCCAGGACCTGGGCATCAGCTTCCGCGACGAGCTGCACCGCGTCATGATTCACGGCGTGCTTCACCTGCTCGGCTACCACGACAAGGACTTGCTGAGCCAGACGGCCATGCGCGCCAAGGAAGACCACTGCCTGTCGCTGCGGACTTTTTAACGCGGGAGTTGTTTGAGATAAACAATCGACGAGCGCCATCCGCCCACGTTTTATGTCTGCCACTTCTTCTACGCTGCCCCTTATTCGGGGCGATGCGCTGGATTTCTACCTGGCCCAGGGCTACTACCGGATGCAGCAGGAGTTGTTCACCTGCCATTTCGTGCCCTTTGATGGCCGCCTCTACACCGCGCACTGGCTGCGGTTGGCGCTGCCCCGCGTGGCGTGGGGGCCGGAACAGCGCCGGATGCTGCGTCGCAACGCCCGGTTTGCGGCCACCATCCGCCCGTTTCAGCTCACGCCGGAGCACGAGGAGCTGTACGCCCGCTACCACGCCGCCATCACCTTCGACGCCGCGCCCACCGTGGCCGCCGTGCTGCTGGGCGACGCGACGCACAACGTGTTCAACACCCACGTCGTCGAACTGCGCGACGGCGACCAGCTAATAGCCGCGGGCATTTTCGACCGTGGCCACCGCAGCCTGGCCGGCATTCTGAACTTTTACAACCCCGCTTATCACCGCCACAGCCTCGGCAAGTACCTGCTGCTGCTGAAAACCGACCACGCCCGCCGCCTGGGGCTCGACTATTATTATCCCGGCTACGTGGTGCACGGCCACTCGAAATTCGATTACAAGCTGTTTGCTTGCGCTGAGGCCACCGAAGTTTTTGACAACATTAACGGCACGTGGCAGCCTTTTTCCTGGGACATAGTGGCCAGCCAATCGGCTGAATTGCTGGCGAACTGGCTGCCGGAGGACCTGCGCGGCATGGTTGAATAGGGTTGGAAATAAACCGGTCATTTTAACGGGCGTATCCATCCGGCGTCCGTGCGTTCGCATTAAAACGACTCGTTATTATGGTTCTGCCTAACCTAAATTTTTGCCCCTGCAAGTCGTTTCACGTGAAACGACTTGCGGAGGCTTTGATGTCGTAATTTTGCGGTCGTTACGGCTGGAACGCGTTGCAGCGAATTCCGCGTTGAACAGTTTCCATTTCCGCGCTTCATTGCGGCTTTCTACACCGAATACGCCCCGGCGTGTTCCGCCCATTATGTTTCAGCAAGAAGAATACGACGTCATTGTGGTGGGGGCGGGCCACGCCGGCTGCGAGGCCGCGGCCGCTGCGGCCAACCTCGGCTCGAAGGTGCTGCTGGTGACGATGAACATGAACACCATCGCCCAGATGTCGTGCAACCCGGCCATGGGCGGCGTAGCCAAGGGCCAGATTGTGCGCGAAATCGACGCGCTGGGCGGCCAGTCGGGCCTCATCACCGACCAGACCATGATTCAGTTCCGAATGCTGAACCGTTCCAAAGGCCCCGCCATGTGGAGCCCGCGCGCGCAAAGCGACCGGATGCGCTTCGCCGAAGCTTGGCGCCTCACGCTGGAAAGCATCGCCAACGTGGATTTCTGGCAGGAAGCCGTGACCGGCCTCGTGGTGGAAAACGACGCCGTGGTAGGCGTGATCACGGCTTTGGGCATAGCGTTCCGGGGCAAGTCGGTGGTGCTCACCAACGGCACGTTTCTGAACGGCCTCATTCACATCGGCGAGAAGAATTTTGGCGGCGGCCGGGCCGCCGAAAAGGGCAGCCGCGGCATCACCGAGCAGCTGCTGGAGCTGGGCTTCGAGGCCGGCCGCATGAAAACCGGCACCCCGCCCCGCGTGGACGGCCGCAGCCTCGACTACTCCAAGATGGAAGCCCAGGGCGGCGACGAGGTGCCCGGCAAATTCTCCTACCTCGACACGCCGCGGCTGACGCAGCAGCGCCCCTGCTACATCACCTACACCAACGAGCGGGTGCACGACATCCTGCGCGAGGGATTCGAAAAGTCGCCCATGTTTCAGGGCCGCATCAAGGGCCTGGGGCCGCGCTACTGCCCCAGCGTGGAGGACAAAATCAACCGCTTCGCCGACAAGGACCGGCACCAGATTTTCGTGGAGCCCGAAGGCTGGAGCACCGTGGAATGCTACGTGAATGGCTTCAGCAGCAGCCTGCCCGAAGATGTGCAGTACCGCGCCCTGCGCGAAATCGCGGGCTTCGAGCGGGCCAAGATGTTCCGGCCCGGCTACGCCATTGAGTACGATTTCTTCCCGCCCACCCAGCTTAGCCTGACCTTGGAAACCAAGCGCGTGCAGCACCTGTATTTCGCGGGCCAAATCAACGGCACCACGGGCTACGAGGAGGCCGCCTGCCAGGGCCTGATGGCTGGCATCAACGCCCACAACAAGGTGCACGGCAAGCAGCCGTTCGTGCTCAAAAGGAGCGAGGCCTACATCGGCGTGCTCATTGACGACCTGGTGAACAAGGGCACCGACGAGCCCTACCGCATGTTCACGAGCCGGGCCGAGCACCGCATTCTGCTGCGCCAGGACAACGCCGACCTGCGCCTCACCCCGCTCGGGCACGGGCTGGGCCTGGCCTCGGACGAGCGGCTGGCGCGGGTGCGCATGAAGGAGGCGCAAACGGCCCAAGTGGCCGAGCTGTTGCAAAAATTCGCCATCGAAACCGCCGAAATCAACCCGTTGCTGACGGAGCTGGGCTCGGCCGAAATTCACGAGAAAACCCGCGCCGTGCACCTGCTGCGCCGTCCCAACGTGGAGCTGGCCGACCTGCGCCGCGCCCTGCCCGCGCTGGACGAAGCCCTGGCTGCGTTCGACGCCGAAGCCCTGGAGCAGGCCGTCATCAACATCAAGTACGAAACCTACCTGGTCAAGGAGCACCAGCAGGCCGCCCGCCAGCAAGAGCTGGAAAACTTCGTGATTCAGGGCCGGCTCGACTACCGGGCCATGCCCGCCCTCAGCCACGAGGCCCGCGAAAAATTGCTCAAGATTCAGCCCGAAACCATTGGCCAGGCCGCGCGCATCAGCGGCATCTCGCCGGCCGACGTGTCGGTGCTGATGGTGTACCTGGGGCGGTAAAGTGCTGGCGATTAGATAATTAATTACGTAATGGCAGCACTGTTAAAACGGAATGCGCACGGTCAGCGTGTCCAAAGAGCGCGGGGTGACATAGATACGGGTAGCCGTTTCTTTGCCCTGGTCGTTGACGGACCAGAGCAGGCCCGATTTGAAATTGGCCTCGATGGGCCGAATCAGCACGGTATCACGCGGGTAGTACAGCACGTCGCCCGAACCCTTGTAGCCACCGATATCGATAACAACCCGGCTCTTGGGCAGGGTGTCCACGAATTGCAGCCGCAGCCAGGCCGGGGCGTACATGGGCACGACCAGGCCGGTATTCTTGCGGCCGGCCGTCAGGGCGGGGGCCAACTGGTAGCCGGTGAAGTAGCCCGGCGGGGCGGTGGCCGTCAGCACGTAGCCGCTGGTGCCGGTGGCCTCGAAGTGGAAGGAGAAGCGCCCCTGCCCGTCGGCCGCCACCGGGTCGCCCACCGCGCCGTAGCCCCCGCCCGCACCCTTCTGGTTGACCTGCACCAGGGCCCCGCCCACGGGCCGGCTGCCGGCGTAGTCCACCGCCTGCCCCTCCACCAGCGTGCTGCCCGTCGTTGGGTCCGTGCCGCACCCGGCCAGGGCGCCCGCGGCGGCGATAAACAAAACGAAGGGGCGCATGACGGGGCGGGAGAAAAGGGACTAAAAGGGAACGCGCACGGTGAGGGTGTCCAATTCTATCATGTTGACGTTTTGGGAATAATACTGCGTGTCTATCCCTCGCTCATCCGTAATGACCCAGGTGAACTTGCCCGCAAAGCCCGCCAGCGAGGGCCGAATGACGGCGGTGTCGCGAGGATAATTAAGCCGGTCACCATTTCCTTGATACCCGGCAAGGAAAATTGACACCCGGCTTTTGGGGGGCAGGTCGACGAGTTGGAAGCGGACCCAGGCCGGGGCGTACATGGGGATGACGAGGCCTGTGTTTTTGCGGCCGGCCGTCAGGGTGGGGGCGTCGGTCCAGCCGGTGAAGTAGCCCGGCGGGGCGGTGGCCCGCACGATATACCCGCTGGTGCCGGTGGCCTCGAACTGGAAGGAAAAGCGCCCCTGCCCATCGGCCGGGTGGGGGTCGCCCACTTCGCCGTAGCCCCCGCCGCTGCCCTTGCGGTACACCTGCACCAAGGCCCCGCCCACGGGCCGGCTGGCGGGGCCCGTCACGGCCTGCCCCGCCACCAGCGTGCTGCCCGTCGTCGGGTCCGTGCCGCACCCGGCCAGGGCGCCCGCAACCGATAAGAAAAAGAAAAGCGTTTTCATAATAGTATACTAGGAGTTACGCAGTTGCCGGATACAAAATATAAATTGGGTTGGCCAGATAGGTTCGGATAGCGTCACGCAGGAGTTGCTTTTTGGCTTCGTACCAGCT
>Ga0209511_1001008_pt1 | contig 25980 bp, 22 predicted proteins | sample SSSSmetaG_FD_184141 | JGI IMG/M metagenome (GOLD analysis project Ga0209511, IMG submission 184141) | Glacier valley bacterial and archeal communities from Borup Fiord, Nunavut, Canada, to study Microbial Dark Matter (Phase II) - ​SSSS... | ecosystem: Environmental > Aquatic > Freshwater > Ice >... | reverse complement strand
CTATCGGGGGTTGATCGCAATGGCACGCGCTGCGATCCCGAATGTGGCGCTGAGCACTGACGTGATCGCTGGCTTTCCTGGCGAAAGTGACGACGAATTTGCGATCAGCGAAGCGTTCATCACGGAAATGGACTTCATGAAGCTGCACGTTTTTCCTTATTCGGCGCGACCCGGCACGGCGGCTGAACGGATGCGCAATCATGTCGATGTTGCCCTGCGCAAAACGCGCGCCGAACGCTTGCGCACTATCTCTGAAGCAGGCGATCGAGGTTACCGCGAACGGCTGAGCGGGCGCGTCAGTGATGTATTGTGGGAAAACGTGATCGGCGCGAGCGAGCAAGGTTGGCTCAATAGCGGCTTGAATGGGTATTATGTACGGGTGTATTGGACGGGCCCGCGCGTACTGACCAACACGCTCACGCCTGCACTGTTGGGTGGCCTGGAACGCGATGGCCTTTCGATAAGGAATTTTGTGTGAACAATGAATAATACCGTAAGCAATTGCATCTTTTGCAAAATCGTGAGCGGTGAAATGCCCGCCACACCCATTTACGAAGACGCTCAGGTGATCGCCTTTCGGGACATCAATCCTGCCGCGCCGGTGCATGTCCTGATCGTACCGCGTCAGCACGTTGACAGCGCGCACGCCCTGGACGCCGAAAATGTGTCGCTCATGACGCACATCATTCTGGCCGCGCAAAAAGTGGCGATCGATGAAAAAGTAGAAGCGAGCGGTTATCGGCTGGTCATGAACAATGGCGCAGACGCCGGACAAAGCGTCAACCATCTGCATATGCACCTGCTCGGTGGTCGCAAGCTGTCCTGGCCGCCCGGCTGAGGATAGCAGTTCACGCAACCCCTCGCTCAAATGGGTGGGGACTTCAAAAAGGAACGATGACTTATGCCAATCAAAGAAAAAATCAGCGAAGACCTGAAAGCATCTATGAAGGCGGGCAATGGGCCGCGTAAAGATGCGATTCGTTTCATTCAGGCTGCCATTAAACAAGTCGAGATCGATACGCGCGAAACGCTCACCGACGAGCGCATTTTCGGCATTTTGCAGACCGAAGCGAAAAAGCGCCGTGACAGCATCGCTGAATATGAAAAGGTGGGACGCACGGATCAGGTCGAGAAAGAGCAAATGGAGTTGGCCTTGATCGAGTCGTATCTGCCACAGCAAATGACCCGTGACGAGATCGAGCACGAGGCGCGCGCTGTGATCGCTGAAACGGGTGCCAGCACGCCTAAAGATGCGGGCAGCGTGATGAAAGTGCTGCTGCCGCGCGTCAAAGGCAAAGCCGATGGTAAGCTCGTGAACGATGTGGTCAATACATTGCTGAAACCACAACAAGCCTGAAGCTCGGCAAGCGGAGCAATAAAGCGATGTACACGATCGATTTTCAGATCGATTATGAAGGGGCGCAGGTGCCCATTGAACGCATGACAGCGGCGATCCGCGATACGCTGGATGGGCACGAAGTGAGTCCAGACAGCGCGTTGACCGTGGTGATCGCGGGCGATGCGTACGTGCGCGATTTGAATCGGCAGTTTCGCGGCGTCGATGCCGCTACCGACGTGCTCTCGTTTCCAGCGGATGCGCCACCCGCGCCGTTGAATGCTGCCGATGCCGAGCCGCCGTATCTGGGTGATTTGATCATCGCCTATCCGTATACAGCGCATCAAGCGGCAGAATTTGCTCATGCACTGGAAGATGAATTGGTGCTGCTGGTCATTCATGGCACCCTGCATTTGCTCAGCTATGATCACGACACGCCCGAACATCAGGATGAAATGTGGTCAGAACAGGCGGAGCTGCTGACGCGCGCGAACGTGCCGATCGTCGTGCCGCGCTTTACCTTTGAGGATGAAAATGACTAACGGATCGCACAAGCCAGTGAGCAAGTCGGTTGCAAACGGGCAAGCGGAAAAAATGCGGGCATCGCTGCTGGCATGGCATCCTGATGTACAGGCGACACTTTCCACGCATCCCGACTCGTACAGTCCGATCACCAGCAAAAGCCGCATCGCCAGCTTTCGTTATGCGCTGGCGGGATGCCTGTACATGCTGCGCTATCAGAAGAACATCCGCATTCAATCGGTCGCAACGGTGTTGGTTTTCGCGATCGGCTTGTGGCTTGGCCTTGTGCCGTATGGGTGGGCGCTGCTCATTCTGGCGATCGCAATCAATTGGATGGCCGAATTTACGAATGCCGCCATTGAAGCCGTCGTCAATCTGGCAAGCCCCGATATTCACCCCATGGCGCGCGTGGCGAAAGATGTAGCGGCGGCAACATCGCTGGTCACCGCATTGGCGGCGGTGCTGGTCGGCGCTTTGGTGATGCTGCCACCGCTGCTGGAACGGGTTGGGCCGTCGATCGTTCGTCTCGTGCTGCGCTGATTCGCGCATTTCGTCACAAATAGGCTCAAAGCGGGTTATTATAATGTGACGCGAAATCCGCCATGTGACCTGCCAACCGGCTCGCTAGCTTTAGAAACGACGCTCACCTTATGATCCTGAACGCACAACTTGGGCAAACCACTCGTTGGGTGCTGATCGCATTCCTTGTGCTGATACTATTTGTGGCCGTCTGGTTAGTGCGCGATATTATGATGTTGACGCTCTCAGCGGTGATCTTCGCGCTGCTGATCACGGCACCCGTTCGCATCTTCGTACAGTATGGGATGCGCCGTTCGATCGCGGTGCTGCTGACGATCATTTTGGCGCTGTTATTAGTGGTGCTGCTCGTCGTACTTATTCTACCGAGCTTACTCGATCAGTTTCAGCAGTTGGTGGGACTCTTGCAAAACGCGCTTAATCCCGGCACTTATTCGATCGGGACGCCGACGCTTGACGCTGAGCATCTGTCGGTATTGCTGCGGCGCGCGCTGCAACCCGGCAATCTCGCCGCCAACTTCGACTTTTTGCGCGGCGTTGATATATCCGGCGTTACCAAACAAATTTCGCAGCAGCTCATCAACAGTGTGACCAATTTGCCGTCGCAGGTGTTCCCATTCGTGGGCAGCCTGGCATCGGTACTGCTGAGCATCCTGGTCGTTGTGTTCATGGGCTTATATTTCGTGGCCGATCCGGGTGTTTATCAACGCGGAATAGTGAGCATGTTCCCGCTGTCGTACCGCCCACGCGTCGAGCAAATCCTGAACAAGATCGAAATCGCACTGCGCAACTTTCTACAGGCGCAAGTTCTGTTGATGCTGCTCACAGGCGGCAGCACGGGTATTTCGCTGGCGCTGCTTGGCGTCCCGCTGGCAGGCGCACTTGGCACCTTGACCGGCCTGTTTTCGTTTGTGCCGAACTTTGGGCCGCTGGTCGCCTTGATCCCGCTCTTAGCCGTGGTGATCATCAATACGCCGACCAAGATTATCACCGTGATCGCGGTATTCTACGCGCTTCAACTGATCCTCAACCAGTTGATCGCACCGCTGCTGGTGGGTCAGGAAGTGCATTTGCCACCTGTGATCATCTTGCTGGCACAAATCATCGCGGGCATTTTCTTCGGCTTTTTGGGCTTGCTGCTGTCGGTGCCGTTGGCGGCGATCGTGGTGGTGCTCGTGCGTGAAGTCTATGTCCGCGATATTTTAGGCGATGGTAAAGCCGAACCGCCTTTGCTTGAATTGGACTTAATCGCAGAAAACGTTGTATAACCGCAATTACATCACAGGCACATAACAGGATTGGCGAATAATCTATGATTCAACCTCGCGCAAACCTTGGTTTGGCGATCGATGGCGGCGGCGTGCGCGGCTTATTAGTGGCGCAAGGGCTGGTGACGCTCGAACGCGAATTGGGTGGCAAGCCGTTGATCGAGCATCCGAGCGTCAAAGTATTAGCGGGCACTTCAACGGGTGCGCTGATTACGGCGGCTATCGCGCTCGGCTTCACGGCGAACGAGATCGTTCACTTTTATCTGGATCGCGCTCAGTATATCTTTCCGGTATTGTTTCCGGCCTGGCTGCCACAGCCGATCCAATCGCTGCTCAAAAACCTGATCGCGCTTTTACGGCCTAATCTGTATACGCCCGATCACTTCCGAACTTTCTTGCGCGACACCATCAAAAGCAAGACGGGTAATGCCGATTTCACCTTAGCCGACTTGAACAAACGGCTGCGCAGCGATCAGACGCTGATTATTACGACCGTCGATGTTAACGAACGGCGCACGCGGTTTTTGAAGTCGTACCAGGCTGACGAAGGCGATTGGACGTTGTGGGAAGCGGTATTGGCAAGCTCCAGTGCGCCCACCGCAATCAAGGCGTTAGCACGGAAAGGGCACTTTTATACGGATGGTGGCGTGGGCAGTTTCGGCAACCCTGCCTATACCGTAGCACGTGAGCTGGTTGAATGGAACGGATGCCCTGCCAGTGAAACCAGCGTGTTCAGCTTTGGTACGGGGTGGGTGGATGCTGCCAATTATCAGCGCAGTCACGGCCCGGCAGATCGCTGGAATGCGCTGACGTGGGCACTCAACGCGCCGTTTGTGATCACCGACGATGCGCTGCGCGCCGAGTCGTTGGAACTGATCAATCGCTTTGTCCAGCAAGGCGGCGGGATGGACTACCGACGCTTTCAAATGGCGCTGCAAACTGATATTGATTTTGAGGACTCCACCACGCCTACTTTGCAGGTGTTACAAGCGCTCGGCAAAGACTTGGAAAAGCGCATTGCGAACGATCAACACGCGCTGAGTGACCCGCGCTTCGACCCGGAAGGGATCGGCGCGAATGTGGATCGCTATCAGCGCAGCTTGACCGCAGCTCAGAGCCGTTCACGCTAAGGGAGCGGGGTGGGTAAAAATGATGTTACACCTTTGATTGACACAAAGCGCAGCTCACATCACACCACGTTGAATTCTTCGATGAGCTGTCCCTGCACAAAACGTTCTGTGCGCAGCGATGAAATATCGAGCGTATGCGCTGCGCCGTCCACGATCTGTTCAGATACCAGCAATCCCGCGATAGGTCCGTGCATGAAGCCATGTCCGCTGAAACCGCTCACTACGTAAAACCCGCGTACTTCCGCCAGCGGGCCAATAATGGGATGCGCATCCGGCGTGACTTCGTACAATCCTGCCCACTCGGTCAAGCGTCCTGCGGTTTCGAGCACCGGCAAGCGTGCCATTGCGCAGTCCATATGCTGATCCGTCCAGTCCGGGTCAACGTTCTGCGCAAAGGTGGCAGGCTGCCCGATCATGCTCATACCCGTTAACAGGCCAGCGCCTTCACGATGAAAATACAAACGCTGCTGAAAATCGATGATAAACGGGAAATCCGCCGGAATTTCAGGCATGGGCGTGGTCACGAGGATTTGTTGGCGTTCAGGCCGCACCGGAAGATCGATGCCCGCCAGCCCCGCGATTTGCGCAGACCACGGGCCCGCCGCATTCACGAGCGTCGGCGTGCGAATAGTGCCTTGCGATGTTTGCACAGCAGCGATCGCGCCACCGTTGACGGTGATGCCGGTCACCTCAACATTATTCAGCGCCACCACTCCTGACGCACGCGCGGCAGCAATGTAGCCGTTCACGACGCCCGACGGATCGGCAATCCCATCGCCACTGTAATAAGTGCCGCCGATAATCCCATCCAGATTGAGCAGTGGTACGCGCGCCGCGATCTGATCGGTGCTCCAGATCTCGGAGAAAATGCCGTGCACGTGCTGTCTGGCAACATTTTGTCGGAAACGCTCCATCTGTTCGGGCGTTGACAGCAAAAACAGATAGCCGTTCAGCTTGAGATCAATCGCCTGTCCGGTATCCGCTTGAAAGCGTTGCAGCATCGCGATACTTTTGATGGACAGCTCAATGTTGATGTCCGTCGAAAACTGGTGGCGAATACCGCCTGCGCAGCGTCCGGTTGATCCTTGCCCAAAGAAAGACTCGCGTTCCAGAAGTACGACGTTTACGCCGCGTCGCGCCAGATGAAAAGCAGCGCTCGCGCCCATGACGCCACCACCAACAATTACAACTTCTGCATGGTCAGGTAACATAGTTTCCCCAGGATGGTCATTCATGATGCTTGCCTAAAAGTTAACGATAGTACCCAAATTTTGCGCTTCGGCAGCAGCAAGCACGCGCGCTGCAACCGTTAAATCTTGTATCGCATTGCCCACCGACTTGAAAAAGGTGATCTCTTCGGCTGATGTGCGCCCCGGTTTTAATCCGGCGGCAATCTCACCGATTTCAGCATAGATCGCGTCGTGATCCAACATACCCGTCGCCATCGGAATCAGCAGATCGCCTGCTTCGGCAAGACAACTTTCCCGCGAATCAACGACGATTTTGGCGCGCGTCACCACCTCGGCGGCGACTTCCTGCATGGTTGGCGTGTAAGACCCAATCCCGTTGATGTGCGCGCCCGTCTGAACGTCGGCCAGTTCAATGACGGGTGTACTGGAAGTGGTTGCTGCAATCAGCACTTGCGTGCCTCGTAAAGCATCGGATGCACTATGCGCTGTCCGTATGCTGAGATCGGGATAGCTGGCTGATAATGCTGCTACCAGCATCTCTGCCCCGCTGCGCGAAAATATGCGAATTTCGCGGATAGGGCGCACTGCCAACACCGCTTCGATCTGAGTACGGGCTTGCGCCCCTGCCCCAATCACGCCCAGGATTGATGCATCCGGGAGTGCCAGCAAGTCCGTTGCCAAGCCCGATCCAGCGCCAGTACGGAGCGCAGTGAGATAGGTGGCATCGATCAGCGCGCGTAACTGGCCGGTGCCAGCATCCAGCACGAGCACGCTCGCTAATATACTTGGCAGGCCGTGGCGGGCATTGCCGGGATAAATCGAAACGATCTTAACGGCACTGTTGAGTGCCTGATCAACGTAGGCGGGCATGAATAGTGTTGTACCGTCTGCTGTTTGCAGCGCACTTCGCAGCGGAACTTGCGCTTTGGCCGTCGAAAGCGCTATAAAGCCTTCGCGCACGGCAGCGATCGCGTCGGTCATGCTGATCGCTTGTTTCACATCAGCCGCGCTTATAAGTCGCATTGCACGTTCTTCCTATGGCCCGCCACTTGCTGTATGGGTACTTGTTGTATCGGGCGCTCAGCTTACAACATTACCACAAATGAAAGATACAGTGCTATATTTTACCCTTGCAATGCTTAATGTGTACCGTATGGAGAAGTAATCCGATATGTTGAGAGCACTCAGAAAACGCTTGATCGCTGCGTCAGTCGTGGCGCTGACACTGACTATTCCTATGCTGGCAACGCCGATCAACGCGCAAACCACGGGTGGCTACGATCCGAGCGTGTGCGCCGCCGACAATGCTGGCAAGCCGTTATCAGATGCATGTTCGGCGATGATTAAAGCGTTCCCGCGCCCGGATGTTCACGAGATCGGACAGGACAAACAAACGTTGAGCGCTTACAGTTTTTGGCGAGTGGGGCCAGGGGCGGTCAATACGTTCGACGCGCCCAATGGAAAAGTGGTCAGCCAGATTCCTATTGGCTTCAACTTTGTATTGGCAACGAATACCAGCGTAGACGGTTGGCTGCAAATTCAGGGTGGGCATTGGGTCAATCGCAGCGACGCCAAAGAGTCGAAACCTTCCTTTTTTACGGGGGTGACGATCACTAATAGCCTGACTCAGCCGTTCGCGTGGGTGCTCGACAAAAGCCACATTTACGTCTCGGCTTATCCGGGTGGCCCGGCCTCGCAGACGACAGGCCGCTTCTTGAATCGCTACGAGCGAGTCAACTTGTTTGCCACTGCCAAGGATAGCGACGGCAAAGATTGGTACATGATCGGCCCCAATCAGTGGGTCAAGCAAACTTTTCTGGCGAAAGCACAACGCATTGATCGTCCACAGGGCGTCAGCGGGCAGTGGGTCGCGGTTGATCTGTACGAGCAGACTTTGGTAGCCTACGAGGACGATACCCCCGTTTTCGCGACCTTGATTTCGAGCGGGTTGCCCAGCCACGATACGCACGAAGGACTGTTCAAAATATGGGCACATCTTGACCATGATGCAATGTCGGGCGCGACAGGCGCTCCAAGTGCCTACGCATTGCAATTCGTACCGTGGGTGATGTATTTCGACGGTGGTATCAGCTTACATGGCAGCTATTGGCACGATCTGTTCGGCTATCGGCAAAGCCACGGCTGCGTCAACATGAGCATCAGCGACGCACGTTATATCTTCAATTGGACGGCCAAAGCGCCTGTTGATGACAGTGGGAAGCCGTTGACGTATGTGTATGTATACAGCTCCGGCCAATACGGAAACGGCGTGATTCGGCAATAATCTCAGCGCTCAAACGAAGGCAATGCGCTTTAGGCCAGGGCAATCTTTATCCGCTGCTTACTTTTTCCGTTCCACGCGTGAGCCACATGTAACCATCTTCAAGGCTCGGCTCGACCGCTTGCGCCGTGGCGTTCGGCAGATGCTCACCCACCATGCGGTATTGCACGCCGTCGCTCATTTGGCGCATCGAAACGATCGATCCCACGTCGCCTGAACCGGAATCAAGCGGCGCTTCTCCCGCCGTCGTGACTGTCCAGACATGCCCGCGTGCCTGTGCGATCATTTCGGCAGGCGTCCCCTGATAAGTGACGCGCCCTTTCGCCATGACTGCCAACTGAGTGCAGCTTGCGCCAATATCCTCGATGATGTGCGTCGAAAGGATCACCGTACAGCGCCGCGCCAGGTCTGCCAGCAAGTTGCGCAGCCGGATACGCTCCTCAGGATCAAGACCGACGGTTGGCTCATCCACGATCAGAAGCTGTGGCGAACCGAGCAGCGCGCTGGCGATTCCGAAGCGCCGTTTCATGCCGCCCGAATACGTTTTGAGGCGGCGATCGGCGGCATCGGTTAAGCGCACCATCTCGATCAACGTATCGATCTGCGTGCGCCGTATCTTAGGATCGGCCACCCCTTTGAGGATCGCCAGATAATCCAGAAATTCGCGCGCTGATAAATTTGGGTAGAAGCCGAGTTCTTGTGGCAAATAGCCGAGCAGCGCTTTAGTGGCCTGCTGACCTGCATAACTTGCCATGTCATGACCGAGCACGACGATCCGCCCACCGCTCGGCTTGACCAACCCGGCCATGATCCGCATGAGCGTCGTTTTGCCCGCACCGTTCGCGCCGAGCAACCCGAACATGCCGCTGCCGATCGTCAACGATACATCGTCTAGCGCGTGGATGTGCCCTGCATAAGTTTTTGTCAAATTCGTAATTTCGATCACTTCAAACCCCTTTCAACTGCTGTTCAACTATTCGCTTTACGCCGATTCAGCCACGCCCACGCCGCCCACGCTACCAATGCCAGCTCGCCCGCGCCGATCAGCCAGCTCAGCCAGGCATCGCCTATCGTGATACTTTGCAAAGACACATTGACTGGCGCGTAGCCAAAATATTCAAAGACCAGCGGATGCACCGGGTTGACATAATCCCACAGCGCAGGCGTGCCAACCGTTCTCATATGGGATAGGCCGATCCCCAAAAAAAAGAACATCGCGAAACAAGCTGCAAAACCGATCAACAATGCGGAACGGCGTCCGTTTTGACCACTTGCCAGCAGCACGATCAACGACGGATTGATGAACAGCATCGGCAAGGTGCTGACCAACCATAACGCGATGTAGCTTGGAATGTCGAATGCGCCGACAGCCACCCGCCACAAGCCGCCGTACAGGATCATCACCACGAGCAAGAGTCCCACTTCAGCCGCGAACAAGCCCAAAATCTTGCCAAACAAGTACAGCGCTGAGGAGAGCGGCGTCGAGTCGAGCAGATCGGTCACGCGATACTTGCGATCCCGCGCGATGGCGTCGGCGGCAACCATCGGGACGAGGATCAGCAGCATGATATAAGCGATCGGCCATGCCGTGACGCTGAACGCCTGGGTGGATATATACGCTGGATTTTTAGGAGTGTCGGGTGTTTGCGTGATGGTTTGAATAGTGGTCTGCCCATCGGCAATGACCGTTTGCGATCGCGAAACTACATCCATGCTCAATTGATCAATAATGCGCTGTATCAGTCCGCTGTTCGACAAACTGAAAACGGTCAGCACCCCTAACAGGATCATGGTAAATAGCACGACCAGCAAACCGCGCTGCCGCCAATGCAGCAGCACTTCATAGCGGATCATGCCACCTAATGGGGTCGAAAAAGCGCGGCGCAGTACGTTCGCCATATTTTTGTGTTCACCTTTCTTATCCGGCAGGCTTTAATCTGCACCGTTCAACAGGATCGCTTCCGTATCCGACAGCACATACCCCGCGCGAAGGATCAAGCCGCTGCCGATCAATAAGATCAGCTGCCGATTCAGCGCAAAACCGTCGCTGTTCAATGTTGGAAAGAGCAGCAGAGGCCACAGGATCGGCCATAATATACTGATAACGTTCCCGCCAAACGTCATGACTCCCCACACGATGCCGACTACCACCAGACTCAGCGCAGGTTGCCGCGTCCTGAGCGTGAAAGTCAAGCCGATACCCGTCAACAGCACTGCCGCTGGCAGCCAAATCGCAATAACCGTCCCGATCGTGTCAGTGTGTCCGGTGATCAGTGCCGCCGCCAATGTGCCGATCGCCGTGATGACGCTGTACGTTGCTAACATCGCAATTAAGCGCTCTGCCATGATCCACACAAACGGACGCGGCGCTGCCAGCAGCACTTCAATGAGCGGTTCATCGTCAAGCGAAAGGATAAGCGCAGCGTGGATACCCATGATCAGCGGCGCACTCACGGTGACGATCTGCACAAGGTTCAAATCGGCAGTCAGGATGCGTGTGAGCATCAGCAGCACAAGGGCAACAGCAGTGAGCGCGCCCGGTATAACCAGCGCTATCAGACTCCGCCGCCACGCGAGCGGCCACCTTTTTCGCCACACGCTGACAGCAATTTGCGCAATTGCAACGATCACGCTGATGCTCAACAGTGCCACAATCAGCCATGCCAGCACCCGCCCCAATTCGCGATCATGCGTCAGCCTGAACAGCAAATCCGATAGTGATTCCAATTGTGATGAAGTATCCATGCTCACTTTACAGCTAAATCGCTTTCCCAATCGTCTTGAAAACTCCTAGCAAGCCGCCGAAAAAAGCTAGTAACCAGTGGTGCGGCAACGATGGCCGCGACCATGAACATGACCATGGCTGTCATGATGGCGCCCACGGCTGCCAAATAATCTGACCCGTACTCGACTCGCTTACATTTTGTAGATCTCCCCCAATCCCCACTCCCTTCCCTCTTTATGGGGGAAGGGCGTCAGACCGTATGAAAGTCCCTCCCTCCTTGTGGAGGGATTTAGGGTGGGAGAAATGGTAATCAAGGATAACTTTGCACCAGCCCCATAAATCTTCGCTAAGATGCTTCACGCACGCCAAAATGAGATACACTTTCTGCGCATGATCGATGCTGTGAAAGCACATGCAAACATGCCACCCTTCATTGATGGATACTTTTATGAAACTGACATTTTTAGGCGGCGCTGATGAAGTGGGCGCGTCCGGCACGCTGATCGAGATCGCCGGATTACGGGTGCTGGTGGATGCTGGCATTCGCATTTCATCGCGCACGACTCGTGATATTCATAGCGATCAACTGCCCGACCTGCGGCGCATCAGTGAGATCGGCGCGCCCGATTATATTCTGGTCACGCACGCGCATACCGATCATACGGGCGCGCTGCCGCTGGTCGTCGAGCAATATCCGCATGTGCCCGTGCTGCTCACCGCACCGACGGCGGCACTCGTTCGGGTGCTGCAAGCTGACGCACAACGCATCATGCACAGCCGTCAGGAAGCCGAGGGCGAACTGCCCTTATTCGATGAAGTTGCAGTGGAGCGCTTGCTATCTGCTTTTCAGATCGTTGATTTTCGGCAGCCCATTCGCTTGAGCGACCGTTTACAGGTGACGTATTATCCGGCAGGGCACATTGTCGGCGCGGCGGTGTTGGCGCTGGAAAGCGACGAAGGCACGCTGGTCATGTCTGGCGATGTGTCGTTGACGCCACAGCGGGCGGTGATCTCGGCAGCACTACCCGCGCTCAAAGCGGATGCGCTGGTGTTGGAAAGCACCTACGGCGGCAAGCTGCACGCTAACCGCGCCGCCGAAGAAAAGCGTTTGATCGAGCGGCTCAAGCTGGTAACTGAGCGCGGCGGCAAAGCGCTGATCCCGGCCTTTGCACTCGGACGAGCGCAAGAAGTGCTGCAAATTCTGCTCGCGAATATGGCAAGTTTTGACGTGCCGATCTATGTGGACGGCATGGTGCGCGCCGTATGTCAGGCGTACGGCACTTTTGGCGATCTGCTGCCCAAACAAACGGTCAGCGCGGCAGGTGATGAACCGCTGTTCTTTCGCGAGCGCGTTAAAGCGGTGCAAAATGCCGCGCAGCGTATGCAAATCGGCCAGGGTGAAACGCCGTGCATCATCGTTACCTCAAGCGGAATGCTGACGGGTGGGCCGTCCGCCGCGTATGCCAAATGGTTGGCGGGTGATGAGCGTAACGCGATCCTGTTGACAGGTTATCAGGATGAAGAGTCGCCCGGACGCTTTGTACAGCGTATCGTTGCGCAGCGTGCCGAAGGGGATAACGCGATCGCCTGGCGCATCGACGGTGAGACGGTCACGCTGCGCTGTGAAGCGGGCACTTATTCGCTATCCGCCCATGCCGATGAAGCCGAATTGGTGAGCGTAGCAGATGCGCTGAGCGCCGAAACGATCGCGCTGGTGCATGGTGATCCGGCGGCGCGGCACAGCCTGGCGTCACGACTGCGCGAACGACAAAAGCGCGTGCTGCTGCCACATTCCGGGCAAACGATTGAATTGAACTTTGCGGCGCGCGTATGGCGGATCGGCGCGGCGCTTGAGGCGGGCACGCCGGATCGTCCGCTGGATGTGCCGACGTTGTGGCACTCGCTGACGGCGGGCAATTATTACACCGCTCGCGAACTGGCGCGTTTGTGGTGGGGTGATGAAGCGCGCGCGCCGGAGATCGTGAACGCGCTCGAACAGGATGGCGTCCATTTTGCCGCAGACTGGCGGGCGCGCAGCAGCTATCTCGTACACAGCGCGGAACAGCTCACGACCGCTCAACACCGCCGCGCGATCATGCAGGCGTATCCCGATCTGGTCGGCCAATGGGCAGCGCTGCGGGATGCGAATCGACGGGTACGGCTCGGCGTGATCCAGGAAAGCGACGTGGATAATTTTGACGCGCTGGTGTTGAATGCCAAAGGGCGGCACTATCCAGCCGATGCGCTGGTGTGGCCGTTCGGGATATGGCAGGGCACGTCCGATCCTGAGTCAATTCGCAAGCGTTTACAGGATTTGTTGTTTCAAGCGCGCGCCGTACAGGATTTAGTGCTGCCGTATACGAAACGTCAGGCGCTCGTCGCGGCCAGTGAACCTGTCATGCCGGATACGCTGATCCCTGATCCGCTGCCGGACGAGATACCCGCCGTGATCGCCCGTTTAGCGATCGTGTTGGCGCTTGCTGATGATGGCGCAATATTGGACGATCGCGGCTTGCTGCCTACGCGTTTGCTGCCACCTGCCGGGCCGCTTGAACAGAACACTGCGCGCCAATTAGCGTTAGCCGCTTTTCCAGCAGAGGCGCAGCTCCGCAAAGTTGGAATTGAAGTGGCACGCCGTCGGTTGACGCTCACTTTTGATTTCCCCGATCGTGCCGCCACTGCCTACGCCGAACAGATCGATCAGTTGGCTGACGACAGCGGTTGGGAAGTCAAGCTCACGCAGGAAGTGAATCAGCAAGCGTTGGGCGCGGCGCTGATCGACTTGCTGCCCGCAGGTACGCGGATCGTCAAAGGGCCATCGTATCACATTGGGCGGCATGAAGTGGCGGCAGCGCTCAGCGGCGCGCTCGATCGGGATAATCAGAACAGCTTGACCGCTGCTTTCTTCGACCGGACCGGCTTCCGTTTGCTGCTGCCTAGAAGTGCCGCAACAACTCCTGTGAACGGCGCGATGAGTGGCACAACCGCAAGCGGTCAATCGATGATCAGCGACCCCAGCCTGAATCAGCCGCGTGTGGAGATCAACGCCGCCTATGGGCGCATCAAACAGGCGTTAGGTGAGTATGGGCTGTATAAAACGGGCTTGAAAGGCAGCCAGATCATGCTGTCCTTCATTTCGCCACAAGTGGGATTGCGCTATCAGACGATCATCGATCAACTTGCCACCGAAACGGGCTATTCGTTGATCCTCAGCGACCAGCCTAATCAGGGCGCGATCCTGATCATTGCGAACCGTCTGGCGCGCGATGCTGGTTGGCAGCTTGCCAAACCGCCCGGCCTGCACATCAATGAGGGTACGGTATCGATGAAACTGAGCGCGATCGTCTCCGTTGATTCGATCGCGAGCGTAGATGCTGTGCTGCAAACCGAAACCGGCTATCGCTTGTCCCTTGTCGATCCTGAAGGGTAAGGCGTGATGGCGCGAATCTATCTAGAACCAGAGCGTTCTATCCAAAATAATGAGATGTAACTGATAAACCATGACTCACATGCCAAAAGTTGAGACGACACAAGTACAGCCTATCCATCCGGCGACCGAAATAGGTCAAGTTACCCTGAAAGTGGCGGACTTGCCGCGATCGATCGCTTTTTACACCGATTCGATCGGCCTGACCGTTTTTCAGCAGGATAGCACAAGCGCTAACTTAGGTGCTGGCAAGCGTTTGATCTTGCGGTTGGAAGCAGTGCCCGGCGCGCGTCCGCAGCGGACTAACACGACCGGCCTTTATCATGCTGCAATCTTGCTGCCAAACCGCCGCGCGCTGGCAATTAAAATTGCTCAGTTGGCCGCACAACAGATTCAACTCGGTCAGGGGGATCACCTGGTAAGTGAAGCCTTTTATCTGTCCGATCCTGACGGCAATGGCCTGGAACTGTATCGCGATCGTCCGCGCGCCGGATGGAACTATGACAATGGACGGGTCATCATGGCCGCCGATGCGATCAATATAGACAACCTGTTTGCTGAAATCGGTGACGAAGGCGCGCTCCGCGATCCAGTGCTGCCAGACGGCACGCAGCTCGGCCATATGCACCTTCGCGTAGGTGATACCGTGGCTGCCGAACGGTTTTATCACGGCGTGCTCGGCTTCGACGTTACGGCGCTGTGGGCAGGTGCGGTGTTTGTGTCAGCAGGCGGCTACCATCATCACATTGGGCTGAATAACTGGCAAAGTCGCGGTGGCAAAGCGCCCGTTGAGCCATCCGCCGGGCTGCGTACATTCAGCATTGTGCTGCCCGATCAAGCCGAATTGGATCGACTGACCCGGCAAGTCGAGGCCGCTGGCATAGAAGTAAAGCGCGCTGATGGCGTGGTCACCTTGAATGATCCGTGGAACAATCTGATCACTTTGGCGCTACCCACAAGTCTCGTCACCGCTTAGCGGGCTTTCACGCACATTAGCCAACTAGCCGATCACGGTGAGCGTTTGAAAGCCCTTTGTCAGCGGCTCACCGCCATGCTCACGGGCGATGATAATATCTTCGATGCGCGCTGCAAAGCCGCCTGGGACCAGGATGCTCGGCTCAATGGTGAAAGCCATGCCGTCTCGAATAGGCGTCGTATCGCCTGCTGCTAAAAACGGCGTTTCGTGAACATCCATGCCGATGCTGTGCCCCAAGCGATGACGGAAGTATGCGCCGTAGCCAGCCGTTTCCACCACCAAGCGAGCGGCTCGATCCACTTGTTCGCAAGTTGTTTGACCCGCTCGCAGTGCCTGAATGCCCGCTGCTTGCGCTTGCATGATCGTATCGAATATTTTGAGCGCTTCAGCATCTGGCTCGCCAAAAAAGACGGTGCGCCCAAAATCATAACAGTAGCCCTTATACGCCGCGCCGAAATCAAACAGCAGCGCCACGGGTGGCAGCAGCGGCGCACCTCGCAATGTGTTAGCGTGGCCGAGTCCTAAATGGTGCTGTGGCCCGCTGTTATACATCGCAGTCACGAACGACGGACCGAGTGCGCCATGTTTCCGTAATTGCAAATCAACCTCAGCGTCGATCTCGTATTCGGTCATGCCATGTTTCAGCCGCGCGATCACATCCGCAAACGCCGCTTCGGTGACAGCGCCAGCTTCCCGCATGACCGCGATTTCTTCGGACGATTTGATCCGACGCAGTGGGCGCAGCAAGTCACCCGCATTCGTGAAACGTGCGGTTGGGATTAACTTTTGCAGCCAGACAATAGTTTCCGCAAAGGCCGTGTTTCCGATCGCGATGCGCGGTGAACTGCTGAGCGAGAAATTGTTCACTATATCGCGCGCAATCAGCAGCGGATCGTCTTGATCGCTGATCACGCGGGCAGTGCCACCGACCAGCCCTTCAAGATGAAATTCGGCGGTCATACGGGGCAGCACGATCAGCGGTTCGCCACTTTGACCGATCAAAGCGCCTTCCAACCAGCGGCCATTGTACAGGGTTAGCCCATAGCCCGGCATATCGCGTGGGATGCCGGTCAGATATTGCAGGTCGGCAGAAATCGGAAGAAACATCAGTTCAATCTTGTCAGCTTGCATTGCATTCTGTAAGTCAGTTAACCGTGCTTGATAATTCATCGCTTTTTGGCTTTTTGGCTATACCGAGTCGAAAGTTTCCGTGCTATTCTAGCGGAATGAGCACGGCTTGCCATATTTGCTCACCATTTCCCACTACTACTTTTGGAGGTTTTTGTATGTTCACCGTTCAAGCGAAAATAAAACGTTCTTTGACGCTGTTGGCAATGAGTGCATTGGCGCTGACAATGGCCTATTCGCAGCGCGTTTCAGCACAGAGTAAGGCGCTGGTGATCGGTATCGCTGAAAATACCACTTCGCTCGATCCAGCGCGTGCTTTTGAACCAGAAAGCGGGATCATTCTCAAAGGAACTTACGATACGCTGGTCACTTTTCCGCCGGATAATGTTGACAAGATTGTCCCGGATCTGGCAACCTGGACGATTTCGACAGATGGGCTGACCTATACGTTCACGCTCAAGGATGGCCTTACTTTTTCCAGTGGCAATCCGGTCACTGCGAATGATGCGGTGTTCTCATTCAATCGCATGAAGAATATCAAAGGCAACCCCTCCTTCTTAGCAGCCACCATCAGCAGTGTTAGTGCGCCTGACGCCAAAACTATCGTCCTCAAGCTGACGACACCTGATCCGGCGATCCTGGCAAAACTGGTGTATCCGGCTTTTGCCGTGACTGATTCGGCAGTGGTCAAACAACACGGCGGAACCGATGCCGCCGATGCGGACAAATCCGATACGGCGGGCAGTTGGTTGGATAATAATTCAGCAGGCACAGGCCCATATGTCTTGACTCAGTGGGATAAGCACAATCAGACAACCCTGGTCAGGAATACCAAGTACAAGGGTACGACACCCGCTTTCGATCAGGTGATTCTGCGCGACATTCCACAGGCTGCCACTCAAAAATCATCATTGGAAACGGGTGACATCGACATTGCGTATGACCTGACGCCTGATCAATCGGCAAGCGTCAAAGGTAACTCGTCGCTCAAGCTGTTCGAGGGTGCCGGTAACACGGTGTTTTTCTTGCTGATGAATCAGGATAAGACGATCGGTGGACCGTTGAGCGATCCGAAAGTCGATCAGGCGATTCGGCTGGCACTTGACTACAGCGGCGTCCTCAAGCTGACGGGTGGTTCTGCTGTCACGCCCGCGTCCGTAATTCCGGTGGGTTTCGCGGATGCTTTCGGCACGGATAAAGCACTGACCCGTAATCTGGATGCTGCCAAAAAGTTGTTGGCTGATGCCGGACAAAGCAGCGGGTTCACGATCAATCTGGAATATCCAGATTTTACTTATCAGGGCGTGAACATCGGCACGACTGCGCAAAAAGTTCAGGCTGATCTCAAGGATTTGGGGATCACCGTCAACCTGAAGCCTGCTGACGTGCAAGTGGCGCTGGCAAACTATCGCACGGGTAAATCGGCATTCGCTTTGTGGTTCTGGGGACCTGACTTCATCGATCCGCAAGATTACGTCGAATTTTTGCCGGATGGGATCGTCGGTAAACGCGCTAATTGGACATCGGCAAACTCAGACCCCGCCATTCAAAAAGTGCGCGACCAATTGAATATCGAGACGGATACTGCTAAACGAACTGCTTTATTCGCTCAGATGCAAACTTATCTTCAACAGAACGGCCCATTTGCGCCGATCGTGCAGCCCGGCATTCAGATCGGCTATCGCGCCGATTTGAAGGGCTTTGCCTATAACGCGCAATGGATCATCGATCCGGCAACATTCAGCCGTCAATAAGCGCTTACCCATCGCGAAAGCTCAGCGCTCAAACCGCTGAGCTTCAACCCAAGTTTGGATAGGCTCGCCATGTCACTCGGTTTTTTCATCATCCGTCGGCTGCTGCTGACAATCCCGCTGCTGATCGGCGTTACGCTGATTTCGTTCGTGCTGGCGCATATTGTGCCCGCCGACCCGATCACCGCCAACCTCGGCCAACGCGCCATCTCCGATCCCACGATCGTTGCGGCTTTTCGTGCGCAGTGGGGGCTTGATCAGCCGCTGCCTGCGCAATACGCCGTATATCTGCGCAACTTGCTGTCGGGCAACTTGGGGGTCAGCATCCACAGCCGCCGTCCGGTGCTGGATGACTTACGCGCATACGCACCGGCTACGATCGAACTGGCAACGACGGCCACCTTACTTGGCGTGAGTCTGGGTTTGCTGTTAGGGGTTCTGGCGGCAGTTGGACGTGGTAAACTGATCGACAGCGTGGCGCGTTTCGTATCGTTAATCGGACTCAGTGCGCCGGTGTTCTGGTTAGCCTTGATCGCCCTGGCGGTATTCTACGTTCGGCTGCGAGTTGTGCCCGGCCCCGGTCGCCTGGATGCCACCATTAAAGCGCCGCCCACCATAAGCGGTCTGCTGATACTGGACAGCCTGTTTGCCGGACGTTGGGATGCGCTGCGTAACGCAGTCGGCCATTTGATTTTGCCTAGCCTGGTGTTGGGCAGTTACAGTATGGGAACTATCACGCGCATCACCCGCGCTGGCATGATCGATTCGCTGGCGCAGGATTATGTGCGTACCGCGCGCAGCAAAGGGCTTCGCGAGCGGATCGTCTGGTTTCGCCACGCTTTTCGTAATGCGCTGATTCCAGTCGTGACCGTCATTGGGTTGACTTATGGCACATTGCTGTCGGGCGCGGTATTGACTGAAACGATCTTCGCCTGGCCTGGCATTGGACGTTACGCTTATCTGGCCTCGACCACGCTCGATTTTCCGGCGATCATGGGGGTCAGCCTGTTTTTATCCTTGATTTTTATCCTGATCAATCTGGTTGTCGATGTCCTCTACTATCTTGTTGACCCCCGCCTCCGCGCCCGCTAATCGATTTGGCAGTCTCTGGCGCAGGATGCAGCGCCGGTGGGGACTGCTGATCAGTGCGCTGATTTTGCTGTTCTGGGCCGTTGGAGCGCTCATCGGCCCCAGTGTGCTCGCTTATCAACCCCTACAACAGAACATCAATGACAGCTTGCAAACGCCGGGCGCTGCCCATATTTGGGGTGCTGATAAACTGGGGCGCGATATTTTTACGCGCGTGATCGACGGTGGGCGGATTACGCTGCCTGCCGGACTGATCGCAGTGTTGGCCGCAGCCCTGATTGGGATCACGGTGGGTGCATTGGCGGGGTATATGGGCGGCGTATGGGATGAAGGGCTGATGCGCCTGACCGATGTTTTTCTGGCCTTCCCAACCGTGATTTTGGCAATGGCGGTGGCTGCTGCGTTGGGGCCGAGTGTGCTCAACGCCGTGGTGACCATCGCGATCGTGGCCTGGCCGAATTATGCTCGTGTGACGCGCGGTCTTGTCTTGAATGTCAAATCCAGCGAATTTGTCGAGGCGGCGCGAGCGATCGGCGCACCGCATTGGCGCATCTTGCTCCGCACGATTCTACCGAATTGCAGCAGCGCTTTAATCGTGCTGGCGACGCTCGATTTCGGCAACGCAATTTTGCTGTTCGCCGGGCTGAGTTTCCTGGGACTGGGGCCCGCGCCAGAGACGCCTGAATGGGGACGCATGATCGCTGATGGGATCGAATATGCCGATCAATGGTGGGTCAGCGGCTTTCCAGGTGCAGCGATTTTCAGTCTGTTGATGGCCTTGAACTTCGTAGGCGATGGGCTGCGTGACTGGCTCGATCCACGGTCGCAAGTACGCTGATTAAGCAATTTGAGGTACTGTCTTTGATGGCTGAAACTGATTTGTTTGAATTATATGATGTGCGCGTGACGGTCAGTCGAATTGAGGGGCGTTCGGTATGTGGGTTAGCGGTTGGCGATTATTTTGAAGTGACAGAAAGCAGCCGCGTTCGCATCCCGCCCAATCGTCACTTTTGTTTGTTCGCATTACAAGCCGTGCTGCCACTGGTTCCGGCTGTAATGCGCGCTGCTGATCCGAACGACTGGCTTATGCGCGATACGTTCGTGGCTTGCCCTGATCCTGATGAGCGTCTAATTATGGAGATTCGGCGCATCGGACGGCGCACCCTTCACACCGATGATCTGACCTGAGCAGGGGAATTGATATGATGCGCCAGGAAACAGCGATCGCTTTTCAGACTGATAAGACGCCTGCTGATTATCGCGCATTGGCCGCATTGGTCGATCAATATCCGTTTGATGTTGTGAGCGTCTATGGTGACGCGCCGTTTCAACCGTCGTTTGATGCACTGATGCTCATGGCAGCACATCTCAAACGAGCGCGTATTGGGCCAGCGTGCGTCTCACCATCGCGGCTGTCACCCATCGATATGGCTGGATCCGTGGCGCTCCTCGATCACTTGACGGATGGGCGCAGTTATTTGGGGATTGCGCGCGGGGCGTGGCTTGCCCGACATGGTATACGCGAGTTAACCCCACCGATTGCCGCTATTCGCGAGTGTGTCGAGGTGGTCAACAGGTTGTTAAGTGGAATTGACGATGCGTATCATGGTCAGGTTTTTCAAATAGAGGCGGGTGTGCGGCTTCCCTATTCGGTGCGGCGAACGCATGTGCCCATCCTGATCGGGACCTGGGGGCATAAACTCGGCGCATTGGCTGGTGAGATCGCGGATGAGGTGAAACTTGGCGGCTGCGCTAATCCAGCGATGATCAGTGTCATGGCAGGTTGGATTGCAGAAGGTGAGCGCATCGCTGGACGTGCGGCGGGGAGCTGCGGTGTGGTGGTCGGTGCGGTAACGCTCATTGACGAGGACAGCCGCGCCGCGAAACAACAAGTCAAGCGCGATTTGGCACTTTATCTGCCTGTAGTCGCGACACTGGACGTTACGCTTCAAGTTGAGCCGGACTTGCTGAAACGCATTGAGCAGCTAGTCGCGAGCAATCAACGCGATGCTGCTGCCGCCTTGATCTCCGATGATCTGCTGGCAAAATTTGCATTGGTCGGATCACCGGCGGCACTGTTAGAACACGCTCAGTCGCTCTACGCAGCAGGTGCGTGCCGAGTCGAATTTGGGACACCGCACGGTCTGGATGCGCAGCATGGCATTCGTTTATTGGGTGAACGAGTTCTTCCCGGCTTAGCACTCCAAAGGGGTTTGATCAGATAAGTTGAAAACAACCCTGGAAGCCGACCTATCCGCCTTGGCGAGCGGACACTTCTTCCTTACCTGGAGTTGCAACAGACTCGTCGTAAGGGTTCAGAATAGGCAGCTTGTTCATCGCGCTCTGCATCGCGGGTATTAGCTGCTGATGAATTACCTGATTGATCTCGTGCGGCTTTTTAACCGTATTCTTATCGGGTGACTGAACCATATGCTCCACCAGGCGGGTCATCATGCGACTCATCAAGCTGACCTGCTTGTTGTGATTGCGGCGCTTGTGCAAGTTATCTAAAGGCGCGGCATGAACAAGATGCGTCAACCATTCTTGAATAATAGTGACAATCCCTTCATCGAATGACCATACGCCCTCGAATGTACGATCTTGCTCTGCTGCATCAGGGGCTGACTGCTCCTCGGCGCACAGTGCAGTGAAATAATCTGCCGAGTCAGCGACTAAAAACCATTCCTGTGTGAGCGGTGTGTTATCCCGTACTGGAATGAAGCGTACATTAGCCATTGTTGGCGGTTCAACGTCCATCACTGCAAATACATAGACGCACTCGGCATTCTGCGCAATCTGTCGATAGCGTTCTACTTGTGGCATAAAGATGCTCATGTACTCGAACCCGGCAAAGACACGCGCGCGTACACCGTCCAACAGCATTACGTTCTCAATTTCACTGGTCACCATCTGCATCGTTGCCATACTATTGACCAGTGTGCGGTTTTCTTTAGCGCGGCGAACCAGACCATAAATCGATGCGGCTGGATCGATCGGTAAATTTTGACTCATGAGGACACCCCAATTAAGCATATTAATACGATCGAATTTTCATACCTTGCGATCGATCAGCAGGGTGATTTTAATTCGATGTACCATAAGCTAAATCTGTACCACGCGTCCATAAAATGCCGCTCAGAGTACACAACTTGCGTAGTTTATGTTTGCTCAGCAAGCAATTTTCAGAACATAAAAAATATAGGTGTTAACCAAATATAGGGTAAGTGGTGCCACTGTTCAATAGGTGTAAAACGCCAGGACCGTAATTACGAATAAACTACCGAGCATAATGGGCAAATACAATACTCTCGGAATGAGATTTTTTCGGAATGCGATAATCGGATGCTTTCCTCCCAAGGCGTAGAGGATGAAATCAAGCGCAACGTACAATACGCCAGCGTATATTGTGAAGTAAAAGTATTCAATATACATCACAGAGTCGGAGTGTATGCTGTTCCGAACGTTATATTGAAGCAGGATGGCAATGAAGAACAGTGAGGTACAAAACAAAAGAACAGACAACGTGTCAGTGCCAAATACGGCGATATGTTCCGAATCACGGCTTGGCAGAGCTAACACAAAGAACAACAGCAGATGAGTTACCACGACAGGGAGGAGATCGCCTACGAAAGTCGGAACGATACTCCGCTGAATGTCCAAATTGAAATACAGTTCCGGGAAATTCTGCTGCCCTGTATAGTCATTCATTCCGAAATTCATATTGTAACTGTTGTTACGATACCAGAAGTATGACCGACTTGAGATCCAGTTTTCGAGCACGAAATCGTTTTCGATCCCCGGCGTTAACGCATCTGCCGTATTGTAAGCGGCCAAATCAGGGACAAGAATCACGTTTTTCTCAAAATCAATCGGCCAAATGCGTATCCAGATTTGCTGCCTGTCAAACGGATACTGTGCGTAAAAGAATTGTTCGCGCAAGATCGTGTGAAAGCGCCAACCAATAGTTTGTATGCTCCCTATCTGATGATCATAGGCTACGGCCTGTTCTATAGTGGCATTGATTTCCGGGAAAATAAATCCTTTGTGCAGCGTTGGCGGAAACTTATCATCGAATTTTTGCCAGACGTAGCCCGTGACGGATACATCGTTTGCATCAATAAACTGGAAGCTCTGAATGAAAATGCCGGTTGGAATGTATATCACCGGATCATTTTTCGGGGCATTGACCACCGTATCTTGCACGGACAAATATTTGTTCAGTTCGTCCGTCGAAGTAACAATATGGTTTTTAGGGTCACTGTCCGATGGCTGGATAGAGATATATACCCAAATGAAAATCATACCGAGGACTGATAACAAACTAAAGGCTATTGACGCCGCCCACATAAAACGTGGTGGTCGAAATTTGAGAAGAACAAGGGTCGGTATAACAATAATGCTGATTGCGACAATTAAAAAACTGACCTGGCGCTTACTACCCGACTGAAGATCAATTGCCGTTACAGCGGAGAAACTTTGTCTGACTTTAGGTACGGCATCGCCAATAGCTGTATGGGATGCCGCTTGCACATTGCGCAATGAATAAACCGAAACCCCAATCATTACCAATAAAAGTAACCATAAAAGCAATTTTGAATGCGATTTCATTTTTTCTTCTCCATAGTGCTGATACACGATCCATCAACTACTATATCATAGACTACTGTAACATAGGCAAAGTGATCATTACAAGTTTGTTCTATTCCATCGGCAGCCTACTCATAAAGCTCCCAAAATCCCTTCCCACACGAGCGGGAAGGGTAGGAGATGTTGAAGTGCCTTTTATTTATTTGGCAAACACAGCGTTTGCCATTCGTCAGGGTTTAGTGCGCTATTGCCGGAGCATCGCTGCCACGTGCCGCTTGTTTATTGTTGGGCAGCATCAGTGAGCAGAGCGCGCCCATGCCGACGAAGAACATAGCGACCAGTGCCGCTGTCCGGCCAGCCGTTGAGAACCCTTCGGCCAGCGAACTCTGAATTGCACTACTGATCGGCTGCGTCAGCGGATTCAGGTCTTTTTTGAGTTGAGCGACGGTTGGTACGTCATTCAGATTGACACCCTGGAAGCCGAGCACCACCTTGGCCGCCGCTGGAATTTGATCAATCGCGGACTGAATAAAATCCGAGTTGGTAGTGAAGTCGCTGTTATTGGCGGCTAATGCGTTGTCAACCGCTTGCCGTGTGTTATCACCAAAACCGGCAATCTGAGCAGCAAACTTCTTGGAGACGGGCGCAATGTTGGCGGCATCGGCATCCTTACCGAACTGTGTGAAAGCCGCCGGAATCCGCACATCGACCAGCGTTTTACTGGCGCTGGCGAACGTCCCGAACAGCACCGCGCCGATCAGCGCAATGCCGAGCGAACTCCCCAATTGGCGGATGGTATTCGTCGCGCCGGATCCAACGCCTGATTTCTCCGGCGGAATATCGGTAAGCGTGATATTGGCGACCTGCGCAATGGCTAAGCCGACGCCCGTACCATAGATCAGCAGCGCCGCGAAAAGCTGCCAGGTTGCATCGGCGTACATGGTTTGGCTGATCAGGAACAGGGCGACCGCTTCAAGCACCATGCCAGTCGTAACCACCCACTTCGATCCGATTCGGCTGGAGAGGATTCCGGCGCTCGGCGCAGCGATGAGTATCACGATCGCAAGAGGTAAGAAGGTAAGTCCGGTCTGAAACGCATCCAGTTGTTTCGCCAGTTGGAAGAACAACGAAAGCACCAGCACAATTCCAAATTCGCCTAATTCAACGATCATGATCGTCAACAGGCCAAACCGGAAACCACGGTAGCGCAGCATTCCAAACTCGAACAGCGGCTCACCGTTGTGCCGTTCTTGCCAGATTTCCCAAAAGACGAATACGACGAACAGGATTGCGCCTACTGCAAACGTGAAGGGAATAAACGACATTGTGCCATCAGGAATTTTGGTGATCCCGGCGGCTAGCTGCGGATAAGTGATCGGCCCCAGGCTGAGTACCGCTTTGGCTTGCAGCCATCCGTAATTCTGACCTTCAATCGCGCTGAAAACGACCAGACCCAGTGAGATGGTCGCCAGGATAATTCCTAGCACATCGATACTGTGTTTAACCGTGCGGTCGCGTACTTCGCGGATTGCCCAGATGCTGCCCAGGATAGCGATAATGCCGACTGGCACGTTAATCAGAAACGCCAGACGCCACGAATCGGAGCTGATCTGAAGGGCGGTGAACACACCCGAAAAAGCCGAAGCAATGCCGCCGCCATGACTGATCAGCCAACCGCCGAGGATCGGTCCAACCGCTGCCGCAACACCCGCCGATGCGCCCCAGACGCCGAAAGCAGCGCCGCGTTCACGGCCTTTGAAGGTGGACGAAATGATGCTCAGTGTCGATGGTGACATCATTGCGCCGCCCATTCCTTGCATCGCGCGAAAAATAATCGCTTCGCCAATGTTTGCAGCAAAGCCTGTACCCGCCGATCCGATCAAAAAGACGACCGCACCCGCAATGAATATGTTGCGGCGTCCAAACTGATCACCGAGCTTGCCCCATGTGATGAGCGCGGCAGCGAACACCAGCGAATAAATTGAGTTAATCCACTCGGCATCCGCGAATGAAGCGCCGAAGGTCTTGCAGAT
>Ga0209511_1001006_pt1 | contig 25994 bp, 25 predicted proteins | sample SSSSmetaG_FD_184141 | JGI IMG/M metagenome (GOLD analysis project Ga0209511, IMG submission 184141) | Glacier valley bacterial and archeal communities from Borup Fiord, Nunavut, Canada, to study Microbial Dark Matter (Phase II) - ​SSSS... | ecosystem: Environmental > Aquatic > Freshwater > Ice >... | reverse complement strand
ATACGACGACACCAACACGATCTTCTCGAAGCCGAGCGTTCAGGCCACTGAAGACTACGTTTCGGGCAAGTTCGGTTAGCCAGAGACCGCCGGTCTCGATGCGATCGCTGCGCGACCTGATCGACCTACTCGACCACCGGTGGTCAGGCGCTCTGCACTGCCACGATCGGCGCGGTGGTCGGAGCCTTGGAGCCGCCGCTCGGTTCGACCGTGATGCCGAGAGTGTCGCCCGCGGCCATAGCCCCGGAGAGCACACTCACTGTCGTGCCGGATGACGCGGCGTTGAAGATCCCCGCCGGAGTCGCGTTCGAGCTCTTGTCGATGTACCAGAGCTGGTAGGTCTTGCCGTCTGCGAGCTTCGGAAGCTTGTCGATCACGACTGCAGACTGCTTGAGGCCCACCGACCATACGAATGTGGCCGTGCCGCCGCCGGTGACGTCCGCCTTGGCCTGCTGGTAGTCACTCGCCGACACGATGGCCGAGATAGCAGCTGCCTGCTGCTGGGATTGATTGCCCGCGGACAGCCCAAGGATGTTGCCGCCGACAAAGAGCGCGACCGCCGCGGCCGCCGCCACCAGGATGGAGGCCGGGCGGCTGTACCAGCGAGCGGCAGCTTTCTTCGCGGCTCGTGAGGTCGTGCCGAGGCTCGCCGCGCTAACGGCTCCGGCTGAGGAATCCTGCTGAGGTGAGATTTGCTGTGGTGTTGTGACCGCAGGTACTGCCGAGAGCGTCGGACGCGCCGTCGGAAGGGGAGCGCGCTGAGGAGTCACGGCGATCTGCGCCATGAGCCTGGCCTTGAGGTCGGCCGGGGGCGCGACAGGGGCGGTAGAGAGTCCGATCAGCACGACTGTATCCGACAATGAAGCCACCTCCGCCCGCGTCTCTTCGGATGTCAGCAGGTACGCCTCGAACCGAGCCTTTTCATCGCCCTCAAGTGCGTCCAATGCGTACGCGCCACTGAGGAGGTGTAGTTCTTCGCGATCAGTCACGATGCCACCCCCAATTCATCGCGCAGGCGGATCATGCCGTCGCGTAATCGTGTTTTCACCGTGCCGATGGGCACGCTGAGCATTGCTGCCACTTCACTGTGGCTAAAGCCGCCGTAATACGCCAGGGTGACGGCCTGGCGCTGCAGTTCGGTCAATTGCGACATGGCTTCCTTCACCCTTTCGTGTTCGATAGTCGTTTCCACCGTATCCGCCACATTGTCGTAGTCGGACACGTAATCCCTGATGCCGATCTTCACGTCACGATCGCGCCCGGACTGTGACGACCTGATGCGGTCGATTGCACGCCGGTGAGCCATGGTGAGGATCCAGGTGGATGCCCCGCCTTTGCTCGGTTCGTACCGTGATGCGTTTTGCCAGATCTCCAGGAATACCTCCTGGGTCACTTCTTCCGATTGCGCGTGATCCACCAGTAGTCTGCGAATCAGCCCGAAGACTCTCGGGGAGATCTCGTCGTACAGTGCCCCGAAAGCCGCCTGGTCCCCGCCCGCAATCTGCGCGAGCAAAGTTTCTTTCGTCGCAAGTTTGTCCGTGGACTGATAGTCCTGGCGGCGGTCGGTTTCACGGGGCACGAGCCTAAGCATTGCAAACATTCCGTGCGATCGTGTGCGGTGCGGAAAAGACACTCGTGATGAGCGTCGATTGGAGCACCCCGGTATTCAGTTGTGTGCCACTAGCGCAGACAGAACAGCATCGGTTTAATTCCGAGGCCGTTCCGTCTCTGCGGGTCACAACAGGAATTCGCCACCGACGGCGAAACGGATTGGTCCCTACCGCATTCAGCCTCGAAATCCGATGGCTTCGGGGCATCCGGCTCCCAAAAGGGTGCCGGGCCGCAGGAACGCCTCTCGGCGCTAGGCCGCTCGGAGCGGCGAATATTGGAGCCCGGGGTTACTGCGGCCCGGCGATGGCCCTTGCGGGCCGTTGACGAGTGTACCCGCCGACTCTGGATGCTTCCGCGTGCGCAGCGCGTCGACGTTCCAGCGTCACTTCCTGCCAGAAGTCAACTTCGCAGCGTTCTGGCGGCCGGGAGGAGGCGAAGTTGGCACCCTGGCAGGCTGGGCCGGAGTCCCGAGGTCAGTCGAGTGAACCGGCCCGCCAGAGCCTTGCGCAGGAGACGAACTCTGTGGCCGTCTGGGACAGGCGGAGCGCCCGGGTGGTGAGTTCGGATGCGCGCTCCGGCGAAGTGAGGTCCGAGTCATCCGCGATGCTCGTGGCGCCCAGCGCTGTGATGCGGCAGAACGCCGCAGCCCGGTCGAGCGCCACGCCGAAGTCTCCCTGGAACAGGCCCCGCAGGATCTGGTCGGCAAGAGCGATGATCTCCGCAGGGCCGGTCGGTGAGGTCGCGCCAGCGACGACCGGGTCGATAGTCGTCGCGATCTCGGTACCGCGCTGGAACAGGTGGGAGACAGCCTCGGCATCCTGGCGCACGAGCGCTCGCATCAGGTAGATGCGCCAGAGCGCTCCGGGCAGGCTGCGCGGGCTGGCACGGGCCCAGAGTTCGGCCACGGCATCGATGCCGTGTTCGTCGGTGAAGGCCACGAGCCGGTCGACCACTCCCTGGTCGGAGCTCTGCCGCACACGACTGAGAAGCGCGCCAGCGGTCTCATGGGCGACGCGACTGATCTGGGCGGGGTCCTCCCCGCCCACGAAGCTCTCGAACTTGGCGCCCGAGAACTGGGTCGGCTTATGGAACTGGTCAGTCATTCGATAAAGCCTAAGCCAGCGGATGCCGCACTCGCGGCTCGTTCGCCGGTCGCGCAATCCACGCTAGATTTAACTGCAGGGGCCTCTAGCTCAGTTGGTAGAGCATCGGACTTTTAATCCGTGGGTCGTCGGTTCGAGCCCGACGGGGCCCACCCTCTTGATCCGTCTCGCTTGCCCGTGGAGAGATGGTCAGATGCGGATTTCGCCGCTGAGAACCGGTGGAGCGTAGGCTGACTTGGCGCTCGCTGGCGTTTTTGGGCCCGTGCCTGTGCCGGGGCATCGATGACAACCTCACCCGAAAGATCACGCTGACGGACGCCAGCTGGCTCGCGGTCGTGAGGGACGGAGTTGCCGGACCGGTAAACCTCGCCATCGCCATCTCCCTCGGCGCCACCCTGCCTCCCGTGATCGGCCTCGCGGCCTCGATGGTGGCCGGATTCTTTGCTTACGGGTGGGCGCGGTGCTCTTCATCGTTGCGATGCGACATGTCGGCACAGCGCGTGCCGGCGCCTACTTTCCCATCGCACCGTTCTTCGGGGCCGTGCTGGCGGTCTTTCTCGACGCGCCGATCACGCTCATCCCGATGATCGCCGCACGCGCACGGCACTGGGGGTCTGGCTTCACCTCACCGAGCGCGGCGAGCACGAGCAAGAGGCGACCGACCTCACACTGCGAGCGAACCCTCGAGGGAGGGAGCGACGCCGAGTTCGTCCCGCAGGCGGATGAGTGCCTCTCGCAGGCGTGACTTCAGCGTGCTGACCGGTATCTCCAGACGGGCAGCCAGCTCGGGACCGGTGAGCCCCTCGAAGTAGGTCATCGAGATCGCATCACGCTGGATGGGGGTCAACCGTGCCATCGCGACGGTCACCCGCGACGACTCTGCCGAGAGCTCGCCCGCCTCGGCGACCGGGTCGAAATACACCTCGCAATCGCGCAGTCCGATGCGCAGGTCCCGATCCCGGCTGGCCTGGCACGCCCGCACGCGGTCGACCGCACGCCCGTGGGCCTTCATCATGATCCAGCTGATGGCGGAACCCCGGGAGGGATCGAATCGGGATGCCGACCGCCACACCTCGACGAATACGTCCTGCGTTACTTCCTGGGACTGTCCGTCATCCACCAGCGTGCGAAGGATCAGGCCGTGGACGCGCGGGGCCATCCGGTCATACAGTTGCCTAAAGGCGGTGTGGTCACCCACCGCGACCCGTGACAGCAGACCATCGGTGTGCGATCGGGCTTCCGTCGCCGTCGCGGCATCCCGGTTATCAGCCATGAGATCCGCCCTTCGAAGTCGGTGAACAGAAATGGTGAGCAGAGGCTGACGGAATCTGGGTCGGCGATTCGTAACGCTACGGCCAGAAGTTAATCGCTGCGCAGGGCTTGACCCGGCTACCGAGTCTGTGTAGGGGTTCTGAAATGCGCCTACCGCATGGGCTTGCCCCGGCGCGATACGCTCAGGTTCCGTCGCGACGGTGAGCCGTCCCCATCAGATTGGCAAACCACAGCGAAACGACTCTCCGGATTTCTGCGGCTCCTGGCCGGGCTCGCAATTCTCAGCGCGGTCATCGGCCAGTTCGTCTATACCGCTGGGCGTGCAGCGATCAATCCGTTCAACTTTTTTGGATACTTCACGATCCAGAGCAACATCATCACGATGGTCGCCTTCTTCGCCTCCGCCTACTTCATCCTCGGCCGCAAGACGCAACCGACCTGGGTCATCTACCTGCGGGCGATTACCACCACCATCATCGTTCTCGTCGGGCTTGTCTACAACACCCTGTTGTCCGGCGCCCCGCTCGCGGGCTCCTTCGACCTCGCCTGGTCGAGCAATATCCTGCACATCATCGTCCCGATCTATGCACTGGTGGACTGGTTGCTCCTCCCCGACCGCACGAAGCTGCCCCACAGGGGGCTCTGGTTGGTGCTGATCTACCCGCTTGTCTGGCTGGTCGTCATCCTGATCCGTGGCGCGACCGACGGCTGGGTGCCCTATCCGTTTCTCGACCCGGCAACCGGCTATGGATCGGTGACCATCCACTGCATCGCGATCTCGGCCCTCACCGCGGTGTTCGCGCTCGCGGTGTTCGCGCTCGCGGTGTTCGCGCTCAGCCGGGTGCGCCTCAGCCAGGTGAGCATCCTCGCGCCGTACCCTCGCGCCGGGACGTCGCGGCGGGGAAGAGACCTCGTGGAGGGAGTTAGGCCTCCCGCCGTGGGGCTGTGACGCCACCGCGACCAGGCGTATCCCCCGCCGCCACGAAACTGGAGACGGGGATCGCCGACAGCGGCCAGGCACGGGGATCGCGCGCAGGCCGAGGACGGCGTCCAGGGCTTCGCGACTAGCCCGTCGTCGTGCCGAAAAGTAGGCCGAGCAGGTAGGTGACCGCCGCAGCGCCGTAGCCGATACCGAGTTGGCGAAGCGCTCGACGCAGGGGCGGTCCGCCGGAGAGCAGCCCGACGACGGCACCGGTGCCGAGCAGCGCGAGCCCGACCAGCACGGCTGCAACCAGGAGGGCGGCGATTCCCTGCAGCCCGAGGAGGTACGGCAGCACCGGGATGACCGCGCCGGAGGCGAAGAAGCAGAAGCTCGAGATTGCTGCGCCGAATCCCGTGCCGACGGCTTCGTGCCTGTCGATCTGGGTTTCCTGCTCGCCGAGGCTATGGTCATCCGGACTGTTCTTGTCGAGCATGGCAGATGCCCGGGCCGCGGCCGCCTCGGGCGTCATGCCGCGTGCCCGGTAGACGAGCGCCAGCTCATTGGCGTCCACGTCGAGGTTCGGAAGCGCGCTGTTGCTCTCGGGATCGGGAGTGGATGCCTCCAGCAGCTCCCTCTGGGACCGCACCGACACGTACTCGCCCGCTCCCATGGACAGGGCTCCGGCCAGGAGGCCCGCGATACCGGTGAGGAGTACGACCTGGTTGGGCACCCCGCTCGCGCTGATGCCGATCACGAGGGCCAGGTTCGACACGAGTCCGTCGTTGGCCCCGAAGACGGCGGCGCGAAAGGTACCGGAGAGTCGGTTGCGGCCGCGTTCAGCGAGGCCACGGACCACCTCGGCGTGGATCCGCTCGTCGGCGGCCATGGCTGCTGTGGCATCCGAATCCGACTCGTAGGGAGAACGTACTTCGGCCCGCTGCGCGAGCGCAAGCACGAAGACCGATCCAAACCGGCGGGCGAGAAAACCGAGCGAGCGGGTGCGGAGATCACCGCGACGGGGCTTGCCGACCTGGTCGCCGAGCAGGTCGAACCAGTGCTGTTCGTGTCGCCCCTCGGCATCGGCGAGGGCGAGCAGGATCTCCCTCTCTTCCCCGGCACGACGGCCGGCGAGGTCGCGGTAGACGGCGGCTTCAGCCTTCTCGTCGGCGAGGTACTGGCGCCAGCGACGAAGATCAGACGCTGTGGGAGCGATGGGAGATGAGTCGGGACGCGCAGCGCTCACGGGGATCCTTTCGGTCTCTTGAATCCCGCGGGCGGCGCCGGGGATTGCTGTCGGACCGAAGGTCTCGTTCGCCGTAACGACGACCTGCGCCGCTGCGGTGGGGTACCGGGCCGGTCGTCGTGACCTGCCAGTATGTCGATACTCCCGACTACACCGGTCGTGACGACCCGGTGCGAGGGAACTACTCCCCTTCGTTGCTTCCAGAGTAGCGGATGCCCCAGGAACCCGACCAGCTCTCGCCCGGTTCCAGCCACCGCAGACCCTGCCCGCTGTTGAGGGCGTTGGGCGGTGCGGTCATCGGTTCGACCGCGATCGCCGTGCCGAGACCGCCGTCCCTCGGAAAGATCCGCGTGGTGAACACCTGCACATAGGCGAAGTCGGATTCCTGCCACAGCTCGACGAAACGCCCGTCCGGCGCGGTGAGCCGGTGGCGGCTCACGCCATCGACCGAGGTCACACCACCGAAGGCGTCATCGAGATCGAGGCCGGCCACCAGCCGGCCCGCGCGCAGGTCGTAGCCGGTGCCGTCGACGGTTGTCTCGCGGATCGGGTTGAGCCGGGCATCCGTTTCGAAGCGGGTCCCGGCGGCCACCGTGAGGGTGAGCTCGTAGGTCGGCACCTCCCCGAGGCGCAGGAATGGATGCGTTCCAACCGCGTAGGGCGCACGCTTCTCGCCGACATTGACCACACCGTGGGTCACGCGGATGCCATCGTCGCCGAGTTCATAGCGCACCGTCGTGTCGAGGGTGAAGGGGTAGCCGCGGGTCGGATGCACGGTCGCGGCCAGGGTCACGGCATCCGGAGTGCGCTCAGCCAGCAGGTAGGGGCGGTCGCGCAGCAACCCGTGCAGGGCGTTGTGCAGGGCCGGCTCGGTGATGTCGAGCGCTTGGGCCGTGCCCTCGTGAATCCACAGGCCGTCCTTCACCCGGTTCGGCCAGGGCACGAGCACGATTCCGTCACCGAAGGGCGGCACCACGTCGTCGCCGTAGGGCTCGGTGAGGTCTATCCCGCCGATCGAGAGAATGCGAAGCGATGCGGCGACCTCCGTGATCACGGCGATGGCGTCGCCGTGAGGTGTGGACTTCGAAAGGGCGAACTGGTCTCCGGTGGGGGCACGCATCCGGACAGCCTAACGAGCCAGCAGCACACGGAGGCCGGTGGCCGCGAGCCGTTCGAGCTCGAGCGTGTCGGCTTCGATCCCGGTGATGAGGGTGTCGATCTCGCCGATCGGCGCGACGCGGCTCTGTTGGGTGACCCCGAGTTTCGAGCTGTCGGCCACCACGATGCAGCGGGCGGATGCCTCGAGCATCCTCCGCTTGAGGTCGGCTTCCGGCAGGTTGACATTCGTGATGCCGGAAACCGCGTCCACGCCGCTGCAGCCGATGAATGCGAGGTCGGCGCGGATGCGCTCGAACACCACCCCGGCGAGCGGATCGACGAGAGAGTGTTGGAGCGGCCGCACAGTCCCGCCGGTGACGATCACGGTGAACCGCGGGATCACGGGCTCCAGCAGCAGGGCGATGTTGAGCGCATTGGTGATCACGACGACACCTCTCAGGTCGTCCCGCTCGAGGAGGGCAGAGGCGATCGCTGTGGTGGTGGTTCCCACATCCAGCACGATCGCCTGGTGGGACAGCACAAGGGACGCGGCTTCGCGTCCGATTCGCGCCTTCTCCCGTGAGCTCGCGAGCATGGACTGCTCGAAGGGGCGCTCGAGCCCGGGCGGCCGGCCCGTGGCGACCCCGCCCGGTACCGCTCCCCCGTGGACTCGCTGCAGGGCATTGCCGTCGGCGAGCGCGTCGAGATCCGATCGGACCGTGACCTCGGAGATGCCGAAGAGTTGGCTCAGCTGCGCCACTTTCGCGAATCCACGCTCTTCGACAATGGACCGGATCTGCTCGCGCCGGGCCGCCGCGGGCGGACGGGAGCTCGCTTCTGTCATGCGCTCATCTTCGATTACTTGTGTTTTCTTGTCAATGGCAGGTAACGTTCTGTTGTTTTCGAAAGTCCATCCGAGCCTCCCCCGCAGAGAGACGCCATGTCATCGATCGTCAAACGCGAATACCGGCTGGCCGATGGTCGCGAGCTCATCTACTTCGATGACGCAGACTCGACGCTCCCCCCACACCGTGCCCCGGATGCGCGCCACCTCGATCCGCGACCAAATACCGCATCCATGCGCCAGGATCCGCTCACCGGAGAGTGGATCTCGATCGCGGCCGCCCGCCAGAACCGGGTGTTCCTGCCTCCGGCCGACCAGGATCCGCTGGCCCCGGCGAACGCCACGAACCCCTCCGAGATTCCGGATGCCTACGACGTCGCCGTCTTCGAGAACCGTTCGCCCAGTTTCGGCCCCGAATTCGCGGCACCGTTCGACACCGCCGAGCTCACTCGCATCGGCCTCGGTCGCAGCCTGCCCTCGATCGGCCGGTGCGAGGTGGTCTCCTTCAGCCCGGAGCACGAGGGTGCCTTCGGCAGCGTGAGCCGATCACGCGCCCGAACGGTGATCGAAGCCTGGGCCGACCGTACGGAGGCGCTGTCGGCGCTGCCCGGCATCCAGCAGGTCTTCCCGTTCGAGAATCGCGGCGAGGCCATCGGCGTCACCCTGCGGCATCCGCACGGCCAGATCTACGCCTACCCCTACATCACGCCGCGAACGACCCGGCTGCTCGACTCGATCGCTCGTTTCGGCCCCGACCTGTTCGCGGCGATCCTCGAGTTCGAGTCCGCCTCCGAGCGGGTCGTACTGCGCGGCGAACACTGGACCGCATTCGTGCCGTTCGCCGCCCGCTGGCCAATCGAGGTGCACATGCTTCCGCACCGCCAGATACCCGACTTCGCCGCTACCTCCCCGGAGGAGCGCGATGAGCTGGCCGGGCTCTACCTGCGCCTGCTGCGTGGCATCGACGAGCTCTACGACACCCCGACGCCGTACATCGCGGCGTGGCACCAGGCGCCGGTGGCTGTCGGGCGGGGCGATATCCGGCTCATGCTGCAGGTCACATCCCCCCGTCGCGCGGAGAGCAAACTGAAATATCTCGCCGGGTCCGAGGCCGCCATGGGGGCCTGGATCGGCGATGTCACCCCCGAACAGACGGCCGGCTTCGTGCGCGACGCCCTCACTCGAGTAAAGGATCCAAAGTGAGCTCAATCGACATACGCGATGAAGTGCAGGCGAAGTTCCTCGCGCTCTTCGGCTACGAGCCGGCGGGGCAGTGGTCCGCACCCGGCCGGGTCAATCTCATCGGAGAGCACACCGACTACAACCTCGGTTTCGTGCTGCCCTTCGCGATCAACCGGCGCACCTTCGTGACGCTCGGGCTTCGAGAAGACCGCATCATCCGGGTCGCGAGCTCATTTGCCGACGAGGTCGTGGAGATCCCCCTCGCCGAGCTCTCCCCCGGCGCCCTGCGCGGCTGGAGCGCCTACCCCCTCGGCGTCGCCTGGGCGCTCAACGAGCATGGCGCCGACCTGGCCACCGTACCGGGGGTCGATATCTTCATCGAGTCCGACGTGCCGGTGGGTGCCGGGCTCTCCTCCTCTGCCGCCATCGAGAGCGCCGTCGCCATCGCCCTGAATGACGTCTGGCGGCTCACTCTGTCGCGCCCTGTGCTCGCCCAGGTCGGGCAGCGTGCCGAGAACGTGGTGGTGGGCGCTCCCACCGGCATCATGGACCAGTCCGCGTCCCTGCTCGGCCAAAAAGACTGTGCCATCTTCCTCGACTGCCGCAGCCTGGCGTCGGAGATCGTCAACCTCGGTCTCGAGGCCGCCGGTCTCGTGCTGCTGATCATCGACACCGGAGTGAGCCACGACCATGCCACCGGCGGCTACGCCGAGCGCCGGGTATCCTGCGAGCTCGGAGCACGGATGCTCGGCGTTGAGTCTCTTCGAGATGTGACCGTGGCCGACCTTCCCCGTGCCCGCGAAATCCTCGACGACGTCACCTTCCGTCGTGTACGCCACGTCGTGACCGAGAACCAGCGCGTGCTCGACACGGTCGACGTGCTGCGCGACCTCGGACCAATCGGCATCGGCGACCTTCTCGACGCCTCACACCGCTCCATGCGCGATGACTTCGAGATCTCCGTGCGCGAGCTCGACCTCGCCGTCGAGACAGCACAGGCGAACGGTGCGATCGGCGCCCGGATGACCGGCGGCGGCTTCGGTGGCGCGGCCATCGCCCTCGTCCGCTCGGATGATCTTTCCCGCCTCCAGTTTGCGATCGACGGCGCATTCGCGGAACATGGTTTCGGTCAGCCTGATACGTTCGTCGTAACGGCCGCGCAGGGAGCATCGCGCGAGAACTGATTCCCCCCGAGCCTGCAGGAGCTACCAGTGAGAGCCAAGTCGACATTCGCTGTGATCACCGGCGCCCTTCTCGTGGCTTTGCTTGCGGGCTGCGGCGGCTCCTCGAACACTGTCGGCCAGAGCGCAGCGCCGACGACGGCGCCGACCCCCTCGGTCAGCTCGAGCGAGGCTCCGAAGCCGAAGGACGTGCTGTTCACCATCTCGGCGAAGGTACGGGACAAGACCGGCAACACCATCGCAATCGAACTCATCGCCCACAAGCCGCTCCCCTACAGCGACAGCGCTGCCAAATCCCTCGTCAGCGAGTTCGTGCGCGCGTGCGGAAGCGGCGCCGGTGGCACGCCGGTCACCGCGGAGACGCTGGCCGCCAACGGCAGCATCCTGTTGCCGATGGATCTCACCTCGAGTACGAACGGGAAGCAGTTCGCCTATCCGATCGATCTCACGCTCGGCAATGTCTACTACGGACAGTACGTGCTCGGAAAAGGCATCGCCGCGACGGACCCCCAGCACCCCTGCTCGAGCGGCTTCACCTGGACGACGTCCGGCAGCGGCCGCGTGATCGCCGACTTCGAAAGCGGCATCCCAGGCCCCGACCTCAGCCTGTGGAAGAACGCCCTCTACGGCTTCAGCGTTCCGACAGATTCACAGTCCACGATCGAAGCCTGCAAGGTGACGCTCACGGACGCCGCGAAGACGACGGTCGCCGGCATGACCGGGTGGGATCCGAGCCAGGCCGCGACGGGCTACTACTGCACGATCGGGTACCTCGGCGAGTAACCGCGCCGGGTCGCCCGCGCCACTCACGCCACTCACGCCACTCACGAAGTGAGGGCAGCCCGTCGCCCGGTGGCGGGGGTTGATGCATCGCGGAGGGAGTCATAGCTCCCGCCATGACAGTTTTTCGGCTCCGCGAGCTGGCGCATCCCCCGCCACGGCGACAGAGGCTGGAGGATTACCGGCCGAGCAGGTTGCGCACGGACCCCGGCAGCAGAATTCCCGCCGCAAGGTCCGGTGCCGGGATCGCCCGTTCGTAGCCGGTGCGGAGCGGCAGGGTGCCCGCCCAGGCCTGGCCTGCGACATCCGCCGGTCCGTCTTCCGGCCAGCCCTCTGACACCTTGAGCGTCCATTCGCTCACCGTCATGCGCAGCACGAGAGTCGCCGCGAGCTCCTTGGCCGTGTGTGGGCGTAACTCGGCCACTCGTCCGGGGATGAGTCCCTCGGTCACGAGATCGAGCGCGGCCACCGTGTCCACCGGGTTGTCGCCGACCGGCGCGCAGCTACCGAACAGCACGGCGCTGCGATAGTTCATCGATGATTCGAAGGCGGAGCGGGCCACCAGGAGAGCATCGATCGCGGTGACCGAGAGCGCGACAGGAATTCCCGTGGCGAGCAATCGCAGCCAGTGCGAGCCGGTGGATCCGTGCAGCAGGATGTGCGCGCCCTCCGCCACGATCGCGATCGGGCGCACGCGCGGCTCGCCGTCTTCCACGAAGGCGAAGTGCCCGACCCGCGCATCTCGCACCAGGGCGGCCAGTGCCGCGAGGTCAGGTGCGACGAACTTCTCGGGCATTCGAGTGGGCGCGGTGCGACCGGGGGTGCTCACAACCGCTCCGCTGCGGCCACAACGTTGACCATGAGCATGGCCCGCGTCATCGGTCCGACTCCACCGGGCACGGGTGACAGGAAGCCCGCCACCTCGGCGACTCCGGGATCGATGTCCCCGATGAGCTGTGCCTTGCCGGTGTCGGGACTGATCACGCGGGTGATGCCGACATCGAGCACCGCGGCCCCGGGCTTCACCCAGTCAGCCGTCACGAGGCCAGGCACGCCGACGGCCGCGATCACGATATCGGCACGGCGCACCTCGGCCGCGAGGTCGACAGTGCGCGAATGGGTGAGGGTGACCGTCGCATCCACCCCCTTGTTGGTGAGCAGCAGTCCGAGCGGTCGGCCGACGGTGAGCCCGCGACCGATCACGACAACGTGTTTGCCGGCGATCGGCACGTGATAGCGGCGCAGCATCTCCACGAGGCCGGCGGGGGTGCAGGGCAGCGGGGAGTTCAGGTCGCCGCCGACCCCGAGCACGAGCCGCCCGAGGTTGGTGGGGTGCAGTCCGTCCGCGTCCTGTGCGGGGTCCATCAGCTCGAGCATGGCGTTCTCGTCGATGTCCGGGGGCAACGGAAGCTGGATGATGTACCCGGTCACCGCCGGGTTCTGGTTGAGATGACGGATGGCGGCGCGCACCTCGTCTTCGCTCGCCTCCGCGGGCAGGTCTACCCGGATCGACTCGATACCGAGCTCGATACTGTCGCGGTGCTTGCCTGCCACGTAGGACAGCGATCCCGGATCACTGCCCACCAGCAGCGTGCCGAGACCCGGATGGATACCGCGGGCCTTGAGCGCCTGGATGCGGTCGACGAGCTCGTTCTTGACGGCGGTCGCGGTGGCGACGCCGTCCATCCGTACCGCGGTCATCTCTTAATTCCTCTCCCGCCCGAAGTGTCAACTTCACCTGCTCGACGCGAGCGGGAAGATGCGAAGTCGACTCTTCGCAGGGTCTTGGGTAGTCAGGACCAGGTAGCGGGCGAGACGAGTCCCGGGTAGAGGGGGTATCCGTCGGTGAGCTTCAGCACGCGGGCGCGCAGTGCCTCGACATCCGGGGTCGGCTTGAGGGCCGTAGCAATGATGTCGGCGACCTCTGTGAACTCTTCGTCGCCGAATCCGCGGGTCGCGAGCGCCGAGGTGCCGATGCGCACGCCGGACGGTGTCATCGGCGGGCGGGGGTCGAAGGGCACGGCGTTACGGTTCACCGTGACGCCGACCGAATGCAGGATGTCCTCGGCCTCCTGGCCGTGGATGGCGGCGTTGCGCAGGTCGACGAGCACGAGGTGCACGTCGGTGCCACCCGTGATCACGTCGATACCGGCCGCGGCGGTGTCCGGCGCGACAAGACGCTCCGCGAGGATCTGAGCCCCACGGATGGTGCGCTCCTGGCGCTCCTTGAATTCGGGCTCGGCAGCGAGCTTGAAGGCCGTCGCCTTCGCCGCGATCACGTGCATGAGAGGCCCGCCCTGCTGGCCGGGGAACACGTTCGAATTGATCTTCTTCTGCAGTTCGAGATCGTTGTTCAGGATGAAGCCCGAGCGCGGTCCCCCGATGGTCTTGTGCACCGTGGACGAGGTGACGTGCGCGTGCGGCACGGGGCTCGGGTGCACCCCGGCGGCGACGAGTCCGGCGAAGTGGGCCATGTCGACCCACAGGGTCGCCCCCACCTCGTCGGCGATGGCGCGGAAGGCGGCGAAGTCGAGCTGTCGCGGATAGGCGCTCCAGCCGGCGATGAGCACGTGTGGGCGAGTCTCGAGGGCCTTTTCACGCACCATGTCGAGGTCGATGAGGAACGACTTCGGGTCGACACCGTAGGCGTGGGCCTCGTAGAGCTTGCCGGAGAAGTTGAGTTTCATGCCGTGGGTGAGGTGGCCACCGTGGGAGAGTTCCAACCCGAGGATTCGGTCGCCGGGGCTCGCGATCGCCGCGAGCACGGCCGCGCTGGCGGATGCACCGGAGTGCGGCTGCACGTTCGCGTAAGCTGCGCCGAAGAGGCTCTTCGCCCGGGAGATGGCGAGGGTTTCCGCGACATCCACGAACTCGCAGCCTCCGTAATAGCGGCGGCCTGGGTAGCCCTCCGCGTACTTGTTCGTGAGAACCGAGCCCTGGGCTTCGAGCACGGCACGCGGTACGAAATTCTCGCTCGCGATCATCTCGAGGGTGTTCCGCTGGCGATCGAGTTCCTGTTCGAGAACGCGAGCGATCTCGGGGTCGACCTCACTGAGCGGTGCGGTCAAGGTGTTGGGTGCAATGACGGTGTTGGGCATCTGGATGACTCCTCCTGGCGTGACCGGATCGAGAGAAAGGTTATCCGGTTCGGCCCAGGCGAACGGCCGAAACGTAGAGACGATCACTCCCTGATGGATCCCCATCCGAACGCCAGTCGTGACTGGCTTAGTCTAAAGGGCTCAGCCGACCGTCTGAGTGAGGTGTCGGCGAATTAGACCCCCAACACGACAGACGAACAGCATGCACGCCGCCTGCCTCGAAGTCGCGTGCTGCCAGACCCGAATCGAGGATACCCATGGATGCATTGCTGAGGATCAACATCATCGACGGTCCGTTCGTTGGTGTTGTCTACACCCTGGCACTCGGAGCCGTGGTCTTCATCGCCGTGCGTCGACCGACGCGACGCTGGATCATTACGGGCACCAGCGCGCTGCTTGCCGGGTCGGTGACTGCCTTCGTCGCGCTGTGGCTCGTGAAGCTGACCAACACCTTTGGGGTAGATCTCAGTGTCACCACCTCGATCTGGGTCTATCTGACGTTCGCGGCCATCTGGCTTGCCATCGTCAACCTCTGGAAATCACGTTGGCCTCGAAAAGTGGTCGCCTCGGTCGCGATCGTGCTGTTCACCATCACCGGTACCGTCGGGATCAACGCGGACTTCGGCCTCGATCGCACCCTCGCTGACCTGGTGGGCGTCTCCATAGAGAAACCGATCGTCCTGCCTCCGTCGCCACCGACCCCCAGCCCCAGTCGAACACCACTCGCCGGGGGAGCACTGTGGGCGAATTGGATACCGCCGAAAGATCAGCCCGCCGCGGGGACCATCGGCTCAGTGACGATCCCCAACAGCCTCTCCGGTTTTCGCTCCCGACCGGCTGGCCTCTATCTCCCCCCGGCCGCCCTCGTGAAGGAACCGCCGCTGCTGCCCCTCGTCATCATGCTCATGGGGCAACCCGGCAACCCGGACCCATCTTTCCAGAAACCGATCCTTGATGCCTTCGCCTCCCGACACAAGGGGCTGGCACCGATTGTGCTCGTGGCCGACCAACTCGGCAATCCTGCGATAGACCCTCTCTGCCTCGATACCGCCAAGCACGGCAAGTCGGAGACATTCCTTGTTGGTGATGTGGTGGCGTGGGCACGGGCGAACCTCCGTGTGCTGCCCGATGCCGCGCACTGGACGATTGCTGGATACTCGAACGGTGGCCAATGTGCCCTGTCGCTCGGGGCCAAACATCCCGAGATCTGGGGCAACGTGCTCGACATATCCGGTGAGGAATACCCGGGATCAGCCAGGCCGAATCAGACCCTGGCAGAGTCCTTCGCCGGCGATAAGGCCGCCTATCAGGCTGCCAAGCCGGTGACCATCCTCGCTGGTCGCCGTTACTCAGACACCGTCGGCATATTCACCGTCGGTTCCAATGACGGCCGCTACGTGACACAGGCGAAAAGGGTGGAAGCTGCGGCCAAATCATCGGGATGGAAGACGACCTACTTCGAAGTGCCCAACGGCGGCCACGTCCTCGGCGCCCTGAACGGAGGCCTCGAGGAGGGCTACCGGTCGCTCTATCCGCGGCTCGGACTCTCGGACCCTGCGGCAACTCCCTGAACCCCCCGCCGGAGGGCCAGTGCTGGCTGGAGGACGATCAGTGCTGGCTGGAGGGGCGGTGATCAACCAGCCGCCGTGGTGGGCGTCGGCGCAGCAGTGCGTCAGAGACGATCACGAGCACGATCGAGAGCACGAGGATGCCTACGAAGACGAAGGGCAGCGATCCGAGTCCGAGCGTGTCGAGCAGAATCGCCCCGAGCAGGGCACCGCCGCCGATGCCGGCGTTGAATGCGGTGGCGTAGAAGGCGCTCGCTGTGTCGCGGATGCGCGCGGGAGCTGCGTGCAGCATCCGCGTCTGGAGCAGGGGCGGAACGATGCCGATAGCCAGCCCCCAGAGGAAGAATGCGGGCAGCGACACCGGCAACACGCGGGGGAGGAGAGCGAGCAGCACCACGGCGAAGAGAAGCATCACCAACGACACCATCAGCCCGAGGCGCGGCCGGGTGCCGAGCACCAGCGCCACGAGCACCAGCGACAGGCACCCGGCGACGCCGAAGGCGAGGAGGGCGGGACTCACCGCCGCTTCGTCGAGACCGATAGCACGCACGAGAAACGGTGCGACGTAGGTGTAGAAGCTGTACTGGCCGATCATGGTGGTGGCTGTGATCACGCAGACGAAGACCACTGCCGTCGCGGAGTGGTCTCGACGTGGAGCGTGGGATTGCCGCATCCCGTCCCGCAGAACCGGGATGCCGCCGGTCACTGTGCCGACCACGGCAGCGCCCGCGAGATGGTCCACGCGGGGCAGGAATCGGTAGACGAACCCCGCCCCGAACACGAGCAGCACACCGAGCACGAAGAAGCTCGCCCGCCAGCCGATGGCATGGCCGAGAGCAGTGCCGAGGGGCACTCCGAGCACGAAGGCCAGAGACCCGCCGCCGAGGCTGATGGAGACCGCGCGACCGACCTGATCGCGCGGCACGAGGTACGCGGCATAGGCGCCGACGACCGACCAGAATAGGCCGTGCGCGAGGCCTCCGAGAATGCGCGCGGCGACGAGTGCGGCGTAGTTGGGCGCGGTCGCGGCGAGCACGGTGCTCACGGCCAGAACGAGCAGCACTGACACCACGAGCGCGTGACGCGGGATGCGCCGGGTGAGAAGGGTGAGCGCCGCGGTCGACACCACCACAGTGAAGGCGAAGACCGACACCGTGATACCGATGAGTGATTCGCTGACGCGCAGATCCGCGCTCATCTCCGGCAGCAGGCCGGTCGGCAGCATCTCGGTCGTGACACTCAGGAAGATCGCGACCGCGACGGTCACGAGGGCGAAGTAGGGAAAGGGTGCGGTCGTTCGTGGCGCGGTCATGAGACCGGTATTCCGTTCGAGGGAGGGGTGGAACGTGACGCCGTCCGCGGGAGGCCGCGGCTCGTGCGACATCCCCTCCAGAGTAGGGGTGGTAAAGGCAATAGCCTAAGCACGTGACCCCTTCGCTATCCACCCACTGGGTGCTGACCCTCGTCTGCTCCGACCGGCCTGGCATCGTGCACGCGATCAGCGGGGCCATCGTGACCGCCGGCGGCAACATCACGGAGTCTCAACAGTTCTCGAGCGCCGACACGGGCACCTTCTTCATGAGGCTGCAGGTGGAATCCGCCGTGACCCGCGAGGTATTCGAAGCGGCCATCACACCGGTCACGGCGCACTACGACGCCACCTGGACCCTGGATGTCGTCGGCCGTCCACTGCGCACGCTCGTGCTGGTCTCCACGGCCGCCCACTGCCTGAACGACCTGTTGTTCCGCGAACGAGCAGGGCAGTTGCCGGTGGAGCTCCCGCTCGTGTTGGGCAATCACCCCGATCTCGGCGGGCTTGCGGAGTTCTACGGTGTGCCGTTCGAGTCGCACCCCGTGACATCCGAGGGCCAGAAGCTGGCGTTCGAGGATCGCGTACTCGATGCGGTCGAACAATTCGACGTCGAGCTCGTGGTCCTGGCGAGGTACATGCAGATCCTGTCGCCCGCGCTCTGCGACCGGTTATCGGGACGCATCATCAACATCCATCACTCTTTCCTGCCGGGATTCAAGGGCGCGAATCCCTATCGCCAGGCCCATGCCCGCGGCGTGAAGCTCATCGGTGCGACGGCGCACTTTGTGACGAGCGATCTCGACGAGGGTCCGATAATCGAGCAGAATGTGGTGCGAGTGGACCATTCCCGAACCGCCTCCGAGCTGATGTCGATCGGGCAGGACGAGGAATCGCGCACCCTCACGCAGGCGGTCAAGTGGTTCGCCGAGAATCGCGTGCTGCGCGACGGGGCCCGAACGATCATTTTCCGGTAGCGGCCGCGCTCGCCGGTCAGCCTGCACAACTCCCCCAACCCGCGTCACCCGGCCCCCGTCACCCGAACCCCGGCCCCCGGCCCCCGGCCCCGGCTGCGTAACTCCTGCAATTTGCCGGCGCGCGCTGACTTTCTCCTGTAAGTACGGGGTCTGCCGCGGGATGCTATCCCTATTGCAGGAGTTATGCCGAAGGGGAGGGGCATGCATGCAGCCGACGTGCCTAGGATCGGCACATGAGCTCACTCGAACGGCACACGGACTATGGATCGACCGGCCTCTCCGAGTCGGAGGTGCTGCGCGACCCAATGGCCCAGTTCGCCGCCTGGCTCTCCGCTGCCGAGGATGCCCAGATCTTCGAGCCGAACGCGATGGTCCTAAGCACTGTGGATGCCGACGGCACACCGAGCAGTCGCACGGTGTTGCTCAAGGGACTCGACGGCGAGGCCTTCGAATTCGTCACGAACTACCGGTCTCACAAGGGACAGGCGCTGTCCGCGCATCCGGCCGTATCGCTGCTTTTCCCCTGGTACTCACTCACACGCCAGGTGATTATTCGGGGTGTCGCCCACCGCGCGGATGCCGCGATCTCCGATGCCTACTTCGCCACCCGCCCGCACGGGTCACGCCTCGCGGCCCTCGCCAGCGAGCAGTCGGAGCCGGTTGCCTCACGAGAGGTGCTGGAAGACCGGATGCACGAGCTCGAGTCGCTCTATCCGGAGGGATCGACCGTGCCGCGACCGGAGCACTGGGGTGGATTCCGGGTCGTGCCAAGCTCTATCGAGTTCTGGCAGGGACGCACGTCGCGCCTGCACGATCGACTGGTCTTCACCGCTGTCGACGGCGAATGGTCGCTGGAGCGACTTCAGCCCTAATCCGCGCCAGCGAAATGCCGTCAGTCCCGCGCCGCAAACTGGAAGTGCAGGCTGAAGTGCGCGGGATCGAGCAGGCTCTCCACGTGCTCCACGAGCTCACCGACGGCGTTGCGCGTGACACAGCGCGACCAGAGGAACGCAGCCCCGGGTGCGCGGCCGAGCAGCGCGGCCTCGGCCCCGTCGAGCATCCGCACCTCCACCCACTGCTCGCCGGTCGACGCGACGAGGTCGGCCTCGAGCAGCATTCGAGTGAGTGATCCCGCGGCTTTGCCCGCCGCGACCGCGTCGGTCGCCCGGGGAGTCGACCGCACCCGCGACCGCTCGTAGGAGATCACCGGGCCGCCTACGATCGAACGTAGGCGATCGATCGCGATGAAGCGATCGCTCGGTTCGCCGAGGGCTGCGGCGAGCGCGGCATCCTCGACCTGCTCGGCGCGAACCACCCGCACACTCGTGTCGAGTCCCTGCTCCTCGAGGGCCCGCGCCCATCCCAGCCGCACGTTGAGCGGGCGACCGTCGTAGGTGACGAAAGAGCCCTTGCCCGAACGCGTGCTGATGAGTCCGGCTCGGCCGAGCTCGGTGAGCGCTGCACGCACGGTGTTGCGGCTCACCGAGAACCTCTCGGCGAGGGTCGTCTCGCCGGGCAGCTGCAGCCCGTAAGCGACCCGGCCCTCACGGATCTCTGCGGTGAGGATGCGGGCGATCTCCTCGTGCTTGAGCCCGGAGACCCTCGCGCCGCTTGACGCGCTCATCACGCCCTCATTGGGCGAGAACCCAGTCGGCGGTCACAATCTCGATCAGCGGCCCATACAGCGCCATTGCGTCAAGGGCACGCTGGTGATCCGCCGCGCTGAGCCCGGTACAGGCGTCCTGTGCAACGATCACCCGCACCCCGGCATCCGCGGCCGCGAGGGCGGTCGAGAGCACGCAGCAGTCGGTCGAGACGCCGGCGAGCACTACCGCTGCATCCGGTCCGATGATCGTGGAGAGCTCGTCCCCCCACTTACCGAAGGTCGTGCGCGAGATTTGCGGATGATCCGTGCCCGCGAACGCGGGCATCAGGTCGTAGAGCGGATCGCTGTGGTGCACGAGCGCAAACGGCCACAGCTCGTAATACGACACCCAGGCGCCGGTCGGATGCTCCGGCGCGATGAACCGTGTGAGCACCACCCGCTTCCCGAAGTGTTCGACGAGCCGCGCGACCATCGGTTCGATAGCCGGGTACCCGGGGGTGTACCAGGCGCTGGTCGGGTCGCCGAACACCACCTGCATGTCGATCACGACGAGCCAGGGGCTATTCATCGCACGACGGTCTCGACGGACTCCTCGAGCGTCTCCTCGAGCGGCAGTGCCTCCTGGCGGCGGATGGCGCCCCGACCGAAGGCGAGGATGCCGAAGAACCCGATGAACAGCGACACCAACACACCGAGATTGGCATACGCCCAAGGGCCCTCGCGTCCACCGAGCCCCACCGGCCCGAGCAGGTAGCCCTGCCAGTTGAGCCAGGACGGCACCCCGAAGGTGTTGGTGACGAGCCCCCAGCCGAGCAGGGTCCCGAGCGCGATGAGCCCGATCGGCAGCCAGCGAATATCGCCGTAGCGCCCGGTGGTCGAGTAGAGGTCCGCCTCGGCGTAGTTCTTGCGTCGCAGGATCACGTCGGCGACCATGATGCCGCACCAGGCCGCGATCGGAGTGCCGAGTGTCACCAGGAAAGCCTGGAACGGGCCGATGAAATTCGTGGCCGAGAACACCACGATCGCCGCGCCGACGATCATCAGGACTCCGTCGATGCCCGCGGCCGCATACCGCGGGATCCGGATGCCGGCGCTCAGCAGGGCAAGCCCGGACGAGTAGATGTCGAGCACCGCGCCGCCCACGAGACCGAGCACCGCGACGAGCGCGAAGGGGATGAGGAACCACACCGGCAGGATCGTGGTGAGCGCCCCGATCGGATCCGCTCCGATCGCGCCGCTGAGCTTCGAGGATGATCCGGCGAGCAGCAGGCCGAAGACCAGCAGCACGACGGGGGCGACTGAGGCGCCGAATGCCGTCCAGCCCACCACTGCCGAACTCTTCGTCGTGCGGGGAAGGTACCGCGAGTAGTCCGCGGCCGCGTTGACCCAGCCGAGGCCGAAACCGGTGAGCACGAGCACGAGCGCCCCGATTACGGCCTGCGGGTTGCCGGCGGGCAGAGCGGCGATTGCGCCGAGGTCGATGCGTGGCAGAGCGAGCACGATGTAGACGACGGTCAGCACCCCGGTGATCACTGTGATCCACACCTGAAGTCTCATGATGAGGTCGAAGCCCACGACCCCGGCACCGACGATGAGAGCCGCCACCACGATGAGCGCGACGATTTTCGTGGCGACTCCGCCATCCCAGCCCAACTCGGTGAAGACAGTGGATGTCGCGAGCACGGCGAGCGCGGTGAGCGCGGTCTCCCAGCCGACGGTGAGCACCCAGGACAGCACGGCCGGCACCCGATTGCCACGCACACCGAAGGTCGCCCGGCTCAGCACCATCGTCGGTGCGGAGCCACGCTTGCCGGCGAGCGCGATGATCCCGCAGAGCAGGAAGGAGATGACGATGCCGATCACCCCGACGAGGGTCGCCTGCCAGAACGAGATTCCGAAGCCGAGAACGAAGGCGCCGTAGCCGATGCCCAACACTGAGACATTCGCACCGAACCACGGCCAGAACAGGCTGGAAGCCCTGCCCTTACGTTCCGACTCGTGGATGGTGTTGATGCCATTGAGTTCGATGCCGCGGGTGGTGTCAGTCGTGCTCACGGGCGTGCTCCTCGGTTTGTCGCAGCTCGTCTGACTATGAACTCAGCTACTGCACCTGTTCAGACCTGTTCAGTCCGTAGACCCACGCTACCGGCCTCTGCGACAGGCTGTCAATGCGTGGCGACTGGTCGCTACTCTGGGAAGCGTGACGTTGCCAGGAGTTCCTTCGGTTCGAATCGGGCCGAACGACGTGGTGCGGTTCGCCCTCGAACTCTTCACCCTGTTCTCACTCGGATTCTGGGGCTACCTGGCGTGGCCGTTTCCGTGGCCGGGAGTGTTGTTCATGGTCGGGGCGCCCGTGTTCGCCGCCATCGTGTGGGCACTGTTCCGCTCACCGAAAGCGGTGTTCCCGCTCGATGTCGTCGGCCGGAGCCTGGTCGAGATCTTCGTCATGGGCGCGGCCGTCGCGGTCTGGTTCATGATCGGTTACCCCGTAGTCGGCGTGATCTTCGGCATCCTCGCCGCAGTGAGCGGCGTGATCGCCGGCCGCGCCGAAATCTCCAGAGGAGTGACAGCACAGGAGGCAGCACGATGACCACTCTCTTTCACGGGGCTCGCAAACTCGACGCCCACGGCCAGGTCGATGACTTCTGGATGCTCGTGCGCGGCGACACGATCGAATCCGTGGGCTCCGGCACGCAGCATCCCGAGGCCGACACCCGGGTCGACGTCGGCGGGCACTGGTTCATCCCCGGGTTCGTCGACCTGCACTCCCACGGCGGTGGCGGCCACTCCTTCGACAACGGCGGGGAGGAGATCTCTGCGGCGCTCGCCGCTCACCGTGCGCACGGCACCACCCGCTCGGTGATCAGCCTCGTGGCGAACCCCGTCGCCCAGTTGCGCGAGAGCCTCGGCGTGATCGCCGAGCTCGCAGCATCCGATCCGCTCGTGCTGGGGTCTCACCTCGAGGGCCCGTTCCTCTCCTCGGATCGCCGAGGCGCCCACAACCCGCAGTTCCTGCTCGATCCCCTGCCGTGGGCGGTCGAGGAGCTACTCGGCGCCGCCCGCGGCACACTGCGCCAGATCACGATCGCGCCTGAGCGCGAGGGAGCGCTCGAGGCGATCGACGTACTCGTGGAAAATCGCGTGACGGTTGCGGTGGGTCACACCGATGCCGGCCTCGATCTCACCCGCGAAGCCTTCGACCGCGGTGCGCGACTGCTCACCCATATCTTCAACGCCATGCCCCCGATCCATCATCGGGCACCGGGGCCGATCATCGCGGCGTTCGAAGATGAGCGGATCACGATAGAGCTGATCCTCGACGGGCTCCATGTGCATCCGGATGTTGCGGCAATGGTCTTCAGTTCGGCACCCGGTCGCGTCGCGCTCGTCACCGATGCGATGGCCGCAGCCGCCTCGGATGACGGCGACTATCGTCTCGGATCACTCAATGTGACCGTCCACGACGGGCTGGCGGTGCTCTCGGGCACCTCGACGATCGCGGGCTCCACCCTCACCCAGGACGCCGCCCTGCGGTGCGCGATCCAGCGATGCGGAGTCTCTCCGCGCGATGCGGTGGCGGCCCTCACCACCACGCCAGCGACCGCGCTCGGCTTCGGCGACCGCTTCGGCTACCTCGCGCCCGGCTTCGCCGCAGACGCGGTGCTTCTCGATCACGACTGGCAAGTCTCCGAGGTCTGGGCCGCCGGCGCGAAATTGTAGGAGCCCACGGAGTCTGACCGCGACATCCACCCCCCATTTTTCGCACAGCCTCGCCGTTTGAGCAGGGAGGTGGTGGGAAAAACAGGAGATAGTGGGAGAGTGCTGCCGACGAAACCGGGAAGCAACATGGGAGCGGGCAGTTCGCACGAGCAGAGTCGACCACTCGATGGTCCCGGCGGGGTGATGAGGATCATATTTGCCGGGAGCGCTTGCTATCTCGCGTCACCGGAGTGAACGGTCAGGACACGCCCAGCCGCGAGGACATCACCATAACAGCGGCGCCACGCAGCACGATGTCATCGCCCAGAGTCGACAGGCGAAGGGCGAGACCGCCGTGAAACCGTTCCAGCGTGTGGCTGCGAAGGGTCCCTCGGGTCGCCTCAACGAGCGATCCGGCGAGCAGTCGCTTCGGACCGCTCAGCACCACCTCGCTGAGGTTCAGTGCTCCGACGATCCGGGCGAGCACGATTCCCAGACGTGTGTCCGCCTCACGCAGAATGTTGTCATGCGGGGCCGCAGGGGTGGCATCCTGGGCGGCATCCGCCAGCTTCGCCTCGAGCCGTGGCGCCGCTAGCCAGGTCTCGAGGCAGCCGAGCGTGCCGCAGCCGCAGAGCTCTCCCCCATCGGTGCCAACGGCGACGTGACCGATCTCCCCCGCCGCGAAACGGCTGCCGTGCAGCAGGATGCCGCCGAGCAGAAGAGCAGCCCCGACCCCGCAACCGACCCGCACGAGCATGAGGTCGACCTCGACCCCGCCGAAGCTGTGCTCGGCGAGAACTGCTGCATTGGCATCGCTCGCGACCATCACCGGCGCTCCGAATCGCTCGAAGAGCGCGGCCTGGAGAGGCACCCCGACCCACTCGAGGTTCGGGGCGCTCACCACCACCCCCGCGAGATCGACGATGCCCGGAGACCCCACGCCGAGTCCGAGAAGAGGTACCGTCAGCAGCGTGAGCAGGGTCTCGATGAGGGAGGTTACCTGATCGATCGCGGCCTGCCCGGTGCTGCCCGCGAGCGGCAGCTCCACTCGGCTCTGGATGCTGCCGCCCACGTCGAGCACTGCGCCACGGAAGTCCGCAGAATCGCTCAGGTCGATGCCGATGATCTGGAACGAGGACCGATCGATGTCGAGCATGATGGCCAGCTTGCCCGGTCGGGCCCCGCCACGTTGACCGGTTTCCACGAGCAGGCCCTCCGCCATGAGTTCGGTGACCAGGTCGGACACGGTGACGCGGGTGAGGCTGGTGCTGCGCGCGACATCCGCCCCGAGGCCGCTGCGCTGTGCTGCACGAGGAACGACCCCCGCGTGCGAGTCGGCTCGGTCACCCCTCCCGGCTGCGTCGTGTTCGTCAGGAAAGCTTACGAAGGGTGTGCCGCAACGCCCCAACCTGATGGAGTGCTGAGAGCCCAGGGGCCAGTGCCCAGTGCCCAGGGGGTCAGTGCCCAGGGGGTCAGAAAATCACGACGTACCGCTTCGGTGGTCTCGTCGAGCCGACAACGGTGTCGGCCGCAGTCGGCAGCGAGGCGAGGGACCGCCCATTGAGGGTGATCTCGACCGTACACGCGGGAGGCACGGCAGCGCCGGACGTCACCGTCGCCGCAGTGGGCTGGGAAGGGGACAGCACCGTGCGGCTGAGCGCGAGACCAGTAGCCGAGGTCGCCGAGGTCGCCGAGGTCGCCGAACGGTAGTTTGCCCGTGTCTCACCCGGGATGTTCACCCCGTTCACCTGCCACTGGTATGCGAAGTGCAGCCCCGCGACATCCCACGTTCCGGGTGTCGCGATGAGTAGCTTGCCCACCTCGGGAGCACCGGTGATCGTCGGCTCAACAGTGTTGAGCGGGGTGCCTGGCTTCACATCGGCCTGTGTCACCACGTTGACGACGGCACCGGGGCCGGTCGCTCCGTAGTTCACGAGTCCCAGAAAGTTCGAGTACGGAGCGAGGCCAGCCGGGCAGCCGTATAGATCGCCGGCACACCCTGCGTGCCGGGCAGGATCGGCGGCGTGAGAGTGAGCTCGGCTCCCTTCTTTGCCACCGAATTGGTACGCCGGTCGAAGGTCGCGCCTGGGAGGGGGCGGTGTAGACCGTCACTTCGACGAGATGGCTGCCGGCAGCGGGAGCGAGCAGGTTCACCCGCTCATCGGCCGAGCCGGTGGCCGACTGGAACGCTGCGATCGGAGTGCCGGCGGCATCCAGCTGGTAGACCACGAGGTCGAGATCTGCCATGTCGTCCGTAGTGTCGAGGTCGAATCGCGCATACTGCGAGCCGTTGGGCAGGTCAACCGTGTAATCGAAGGTGCTGCCCTCGGTACTCGACCCCGGGTGACCAGTCGGGCCACCCACCGTGGAGTCGGACTGCAGCATTCCCGCGGTGAGACCGGTGGTGCTGAGCGGGATGTCGCCATCCCCACCCGGCGTGACGGTCACGTCGACCGATCCATAGGTGCCGGTGCCGGCGACGAGAGAGGCAGCGACCAGCC
>Ga0209511_1001005_pt1 | contig 25998 bp, 20 predicted proteins | sample SSSSmetaG_FD_184141 | JGI IMG/M metagenome (GOLD analysis project Ga0209511, IMG submission 184141) | Glacier valley bacterial and archeal communities from Borup Fiord, Nunavut, Canada, to study Microbial Dark Matter (Phase II) - ​SSSS... | ecosystem: Environmental > Aquatic > Freshwater > Ice >... | reverse complement strand
TCCGATAAAATTTCCACCCATACAGAAGTTCTTATGCGTTGGAAAGTGAAGATGGGAACAAACGATGATATGAGAAACCAGTTTCTTGATATGTATGTACCGAAGATCTGGGAACTTGGTTTTACAGTTCCTGACTCAAAACTAAAGAAGAACGCGGAAGAAAATCGTTGGGAATACACCGAACCGGATTGGGAAGAGTTTAAGCGAGTCATCAACGGTGATGGTCCATGCAATAAAGAACGTCTTGAAGTAAGGAGAATTGCCGAAGAAAGAGGAAGGTGGGTTCGAAAAGCGCTTAGCTCTCCAAAAATGGAATACGTCACTCCTCTTGCCTGATATGAAATCACTGGACCCGCGCGTAGGTCGCTTGCCAGAGATCGGTGAACCTGGTATTATTAAACCAAAGGTCACTCTTGATCAATTCGGATCGTTTGAAGTTTTTGTACAACCAAAAGAAGGAAGATCATTTCAACATGAAGGTGTTGTACACGCACCGAACCTTGAATTAGCATACATTCTTGCAAAAGAAACGTTCACGAGAAGAAATACCTGCTTCTCAGTCTATGTAGTAGAAACGCGTGATGTATTTGTTTCTCCACTTACTGACGGAACTACAAATGCGTATGACCTGATCAGCGATGTTGCCTCCACCGGAATTCTTACGTATGAAATCTACCATCTTGCAAAACGAGGCAAGCAGCATGTTCACGCCGGGCAGGTAAGTGCCGGAAGTCCTGAAGAAGCCATGAGCGAGGCGAAAAAGAAATTTAATAGTAAGACTATTTATAACGTATGGGCAATTGAAGTTGCCAAGATACGAATGACATCATCTGAAGAGATGGATTATTGGACCACACTTCCTGAAAAGAAATTTCGAGATGCTGCTGACTATAAAGGAGGAGATAAATTGAAAACGTTTTTGGAAAAAAGTAAATGAAGGACCTTCCGTTAAAAGAGCTGTTATATAAAATGGCAGATGATTTACTCATTCTTGGTCATCGTAATTCAGAGTGGACTGGTTTTGGCCCGTTATTGGAAGAAGATATTGCGTTTTCCTCAATGGCGCAGGATAAAGTTGGTCAGAGCCTGGCATTGTATACAATCCTTCATGAACTCGGTGAACAGGCCCCGGATACAGTTGCCTTCACACGCAATGCAAATCAATTCCACAATTGTGTTCTTGTTGAATTACCAAACCAGGAATATGACTTTAGCCTGATACGACATTTTCTATTTGATACTGCTGATAGCTTACGATGGGAATCATTAACCAAATCTTCCTACATACCTCTCGCACAATTAGCGTCGAAAGTAAAAGGAGAATTGCGTTATCATACGCTTCATGCAAATACGTGGATCAAGCAACTTGGTTCTGCGACGGAAGAAAGCATCTCACGCCTTCAGAATTCGCTGAATATAGAATTGCCGTACGCTCTTGGGATCTTCGAGGAATCGATCTATGAAAAAGAAATCATAGAATCAGGAGTTTTTCCCGGAGAAAAGGTATTAAAGGCAAAATGGGAACTGAAAATCACTGAAGTTATATCTCAAACACAACTTCAACTCCCCAACCTGGATTCTATAACACCAAAAATAGGAGGAAGAATAGGAAAACATAGCGAACATCTTCAGCCAATGCTCGATGAAATGAGTGAGGTATTCCGGATCGATCCAACCGCTGAGTGGTAAACTTCTGGTTATATGAAAAAAAAGATTCGTGAATTAGCAGAAATTGTTTATAAATATTCAGCATTGATATGTTACATATCATCTGAATCAAATTATTGCAGGCTTTTTGATAGCCGTCTATAAATGAGCACCCCAACTTTCATTAGCACAAGTGAAATCTATTCCTGGCTGGAAGAAGTTAAGGACCCGGAAATTCCTGTGTTATCGCTTGTGGACCTTGGTGTTATAACAGAAGTTTTAATTGAAGGCAAAAGCGTAAAAGTCGAAATGACCCCAACGTTTGTCGGTTGTCCTGCGATGGATTACATGAGATCAGAAGTTATTGAAGTTCTGAAGAAGCATGGAATTACTAATCCCGTTGTTGAAATTAATTTCAAAAATCCATGGAGCTCAGATAAGATCACTGAAAAAGGAAAAATTGCACTAAAAAAGTTCGGCTTTGCTCCGCCTCCTTCAACGTATGAAATCATCGATGATCTTAGCATTCTTGAAACGACAATGTGTCCAAGGTGCAACGGGACTAATACCGAAATGAGATCGCCATTCGGGCCGACATTGTGCAGATCACTACATTTTTGCTTTGATTGTAAGGAGGCATTTGAGGGATTCAAACCTTTATAATCGATCGGTTAGTTCTCGCAAAGTGTGCTAACAGAAATACAAAGTTTACAAAAAGAAATAATTTAACATCGCTTGAGAGCATTGCATATTGCTTTGCGATCTTTACGAGAACATCATGAAGCAAAAAATGCGACGGTTCATTAAGTACTTTTTCCTTTTAATCGGATGTGCCCTCCTCGTTGGCACCCTCTATTTATCATTTACCTTCCCGCCTATCATGTCGGGTATGGCAGCAAAGACGATGTGCTCATGCGTGTATGCATTAAATCGGACACCTGAGAGCGTTATTGAAAAAGAATTATCTGTATTCCCGGGTTTATCCGGCGGTACGATTAAATTCACGGATGACTCCACATCTATCACCGCAAAAATCTGGTGGTCCGAAAGCAAAGCCATTTATAGAAAAGGCCTAGGGTGCACGCTTCTTGCCGAAAGATCAGAAGCTGAAGTGAGAGATCAGAATTTTAATCTGGCTACTCCACCAACAAATCAGGATTCAATTGCCTGGCCTACAGGAAATATTATCAAAGACACTGTTATGATTAATGTTGATTATGCCGCAATCAATGAAGCCATTGACGAAGCATTTTCTGAAACCGATCCTGCTAAACCAAAAAATACTCTTGCAATAGTTGTTGTTTTCAATGGACAGATCATCGCCGAAAAATACGCATCCGGATTTGATAAAAATTCCGTTTTCATGGGATGGTCCATGACAAAAAGTTTGACGAATGCATTACTGGGAACACTCGTCATGAATAATACACTTACCATCGATCAACCAGCACCCGTTGCTGAATGGCAAAATGATGAACGTAAAGAAATTACTATCAAGAATTTGATGCAGGGAAATAGCGGCCTTGCATGGAATGAATCCTACTTTCTTCCAGGGGATTTTCACAACATGTTTATGTTTAGCGATGACAAAGGAGGCTATGCCGCTTCCAAAAAGCTGAAATATAAACCTTACGATTTTTTTGAATATTCGAGCGGAACATCAAATATCCTATCTAAAATTATTAGACAAACTGTTGGAGACAGCATTTATCACCGTTATGCTTACGATAGCTTTTTTTATAAAATTGGAATGAATCATGCATTGCTTGAACCCGATGGATCAGGAACATTTGTGGGATCTTCCTATGGATACGCGTCAGCGCGTGATTGGGCCCGATTCGGACTTCTTTTTTTAAATGACGGTGTGTGGAACGGAGAAAGAATTTTACCAAAGGATTGGTCAACATATTCTTCAACACCAGCCTCCTCGGCAAAGCTTGGGCAGTATGGTGCAATGTTCTGGTTGAACACGGGGGCTAAAAATCATTCTGAACAAAGTTACCATCCCGGACTTCCAAATAATGAGTATGGAGCAGAAGGTTTTGAAGATGAATACGTATGGATTTTCCCTTCACAGAATCTTGTTCTTGTGCGATTAGGTGTAAGTCATCATGGATCCGGAGTAATACCTTTGGCACAAAAGATTATTGAATCGCTACCATCTCATGGAGTCATTACTACAGATCATTGATGCCAGTCTTTCAATTTAAAAAATTTTCCGTTTGTGATAACCGCGCCACAATGAAAGTCGGAACGGATGCAGTAGTACTGGGAGCATGGACTGATATTGTGAATGTCACTACTATCCTTGATATCGGAACTGGTTCCGGAGTTATCGCCTTGATGCTTGCTCAACGCACAAATGAACATGTAAGCATCGATGCAATTGAATTATTAAAAGAGGATTCTCAACAAGCAATTGAAAATGTTTTGAATTCTTTCTGGCCAAAAAAGATTTTAGTAATGAATATTACCCTCCAGCAATTTCATCCTGAAACGAAATATGATCTTATTGTTTGTAATCCCCCCTACTTTACAAAAAGCCTGCTTCCTCCAACACAGGAAAGAAGTAACGCACGACATGGCACGCAATTGACTTTTGATGAGTTAATTACTGCCGCAATTGATTTAATACAACCTGAAGGGAAGCTTAGTGTAATTCTGCCAGCGATCGAAGCAGATACGTTCATCACGAAAGCAAGTTCAAAAAAATTCTACCTTAATCGGTTAACACGATTCTTTTCAAAAGTAGAAAAAAATCAGGAGCGATCGCTCATGGAATTTTCGTTGACAGCCCGGACGTTCAGAGAAGACTCTCTGGTGCTATATCAGTCTGAAAATAGATGGACAGAAGATTACTGCAGGCTGACTGGTGATTTCTACCTGGATCGCTGAACTAAGTTTGTTTTATTTTTTTTACGCAAGATATTCTGGACGACTTGTTGAGTACAAATCAAATGAATGATTTTGAGTATTAATTTGAGGACAAAATTTATACCAGCCAGTCGAAATTAGAGCACTAAAGGAAAATTTCTTTGTATTCATGAGTATCCTTGCCAACCTGAACAGCTATTTTACCGTTGTCTGCAAATCCTTTGATATCAATTACAGGCCACCCTCGCTGGGGTATAAGTCTATAAATAGGTAGACCATTTTAACGCAAGTGTGAAACTTTTATCATTGATAATCAATTACTTATATTTAATATAATACATGTTTAAACATATATCATTCAACTTCTTTAGCTTTGGCGCAACAAAAATTTAAACACACTTATGAAAAAACTTAATGCCTTGTTTACCCTTTTATTTGTAGCTGGAGCAGTATCTGCTCAGACTACCTGGAATATTGACAAGAACCACTCATCGATCGGTTTCACAGTTGCTCACATGGTGGTATCTGAAGCATCTGGCAAGTTCAATGATTTCGCAGCAAAAATTGTTAGCAAAACTGCTGACTTCGACGGATCTGATGTTGACTTTTCAGCAAAGATTGCATCTGTAGACACAGATAATGAAAGACGTGATGGCCATTTGAAATCACCTGATTTCTTCGACGCAGCGACTTACCCTGAGATCACCTTCAAAGGTGTTCTTTCTAAGTCAGCAGGTAAATATGTTTTGAAAGGTAAATTCACAATGCACGGTGTAACAAAGGATGCCACGTTTGATGTCACATACGGTGGTACCATCGATACTGGTCGTGGTGTAAAGGCTGGTTTCAAACTTAGCGGAAAGATCAACCGCCAGGATTATGGTGTGAAGTTTGCAAGCAAGCTTGCAGACGGCAGTGCAGTAGTTGGAGATGAAGTTGATGTAGTTGCAAAGATAGAATTGGACAAAGAAGCTCCGGCAGGAGAAGTTAAGAAATAATAAAAGTGGGGAGCCTCAAAACTCCCCTTTTTTTAATGAAAATCGAAGACGAGATCAAACAGGCCACATTCAAAAGCGCTTATCAAAAGGTGGCCATCAATCTTCTGTTTACTGCAGGATGGCTGCAAGGAAAGCAACAGGAATATTTCAAACCGTTTGGACTTACGTCATCGCAATACAACATCCTTCGTATTCTTCGAGGACAACATCCTAATAAAATTTCAGGTGCTGAGATCAAATCAAGAATGCTTGACAAGAACTCAGACATTCCACGGTTATTAGATCGTCTCATTAAAAAAAATCTCATTATAAAATCTCCATGTCCAAGTGACAAGCGGGCTGCGGATGTCATTATTACATCTGATGGATTAGATGTTCTCAAAAAAATAGATACAAGCCTTGACGAAACTCAAAAAGCCAGCATTAATCTTTCGAAGGAGGAAGCGGCTCAATTAAATGAGTTGCTGGATAAATGTAGGGGTTAAAAGGTTCTAGGTTCTGGGTCTACGTTTTCAATCCATCAAAATACAACGACAAATCTTTAGTAGCTTCGGCGATCAAATCCAGGCTCATGAGATCTATTGTTTTTATTACATTCCTGCTATTTATTACAACCCAATGTTTATCCCAATTCATTCACCCCGATTCAATTGACATTGTGCGGGACAAATGGGGCGTGCCACATATTTTTTCTAAAACAGATACCGGAGTTGCTTACGGACTTGCCTGGGCGCATTCGGAAGACGATTTTCCCACAATTCAAAAAGGATTTATAGCAAGCAAAGGAATGCTTGGACAGCTTTCAGGAAAATCGGGAGCGACTATTGATTACATTATTCAATCCCTGGAATGTCGTGAAATTGTTGAGGGTAAATATGAAAGTGATATCTCTCCACAATTCAAAAAAATACTGGAGAGCTATTGTGCGGGTATTAATGCGTATGCCACGGCTCATCCAAAAGAAGTTCTGTTGAAAAAATTATTTCCGATTGGGCCGAAAGATATGCTTACCTATTCGGTGCTTCAGCTTGCCATTTCAGCAGGCGCAGATGAAGCATTAACGAAAATTAATAATGGCAGCATTCCAGAAGGATTTAAACCTGGCGGATCAAACGCGTATGCATTTAATTCATCTATTACATCAGATGGTAATACATTTCTTGCAATCAATTCACATCAGCCACTGGAAGGACCTGTTGCCTGGTATGAAGCGCATCTTTGCAGTGAGGAAGGTTGGAATATTTTAGGTGCATTATTTCCCGGCGCTCCGACAATCCTTCATGGGTGTAATGAATACCTGGGCTGGGCGCATACTGTTAATTATCCAGATAAGCTGGATGTGTATCAACTTGAAATAAACCCAGCAAACAAGAACCAATATAAAATGGATGGTCAGTGGAACGATCTTGAAAAGAAAGTTGTACCATTAAAAGTAAAAGTTGCCGGTATAAAACTTCCCGTTAAACGTAATGCATTTAAAAGCATCTACGGACCAACAATGATTACTGATAAAGGTGCTTTTGCAATTCGGACAGGAGCGCTTATGGAGATCCGAGGTCTGGAGCAATGGTACTGGATGAATAAGGCTAAGAACTTTTCAGAGTTCAGAAAAATACTCAACATGACTGCTATTTCCGGCTACAATATTGTGTATGCAGACAGATATGATACCATTTACTATCTAAGCAATGGAAAGATTCCGATCCGCAATAAAAATTTTAACTGGACCTCTACCCTTCCCGGGAACACAACTAAAACACTCTGGAATGAATTCCATCCGGTGACAGATTTGCCTCAGGTACTCCAACCATCTTCAGGATATCTCTTCAACAGCAATCATACACCTTTTAACGCAACATCTTCCGTCGATAATATCAAGAACGAAAATTATGATGCCACGATGGGTTATGAAACCAATAATAATAATCGCAGCGCACGATTCATGGAGTTGATGAAGGAATATCCGAAAGTCAGTTATGAGGAGTTTAAAAAGATAAAATATGATCTTCAACTCCCTTCCGAACTTCACTATCAAACATCCAGCGATAGCCTGTTTATGATGCCTGAATCGGACTACCCGGTCCTTACATCCCTTATTCATGCATTGAATACCTGGGACAGGAAAGCAACTTTCAATAGCAGAGGTGCAGCGCTATTCTCAATTATTTATTACAGAGTCGTAGAACAACAAACTAACGGAGCGACCTATCGCTCACTGTCGAAAGCCAAAAGTTTAGAACTTTATAACTACGCTCTTCAATACATTAAAAGTAATTTCGGAGGAACAATCCCAACATTAGGTGAGTATCAACGATTGGTTCGTGGTGCTAAAAGTATTCCTCTACAAGGCATGCCAGACGTTATTTCAGCTATGAGATCAGGGTCCTATAAAAACGGAATGGTAAAAGGTGAACAAGGCGAATCTTATATCGAGCTTGTCAGGTTTACCAAAGCAGGTCCGGAGATTGAAACTATTAATTGTTATGGTGCCTCCAATCGTCCGGATAATCCTCATTACGATGATCAGATGGAATTATTCACTCAGCAAAAGACAAAGCCGATGACGTTGAAGAAAGAGCAGGTTTATCAGGAGGCAGTGAGAGTGTATCATCCGAAATAAACTTTTAAATTTTACGTTTAGTGTCTTGCATTGGATTCTCTACTTTTAAAAAATTGAAAGTATCCAATTTTAAATTTAAAATGTAAAAGTAAAGTTCAATAAAAAAACCCATTCCTCTTCAGGAATGGGCACTCTTCTGATTTGCAAGCAGAGAGTTGGTGTGATCTATTAATAGCGATAGTAGTCAGGCTTAAATGGGCCAGCAACTTCCACACCGATATATTTAGCTTGTTCGGGCGAAAGTGTTTCCAATTCAACACCAATTTTTTTAAGGTGAAGGTTTGCAACCTTTTCATCCAAATGCTTGGGTAGCATATAAACCTGGTTCTTATAGTTCTTGGTATGCATCCACAATTCCAACTGAGCCAGGACTTGATTTGTAAAGGAGTTAGACATTACAAAGGAAGGATGACCGGTAGCGCAACCTAGATTTACTAAACGACCTTCAGCCAATAAGATAACCTGGCGGCCATTCTTTAATGTGTAAAGATCTACTTGTGGTTTCACTTCATCTTTTGATGCATTCTTATTCAACCAGGCAACATCAATTTCATTATCAAAATGACCGATATTACAAACAATCGCCTTGTCCTTCATGTTTTCAAAATGATGGCCCATTACGATGCCATGGTTTCCTGTTGCCGTAACGATGATATCAGCATCTTTCACTGCATCATTCATTCTTTTCACTGCAAAACCGTCCATCGCAGCTTGCAATGCACAGATAGGATCAATCTCAGTAACAATTACACGCGCACCTGCACCACGAAGGGAAGCCGCTGAACCTTTACCAACATCTCCATAACCAGCAACAACAGCTACCTTACCAGCCATCATTACATCCGTAGCTCTGCGAATAGCATCTACCAATGATTCCTTACAGCCGTATTTATTATCAAACTTTGATTTCGTTACAGAATCGTTGATGTTGATTGCAGGCAATGGTAACTTGCCAGCATTTGCACGTTCAATCAAACGATGAACTCCAGTTGTTGTCTCTTCAGAGATACCACGAATTCCGGCAACCAACTGAGAATTCTTGTCAAGAACGAGGTTGGTTAAGTCACCACCGTCGTCAAGAATCATATTAAGAGGCTTGCCATCTTTAAATGCATATAAAGTTTGTTCAATACACCAGTCAAACTCCTGCTCATTCATACCTTTCCATGCGAATACAGGAATTCCCGCTTTAGCAATTGCTGCTGCAGCATGATCTTGTGTAGAGAATATGTTACATGAAGACCATGATACTTCCGCACCAAGTTCCTTTAATGTTTCTATCAATACAGCAGTTTGGATCGTCATGTGAAGACAGCCTGCAATCCGCGCGTCTTTCAATGGTTTGCTTGGTCCAAATTCCTCGCGGATGGCCATCAAACCTGGCATCTCGGCTTCTGCTAATCTAATCTCTTTGCGGCCCCATTCGGCCAGTGAAAGGTCCTTAACCTTGTAGTTGAGTTTCTCGGCTACCATTATAAATTTGTTTTTTTCAGTGGTTGAGCGGCAAAGGTAATAAGATAACTTATAAGTTCTATGCTTCAGTCTAACTTCTATGATCAATGATCCAATGTTGGTCCTCAACGTTAAACCTCTTGTTTAAGTAGCTGGAACTTTTAGCAGTTAGAAATATGTTGTTGAGTAACAAAAATCCCTGGAAATGAAGCAACAAATAGAGATCGAAGTTGTATCGGACATAGTTTGCCCATGGTGCTACATTGGTAAAAGAAGACTTGAGAAAGCGTTGGATCAACTAAAGGATCAATATGATGTAAAGCTTAACTTTTCGCCATTCGAGCTCAATCCGGACATGCCTGTAGAAGGAACTAATCAAAAGGAATATCTCCTATCTAAATTTGGCAGTGAACAACGTTACCAACAACTCATCGGTACTGTTACAAATGTTGCAAAAGAAGAAGGACTTGCATTTGATTATGATCTACAAACAATATCTCCCAATACAAGAGAAGTTCATCGCATACTATGGTTTGCGGGTCAGGAGGGAATACAACCTGCCATTGAAGAAGCGTTTATGAAAGCATACTTCGAAGATGGAATTGATTTGTCCAGGAAAGAAAATCGAATACTGGTTGGTATTGAAGCCGGACTTGATAGGAATAAACTGGTTTCATTTATTAATTCTGATAAGGGCATGCTCGAAGTAGTGGCGGCTGAAAATATCAACAAACAACGCGGGATTAGCGGAGTACCTTTTTATATCATCAACAATACACACGGTGTGTCCGGTGCTCAATCATCCGAAACATTTTTAAAAATATTAATTGAGATTGGTCAGGAATCTTCTTTTAATGGAGAAACATGCGACACTGAAAACAAAGATTGCTAATGCTTAATCTTTCTCAGTTCTTCTGTTGTGATGACAGTAGTCATAATACTGACCTTACCATTATCATTCCTTGTCCAAACCGGAACAATAACGCCGTTTTGAGATGAGATACTTGTGTACCCAGATTGAATTTTTAAATCAGTAGGCTCAAAAGGTGTGTCACTGATCTTCACTTCAGCAAATGTCTCGCCGGCATTGAATGAATACGCGAGATAGACATCTGTTTTAGTATCGTCAAAAGCTCTGCGATCATAATAAATAATGTAAATATATCCGGAAGTCTGATCGATCGTCATTGCGGGCAAGAAGTGATACTTACCTTTTTCATCATTGTTGATTCGAAATTGTGATGTCCAGTTATCTCCTTTATTAGCAGAACGCATCAAATAGATATCTGCATCGCTGCCTCCTTTTTTCTGATCGGTGTAAACGATATACAAATTAGTTTGTGCACGCGTTGGACTGATATCACTTTGCATAATAAGTCCTGAATTAATCTGACCAAAACCTGGCACATACATCGTGCGTTCACCCGTTCGCTTATGAATGGCGAGATCATTTGAAAGCCATGTCTCGCCACCATCGTACGAACGGTCGAAGAAAATTGTCCCTTTATTAAACCAAGCGGCATAAATTTTCCCATCCAGATTTACAGCAGGCATTGATTCTCCAACAGTATTATTTCCATCCTTACAATCACCCGGCTCCAAACTAAGTTGTACCGGCTTTGTCCATTTACTCCCTTCGTTCATTGACATACTATAAAATATATTCGACTGACAACCGGCATCTTCCAGTTTATACTGATCAAATTGAGTCCAGGTAGAATAAAGTATAGATTTTTTAGGATGGATGGTGACATGAAATAAGCTTTGATCTTTTGGTGGATTCATTCCAAAGAATCTTTCCTCACCCCACGATTTGCCACCGTCTTTTGATTCTGTGCAAACAATTCTATCCAGCCATGAATCGCCGGAAGGGCCAACTCCCGCTGGATTAGATTGCTGAAAATAAAATATATGTCCCTTCTGATCTGAGATTACTTCAGGAGTACCTCCACCGAAACCAGATGTTACTGTTGATTCATTCCAGGTTACACCACCATCGGAAGAGTAAAACGAGTGATTCGGTGATACCCCCACAACGATGGCATCCTGGTCCTTATGATTGATTGCTACCGTTGGGTTTCGTGGCTTAAACCCTTCTTTATCTTCTGTTAATGTGACATTCTTGAATTGACCAAAACATTGAGCACTTACCAATCCTAGAAATAAGACAATAAATCTCCTCATCATTTTTATGTTCTTAGAATTATAAAAGTCCACTCTTTTTTAGAAACCCCACCCAGTAACTGTAGCCCGCAGCATTCAAATGTAGTCCATCATTTGTGAATTGGGGATTCAGGTCATTCTTTTCAATGAATTCCTGGTAAATATCAACGTATGCATACTTGAATGCATCCCCATATTTCTTTAATTGGGAGTTAATCTCGAGAATATCGGATTGTTTCGAAAATTGAACAGGGAAATTCTTTACAGAAGGATTTACAGGCAGAAGGCTTTGAACAAAGATCTTTGTTTTAGGGGAACCCGTTTTTATTCTGTTTACTATCGTAAAAATATTTTCAATAGTTCTTTCTTTGGGAATATTCTTTGAGAGATCATCTATTCCTATCATCAAAAAGATCGATGAAGGTTTTAATCTTATAATTTCATCCAGTCGCTGAAGAAGACCGAATGTATTGTCTCCGTAAATTCCCCTGTTGATTACGGTGGAGTCTTTCAAGAGCTTTTTCCAATTTCCACCTTCGATAAAACTGTTGCCAGCAAAAACAATTTTTCCGGTTACAATCGGCTCCAGTTTAAACTTCGCACGTCGCGCAGCATACTGTTCAGGCAAATTAGGAAGTGTATCGTATTGCGCCTGACTTGAAGCACTCAACGATACACTCACCATCATAATGACTAAAAGTTGTTTCATTCTATTTCCTGATGTTCTCAATCTTGGCATTAAGTTTTTCACCTCCACCAATTTCAACTACCGATGAACCATAAACACGTATTTCTGATTTTATGAAATCTTCAGCATTGGCTTTATAAATATTATCAACATACTTCTGGGGATTTCTGTCGATGTAGGGAAACCATGTACTGTGGATCTGGATCATAACGCGGTGACCCTTCTTAAAAGTATGCAGAATATCCTGAAGAGCATAGGCTACATCCGTGATCTCGCCTGGTTTAAATGGCTCAGGTTTTTCAAAGCTATTGCGGAACCGGCCACGGAAAACTTCGCTACGAACCAGTTGCTGGTATCCGCCCATGATAATATTTGCAGGATTTCTCTTTTCATTTGGCTCATCATCCGGATACACATCGATAAGTTTCACAATAAAGTCGGCATCCGTTCCTGTCATGGAAACTTTTAACCTCGCTGCTATTTCCCCCGCAAGAGTAACATCTTCCGTCAGCACATCCGATCTGAAAGAGATAACATCGGGACGCTCAGATGCATTGCGTTGATCATCTGTCATAAATCTTCTGGGCGTAAACACAAGTGCTTCTGTTTGCGATGTGTATGCTACCGGATGCGCAGGATCGCTTACGTATTCAAAAACAGCATCTGCTTTTGTTGGCGTGTTAATGGATAACTTGCCATTTTCTCCAAAATAAAGTTTCATTGGGGCAACGCCCTTCGGCGGCCATTCTGCAAATTGTTTCCATTGTTTCGTCCCACAATCAAACATATATGCTTCTGGCAATCCCGTTGGAATGTTGTCTTTCAAAATTGAATTAAAAAATTTTCTTTCAATTTCCCGTTGATAGAAAGTTGAAATGCTATCACCAAAATAAATATGATTTACCATTTGGAAACCTTTCTCACTTGCCCAGTCCCCATGACTCCAGGGTCCCATTACAATTGTGTTGTATGTACCCGGGCTCGAACTTTCGATCTTCTTATAAATATTTAATGGACCGTATAAATCTTCTGCATCATACCAACCACCCACCGTCATAACTGCATGTTTCACACCTGTAAGATGTGGAAGGATACTACGCTTTTGCCAGAACACATCATAATTAGGATGATCTACAACCTGGTTCCAGAAGAAGTTATCTCCATGATATTTCGAAGCATTTTTTAAAGGACCGAGTTCAAGATTAAATGCATAACCATCTTTTGGACGGCCCGCATACATTTTCTCAATCTTATCATCGTACCAGCTCTTACTGGTAGGACCATCATGCTGATATCCGAATACAGGATAAGCACCAATGTAACTTTGTAGAAATACTCCCTGGTGATGAAAGTCGTCAAAGAAAAAATCAGAAATAGGAGCTTGAGGTGATGATGCTTTCAATGCGGGATGGGCATCAGGAATACCGGCTGCTGTGTAAAAGCCCGGATAAGAAATTCCATATTGGCCGACTTTACCGTTATTCCCTTTAATATTTTTTACCAGCCAATCAATTGTATCCCAAGTATCAGATGCTTCATCTATGGCAGTTTTGTTTTTTCTGTCATTACCAGGAATATTTGGACGCATGTTATCAAACGTTCCTTCTGACATCCAACGGCCGCGGACATCCTGATAGACGAAAATATATCCATCATGCATGAGGTACTTGGAGGGACCAAGTCTGCCTCTTGGAAATTTAGTTACACCGTAAGGAGCTACGCTGTAGCAGGTCCGTTGCATAAGCATTGGATGCAGCGTGGAGTTGTCTTTAGGGACGTAAACAGAAGTAAACAGCTTTACTCCATCGCGCATTGGGATCTGGTATTCAAATTTATCATAGTGCTGGCGTGAGTATACTGAATCAGGAACCTGGGCCGAACTAAAAATCGGAAAGCAAAGAATTAGAAAAGGGATAAAGGTTTTTTTCATTTTGTCGGTTAATGATCGTAAGGTAATGAGCTGTGGCTACAAATTCAACGATAATTATTACAATTAAAAAGGAATAATCAGCTTCACACAGAAATTTCTCCCCATGCTATAAATACCCAGACGGCCATTGGGTGATTGATTGAAGTATTCAAAGTATTTCAATCGACTTAGGTTTGATTGATACGCCACATCAAACACATTATTTATTTGAAATTGAATTTGAGTCGTCACCTTCTTTGATAAATGAATATCGGACCCCATAGAAGCATTGAATAAAGTATACCCGGCAGTTTTTGTTTCTGTGCCATACAGTGCCAGAAATCGATCTTGCGTTGCACTGAAATCAACATCTGCTTTCCCGTTTATCACCGTAAAAACCTTACTTTTAGTTTTTATCTCCTGATTAACGCTTGTTATAATTCTTACGGGTGGAATGAACGGAAGGTATTGGCCCTGAACACCTGTATTCTCAAATTCCTTTTTTGTATTGGTTCCAAGTACCATCGACACATTACTGTTCAAAGAAAAGCCTTTCACACCTGCTGGGTGAATTTCCAGCGATGCTTCCATACCATACAACTGTGCGGAACCCTGTTGATACTGAAAGGTTTTATTACCCTGCAAAATCTCGATTGGATTTCCTTGCGCATCCACAACCTGGCTCAAGTAAATATAATCCTGAACAAAATTATGGAAGACACTTACCGAAGCGTTGAAATTTTCGTAAGTGCCGGTTATTCCAATATCTAGTTGAAAACTGAATTCAGGGACAAAATTTCTATTTCCGATGTAAACGATGTGCGCACCCGGGTCCAGTCCATTTGAGGCAATTTCAGGAATGCTTGGAGCACGATAGCCTCTTGCGATATTGAACTTCATACTTAGATTTTCATTTATCTGATACGTACTTCCGAGGCTAAGTGAAATACCATTAAACGATTGATGTAGCGCTGGAAACTGAAGTGTCGCATTGGCTATGTGAGGAAAAAGTACCTGATGATTGAATCCATTGGTTGCATTGCTTCCGATATAAAAATCGTTGCTGGTAACATTTCGTGTATCGTATCGAAGACCGCCGCTGATGGTCCATTTTTTCTTTAACCATTTTGCATAACCATACGATCCTATGTCCAACAGATTAAAATCCGGGATTGGGAAATCTGTTGCATCCAGATTCTTGTTTCCCTGGTACATTCCATTCATGCCAAAGGAAACTTCAAAATTTGAAAACTCAGGAGCATTATACCTGATGCCGTAATTCAATGTATTCAGTCTCACGTACAAGCCAGGTTGTATTGGAGCAGTTGGATGATTGTACTCTCTGCGTACACTTTGCTGAAATCCTAAAAGCACACTTATATCTCCTTTACCAACTTCATATTGATTATTGGAGTAAATTCTATAATGTTGAATATGCTGATGCAACGGACTTGGTGAATACGAATTAAGTTCTGCGTCTGATACTGTTGGACGATTCTTAATATCATCCAAAGCACCTTCATATACCTGCTTTGTAAATTGTCTTGTCAATGAATCGCGACTTCCGTCGGGAATTCCCTGAAGATTATCATACAAGGTGAAATTCAGATTTGTAAAACCTTTGTCACTTCTATATCCTGCTGATGCCGTTGCATTTTTTTCATCATAGCCCGTGTTATAAACCCTTCCATCAACGGCATTTGTATAATTTTTTGCAAGCCTGTAAGAGCTGCTTACAGACCATTGCCAATGTTCACCTGCAGAGCCCATCTTCAATCCGTTTCCGATCAAGCCATTATTACTTTGGTGTTCAGATAAAAATCTTCCGCGTATAATACCATCTCTCTCTTTAGGTGAAAAAGGAAATAAACTTACAACTCCCGCAAGCGCGTCCGATCCATACATCAGACTCACTGGACCTTTAATTACTTCCGCCTTTTCAATGTTATAGGCATCCACTTCAATTCCATGTTCATCACCCCATTGCTGACCTTCCTGACGAACGCCGTCATAAAGAGTGAGCACGCGATTATATCCAAGACCACGAATAAACGGTTTTGAAATATTGGGACCCGTTTTAACTGCGTTAAGACCTGGAACATTCTGCGCAAGCACATCAATTATGTTACTTTCTATTGTACGCTCAATTGTCCTTGAAGAAACAAGCGATATTGCAACTGGATTCTCCCGTATTCTGGTTGCTTTGGATAATCCAGTAATAACAACTTCTTCTAATGTCTTTTCCTCAGATTTTAAATATATCTGGTACTCATCCTTGTGGGCAGTTAAAGTGATCGTGTCACTGCTGTATCCAAGATGAGAGATGATCAACCTTGATAACGAATACTCTTTTGGTATCTCAAGAATGAATTTTCCATTTGTGTCAGAGGAAGTTCCAATAGAACTATTCATTAAGATGATGTGGCAAAAGCTCGCTGGTTCACGAGTATCTCCCTCTGTAACGGATCCTGAAACTGTTCTTATTTGCCCGCTGACAAACAATGGTGCGAAAAGAGCAGTAAATGCGATTAAAACGAATTTCACAGAGTGTGGTAGATTGGCAAATTTAGACAAGTCTAAATTATTTTTTAATTAAATCAAAAAAATTGTTTCGTGCGGTACAAATTTGTCTTTATGCCACGGTTTGGTAATCCTATAGAGGTGATAACAGCTACAATCTCATCGGTGCAATTCGATTATCTTAAAAAAATCATTAGTATTGCAATTGTATTGGTTCTTATGATCTAATGAGATCATGGATTAAAAGGGAATCCGGTTAGAATCCGGAACAGTTCCCGCTACTGTAAGTGTTGTTTTAAGGGTTGCCCCTAGATTCTTTGTCACTATCTGCTTGCTGGCTGATGGGAAGACAGGCAACCAAACACGAGTCAGGAGACCTGCCACTACAACTAGTTCGATCAGACCTCGGGAAAAAGGAAAGATCAATTGATTTATTACGGTTATAAAATTTTGGATGTTAACAAACCTGAAAATAATTGTTTTCGGTCTTTGTGTTTTTGCATCAATCAGTTCACGCGCTCAACAGAAAGATTCTGCTCGATTGCTGAAGGAAGTGATCATTGAACAAAGTAGACTAAGCAGTTATGCTATTAGTCAGTACGTACTACCTGTTGATAGTATGACGCGTGCTCTCGCTTCCGGCGGAAGCCTTGCAGACATGCTTCGAAAATTCGGCTATGGTCACATCCGAAGCTATGGACCAGGTGGTTTGGCAACTGCATCATTAAGAGGAACAGGAAGTAGTCACACAGCAGTGCTCTGGAATGGGATTAATTTAGTAAGCCCTCTTAATGGTTCACTCGATCTGTCATTAGTTCCGGTAAGCTTTATAGACGATGTATCGATCCAATCGGGAGGTGCTGCAAGCTTATACGGAAATGGATCAATTGGCGGGACGATTCAATTAAATAACAAAGCAAGTTTTAATGAAGGTCTGAAACTAAAAACGTTTACAAATGCTGGTTCATTTGGCGGCTTCTTTCAGGATGCCGGAGCAAGCTGGAGTGGAAAGAAATTTATTACTTCTACAAACGTATTTTATACTGCAGCTAAAAATGATTTTGAGTTTATAAACAGGAATTATTACCCGGCAAGAGAAGAATCAAGACAACATACAGGTTATGAACAAAAAGGAATCCTTCAGCAAAACTACTGGCAGCTCACTGCCCGGAATTTAATTCACCTTAAATTCTGGTATCAGGATAATTTATATGAAGCGCCGAATAGTTCATTTGTACCACGGACATCTGAGGCGACCGAACAAAACAAATACTTTCGGACGTTGCTGGGATGGAGTCATTCGAAAAACAATTTCGACTTCAGCTATCAAGGTGCATTCATTCGTCATAATCTTGATTATCGTGATCCGGTACTTAGTCTTGTGTCACCAAGTACATTCAATACTTTCATTAATAATGTTGAAGCAAATTTCTCTTTTAAAAAGGATGTTAGCTTAACTACCGGTACAAATTATACCTGGGAAACCGGAAAGGTTGCAGACTACGGATCAGACATTCCTGTAAGAAACAGGATCGCACTTGTTAGCGCTTTCAAATTAAAACCTGGTACTCGATGGGAAGTTTCAACCTCATTCAGAGAAGAACTGATCAATGGTTCATTGACACCATTTGCACCAGCGATCACAGCAAAGCTTCAGGTATCCAGCGCATTTCAAACATACGTAAACGCTTCGAGGAACTATCGTATTCCAACATTCAATGATCTATACTGGAAAGGTGCAGGTGGTTTGGGCAATCCTGATCTGAAGACGGAAGTCTCCGTTGGCGGCGAAACAGGATTTACTTTCAATACTACTGCCGGAAATAAACACTCAGCTTTTTCTTTTAAAGGCGCAGTGTTTAGCAATCATGTTGACAATTGGATTCAATGGATACCAATGACATCTTCTGTCTGGTCACCTGAAAATATTAAAAATGTCTGGTCAAGAGGATTGGAAACACAGGCTGCTATCAATAAGCAAGTGAATAAAATAAATTTTGAATTATCAGCTCACTACAGCTTCACACAGTCAACGAATGAAAGCATTTACGAAAATATAAATAACAACGAACTTGGAAAGCAACTTATGTTTACTCCCACCCATCAGGGAAGCGCGTCGGTGAGAGCAACCTGGAAAGGGTTCAATTTAAATATCATCAATAATTACATCGGCAAACAATACACTGATAGTGATAACACAGAAATCAATGCAATGAAGGCATACGATATTGTTAGTATGTGGCTTAGCAAAGCGTTTTCAATCAATCATTTAAAAGCAGTTTTGAGTGGCGAGCTAAACAATGTGCTTGATACTGAATATCAGTCAAGACCCGGATACCCGATGCCGGGAAGAAATTTTAAAATAGGATTAACACTCAATTTCAATAAACCCAATTCATTATGAAGTTAAATTTTATCAAAAAAGTGGCAACGATGCTGCTTATCTCTGTAGTCGCTTTATTTCAATCATGCAGTTCATCTGACGCAACCGTTAAAGTTGGGGCATCCGGATTTTTTATTGTTAATGAAGGAAGTTTTGGAGCTGGAAACAGTTCTATTTCATACTATGATCGCAAAGCCGATGCCGTCACAAACGATGTATTTTTTATTAAAAACGGAAGAAAACTTGGAGATCAGGCTCAATCAATGACCGTTTTTGAAAATAAAGGATATATCATAGTTCAGAATTCCTCGAAGGTTGAAGTTATTAATGCAGATGATTTCTCATCTATAGGAAGCATCACTGATTTGCCAAGCCCTCGTTATTTTGTAGGAATCTCTTCAACAAAGGGTTACGTCTCTGATTGGGGAACGGATGGTTTCACCGGGACTATTAAAGTGATTGACTTAACTACACTTACAGTAACAAAAACAATTGCTACAGGCAAAGGAGCTAACCGCATGCTTAAAATAAATAACCTTGTATATGTTACAAATAATGGAGGTTACGGTAACGATAATACAATTAAGGTTATCGACAGCACTACAGATGGTATTGTCGCCACCATTACAACAGGAGATAATCCAAATAGCATTCAAAAAGATAAAGACGGGAATCTGTGGGTGGCTTCCGGTGGAATCATGGCCTATAATACAACAGGCATTGATGAAGTAAAAACGGTGAAAGGATCGATCAGTAAAATCGGATCAAACAATACGGAGGTTTTCAAACTGATAGTTGATAAAGCAACCTACAGCACTCCTGCAAATCTTGGAATCTCACCTGATGGAGCAACACTATACTACACTTACAATGGTGCTATTTATCAAATGGCCACGTCAGCAACGGCACTACCAACTACTGCCTTTAAAACAAAAAGCTATTACGGAATGGCAATTGATTCATTCAATGGTAATGTGATTGGAACAAATGCTACTAATTTTAGCTCGGCTGGAATGATTGATGTTTATGATGCTTCTGGAAATTTGAAAAGCACGTATACCGCTGGGATTGGTCCGAATGGATGTGCCTTTAAATAGAAGTAAAAAGTAAAAAGTAAGAGCAGATGATTTGTAAAAGGTGTGACCGGGTATTTGAGTGCAACGTTGAGGATATACTTCTCTGCAAGTGTTCAACTATTCCGGTTACTCAAGAAACCATATCGTTTCTGCAAAAGAGTACATGGGGCTGTCTTTGTTCCGATTGTCTTACAGAAATTGATTGCCTGGTAAGTTCTCTGAACGGTAAATCTTTTCCAACATCCCGACAACTAAAACAAGGACGGCATTATTACATTGAAAATGGAATGTGGGTTTTTACGGAACAATATCACGTCTTAAGAGGGTCTTGCTGCAAAAGCCGATGCAGGCATTGCCCATACGGATTTAAATTGATTCCGTAATTCGCAATTCCATTGACCAGACCTTATCAATAAAACAGTTCGAATTTTTTCACTAATTCTTCTAATTTTGTAACAATTACGCAAGAAATACTTAAAAATTATGTCTCTTAACTCACTTCAACCACGTACCACAGCATTAATCATAATGATATTGCTGGCGGCAGCATTTCGCCTGGTACAATCAAGTAATGTATTCAGTATTCTAAGCAATGTCACTCCTGTAGGAGCAATTGCTTTATTCGGAGGTTGCTATTTCCATGATCGCTGGAAAGCATTTCTAGTTCCGTTGCTGGCATTGTTCATCAGTGATATTGTGATAAATAGAATATTCTATTTCGACCATTGGACATTTTTTTATAGCGGTGCCTACTGGGTTTATGGAAGCTTCGCATTGGTCGTGTTATTAGGTCACTTAATAAAAAAAGTTACCTTCACGTCCGTACTCATTTCAGCAATTGGTGCTGCGGTTCTACACTGGCTTGTATCTGACTTTGGTGTTTGGGCTGCAGGTGGAACAGACTTTACAACTGGAATTCCTTTTACAAGAGATTTCAGCGGATATGTAAGGTGCTTGTACGTAGCCCTTCCTTTCTTAAGAAATATGGCTGTTGGAAATCTTGTGTTCTGCGGAGTACTGTTTGGAGCATTTGAATGGATGCAACAGAAATATCCAACGTTGAAAATACAAGAAGCTTAAAATATGGATTAATGTATGGCGAGCTCCTTAGAAATAAGGGGCTCTTTTATGCGTAGGAATCTGAATCCCCCAAGGTATCTGACGCCTATTTACTTACAAGAACAGCGTCCTCTACAATGAAGTTGCCGTGATCAATATCACCTTCATTCAATTTCAATTTTCCCTTTACGCGAATGAATTGATCCATCGTAAATTTTTCCGGCTTTACTTTAAAAGTAACTTCTGAAATAGATTCGGGGCCAGCACCGCCACAAAAGAAACACTGACTATACGGAAACTTGGATAGGATTATATAAGCATCTCTGTCAACATCAATTGGCATGTAATAACCTTCAAGACTGATCTCCTTACCTACCATACTTTTCAGTTCTGGAGCAAAGACAGGCATCAAAAAGTATTCGGCGGCTTTCTCATTATACTTTGCTTCGAATTTTGTCTTTGCGAATAAAACCCAACCATCCGTCTGAGCGAATGCTGCCGTTCCAATGATAGAAAGAAAGATGATGGACAAATACTTTTTCATGATGAAATGATCTGAAGAATTTAGAAACAAAATTAAATCAATACAACCAATTTTTAATTACCAGCCAGCACTTTATGAATATCGGTTCGATAAGCCTGCACTGCAGGAATAACAGAACAAAGTATTCCCAATATAAAGCTTCCGGCAACGATATACACTTCCGTCGTATAAAATACGTTTGCCGTCACACCTGCCTTCTGACTTTCAACAACAAGGATCGTAAATAGCCAGAGAACTCCATGCCCAATGACAAGCCCTACGATGCTCCCAATAATTGTTAAGAAGCTTCCTTCCAGGATAATTGAAACAAACAGTATGCCGCGACTCGCTCCCATTGAGCGCATTATCGCAAGATCATATTGACGCTCTTTCAAAGAATTATACAGCGCAATAAAAATGCTTAGTCCGGAAATAGTTATTAAAACGTACGCAAAACCACGCATTACTTCAACACCTATGCCGAGTATTGAAAACAAACGTGCTGTTTCAAATGCCGGGGAAGCAGCCTGAAGATTACTATTGCTATTAATAAATCGCGGAAGCTGAATTACAGCCAAAGGATTGCGATACTGGATTAAAATCGATGTAATCTCTTTTACTGAATCTCCTTTTTCAATGCTGGGAATGATGGAAGATGGATGAAGGGGTGGCTTATTGATTGAATCATGCAATTCTTCATGGACCCTCCAAATGCTTTCAACATTCGTGAGAATCAAATTATCTATTACTGTTTCGCTTGAATTTAAGATCCCCGTTACATGATACTTATTCTCTTCATGCGCATGACCATCGGAAGTAAGTCCATGCGCGCTTACAAATGTATCCCCTATGGCAAGTCCAGAAAGCCGGGCGACCGTTGAACCAAGAGTTACATCCAATGTCTTGCTCCACAATTCACCTGAAGCAATCGTAACTTTATACAGGTCGATATAATCATGATTTGTCCCAACGATTCGGTACCCATTGTAACTATCACCAAGCGCCATTGGTATTGCGTGTTTAACAAGTCTGTTTTTTGCTATTCTTTCCGCTTCTGAAACTTTAATATTTCCAGTTGGAAAATCGATATGAAAAATATTACAAAGAATTAATTGCAACGGACTTCCCTTTGCCCCTACTACAAGATCTATTCCCTTTGCATTGGTTGCAATTTTCTCCTGAAGCTGATTGTTGAATAACAACAAAACAGTTATCACGGCAATTCCCAATGCAAGCAGGAATATATTGAGCACCGTATTAAGTGGCTTGGCTTTGAGATAATTCCAGATCAACAAGAAAATATTCATTCCGGAATTATAAGTACAGTTGGTTTTTAATCTTTGATTTGAGACGCTGATCGTGTGTTGCCACAATCAACGTTGCATTATTGTGCCTTGAAGCCTGCAATAATAATTCTATTACGCGATCACAATTGTTGTCATCAAGTGCAGAAGTTGGTTCATCAGCAAGAATAACAGCAGGTTTGTTCAAGACAGCGCGTGCAATCGCAACACGCTGTGCCTGACCATGACTTAACTCCTTTATCTTTGAGTTTTTCTTATCACTAAGATCAAGCTGACCTAATACTTCTGAAATCCTGGACTCATCCTGTTTTAATCCCGCAAGGAAAGGAGCCATCAGTAGATTATTTTTTACCGACAAAGCACTAATTAAATGATTTTTCTGAAATATAAAGCCATAATGCTTTCCGCGGAAGCGATCGAATCCTGATTCTGAGAGTTGGGTTAAATCAACATCATTGACTTTGATTCTCCCGTTTTGTGATTTTAATAATCCACCCAACAAATGCAGCAGCGTTGTCTTTCCGCTTCCGGATTGTCCCAGCAAAAGCCAATGCGCACCTTGAGGAATAGAAAAATCAGGAAAGCTGATCTTCCTTTGATCATTGTACTGATAGAATAGACCTTCAATTGATATCATCCTTTTTTCAAAATCAATTATCGCAGTTCATTTCCGATTGACCAATTGGCATTCCGGGGGGAGCTGGCAATAAATTCTCAAGCGTGTAATCTTCCGGATTATCCTGGACCTTTCCAATCTCGCCAGACAGATAACTATAAAAAGCTTTCCACTCCTCTTCCACCGTGGCAACCGCTTTTGCAGAAAGCCAAATTTTAAGCTGAGCAAGTTTTAATAATGTAATTGCTTTTGTAGGAGCTGTCGCATCCTTGCAAAGAGCAAGCCTGGTAAGATTTGTAAACAATGCATGATCGATTGACATCTGAATAGCTCCTTCATAGCCAACTTTTGATGGGGATTTGATTGTAGCACTCATCATCCGGTCGATGATACTTTCAAGAGATGGCAACCTCGCATCTCTAGAATGATGCTCAAATAATCTATTTGCACGCGCGGGATGAAGAATTAAACTAAATGTAAGGTCTGCAGCCGTTTCGGCAGTCGACAATGGGTCGAACATCATCTCTGTTTTTAACTTCACCAACTCACGATGTCTTTGATATCCGAGTGGTCGTGGTGGAATTAATTTCAACAAACTTTCCGGAATCATGAGTACTGAAGGCTGTACTGTTTTCATCATCGCTTCCAATGCATTCAATTCCTGTTGGGGAGTCAGGAGTTCAGCGATTAGTTGCATATCGCCCCGAAGTGCATAACGATAATTAACACCGCCAATAACTTTTGCCGTTGCCTCAAGCTGATAGCGATGAAAGAAATATATTGGAACAAGCACTTCTTCAAGCAAGGCCATAGGTGTTCCTGGTTTGATATTATTTTCTCCAAAGTTTCTCAATGCGATAGTGCGAATCTCCATAACCCGATTCAACTCACCGGCAGGTTCTTTGCCATTGTCCCACAAGTGAGCAAATGGATGAGCACTTCCCAACGGTCTCGCATCCTGATCGGACAAAAATGTAAGCCCGGCTTTTAAGGAATTCTGAATAATGTCATCCAATGCTATGTCTTCATTTGTTCCGGCAGGAAAATCCTGATAACCCCAGGTGACGGATACTTTATCGAAAGATCCGATTTTCGTGTCGTATGCTTCACTTAAATCAATTTTTCCATTGATAAGTTTCACATTTGGATGTGGATAATCCATAACTGAAGAAAAATTATCTGAGCTTGATGAATAGGCATGCGCCAATCCAATGGTATGACCCACCTCATGCGCCGCAAGTTGACGCAAGCGACTAATTGCCATTGCTTCCATTTCTTTTGAAACTGGTTTTCCTGTTTCATACGGAGCAAGTAAACCTTCCGCGATTAAAAAATCCTGGCGAACACGAAGAGAACCAAGATTCACATGACCTTTAATAATTTCTCCGGTACGTGGATCTGTCACAGAAGCACCATACGACCATCCTCTTGTCGATCGGTGAATCCAGTTGATAAGATTATAACGAACATCCATCGGATCTGCATCCTCCGGCAATACTTCAACCTGAAAAGCATTTTTATAACCAGCCGCTTCAAACGCCTGGTTCCACCATTTTGCGCCATCCATTAATGCAGAGCGAATCGGTTCCGGAGCGCCTGGGTCCATGTAATAAATGATTGGCTTGACCGCCTCGCTTACCTGTGATGATGGATCTTTCTTAGCAAGTCTGTGTCGTGTAATAAAACGCTTCTCTATGGGCTCATTGATCGGGGTGGCATAATCATAATACGACATACTGAAATATCCTGCACGCGGGTCAAATTTTCGTGTTTTATAATTATTATCAGGAAGCTGAACAAAAGAATAATGCTCGCGAACAGTTACGATAGAAGGAGTTGGCGTTACACTTCTAATAAATACTCCCGTTGGCTGACCTACGAATGTAAGGGTTGTTTCAAACTCAGTATTGCGGGGAAAGTTTTTTGTACGGGGTAAATAAAATGCAGAGCGTGATTTGTCAAGTGTATAATTTCCCTGCTGCGTGCTGTGCAGCGTCCCAATTACATCGTGCGCATCCTGTGAAAGAAAGTCGGAGGCGTCTACCAAAACATTCGCACCTTCTTCCGCCACAACAGTAAATCCCCACAGTACAGATTGTGCAAATGACTCCTGAACGGTCTTGCGTTCACTTGTATTGTCGCTGATCGCGCGGAAGTTGAGATTGA
>Ga0209511_1001003_pt1 | contig 26052 bp, 38 predicted proteins | sample SSSSmetaG_FD_184141 | JGI IMG/M metagenome (GOLD analysis project Ga0209511, IMG submission 184141) | Glacier valley bacterial and archeal communities from Borup Fiord, Nunavut, Canada, to study Microbial Dark Matter (Phase II) - ​SSSS... | ecosystem: Environmental > Aquatic > Freshwater > Ice >... | reverse complement strand
ACTTGGTATAATCCATTAATTACTGAGGATTGTAAGTTTAAATGTTTAACCAATAATGCAGAATATGAAATTATCGGAGCCATCGAAAATATATCAATGCGTAACAAGGTTATAAAAATTAAAGTTAGACGCATCAATACTAAGAGGTGATATTTAATGGGAAAAACAATAACATTTACTGGTGATTTTTTACGTATGAAAGCCATAGAAAACGATATAGAGCAATCAGTATTAGACGCTCTGGCACAAGAAGCATTAAAGGATGCATTCCATCAGATTCAAGGCAATTTTAACCAAGCAATAACAAAGCTTAAATCAAATGGGAAGACTGTAAATTGGGATAAACATGGAGATGTAAAAAGTACACTCCTAACTGCTCCAAAAATAAAAGAGATGAAGGGTGGAGGATATAGAGTATACGTAGGATTTGACATATCACAGTCATTAGTAAGTCAGTACCTAATATATGGTACTCCAAGGATTAAACCTTCTAAAACAGCTGTTAATGCAATGTATAGTAAGAAGACAAACCAAGAAATTAGTAGAATATTTGAAGCACATTTTGATGAGTTCTTATCACAATATCTAACTTAGGAGGCGACTAAAAATATGGATGAACAATTAATAACACTGTTAGAGACCAGAGGGTTACCTTGCTATAAACAAGGGAGTCTAACCAATGAGGATACATATCCTCTATCATTCTTCACATTTTTTCTCACCAGTGCTGATGAAGAATATTATGATAACGAACCCACAATTTGTAAATATCAATATATTATTTATTATTACACAAATGACATAACGACCTTGGATGAGGAAATTAGGCAAACCAGAAAGCTATTAAGAGACAATGAAATACAGACAAGTATGCCAGTGGATGCATTAAGTGATGAGGATACTCACATAGGTAAGATGTTTTTCGCCTACGCCACCAAATAAGCTCAACAATTGATAATGACAGCGTAAGAATACTAAAATATAAAGATAAAACAAACAATTTTAAAAACAAAAAAACATAAAATTAAACATTTAAAAAATAAAAATTATGGAGGTTACTAATAATGAAAGATGCAATAGAATACCGTGGTGTAGACCAATTAAATTTTGCGAAAATTACAGCAGATACTGACTTAGCTTATACATGCGAGGTGCCAAAACAATTATCCAGAATTGCAGAAATCCAAAAAACTACAAGTACAGCAAGTAAGACAAGTTATTATGACAATATACCAGCAATAGTTATAGCAGCAGAGGGTGCAGATGAACTTACTATCGTAGTATCAGTACTAGATTTAGAAACATTAGCTAAAATTACTGGTAAAACATTTGACATTCTTACTGGTACATTTATTGATAATGGAGTACCAACAGCTGACTATTTTGCTATTACCTATAGAACTAAAGATACTAAAAATAATTACAGATATGTATCAAGACTAAAATGCAAGATTCTACCACCAGACGAAGCGTCTAAATCTCAAAATGATAGTACAGATTCAACTAACCAGACACTAAAAGTTACTTGTATATCTACTAATCATTCATTTACGAAAACTGGAGAACCAGCTAAGTCAATAACATCAGATAGTTCGTATGACAAACTTAATTTTACACAGTATTTCAACGCTATCCAAACCCCAGATACGCTTGCAGCACTAATTAAGACAGTTTAAATTTAATACAATTTAACTACAATCTTAATACAATTTAATTAAGCTTAACTAAATTTAACTGAAATCTAATCAATATCAAAGGAAGAAGAAAACAACATTCTTCTTCCTTTTTTTAAATTAAGGAGGTGATGATATGCTCATAACACTCATTACAGATACAAAAACCTATAAAAAAGAGGGTAAGAAAATAAAACTAAAAGATGCAGTCGATATATTAGAAATAATTGAATCTGAGCTAAAATCAGAGTTAACCAAATTGGATTTAGTCAATATTTACATCAACAATCAAGTAGCCTTAAACGATATCTTAACAGATATTTTTGATATAGATTCTGAGACAGTATTAACCCTTGACCCAGATATATTAACCAATTGTTTTGAAGAGATATTATTTGCAGTTATTGAGTGTACATCGTCAAACAAAGTAGATACCAAAGCAACAACGACATCAAATAATGATAACCAAAAAATAACAGAAGTATTGTTTGATAATGTGATATTAATTTCTAAAGAATTTAATACAAGTCCATTTGATATCTACAATTTAACGTTTCGAGAATTCTTAAATTTTATAAAAAAATTAAACAAATATTATGAACAACCAAATAAAAAAAATCAAAGCAATCAAGTAACAAGAATACCAGCTGGAGACGATTGGTTCTAGCAATATAAGGAGGTGTAACAATATATGGCAGAGTATACTAACAGTTTAAAACTTGATGTTAGCGGATTTAAAGCATCGCTACAAGAGTCAAACACTGCACTAAAAGATGCTAAAAATGAGTTTGAACTTGCTAAATCAGCTGCAGAATTAGCTGGCGATGAATATGGAGTAGTTGCTGCAAGTGCAGAATATTTCACTAAAACATTAGCAATTCAGAATCAAAAATTACAAACATATAGAGACCAATTAGAAGCAACTAATCGTAATTTAGAGACAAATAGAAATAGATTAAATGACCTAAGAGAAGCACATACAGCATCAGCAAATGCTACTGGTGAAAGTTCAGAAGCGTCAAGAGGATTAGCAAGAGAGATTATAGCAGTAGAGCGAGCAATGTCAGCAGACGAAGCAAGTACAAGAGCCTTAACTACAGAAATAACAAGACAACAAACAGTAGTAAATAGGACTGAAACTGAATTACGAGGCTATAATACAAGTCTTGCATCAATGGAACATGGTACAGATAGTGCTGAACATAGTACACATGAATTAAATCAAGAATTAAATCATACAGATGATTCTTCAAAAAAAGCTGGAGAAGGTTTCACCGTTTTAAAAGGTGCAATGTCAAGTCTAATAGCGTCTGGTATTACTGCTGGTATATCAGCAATAGGTAGTGCCGTAAGTGGTGTAACTGATATCCTAAAATCAGCTGTAACAGCGAGTGCAGATTATGCTGATAATATGATGACTCTTGCATCGACAACAAATATAAGTACAGAGACATTACAAGGATTGGATGCAATTTCTGGGCTTGTCGATGTAGATTTATCAACAATAACTGGTTCACTGACAAAGAATACAAAAGGTATGGCTGATGTTGCGTCTGGTGCACAAGGTGCAATAGATAACTACAATAAACTTGGAATATCTGTAAAAAATGCCGATGGCTCATTGAGAAAATCTGAAGACGTATATTGGGAAGTAATTGATGCTTTAGGTAAAATTCCAAACGAAACTGAAAGAAGTGCTCTATCTATGGATATGCTTGGTAAGTCAGCAAGCGATTTAAACCCAATGATAGACCTTGGTGCTGATGGGCTTAAAAAGTTAATGGATACAGCAAAAGAAAGTGGAGCTGTATTATCAGATGATATGTTAAGCTCTCTCGGTGCCGTACAAGATGGTATGGACAAGCTCACCACATCAACTAAGACAACAAGTAATGTATTAGGTGTTGCTATGAGTGGAGCGTCAACAGCAGCCTATGAGGGCATGGCTGGTATAGATGTAGCTCTTAATAAGGTTATCTTATCAATAATTAATGGTGGAAATATAGATACTGGTGCATTATCTACTGCTATCGGAACGATGGTGGCTAATTTAGCCACAGAGATACCAAAATTCATAGAGATAGGCAAGAGTATTATAACATCATTAGGTACTGCTATAACAGCAAATATGCCAGCAATACAAGAGGCAATAACAACCATTATCCCACAGATAGCTGGACTGTTAATAAGCTCTATATCTTTATTATTACCTATTGGATTACAAATTATAGTGGCATTAATTATGGGTATTATACAAGCTCTCCCAGAGTTAGCTGGCACAATCGAAGATATGGTACTTATGCTTACACAAACAATAGCCGATAATACTCCGATGATTTTGAAATCAGCAGTTGGAATCGTTAAAGCATTAGTTCTTGGACTCGTTAAAAATGTAGACAAAATATTAGACGCAGCCTTTGAGTTATTATTTGGCATTATAGACGCTATACCAATGATTATAGCAGAGTTAGTACCATTAATTCCTAAAATAATTATAGCCATAGAGATGGCACTTTTGAGCCATATCCCAGATTTGTTAATGGCTGCGATTCAACTATTTCTGGCACTCGGAGAGGGTCTCGGACTTGCAGTTTTCGAGCTACTTAAATCGTGGCCAGAATTAATGGGTATGATTTTTGGAGCGTTTGGTGACATGTTGGGTGGGATGTTTGATGTAGGTGATGGCATGATGAAAAATATGCTTACTGGTATAGTCAGTTTTATCCCTAATTTATTAGCTGGTTTATTCGACATTTGTGCCAACATCTGGAAAAGCATAAAAAACTGGTTATCTGGTGGAGAAGATGTAGGAAAAGATATGGTTTCAGATATTAACAAAGGTATAAGTAAAACTCCAATAAAGGTACAAGCTAGTATTAGTACACCTACCGTACAACCAGTATTAACTGGCGTAGGTTCTAACATACCATCGTATGGAGGCTCTGGCGGTAGTGGAAGTGTAACAACCAATAACACTACTCAAACAGCAAGTACTGTAAGTTATGCCCCAACATACAACTACAATAAATCTCTAAACGAGAAAGAAATATATAACAATAATAAAAAATTTAAAAAAGTATTAAGTCAATAGGAGGGACAAACAATGATAGAACTTACAATAACAAACGCATATGGTGAGACCTTAGAAGTAAATGAATCTAACAAATTAGCTATAAGTAATATTGATGGATTGTCTGCTCCTAAATTTAATTTAGGTACAAAGAAGGTAGGCAAAGACGGAGTATATGTAACGTCAAGAACCATCAATGAACGTGAAATAACTATAACTTTTGATATCCTTGGGAGTGTAAAAGCAACGAGACAAACTTTATATAATTTTTGTTGTGTCGGAGAAGTCGTAATCTTAAAATTTAAAACTTTTGGAGAATTTGAAATCCGTGGTAGCGTCATAGAATATACTCCAAGCTGGTTCGAAAATCAATCAAAAGCATCAGTTACTATATTCTGCGATGACCCATATTTCTACGACCTCGAAGACACTGTATATAACTTATCACCATCACCATTAACAGTAGCTCACAATAGCATGTTACAAGTAGAACCAATAATAGAGATGCATTTAATATCATCTGCATCAGCAATAAATGTAACTTTTAACAACCTTACATTAACAGTAACTCATAATTTTAATGCTGGCGACTTAGTGACAATCGACAATAAGCGTAGAACGGTATATGTCAACAATACAATTAATGTATATCATCAAAAATCTGGTGATTGGTTATTTCTTCAAAAAGGCGATAACTATTTATCAGCAAGTCAGACATCAGCAGCCATATTTAAGAAAAAATATATAGGAATATAAAGGAGGTTTTAATATGTTCATAATTTATGACGCAACATTAAAGAAGAAATTGGAAATAACAGAATATGATGAAATGTCATGGCATGAGTTATATTTAAGTGAGACTGGTGGAGATTTTATAATAAAATTATCCATCGATTATAAAGGCAAAATAAAACAAGACTATTACATCCAAAACACGGAAGGTACTAAAACTGGTATCGTTAACTCAATATATATAAAGGATGACGAGAAAGAGCAGTACATAGAATTTAAGGGTGTTATGTTGGAGAGTATGTTACAACGTAGAATAGTATATCCAACAGTCCGTAAAAATGGAGCATTATCTGCAGTGACTAATGAGCTCTTAATTGAGAACATAATTAACCCTAAAAATCCAAATAGAAAGATAAGCAATTTTATCTACGAAGTAAACTCATCATTTTCACAAGCCATTAACAAACAGATAACTGGAAAAACATTAGCTGCAGTAATAAAAAATATATGTTTAGAGTGTAATTGTAGTTATGAGATAACATTAAATAGTAGCAATCAATTTGTTTTTAGGTTTAAAGCTGGTGAAAATAGAAAATTAGACGTTATATTCTCCGATGATAAATACGATATTATAACGACTAATTATGAGGTAGATGCCAGCGAATACTGTACACATATAATAAGTACAGACACGGAACATACTCATTATTCAACATATCCAGCAACCAGTAATAACTTTAATACTGGGATAAATAGACGTGAGTTATATGTTGAGACTAATATATCAAATAGTGAAAAGCAAGTTGTAGCAGATGCTGTTTATTTTGAGAAGCTTAATTCCATTGCAGCCGAAGAGTATCCTTTGCATAACATATCTAAACTCATGAGCTTTGATATTCGAAATAATGCCGTAAATAGCACTGATGAATATGTGTTAAACGTTACATATAAGAATGGAGATTTAGTAACTATTAATAATAATAGTTTAAGGATAAGAGAATATTATAGAATCCTTGGAGTCCTATATTTTTACAATGGAGAGACATCAGAAATAGAGTATACCCTTGAATTTGGAGATTTAGGCATATCTGATAGTGACGTATTTGATGAGATAGTAAACAACCCAAATGAAACATATACAGATACAAAAGATATAGACAAAACAACTCCATATGTAAATACGCCAGATACCGTTATTGACACTGGATATACACCAGTGACAGATACTCCAACAACAGACAATGGAGGCGGAACAATAATTAACAATAATTATATATCTTATAGACTAATACAATTTGGATTTATTGGAGAGATGAAAACAACTGAAAATTATTATAATGCAAGCCTTATAATATTGGATGGCAGACGTGCAATGTTTAACTTTACATGTACCATAGTTAAGGATTATCCATATGCGTCCAGACCAGTACAGATGTATATAAAGTGTTATGAATATGATTTACCAATGGTTGAAACTGGCTTAAAAGTACAATTATCATATTTACATATACCATATGCGAAAGATAATGGCTCTGGTGGCATGATTACTTTTACATATCTATCTAAGCAGAGTATGGGCTATGATAGTACACACGGAGCTAATGCTTACTATCTATATTTTCAAGTTAACTATACTGATAGTGTAGACCAAAGTTGTCATGTTGGATACAATAGAATGATGTTATTATATGACCATTTAGATTATAATTATGAGCAGTTATGGTTCCAGCTAATTAACGACGCACCATTTAGCGATGTAGGAGAGCCAAGATAATAAACACAAAAAGAGAGCCCTAAAAAGCCCTCTTTTAACTTTAGTTCAAAGTCATGTTACCTTCTCTTTCCCTATTCCTATTCCTAAAACCTATAAAGGATATTTTTTAATAGCTACGTTGTAGATTTCTTCATAATGCTCTTTTGTATACATTTCTATGATTTTTTGCATTAATTCCGACTTAGGTGTATCAGCATGATAAGCTATATCCTTAATCATTTTGATATGTACTTGCTTCAAGAAATATGTTTGTCTTTTTTGACCTTTTGCGTCAAACGTATCGTCTATTAATAATGTTTTGGATAGCCCCTTAATCTTCTTATTCTCTACTTTTTCGGTATTAGTTATATAATTACTTAACGATAATTTCTCTTTCATTTTATCCCATCCTCTCTATTAGTTCTTTGCATATTTGTTGTAATTCTTGGCTCTGTTTGGCGTTAGGCATCTGCATAACAATAGGCAATCCAGTATATATCTTAGATACATTGACGCTCTGGGAGACAGTACCCAATACATCATAATCATTTTCAGCTAACTTATATATATCCTTATTATCATTAATTCTATCGTTATATTTATTAAGAATTATGTAAGGTTTTGTTTTTAAATTAAGTTCATCGAGGATGATTTTAGTAGTCTCTAAAGTCTTATAAGACAGATATGATGGCTCAATAGGGCTAATTAACATATCACAAGCAATGAGGTTATTAAGCTGTAATATGCTTATAGATGGAGCATTATCAATTAATATAAAATCAAAATTGCTCTCAATTTTCTTCAAGAATTTTTTAGACAGCAGCTGTCTATCTTTCCGTGTATTATTAAAATGTATATCAATCAATGACAATGCGTAACTACTTGGCAATAAAAAAATATTTTTAGTTATTTCTAAAATAGTATCCTCTATAGCTATACTTTTATTGAATAAAGCATCAGCAAACGTGTAATCTACATTATCAATCCCAAAACAAGTCGTTAAACTGGCTTGTGCATCACAATCAATAGCTAACACTCTTTTATTTTTAGATGCTAATAAGTAAGCTAAATTATGACATATTGTAGTTTTACCAGAGCCACCTTTTGCCGTATAAACATTAATTATCATCTAAACCACCACCCTTCTATATTAATTATACATTAAAAAATTAAAAAAGTAAACAATTAAACATAAAAAAATAAAAAAGTTCTTATATTTTTCTGAGTATGCTAGTATAGTATATAAAAGAACTGGTTAGGCAAAAAAAACTGGTAAGATATTGGAATATGAAGTATACTTTTAAACAAGTACAAAAATAATAACAAAAATACCTATACAAAAAATAAAAACAAGAACTGGTTGGTACCCAATTCTTGCTGAGACATTTAGTTTTCTGCAAAAAAACTAATTGATTTATATCCGATAAGAGAATTATATACTATAATAAGTTCTAAGTCAATAACTTAGAGTGTTTATATGTATATGATTTAACGTAAATCTTCTTATCAAATCGATTAATTATTGTGATGACTTATGTCTAACCATTAATTTAATTAATTTGATAAAGGAGGTTTTTTTTATGACTAATTTAGCATTAAAAGCATTAAAATTTGATGAAATTAAAGACATATTTGAAGTAGAAAATAACTTAATAACATTAGACAATGAAGATTACAAAGTACAATATAAATTATTTCACGAATTAACAAAATCAGAAAAAATTATATGTTTCGTTCTCATCAAGCCATCAGAAAAAATAGATAAAAACGGAAAACCTATCCCAGAAGTATTAACCCTTTCTTATAAAAAAGAAAACATCACAGATTACATGATGCAAAACATAATTAAAAACAGCATTACTTATGGATACAGTCTATATATGAGCATAGCTAATTTTTATGCTTATAGAAGATTACAAGATAACGCTTATGGTATTAAAAACATAGTATTAGACTTGGATTGGTATGGACAAGACCCAGAGCAAGCAAAAACAGAAATATTTGACTTTACCGTTAAAAATTTAGGTATTGAACCTACTGCAATATGTTACTCTGGCAATGGTTACTACATAGTTTTCAACTTAGAAAACAACATAGCTCTTCAAAATAAATACATAAAAGTTCTATATAAAAAATTATTACAAAAACTTATAGATTTGTACAAACCTCAATTTAATGCAGACACTGCTTGCACAGATTTTTCAAGAATCTTTAGGATGATGAGTTCAGTAAACAATAAAACTGGAAATACTGCAAAAATCCTATATTTAAATGAATCCAATAAAATTAACTTTTCCGATTTAGCTACTAAGCTTGGTTTCGAGAAAAAAGAAAAATACGTATCAAAGAAAAATGAAAAAATCCAAGTTAAAAAAGTAAAACAAACTAACCTATATTCATTTGTAGCTAATGTAGCTGGCAAAGATACTAAAATACTTAAAGACAGAATCGATGACCTAAACAAGCTATTTGAACTTAGAAATTACAATTTGGGTGACTGTAACTGCCGTAACAAATACTTACACTTAATGAGTGTAACTCTATGTTACTTAGGTAGCACAGCCGATGAATTAGCTAACATCCTTTATGATACAAACGAGTTATTAGACGAACCATTACCAGATTCTGAAATTGAAGGATTATTAACATCAGCAGCAAAGAATTATGAAAAGTTCTTAACTTGTGGAGAATATAGCCATTATAGATATAAAAATGAAAAAATCGTAAAGCTATTAGATATTACACCATCAGAACAAAAACATATGAAACAATTAATGGAAGACCCAGAAAAATTAACAAGAAAACAACTTAGAGATAAAAATACATGTGAAAAACGAAAAGCCAATAACAAAACTGACAAGATAGAGCGTGAAGCTAACACAGTAGCTCAAATTAAACTGTTATTAATGGACAAGCTTACATATAGTGACATAGCTGGTAGATTAAAAATAAGTGCTAAAACAGTTAGTAGATATGCTAAGAAAATCACTGCCTTATAATTTTAAAAGTATAAAAACAAACATTTAAAAAAGTAAAAAATTAAACACAAATAAAAGGAGACTGAAAAAAATGCAAAATGAAATATTAAATACAATAGAAATGGAGGAAGAAAAACAAAAGGTAACTAACTACATAAACAGATGTCTAAAAGGACAAAGAATAGTATCAGATTTTGACCAACCAAGCATGTATAAAATATCTGAAAACTTCATTAAGATATTTGCTTCAATGTTTAATGGATTAGAGCTACATCCAAATTTAATTTTAGAACCTAACAGAGTTGAAACATTCTTAAATGATGGAAGTATCCTTAATATTGGCAATACATGTAGTATTGCCTTAGAGGTTGAAGTAAGAAAAGCAAGTAGCTATTTTGCTAATGGAATATTTAAATATGGTAATGCTGGATTATTTACATTACATCGTAAAGTACTTAAAGCTAAGAAATTCGGTGGTGATGCTCTCAACATCCAAATATGTAGTGATAGTAGTTCATTCCTTGTTAGCTTATCCAGCCACCATGACAGCACAACAGTGCAAAAAACATACAGACTTAAAGAAAATGGAGTCCTTGGATACCAATTAAACTGTAAAACACAAGCTTATGATTTCGGTCTATATTTGATGAATGAAGAAGGTATGACTCAATTTAAAAAAGACCTATATAACTACACAATAAACAAGCAAGAGCTCCTTCCAGCGTGGCTACAATCAATAGATGGCTATGTATCCAATAATACAATCAGATGGCTGTATGATGATGAAAACAATAAATAAATAGCCTCTAAAAATAAAAGAGTTGGTAAGGCTCTTTTTTTATGTTTTTTTATATTTACGACTGTATATTAACAATAACAAATAAATTAAAAGGAGTGATTAACTATGAGAATTGATTCAATAACAAGAGGTACAAGACAGATTGTAGAAAGGGCAATTATTAAAACCAATAATTATAACCGAGATGTTATATGTGCTGCAATATGTGATGAGCTATACGATAAATTCGATGGTGATAGCTTAGAATATCAACTTAAAAGAATGAAGTTATCTACAACAGATGCTGTAAATAGAGCAATAGATATCTACATGCAGAGGCATTTCGAATTCAATAGAATAAAGAAAACTTACACTGCACGTTATTCAGAGGAAGAAGATTTAAGAGCCATGAACATGTTAAAAACACTTAAAAATATTGATGTTATAGCAATTACTGGCATGAGTAAAAATCATGTATGCGATTTGAGACGAATCCAAAAACAAAACAAATTAAAGGAGGCAATATAAAATGAGTAATGAAATTATAAAAAACCTAAAAGATTGTGCAAATGAGGGGTATATCGTTTTTGAGTATAATGAAGAGGCAAGAAGAACAGATGTAACAATAATTATCTACAATGTAACAACACTTAAATTACTTATCTTAATTCAAGATAAAATACAATATAACGTAATATTTCAGTCAATTTAAAAGAATACAAATAAGAGCCGTAGGGCTCTTTTTTTTTATATTTAATCCAAATCTAAAATATAATTAAACAAGTAAACATTCAAACAAATAAACATCTGTAAACATACGTAAACATGTGTATACATGAGTAAACAAACATAACTAAATGTAAACAAATTTAAACAATAAAATAAAGGAGGTAAAAAAACAATGACAAAAATAACTTGCTTATATGATATGTTCCAATTATTTGACGCTAAAATGTCCAATAAACAAATTGAAACTGAGACTGGATTGTCAGTTAGGACAGTATTGAGATACCGAAAAGCTTATAAAGAATGGTTACCATCATTTCGCATTAAATGGGAAGAAACCAGATTAGAAGTTCAAGAGCTGTTAGAAATAAGACGCAATGAGGAGGTGTTTAAAAAATGATAGAAAACGAAATTACAGTATTAATCGTAGAACAAGATAAAGCTCCACAAGTTGTTACTATTGAGAATACCTTAGAAGCTAAACAACACATAGTTGGAGGTAGAATCGAGTGTATGAATATTGGGGATGATGAAGCCGTTATAATCATAAATGAAGAAGGTAAATTCTACTCAATCCCAAATCGTGACCTATATCTTAATGATGTATATCCAGATGAGGATAAAAAGAAATTTGACTGTGTATATGGAACCTTCTTAATCGTCGGTGATGATTTTAAAAATGCAGATTTCCGTTCATTAACAGATTCTGAAATAACTAAATATACAGAGCGTTTCCAAGAAAGAGAATACATAGAGGATTACAGTGTTTCTTCATCAGAAGGAAAACAATTAATCAAAGAAGAACAATCAAGCTCTTATGAACTTGAATTTTAGGAGGGAGGTAAAAAAATGAGTTATTCGTTTCCACCAAATTTTAGCAAAGCATTAACGCAAGAGCAATTAGATATTTTATTTAATGGGGAATATATTGATTTTAGAAATCCAGATGAAATAATTAAGTCGTTATCTAATGTGACAGCTAATGATGCTAAATTATACTACGAACAAATATATAAGGAGGACAAATAATGAGATTATCAGACTATTTTCCACCACTAGATATGAGCCACTTTAAAAAAGCAATAGAAGAGGAAAAAAAAGAACTTGAAAGACAGAAAAAAGCAATTGAAATGGAGATAGAAATATCATGTAATAACGATTCAATAAACAGTAGAGATATACTTTTAAATGGTAAATTAATTGCCGTATGTGGAGAAATTGAAATACCAGACGATGACGAATAGCAATAAAAAAAAAGAAGGAGACAACGGAAATGAAAAAGTTTAAAGACTGTGACAATTTAGAAAAAACATTACTCATTCTATTCCCACTTTCGTGGGTAATTATGAAACTTGGAGATATGCTTATCAAATATAGTGAAGGAGGTAATAATAATGATACAATTTAACGAAGCTGAACTTAAGTCAGAAATGGAAGAACAAGTAAAAGTAGGTATGAAAACAATAATATTAAGTAGTTTAAGAAATGTTGTTAAGCAAACAGTAAATAAAGAGTTAGATAAAATATTTGATAGAATTGATATCGATGATTTTACACTTGAAGAAATGCAAAGTGCTATTTTTCAAGCAGAACTTGCTAAAAGAATACAAGATGTAATGAAATAACACCCCAGAAGAGCCTTAAAAAGCTCTTCTTTTTTATATAAAAAAATGTCACTGCCAATCGATTATTTTATAAATAAAAAAAATCAATTTTCCACCCACCTTTAAAAATACCAGAGAAAAGTAACCTTATACGCCAATACTTTCATGTATGCCTCAAAGGTAAATAATAAAAGAAAAGCAAAAATGGAATAAACCTAAACCTCTCTACAAACTTCTTCGTACTCTGGACATTATCATGTCCATTCATACGCATTGTAAATGTCCCTTACGTGACATCTACAATGACAGAAGCGAGCGGTCTTTATCGTGCTTTCAGCACCAGGTTCCCTCGCTACGCTCTTGAACCTTCGATAAATCCCGTTTTTCGTTCGGTTTAGGTTAGTAGCCTTCGAGGTCTTGGTTAAGCCAGACTTTGCAAGCCTTGCCGTTACATATATATATCCTATTACTATAGTATATACATACTCCACTTTCAAAATGTAAAAGTATATCCATAGTAATAGTCATATTATATTCATACTTTAAGATTATTTAAGAATATTTAGCTATTATGCAAAAAACTATTATAATTATAGATTTGTCCTTGTAAAATAAATAAACAATTAAAAGATTAAACTTTATTAATTGTAAAAAAGGAGGATAAATAATGAAAACTACTAAAATAAAAACAATCGAATATGGGTATTTAGAAGAACAACATTCATTTTGCTACTATGGATTACTTGTCAATGAAGAATATAAGGTTGTAACAATTTACAAATGTAAAGGATGTATAAGTAATGGTACTTTTGAAGAAGAATTAGAGTCTCAAATAACATTAGAACACTGGATGATTATAAAAAAAGGTGTAGAAATAAGACTTAATGAAACTCTTAAAAACGAAGATATGTATGCTGGACGTTGGAACAAAAATGGTACTACAAGACTAAATAAAATATTAGGCGATGAATTATTAATATTATTTTGGGGTACAGAACATTTAGACATTAGAAAACCAGAAGATAAAGAAAAATTAATAATAGCAACCAGATGCTGGGCTAACCTTTCAACCATAGAATTACGATATCTACATATGAAAGTTGATACATCTGCTGAAAATTGGAGAAGAGCAGTTAAATACATGCTTCAATAAACTATAAAAAAGGAGGAAAATAACAATGAAAAATAACCTATATACAAGACATACAGACACTATTGAATATGGATACAACGAGTATTCAAGAAATTATTACACATTACATATTGATAATGCAGCACAATCAGTAACAATAGCAGAGAGAACAATATCAAATATAGGAGACGTAAACTATAAAGTAAGAGCTACTATATCTTTAATACTCTGGATGCAGTTAAAAAAATGTATAGAAAAAGACTTTAACATAAGTCTAAAAGAAGAAAATATGGATGCTGGCTACTGGGTAGAGGATGGAGATACACGAATTGATAGAAATTTAGGAAAAGAATTATTAATACTAATCTGGGCTACTGAACATTTAGACATGGACAATTCAAAAAATATAGAAAGATTATTAATATCAAAAAGTAACTGGCTTATGTTAACAAGAGAAAAACGCTGGTGGATGTATACTATGATAACTCATGAAAATCTTGATAGAGCCGAAGATAAAGACATTCAAGGTGGTTGGAGATATGCACTTAGATTTATGTTTTAACAAGATGGTAGGGAAGGAATATTAACCTTTTCTACCATTTTAATTTTATAAAAAGGAGGTTTTTCAAATGGCAAAATTAAAAAACTATATATCAACTATGAATTCGAGGGATAAGGAATTATACAAAATGCTTCTCAATACTTGTCATGCAAACAGAGACCAGCTCAAAAATTTCATTTCAGAGGCAAGAGTCAAAAATTATATGAAGCAAGGCATTTTAGAAGAGATTAAAAATTCAAGAGGCACCTATTATAAACTAAATGAAAAAGGTTATAAATTTATGGCCAAGGAATTTGGACAAGAAAATTGTAAGTATCATAGTACCAGTGCTTATCACGATGAAAAATTATCAGCCCAGTATTGCAAAGTGTACCTTGAATCACAAACCAATAACTCTTCATTTCAATGGAAAAATGAACAAGACCTAAAACAAGAATACAAACATACAATCTTAGAATTGAGAACCCATATAGAACGTGAATATTGGGATAGAGCGGAAAAATTAGAGCTGGGCTCCACTGTTGATAGTGTAATCATAACAGAGTCCAGTACCTACGCTTTTGAGATTATAACTGAAAACTACGGCAAACTTGAACAAGAAAAAGACGTATATGCAGAGGGGCTTAACGTAACCCTTGTAAAAGAATATACATACAAATAAAGGAGGGCTTAACCATGATATTAAAAACATATGAAGATTACAAAAACCATTATCAAAAAGGATTAGCATTAATTAAAGCATATAAAATAGTAACCAGAGAGGTAGCAACCGAACTCTTAGGATGTAATAACGATAAATTAGAGCCTCTAACACAACTCAAATTACTATACAAGACTGAAATAGGTATCTATCATTTCTATTCAACCACCAGCGAAAAGTATTCAAGCAGACAAATTAAACGAGCTATATTATTAACTCACTTCTTAATGAATAAGTACGAAAATGTTAAATTTCTACCCAATGTGCAGACGCATGATAACCTATTTAAGAAAAATGTATTGTATATAGGTAATACAGCAAGGTATGGAATCAATCACTATCTCATGTTAGGAGTTAACAATCGTCAATGGATGCACTGTGATTATAAGGAGCTCATCAATCTGGTTAAAGAGATATATCACACTGATGGAACCGATAAAATTAGAATCTACTTCCTACATAATTATAAAAATTTCAATGAAAAAACATACATAGAATATTTTGAAAATGATTCGGAGTTGGCAGCATTAAGACCACTGTTAGATATACAAAGCGTAATTATAAGTCTTAAAAATAAAGAAATAGATATTAAAGCAATGAAAGTACTCAAATAAATAAAGGAGAGGATATTAAATGAACCCAAGCGATGAAGAACTAATAAAAGATATACAATATTGCATATATAATACATACAATATGGAGGATTATTGTAAGTTATTTAGAGAGACAATGATTGAAAAACAAAATGTTATTCGTATAAATGATGACTTAACCACTAATCTATATGTTCTAAATGTGGTGTTAGCATATTTAAAGCAATTCCAAATCATAAATAAACAATTAATAATTAATACATTAGGAGTTATGACTGGAATATACTCAAGAGAAAAAAGCAAAAAAAATATGTATTGTCTAAATTAAAAGAGCTATAAAGGCTCTTTTTTTTATATTCTTTATTTTTGGACTATATAATCTATAAACAATAAAAAAAAGGAGGACAATTAAAAATGCATAATATAATGAAAAAGAAGCTATTAACAAAAGTTAGCCCAAAGGAGTTTAGAAGTATTACACATTTAGCATTTGCTGAAATAATTGAAGATAATAAATATTCCATTAGATATGCGGATGTATTTGAGGTACCAGAGGCTAAAATGATAAAACTATCAAGAGAGGGTGAACCTTTCTTTACCAAAAATGACGATGAATATGAAATTACTTTAGATTATGTTTCACTTGAAACACTTGCAAAACTTAGTGGGAAAGAATTCGATTCAGTTACTGGTTCCTTTATTAACAATGGTGTTCATGTTAACAAGTACTTTGCAATTGGTTACAAAACACGAGACTTTAATGGTGACTATGTCTATGTTTGGAATTTAAAATGTGAATTTATTATACCAAGTTGCGGTCGTAATGATAGCGATAATGATGAAGAGTTTAATATACATCTAAAATTTAAAAAAAATAAAACAAACTATAGGTTCTTCAAATCTAATGAAAATTGCAAACAATTCATTCACAGTGATAGAAATTTTACAGTAGACGAGAAGCTATTTTTCTCATCAGTACAAACAATAGATACTATCGATGAATTAAGAAGCAAAAGTACTAACAATATCGCAATATCAGAAAATGTAGAGGTAACACTTAGTAGTGGTTCGGTTGTAACCATCAGAGAATTATTAAAAATCTATGATGGCAATGAAAATGTAGAATTTGAAGATATTTGTAACGATGAAGAATATGTAAAAGGATTTAAAGAGTATTTAGAAGCAATCAAATAAAAATAAAAGGAGGAATGTAATATGAGTCAAGTAGTAAACTTTACAGCCATTGACCCATCAGAAGATGGATTTTGGGCAATGGATGATGATGAAAAATATCTATTATCTTTAGAAGCTTATAGAGACCTTGAAGCATTAATCGATAAAGATTATCCAGACCTTGGTCTATATACTTGGGTTAAAGCAGATAATCATAACTTACTTAAGTATTTTATATATCTTGAAAAAAATGGCATTAATTTTGATAGAATAAGAAAAGAAGCTTGTATCAATAATAAAGATATATATATTTACATGACACAATAAGAGCCGAGAGGTTCTTTTTTATTTGTCCAAAAAGGTAGGCATTTATTGTCATACTGAAAACATGACACAAAAGGTTATAAAACTATTAAAGTGATAGCACAAAAGTAATGATGGCTTTCTGTGACACTCTATGCTATGTTTAAAGCATAAGGGGTGATGTTATGGCTAATATAGGTTACATCAGAGTATCTTCAATCGACCAGCATATAGATAGGCAAGAAATAGCATTAAAACAAATAGGTATGGATAAAATCTATTCTGAGAAAATATCTGGTAAAGATATAAACAGACCAGAGCTAACAAAAATGCTTAGTTATGTTAGAGACGGTGACGTATTGTATGTAGAGAGCATATCAAGACTTGCTAGGAGTACAAGAGACTTATTATCCATAGTAGAACGTCTCCAAAATAAGAACGTCGCTCTGGTGTCCTTAAAGGAGCATATAGACACTTTAACTCCACAAGGTAGATTTGTATTGACTCTATTCGGAGCGTTGTCAGAATTGGAACGTGAAAGCATATTACAACGTCAGAGAGAGGGGATAGATGCTGCCAAGGCAAAGGGTCAAAGATTAGGACGCCCAATAATACAAGAACCAGTAAATTTCAATCAAGTGGTTAAGATATGGAAGAGTGGAGAAATAACAGCCACAGAAGCTATGAAAAGATTAAATCTTAATAGAGGTACCTTTTATAGAATGGCAAATAAAAAAGAAGCTATCAATCAAATAGCTCCTTAACATATTTTCGTTCGGTTTCACCCTATTCAGATTGTGGAAACTATGTAAACCCCATTAAAGTCTGTATATGCCACTCGTCCGACCAAGCAATATACATTAACGACTACCAGATACTCATGTTATCTGTTTCTATTATTATAGAAGTATAGACCTAAAAATATCACTAATCCTAAGTGGACAAAAAACAACATCACTGTATTACTATACTAATCTTTGAGTTGGATTCTTTAATCCTATTTTTCTTTTAAATTATAACCTATAGAGATAGACCTCATCAAAATAATAAAACAAACTATCTATTATATAAAGAATAAGACCTAAAGAAGTAAAAGTTCCGTCTACACTTAAAGCAATACTCAACATTCCATTTAGAATAACATCATAAGCTCACAGAATCAATTCTAAGCACATTTAACAATTAATTGGTACAAATATTAGCTCTACAACCTTAAAACGATTGTAGGGCATTTTATAGCGTTGTGAACGCAAAAAAAAGAGACTATATTCAGCCTCTTTTAAATCTATGTCATTTATTTTTAAATTAGTGTTATATTCCGAATCCATCCGCAGCTATAATACAAGATAAAGCAAAGAAGGGAGGAAAATTAAATGGGATATAACAGATTTAACGAGTTAGACATCGTTTTTGTTGGGTTTAACGACCAACAGAGACAAACAAATAATGTAATAAACTTTGATGAAGTAGAATTCATATTCGATGAAGAAGTTTCAGCTTCTGCATCAACAGTTCTAGTCTAACTTAAACACTCACTTGTTAATATGAGTATAACCTCCAAAAAATCAAAAGTAAATAGGTTATAGTAGCTACTTCACAATTATTTTCAAACCCAATCAAAATCGCTAATAGCGTGAGATATCAAGAGGAGATTTAACAATCTCTTCTTTTTTTATTGTGTCCAGAATTCTCTTTATTATACATAAAATATGACAAAACTGTAGTGGACAAAAAACAACATCACTGTATTACTATACTCCTCTTTTGAGTTGGATTCTTTTAATCCTTATTTTCTTTAAAATTATAACCTAAAGAGTTAAACCTCATCAAATTAATAAAACAAACTCTCAATATGTAAAGAATAAGATTAAACTCTCTAAAAGTTCCGTCTATATATAAAGAATCAACAACAAAACTCCATAATAACGAATCAAACCAGTCTAAATAGCGACATTGACAAGATATTGACAGCCCTTTTGCAGTTATTAATGGAATATAACGTTACTATAATATAAAAGATTAGGAAATAATCACTCCTTGATTAGATAACGACGCAGAATTGTACCAACATAGATATTAAGTTAACTCCTTTTCTTAATAAATATGATAATTCGGCGTCGTTTTTATTTTCAAAATCGGAACAAAAAATATATAACAAAATTATAAGCGTAGGAGGTAGATAACAATGACATGGGAAATCTGGATAGCAATTATATCAATGATTGGAGCATTAACATCAATTGCAGTAATAATCATAAGACCATTCATAAGATTTAGTGCATCGATATCAGAATTAAACTCAACTATCAAGGGTTTGAGCGAGAAAATTCAAGTTTTAATCCAAAATTCTGAAAAACAAGAGGTTCAGTTACTATATCATGAGAAACAATTAGACAATCATGAATATAGAATTAAAACTTCAGAGGAAAAAATCAAATTATTGGAAGAAAAGGACAGAACTTAAACATTTAAACAAACATAATAACAAACATTAAAACTAACAAAAGATAAAACATTTAAAAGAGTAATAAAACAATTATTTAATTATGTAAAAATGTAATAAAGTAAGTATGTAAACATGTAAAAAATTAAACAAGGAGGTATTTGGAAATGTTAGAAAAATTAAAATCAAGAAAATTTTTAATGGCATTGGTATCTGTAATCGTAGGTATCCTCAGTCTCTATGGAGTCTCTGATAATACAATTGCAATAGTATCAAGCATATCACTAATACTCGTACCAGCAGTAGTCTACATCATCACAGAGGGTAAGATTGACGCTGCATCAGTAGCTAAGTTAATCGAGACAGCAACTGAGGTTATGGATGTATTAGATGGCGACGAAGTAAAGAAAGTTGAGACTACTATTGTAGTTACAGAGCCAATTATTGTTAAGGATGGTGAATAACTATGGTACCAATTAAACAACGTTTTGACGACGATGACCATTACGATGGAGGGAATACACATGAATTTATAACAGTACATGATACTGGCAATAAAACCGATTCAGATGAGGGTAATGCAAATTACTTCTGTACTGGGACTAGGAATGCAAGTGCAAATTACTTTGTAGATGATGACAGTATAACTCAAGTTGTTAGAGATACAGATGGAGCATTCCACTGTGGAGATGGACATGGAAAATATGGCATTACAAATAGAAATTCAATAGGCATAGAAATGTGCAGAGTGAATGGAATAGTAACCGCTAAGACAGAAGCTAATTGTATAGACCTAGTTAAGTTACTAATGGCTAAGTATAAAGTTCCAGCATCCAAAGTAGTTAGACATTATGACGCAAGTCGTAAGATATGTCCTCAATCAATGAGTACTAATAACTGGGCAAGATGGTGGGCATTTAAAGCTAAGTTAACTAATACAACAGTTAAAGCCCCAACACAAACCATTAAAACTATTCCATATCCAAACTACTACATTAAGTATAACCCAACGAAATATGATGCTAATGCAAAATTAATCCAACAGAAGCTAGGAATCGGTGCAGATGGTTATTTTGGTAATCAGACTAAGCAAGCTGTTATAAACTTCCAGAGCAAAAATGGACTTGGTGCAGATGCAATAGTAGGTTCAGAAACATGGAATAAATTATTCAATTAAGATGATAAAACAAATAAATCATCTGTATAAAAAACAATTAGGAGGCGAGGCAAATGCCAAGACCATCACTATATACCACAATGGTTAAACCTCATTTGCCTTTAATCTCTAAGTGGGCAAGGACTATGAATGAGAGGCAAATAGCCGAGAAGCTCGGTATAGATAAAACCACACTAACAAAATACAAAGATAAACATCCAGAGTTAGTTGAAGCAATCATAAACGGTAAACAAGATTTAGAGTCAGATATGTACTCAGAACTTATATTAAGTGCAACAAATAGATTCGTAGAAGAAACAAACAACTCAGAGTCAATGGATAAAACTGGAGCATTAACAATCACTAAGACTACATATAAAAAATTTGTTAAGGCAGACATTGGAGCAATCATAGTAGTACTTAAACAAATAAGTAAGGCTAATGGTACAGAGTTTAACAATTATGCTACCGATGAATTAAAGCAAAAGTTAGCAGAATTAAAGATAAAGCAACAAAATGCAGATAAGGACAGTTGGTGATGATATGAGGATTATGGGTGTAGATTCATCAACTGTTTGTACTGGATATAGCATACTCGATGATGAGACTCTTGTATGTTGCAACAGAGTAAAGACTTTTGATAGTAATAATAAAATATTGGATATATATAACAAACTTAAAGCAATGATAGAAGAGTACAAGCCAGACCAGATAGCTATGGAAGAGGGTTTTGTAGGTGGTAAGAACAAAGGTAATGTACTATTGCTTGCAGAGGTACGTGGAGCTGTAAAGCTATTAGCTCAACAATACAATCTACCAATAACAACATATTTTCCATCAACAATTAAAAAAGCGGTAGCTGGCAAAGGAGATGCTGAAAAAATGGAAGTCTATATATCATTGAAGAATAGATATGAAGGAGATTCTGTATTTGAGGGCATTGGTGCTTATTCTGAAAAGGAATATAAGAAGAAGCCAGTAATAAAGACTGATGATATGTTCGACTCAATAGCAATAGGCTTAACTCATTTATATAAGCTAAGAGCTATCGCATAACAGAAAGGAGGCAATGAATATGTATACACTCAAAACATTCTACACATGCAGTACATGGCGTAAGTTCCGTCTATTAGTGATAGACCAGCGTATAAGTCCAGATGATGGACTCTTATACTGTGAACATTGTAATAAGCCAATCCTCCAACGATACGATGTAATCCTACATCATGTTAAGGAACTAACAGAGGATAACGTCAATGATAGTCAGATAGCTCTACATCAAGACAACATCAAGGTAGTACATGCTCATTGCCATAATGAGATACATAAGCGATTCTCTGGCCAGAACAAACGTGAGGTCATATTAATCTATGGTGCTCCTTGTAGTGGCTATGAAGAGTATGCAGAGTCATTACTCAATGCTAACGATATTATAATCAACATCAACTATATATGGAGGATGCTCAATGCTACCAACGCTAAGTACGTTAAGTCAGATAGTATGAAGCAAGTAGTCTTCTCAGTAAGGGATACGTTGTATGACTGCGTCAAGACCAGAAACGGAAAATGGGAACGATGCTATGTAGTCGTGACCGTACCATCAGCTGGTGAGAGAGAACGGCTGTGTAACGCCTTGAACATACAGAGGAGACTATTAGTTGATGTGACTATGGAGCAATGCCTAATCAATCTAAGGAACAACCAAGAAGGTAGAGACATCAACCAATGGACTACGTACATAGAGGATTGGTATGAGTCTTATAGCCCAGACAGATATGAGGAGTAATAATAATATGAATAATGTAAATGATGAATTAGCAAAAGCTCTTAATGAGTTTATAGATGGATTCAAGAAAGATATAAGCAATGGTGTTATAAACTATGACCCAATGCATGAAATTGTTTTTATATATGTAGAAGACCGTGAGGCTATGCTAGGAGTCTTTGAATATCAGAAGACGTTTAATGATACTCATGATATTAAGTTTACGCTAGCACATGAAGATTTTGATTCTGGATATATGCAAGTAATACCAAGGATATTTTTAGATAGGGAGTATTAACAACTAAATGTGGCGATGAGCCAAAGTAATAGCCTTGACAGCCGATGCCAATGTGAAATGCGAATCTATATAAAGGAGGGTACTTAATATGTTAAACAAAGAACAGATAAAGAAACTCGATGATGAGTTAGATGCACTCGTAAGAGATATAGAAAAGAAAACTATAAAGAGAATCAAAACAAAGTTATTGGTATTTGGATTATCTTTAATGGTTATAGGATTGTTGATAGTAATCTGTAGTAAAGAAGAGCTACAAGGTAAGTATGGTTCAAGTATATTTGGCATAGGTACTGGAGTAGTATTAGGACTTACTATCATTGATTAAACAATAATAAAATATATATTGATATTAAATTAATATTAAAATATATCCTAATGATTTTACGTTATGACTAATCCACCACGGATTATGTTCTGATACAAAAAGAATATTAAAATATATTCTGATATTAAAAAGGAGGATGAGTACATGGAGTGTAAATATACCATTAGTCTACAACTACATAGCTTTGAGCTTATACGTGTAGTAGATGACAACACGATAGAAGTTAACTGCCGATGTTGCAATAAAAAATTTAAATTAAATCATGACTTAAAACAAATAAGCCCATTAGATAATAACATAGAGCAGTTAGATGATGACGGTTCCAGTATCTATGACCAATGCTGTGGAGAATAGCCCCCCCTAAATACATCATATTAATTACGTCAGACAGCTGTGAGCCAATCAGTTAATTCTACAGAGGCCATTTTTTTGAAAATTTTCATAAGATTTTAGCCCATTTCCAGACCGATTATAAAAAGAAAGGAGGACAAATATGGAAGAAGATAAGAGATATCAAGAGTTAGAACAACTAATAAAAACATTGCCAGAGCAGCAACAAGTACTGGGTATTAGCTTAATATCAGAGTTAATATTCATAGAATCCAACTTAAAATACTTAAAGACATTACCATTTATATGCGTTAATCCGAAGAATAACCAGCAACAAAAGCAAACGGATGCGTCAAAACAATATAAAGACATGAGTAATAACTACAATAATACGTTAAAAACGTTAGTTCAAATACTGAAACAGACCGAAGAAGTAGAGGAATTAATCCCTCTTGGATTATGGTTAACTGCAAATGAGGCTAAACGTAGGACAATATAAGGCAAAAAGAATATTAGAATATATAAAAATATTAACTACAAGCCCAGACGGCTCTGAGTCGAATATAATCACGGCGTAGCCGTAAAACACATAACCAAAGAGGTGACAATTATTGGACAACCAAATATTAGAGCAAACAATAGATGACAATTACATAAAACAATACTATCAAGAAATAAAAAACGGCAATATAGTAGCTGGTGCAGATATTAAAAAAGTACTTAGATGGCTTATATCTGGAATGAATAATCCTAAATATAAAATGGATTTCATTGAAGCAGATTTACGTATTGACTTCATTCAGTCAAATATAAAATTAACTAAAGCTCCATTTTTCGGTAAACCGATGAATCTCATGTTATGGCAGAAAGCATGGCTAACTGCTCTGTATAGTTTCCATATAGAAGTAATGGAAAATGAGACTGATACTATATGGGTTAAGCGTTTTACAGAAACATTACTATTGATAGCTCGTAAAAACGCAAAGTCAGAGACAAGCAGTGGCGTAGGATTAAGTGACTTATTCTTATTACCATCTGGTAGTGATATATGTGTTAGTAGTAATGATGACAACCAAAGCAAACTTGTATATGATGCAGTAGCTACAATGCGTGAGATGTTAGACGCTAAAAATACATTCTCACGTAAAACTCAAAAGCTTATAGAGTGCAAAAATAAGAATACTATTTTCCGCATGTCTGAAAAAATGAAAAATACAGAAGGACGTAATATAGCATCTGCCATTATCGATGAGATTAATATGATGAGCAAAGATATGTTTATCATCAATAGTATCAATCAATCTATGAGTATTAAAGATGAGCATTTAACTATCTATATAACGAGTGAGGGGTTTGTCGATGACGGAGCATTAGACCAATTGAAAAAAAGAGGCAAAGCTATAATCGATGGTGAAAGTGATGAGGATAGATATCTTCCTATGATGTATACCCAAGACGAATCAGAGGCTGAAATATTTGAAGCTTTAGATAATAATGATTTAAAAATATTTCAAAAGTCTAATCCAAGTTTAGGTACCATAAAAAAATATCAATACATAAAGGAAAATCTAATAAAAGCAAAGACAGATAAATACCATAAAATATGGGTACTCAATAAAGACCTAAATATGAAATTAGGTTCAAGCATCAGTTATCTTAGAACAAGTGATTATGGATATGAACAAGAAGAATTTGATTTAGAAACTTTTAGAGATTGTGTATGTATCGGTGGAGTAGATATGGCAGAAGCATACGATTTAAATTGTCTTACACTGTTATTTAAAACACGTAATAAAGAAACGAATGATATAGATAAAAACTTCTACATCCATCAACATTATTGGATACCAGAAAACAAACTCAAAGACAGTAAAGATAAAATAGATTACAGAGAAATGGCATACTTAGGATTGCTAACAATAGTAGATGGTTACGATGTTGATACTAAAATAATAGCA
>Ga0209511_1001002_pt1 | contig 26061 bp, 22 predicted proteins | sample SSSSmetaG_FD_184141 | JGI IMG/M metagenome (GOLD analysis project Ga0209511, IMG submission 184141) | Glacier valley bacterial and archeal communities from Borup Fiord, Nunavut, Canada, to study Microbial Dark Matter (Phase II) - ​SSSS... | ecosystem: Environmental > Aquatic > Freshwater > Ice >... | reverse complement strand
CCCGCCGCCGGCTCCGGCCGGGGCCGGAGCAGCCGCCACGTGTGCCAGCCGACGAAGCACTGCAGCAGCGTGTCGTAGGCGATGTAGGCGATGCCCACCGACCATGCCAGCACGCCGCCCTGCACGAAAGCCAGCACGAAGAGCGCGATCCAGGCTGCGAGCACGGCGGCGTGGATGACGACACTGACCGCGGGCGTGGGCGGTGGTGCCAGACGGGAAGACGCGCGGGCGAGCGCCGGGGCGAGAGGGTCGGTCAAGAGGAGGTCGGTCGAGGGTCGCGGCGGGCCGGCTGGAGGACCCTCACGATACGCAGGAACGAAAGCCCGCGCGCGCGCTGGCGGACCGGCATCGAAACGCAAAGTTCACGACGTGGTGTGAAATCGCACCCCATGAACACACTCCGCTACACGCGCACCGCCGTCGTCCTGCACTGGCTGATCGCCGTGCTCATCGTCGTCAACGTGACGCTGAGCCTCTCGGCCGATGCGCTGCCCGACGACTGGGTGCGCCCAGTTATCGACGCCCACAAGTCGACCGGCATCACCGTGCTCGGGCTGGTGCTGCTGCGCATCCTCTGGCGCACCGGTCACCCGCCTCCGCCCTTGCCGCCCGGCTACGCGCGCTGGGAGCGCATCGGCGCGCACGTGGCCCACGGCGCGCTCTATGCCCTCATGCTGCTGCTGCCGATCTCGGGCTGGATGCACGACTCGGCGTGGAAAGACGCCGCCACGCACCCGATGCAGCTGTTCGGCGTCGTGCCCTGGCCGCGCATCGGCTGGATCATGCAGATCGAGCCGGCCACCAAGGAGCAGCTGCACGATCTCTTCGGTGGCTTCCACACCGCCTTCGGCTACGTGCTTTACGGTCTGCTCTTCCTGCACATCGCCGGCGCGGTCAAGCACCAGTGGTTGGACCGGCACCAAGAGCTGCAACGCATGTCGCTTTAGCGATACCGCGCCGTTACTTCGAAACGGCCAGCGCCTGGGCAGCGACCGCGTCGGGATGCGCGGCACCGAGCGTGGCGACCAGGTGGCGCGTGGCTTCGGCCGCATCGCGCCGCGCATCATCGTGTCGGCCGGCGGCTTCCAGCGCACGCGCACGCAGCCAGAGCGAGCGACCGACCGAGCTCGAACGGGCGGCATCGAGCGAGGTTTCTTTCGCAGCTGCGAGAGCGCGATCGGCGTTCGCCAGCGCGGCATCTGCGCCTGCGCCTGCGGCCAGCGCTTGTTCACCGCGCTGCAGCGAAACGCGAAACGCCAACGGCCGCGAGTCAGGCCCCGAGCCATCGACGATGGCTTGCGCTGCATCGAGCGCTGCGATGGCCGCTGGCGCGTCGTTTGCCGCGGCAGCCAGCCGTGCTTCGACGCGCAGCACATCGACCCGCTCCGGCCGCGATTCGGCGCGCAACTTCTCGCGCAGCGGTGCGAGCCCGGCCCACAGCGTTGCCGCGCCACTCGCGTCGCCAGCAGCGAGCAAAGCCTCCGCCTGGCCCAGCGCGGCAGGTGCAAACAGCACTCCCCTGCCGGTTCGCCGGGCTGCGGCCGCGCTCGCTTCGAAAGCCATCGCCGCTTCGCGGGCGCGGCCGAGTTCGAGCAGGACGCGGCCACGCTCGAGCGAGATCGTGGCGTCGGTGCGGCCCGCCTGCAAACGCGCCGCGTCGGCCGTGTCGGCATCGGAAAGCGCGAGCGCTGCCAACGGATCGCCACCCGATCGCGTCAGCCGGGTCACGAAGTCGGAGCGTCGCAGCACGCCCATCGAGGTACGGCCCTGCGCCGCCGTGCTCTCTTCGAGCACCGGCCGAGCGACCGCCATGCCTTCCGTGGGCCTGCCGGCCGACGCGAGCACGGCCGCGAGCGCACCACGCACGATTCGATGCTGCTCCCCGGCACGAATGCCCGAAGCCTCGAGCTCCTGCAGCGCCTGGCGCACGCTCGAAGCCGCCCGGTCGACGTGGCCGAGCGCGGCATCCGCGTAGGCACGCGTGACGCGACACTCGACGCGCGCCGGCACTGTCAGGCCGCTGGCGGCTGTCATCTGGCGGTCGGCTCGGTCGAGCTCCGTGATCGCGCCGGTCTGGTCGTCGCCTTCGCTCAGATAGCGCGCGAGCGAGCAGGCGAGGTTGATCGGCACCACGCTCCTGGCCGAGCCGAGGTCGGAGCCCTCGGCCACGACCATGGCCTTGCGCACCAGGCCCGTGCTGGCGGTGATGTCGCCGAGCTCGCCATAGCGGCCGGCGATCTGGCGCAGCAATGCGATCTTGACGATCGGCGCTTCGAAGCGCGTTCTGTCGATCAGCTCGGCAGCGCGATCGAGCTGCTTGCGGATGGCGTCGGGGTCGCCGCCGGCCGCTTCGCGCATGAGCAGTTGCAGGAACTCGTTGGTGCCGCGCTGCAATGTGGCCTGCTGCACGGCGCTGTCGCGTTCGGCAATGGCGCTGGCTGCTTCGGCGGCCGCACGCCGCCCTTCGGTTTGCGCGCGCTGCGCCTGCGTGATCGTGCCGACGAGCCCGGCCAGGATCGCCGCGAACGTGAGCGCCGCAGCCGCCACCTTGCCCCGATGCCGGCCCACGAACCTCGACGCGCGGTACCCGACCGAATCGGCCCGTGCGGTCACGGGCTCGCCCGCTGCCCAGCGGCGCAGGTCTTCGGCGAAGGCATCGACCGTCGCATAGCGCTCGGTCGGCAGCTTGCGCAAGGCCTTGGCGACGATGTTCTCGAGGTCGCCGCCGAGCTGGCGCTTGAGCCGCGTGGGCGAGGTGTCGCGCTCGCCGGCGATGCGTGCGATCTGCTCCGCCGGCACGTCGCCCGTGACGGTGACGGCGGTGGAGAGCCGGCTCGGGTCGGTGTCGAGCGCGGCACGGATCGAATCGGCCGGCGTGGCGTTCGGCAGCACCGTCGGGTGGCGGCCGGTGAGCAGCTGGTAGAGCAGCACGCCGAGCGAGTACACGTCGGTGGCGGTGCTCACGGCCTCGCCGCGCAGCTGCTCGGGCGCGGCGTAGTCGGGCGTGAGCGCGCGCAGGCCGTCGCCGGTCAGGTCGCCAGCCGGGCCCGCGCCGTCTTCGCCCTGCATCAGCTTGGCGATGCCGAAGTCGAGCAGCTTCACCTGGCCCCCGCGGTCGACCAGGATGTTGCCGGGCTTGATGTCGCGGTGGATGACGAGATGGCTGTGCGCATGCGCCACCGCCGCGAGCACGATGCGGAACAGCGCCACGCGCTGGGCAATGCCGAGCTGGCCAGCGTCGCAATGCCGGTCGATGCGCTCGCCTTCCACCAGCTCGAGCACGAGAAAGGGCTGGCCGCCAGCCGTAACGCCGGCATCGAGCAGGTGCGCGATGTGCGGATGCGAGAGCCGCGCCAGGACCCCGCCCTCGCGCTCGAAGCGCAACGCACCCGTGCGGCCGACGAGCGAAAGGTGCAGCAGCTTGACCGCCACGCCGCCTTGGTAGCGGCCGTCGGCACGGTGCGCGCGCCATACCGTGCCGGTGCCACCCTGGCCGAGCGGCGCGTCGATCACATAGGCGCCGATGCGCTCGCCGACGAGGCTGGCCGAAGCGTCGCCGTCACGGGTGCCGTCTCGCGCACTCGCCGGCGCGACGCTGCCGGCGAGGAACCGCGCGTGCTCGGCGCGTTCGGCGTCGCCGATCAGTGCCGCCAGCTCACCGGCCAGCGCCGGCTCTTGCGCACGCAAGGCGTCGAGTCGCGCCGCACGTGCTGCCGGCTCCAGGTCAAGCAGGCCATCGAGCAGCGGGCTGAGCCGCTTCCAGCGCTCGGCGTCCGGGACGATCACGTGCCGAGGGCGCGGTAGAGCAGCAGCCGCGCCTTCTCCCAGCGCCGCTGCACCGTGCGCTCCGAGATGCCCTGGAGCGCCGCGATCTCGGCCATGCCGAAGCCGCAGAAGAACTTGAGGTCGACCACGTTGGCCAGCTCGGGCTCGATCGTCGCCAACTCGTCGAGCGCGGCGCCGATGTCGGCGAGCGCCTGCGGCTCGGCCGTGTCTTCGGCGATCTCGGTGTCGAGCGAGGTGATGTGCACGCCGCCGCCGCGCTTCTGCGCGCCGCGCGCACGCACGCGGTCGATCACCTCGGCGCGCATGGCACGAGCGGCGTAGGCGAGGAAGCGCTGCCGGTCGGGGAACTCGAGCGTGGCACGGCCGGCCATGTCGAGGTACGCCTCGTGCACCAGCGTCGTGGCGCCGGCCACCGGGTTCGGCCCGCTGCGCGCCGATTCGCGCCGCGCGATGCGATGCAGCTCGTCGTACAGGCGGGTGAAGAGCGCGTCGCTCCCCCCCGCCGGCGCATCCGGTTCACCCGGGCTGGTTCCGGAACGATTGCCATCGCCGCTCATGAAAGCGATTGTGCGCATGCCTATCGCCGGCACGCGCGTTCGTCGTATCAGAACGTCGGGCAATCGTCGTCTGCCGCCGTAGCGTGGTGCGCAAAAACCTCCGACGAGGCCGGAAGGGAGACGTCGACGAACCCACCGGCGCCGGGTGCGACACCCGCGAAGGCCAGCGGCTGCGCACTCGCATCGCGCGCGTGCGAGGGCCGGTGTTGCAGGCTCGCAGCAAGGGCGATGGCCACGGCGACCGCAGCGAGCACGCCCGCGATGCCGATGCGGCGCCGGCGGGCGGCGTCGTGAGAGACAGGAGAGGGGACGTTCATCGTGTGTTCCTCGGGTTCACAAAGCCTTCAGGAAGGCGACCAGGTCACGCTGCTCCTGCACCGTGAAGCCGATGCCGAAACGCGTGTTGTAGAAGGCGACGACCTCGTCGAGGCTGGCGGCGAAGCCGTTGTGGAAGTACGGCGCGGGCGGCGCCAGCGCACGCAGCGTCGGGCCCTCGAAGCGGCCGATGTACTGCGGCGTTTCGGGCCGGCGGCGATCGTCGTCGCCGGCGACGGCGCCCGGCGAGGCGGCAGCGCAGGCCGCTGCCAGCGCCATCGCGCTCAGGAAAGGAAGTCTCTTGCGGGCGGATGTCGGGGTCGGCATGTCGTCTCCTCTCGTTCGTTGCGCAGTCGCCGTGGTGGCCTGCACAGATCAAGAGCGGAAAGCGACAGTGGACTCCGACATGCGTACATGCCCTCTCCCCTGACTTGGGGACGTTCAGTGCGGCGGCGGCAGGCTCCGGCACTCCTCGTAGAGCCGCACCGTGCAGTGCGCGCAGATGCCGCGGTCGAGCCGCTCGAAGATCGCCGCGATGGCGACGCGCTTGGCGGGAAAGACGTGGTCGGCGCCGAGCTCGGCCATGAAGCCGACCTTCTGCCAGAGCGCGATCACCGGCGCGCGCGGGCGGTGGAAGTAGAGGTCGCCGCCCATCGTGCGCCGCGCCACCAGTTCGGCGCGCCACATCTCGGCGGCCGGCAGGTCGATGAAATTCATGCTCTTGGCCATCACCAGCAGGTGCTTCGGCGAGCCGGCCGGCGCGCGCAGGTCGCGCAGCTGGTCGCTCACGTGCGAGACGGCGCCGAAGTAGACCTCGCCCTCCATGCGGATCATCTTGAGCTGCGGGCACTCGGGCAACGACGCGGCCACATCGGCGCGCACGACGAAGGGCCGCGCCGGCTCGGTGCTGTCGAAGCCCATCGTGCGCATCGCCGGCTTCGACGTTCGCCAGACGTGGGTGACGAGCGACAGGATGGTGCCGAGCAGGATCGCCACCTCGAGCCGGATGGTGACGGTGGCGGCGAAGGTCGCGGCGGCCACGGCGAAGTCTTGCCGGCTGAAGCGCCACAGCCGCTGCCAGCCGGGCAGGTCGAACAGCGACCACGAGACGAGCAGCAGCAGCGCTGCGATCGCCGGCATCGGGATCAGCGCGAGCAGGCCGCCGCTCACCGCCAGCAGCGCGAGCAGCCAGAGCGAGGCGAACACCGCGGCCAGTGGCGTCTTCGCGCCGGCCTCGAGGTTGGGGATGGAGCGGTTCAGCGACCCGCACGACACGTACGACGAGAAGAAGCCGCCGACGATGTTCGACAGGCCCTGGCCGCGGAACTCGCGGTTGGCGTCGATGTGCTGGCCGGATCGATCGGCCACCGCCTTGGCGATCGAGATCGACTGGCCGAGCGCGACGATGGTGAGCGCGAACGCGATGCCCACCAGATCGGGAAGCGTGCGCAGGTCGACGGCGGGGACGTGCAGCCGCGGCCAGACCGCCGGCACCGGGCCCACCACGGCCACGCGCATCGCATCGGCGGCTGCGCCCGTGGCCGGTCCGAGACGGGCGAGCGCGTAGGCCAGCGCGGTGCCGGCTGCGATGCCGATCAGCATGTACGGCCAGCGCGGGCGCAGGCGCCGCATGGCGAGCGAGATCGCGAGAGTCACGGTGCCGACCGCCAGCGCAGCCGGGGTCGCCTCACCGATGTGCGACACCAGGTGCTCGGCCAGCGCGGTCACGCGGTGCGCGGAGGGCGACGGCAGGCCGAGCAGATCGGGCAGCGCGTAGAGCGCGATAAGCGCCGCGGCGCCGGCCATGAAACCGCGCAGCGCCGCCGGCGAGATGAAGTGAGCGAGCGAACCGAGCCGAAGCGTGCCGATCGCCAGCTGCATGATGCCGACGAGCACCGTGACCGCCAGCGCCAGCGCGATGTAGTCGGGCGAGCCCACCACCGCGAGCGGCGCGAGCGTGGCGAACAAGGCGAGCGAATTCGCGTTGGTCGGTCCCGAGACCACGTGCCAGCTCGAGCCGAACAGCGCCGCCACGATGCACGGCACGATCGCCGTGGCGAGACCGTACTGCGGCGGCAGGCCGGCGAGCGTGGCGAAGGCGAAGGCCTGCGGCAGCACGAGCAGCGCGCCGAGGACGCCGGCCGTGGCATCGGCACGCAGCGTCGACGCATCGACACGGCGCGTCCATGCGCCGAAGGCGCGCGCGGCGAGCGCCCCGGCGGGACCTGCCGCCCAACGCGCGGCGTTCACGGCCGCGCTCCTTCGGGCAGCGTCGCCGAGCGGCTCAATAGACCGCCTTCACCTCGTCGTGCGTGCCCGAGGCGCGAGCTTCCTCCACCGACTCGGCGAGGTCTTCGAGGTAGCGCCCGACCACCGGCTCGTGCGTGAGGTTGAGCATGAGGTGGATGCCGGCCGGCTCCTTGACGAAGCCCGTGAGCCAGCCGCGCGACGTCATGGCCTTGCCCACCGAGGCGATGTCGTGTGTCTCCGATCCGTAAGCGAGGATCGAGAGCTGTGGATGGCCGAGGCGACGGAAGCCGAGCGATTCGACGCCGGCTTCGTAGGCGCGCCGCGTGGCGATCACGCGCTCGGTGATGCGAAGGTAGCCCTCGGTGCCCAGGTGGTTCATCACCGCCCACGCCGCTGCGATAGCGCCGCCCGCACGCGTGCCGACGAGCGTGTTCGTCATGTACTGGCCGCGCGGCCAGCCGTCGAATGCCCAGGCCATGTGGGCGAACGAGGCCGAGTCGGCGAAGAACAGCGTCGAGGCGCCCTTGGCCGCGTAGCCGTATTTGTGCAGGTCGGCCGAGATCGAGGTCACGCCGGGCAGCGCGAAGTCGAACGCCTCGACCGCGTAGCCGAGCTGCTGCGCGAACGGCGCGAAGTAGCCGCCGACGCAGGCGTCGACGTGCATCCACACGCCGCGCTCCGCAGCGACCTCCGCGATCCGGGAGATCGGGTCCATCACGCCGTGCGGATAGGCCGGCGCCGAGCCGACGACCATCACCGTGGCCGGCGTGATCGCATCGGCCATCGCTTCGGCGTCGGCGGTGAAATTCTCACGCAGCGGCGTACGCACGGTCTCGAGACCGAGGAAGTACGCGGCCTTGTCGAAGGCCGGGTGCGCGCTGTAGGCGAGCACGATCTGCGGCTTGCCTTCGATGCGCCGCGAGACGGCAGCGTGGTCTCGCGCCGCCTTCACCGCGAGGAAGATGCTCTCGGTGCCGCCGGTGGTCATGGCACCGCGAGCATCGCTGCCGCCGTGCAGCAGCGAGAGCCCCATCGCCACCACGTCGGACTCGAACTTCGCCAGGCTGCCGAAGGCGCGCAGGCCGAGGCCGTTCTCGGAGAAATACATCAGGTAGGCGCGCTTGGCGACCTCGAGCACTTCGTCGCCGGCGTAGTGGACGAAGGCCGGCGCGCGGCCGTGCCGCCAGTCGACGTCGTGCTCGCCCGCAGCCTGCATCGCCGGCTCGAGCTCGGCCCAGGGGATGCCCCGCTGCGGCAACTTCATGCGTGCGTTGTCGATGCGATCGCTCATGTCATCAGCCTTCCTTTCCGCCCCAGTGCACGACCCGATTTTCGACCGCACGTGCGAGCAGGTCGAGCACATAGCCGATGAGCGCCATGATGAGCACGCCGACGATGACCACGTTGGTGAGCAGGAAGTCGGAAGCCGACATCGCCATGAAGGCGATTCCCGACGTGGTGGCGATGAGCTCGGCGCCCACCAGCATGGTGACGCCGAGGCCGATCGAGACGCGGATGCTGGTGAAGATGCCCGGCAGGCTGGCCGGGAAGATCACGCGCCGGAAGATGGTGGTGCGCGAGGCGCCGAGGGCCAGGGCCGCCTGGATCTTGCGCGCACCCACGCCGCGCACCGCTTGCATCGCGCTGATTGAGAGGATGGGGAACAGCGCCAGCACGATGATCAAGATCTTCGAGACCTCGCCGATGCCGAACCAGATGATGAGCAGCGGCAGCAGTGCCAGCTTGGGCATCGGCCGCGTGATCTCGATCGGCGGATCGAGCACCGCCTTCACGCTCTCGTTCATGCCCATCCACAGGCCGAGCGGCACTGCCACCAGCAGCGACAGCACGAACGCCAGGCCGAAGCGGAACAGGCTGATGCCGATGTGGAACAGCAGGCTCTTGCCCTGGTAACCGTTCTTCAGCAGCGTCATGAAGGTCTCGCCCACCGACGCCGGTGAAGGCAGGAACAGCGGCTTGATCAGCGGCTGGCCGAACAGCGGCGTGGTGAGCACGAACCAGATCGCCAGCAGCGCCAGAAAGGAGCCGAGGTTGAGCCAGCGTGCACGCTGCGCCCTGCCTTTGGCGCTCGTCACCGCGCCCGTCGTCGTCGCACTCGCGCTCATCGCGCCGCCTCCTGCTGCTGCGCGGTCAGCGCTTCTTCGCGCAGCAGGCCGAAGATCTCGGCCTTCATGCGAACGAACTCCGCGCTGGTCACCACGCCGGAATCTTTGCTCATGGCGAACTGCGGCTGGAAACGCGCCTTGATGCGCCCGGGCCGCGCCGACATCACCACCACTTCGGTGGCCAGGAACAGCGCCTCCTCGATGCTGTGGGTGATCCACAGCACGGTCTTCCTCGTTTCCTGCCAGATGCGCTTGATCTCTTCCTGCAGCAGCTCGCGGGTCTGCGCGTCGAGCGCTGCGAACGGCTCGTCCATCAACAGGATCTCGGGGTCGTTGGCGAGCGCCCGCGCGATGCCCACGCGCTGCTGCATGCCGCCCGAAAGCTCGTAGGGGTAGCGCTTCGCGAAGCCGCCGAGACCCACCATTTCGATGTAGCGGGCGGCGACGCGTGTCGCCTCGGCTGCGCTCTTGCCCGTGGCGCGCGGCCCGAAGGCCACGTTTTCGGTCACGTTCATCCACGTGAACAAGGCGCCCTGCTGGAACACCACGCCGCGCTTCGGGTCGGGGCCCGTCACGGGGCGGCCGTCCATCAGCACGCGGCCGGTGGTGGGCACGTCGAAACCGGCGAGCAGGTTGAGCAGCGTGCTCTTGCCGCAGCCCGAAGGACCGACCAGGCAGAGGAAGGCGTTCTCGGCCAGGTCGAGCGTGAGCGGGTCGAGCGCCTGCACGGCGTCGGGCCCGCTGCCGAAGCACTTCGAGACGCCCTCGAAGCGGGCCTTCGCCGCCGGGGTTGCGGCGGCCGAGGCGGGAGCCGGCACCGTCACGCCAGCTGCGCGACGAAGGTTTTGTCGACGAGGCCGTTCATGTCTTTCGGCATGGCGTTGATCTGCCCGTTGTCTTTCAGGAATTCGGCCTGCGTCTGCAGCGTCTTGACGACCGCCGAGTCTTTCTCGCCGGGTTTGCCCAGCCACTGCGAACTCATCTGTTCCCTGGCGGGCACCGGATAGAAGGTGTTGAGCGAGCGCATCACCGCGGCTTCGTCGACGCCCAGGAACTTGGTCATGGTCTCGACGACTTCCTTCGGGTTGCTCTTGAAGGTGCGCGCGATCTGCTCGAAGTCTTTCAGGAAGGCCAGCACCAGCTCCGGGCTCTTCTGCTTGAACTCGTCGCGCACGGCGAAGGCGTCGAACACGACGATGCCCTTCGCGTTCAGGTCGCCGGTCTTGAACAGCACGCTGCCCGCGTCGGCCGTGATCACCGGCGCCACCGGCACCCAGATGTAGCTCGCGTCGATCTCGCGGCGCGTCCATGCGGAGGCGATCTGGTCGGCGCGCATGTTGATGAGCGTCACGTCGTTCGAGCCCATGCCGGCGCCCTTGAGCATCGCCATCGCGGCGAAGTGCACCGAGGTGTTGAACGGCAGGCCGAGCTTCTTGCCCTTCAAGTCGGCCAACGTCTTGATGTTGGCGCTGTTCTGCACCACCAGCACCTCGCTGTCGATGATGTTCTTGTAGATGTAGACCAGCGAGACCGGCACACCGTTCGCATAGCCCACGACCAGCGGGCTGGAGCCGAGGTTGCACATGTCGAGGCTGCCACCGGCCATCGCCGACATCACTTCCGAGCCGGCCCGCACGGTCATGAACTCGGTCTTCACGTTCGGTCCGAAAGTCTTGGCGGCCAAGCCCTTGGCGCGGATGTAGTTCTGCGCGTCGATGCTGCCGAAAGTGCCGAGGTTGACCGTCTTCTGCGCCTGTGCGAAAGCGCTGTTCAAGCCAAACAGCGAGCTGCCGGTCACGAAGTTGGCAGCCACCAGAGAAAAGTCGCGGCGGGAAAGTTGGAGCTTCATGGCGATCGGTTCTTTCTTGTCGGGTGAACGGACGAGGAGAAAAAAATTGGAGAGTGACGGCAGGGAAAAGCGCGGCTACATCTTTCCCTTCCAGGGAACGAGCTTGCGTTCGACCCAGCGCATCAGCAGGTCGAACAGATAGGCGACGACGCCGATCACGATGATTCCCATGATCACGATGTCGGTGCGCAGGAAGTTGGAAGCGTTGAGCACCATCTGGCCAAGGCCGAGATTGGCGGCCACCATCTCGGCGGCGACGAGCGTGGTCCAGCCGAAGCCGATGGCGATGCGCATCCCGATCAGGATGTCGGGCAATGCCGAAGGCAGGATCACGTGGCGGATCACCTGCGCGTAGCTCGCGCCCATCGAGTACGCCGCGTTGATCTGCTCCTGCGAGGCGCTGCGCATGCCCGAGCGCGCGGCCAGTGCCAGCGGCGCGAAGCAGCTGAGGAAAATCAGCAGCACCTTGGGTGTCTCGTCGATGCCGAACCAGATGATGATGAGCGGCAGGTAGGCCAGCGGCGGCAGCGGCCGGTAGAACTCGAGCGGCGGATCGAAGATGCCACGCGCGACACGGCTCATGCCCATCGCGATGCCGACCGGGATCGCCGTGATGCAGGCGAGGAAGAAGGCCAGGAACACGCGGAACATGCTCGCGGCGAAGTGCTGCCAGAGCGGCTTGTCGTTGGCGCGGCCGGTGAGGTATTCCATGAACTGCTCGAACACCGCCTGCGGCTTCGGCAGGAACAGTGGCTTGATCCAACCCAGGTTGGTAACGAGGAACCAGAGCGCGAACAGCGTGGTCACCGTCACCACGCTGATGATGACGCTCGAGCCTTCGCCCGGCACCTTGAAGGCGCTGGTCCTCAGCGGCGGGACGGCGACGGCGTCAGGCATGCGCGGCCACGCGCGCGGCGAGCGGCGCTTCACGCTGATGGACGATCGACAGCACCTCTTCGCGCAGCCGAATGAACTCGGGCTCGCTCTTGACCTTGCGCGCGTCGCCGTGCGACAGGAACTGCTTCGAGAACGGCATGTCGTCGTACACGTGCGAGATGCGACCCGGGCTCGGGCTCATCACGATCAGCCGCGTGGCCAGGAACAGCGCTTCTTCCACCGAGTGCGTGATGAAGAACACCATCTTGTGCGTCGCCGCCCAGGCACGCAGCAGGATCTCCTGCACCGTCTCGCGCGTGAAGGCGTCGAGCGCGCCCATCGGCTCGTCCATCAGCAGCACCGCCGGGTCGTTGGCGAGCGCGCGCGCGATGCCCACGCGCTGCTGCATGCCGCCCGAGAGCTCGTGGACGGCGCGGTCGGCAAACTTCTCGAGGCCGACGAGTGCGAGCTTCTCGTCGGCCTGCCGGCATCGGATGGCGCTGTCGACGCCGCGCATGCGCAAACCGAGCGCCACGTTGTCTCGCACCGAGAGCCACGGCATCAGCGCGTGCTTCTGAAACACGACGCCGCGGTCGGCGCCGGGGCCTTTCACCGGCCGCCCGTCGAGCAGGATCTCGCCGCTCGAAGGTGGCAGAAAGCCGGCGATGCAGTTGAGCAACGTGGTCTTGCCGCAGCCCGAGGCGCCGAGTGCGACGACGAAGTCGCCGCCCTCCATCTTCAGATCGACCGGCGCCAGCGCCTGCAGCGTGCCGCCCTGCACGGCGTAGTTGACCGTGAGCGCGCGGATGTCGAGAGTCGGCACGAGCGCCCTACTTTTTCATGGCCTCGTCGACGTACTTCGTCGTCACGAAGGCGCCGTAGTTCGGCTTGACTTCCTTCACCCGGCCCTGCTCCTTCAGGAAGGCCGCGGTGTCGGTCATGGCCTTGGCCGCGCCGCCGCCGAGCCACTTGGCCGAGACCTGCTCCTGCAGCGTCGGGAAGCCGTAGAGCTGCATCGCCGCGGGCACGTCGGCGGCATCGGCCTTGGTCCACTTGGCAACGGCCTTGACCTGCGGCGAGTCGCTCGTCCACCTGGCAGCGTTGGCTCGGTAGTCGGCGTCGGCCTTGGCGAGTGCCTTGACCAGCGCGACCATGAAGGCCTCGTTCTTGGCCGCCCACTCGGCGTTGACGACCATGCCGTCGAACGTCGGGTAGCCTCTCTTGCCGATGTCACCCGAAGTCGCGATCACCTTGCCGTTCTTCCTGATCTTCGAGAGCACCGGATCCCAGATGAAGGTGGCGTCGATGTCGCCGCGCTCCCACGCGGCGGCGATCTCCGGCGGCCGCATGTTCATCACGTTGACCGTCTTCGGGTCGACGCCGTCTAGCTTCATGCCCACCATGAGCTGGTAGTGCGAGGTGGAGACGAACGGCGTGGCGACCTTCTTGCCTGCCAGGTCCTTCATGCTGTTGATGCCCGAACCGTTGCGCGCGATGAGCACCTCGGCATTGGCGATGTCGTCGAGGATCCAGAACAGGCGGATGTCCTGGCCCTGGCTCACCGCGGCGGTGAGCGGGCTCGAGCCGGCCTCGCCGATCTGCACGTCGCCCGAGGCCATGGCACGGATCACGTCGCCGCCGCCGCCGAACATGCGCCAGTTGATCTTGTATCCGGTGGCCTTCTCGAGCTCGCCCGATTCCATGACCGTGCGGTAAGGCAGAAGAATGTCCTGGTGCGCGATCGTCACTTCCCTGGTCTGCGCCTGAGCCACCGACCCGAACGCGAAAGCCGCGGCCAGCACGCACAACACCCGACGCTTCATCATCTTCATGGCTGTCTCTCCCTGAGTTTGGATTCCTGCACCACTTCGCCTCGCACGATACAAGACGCTTCACCAGCCGCCGCACGAGACGCTTCACGCAGCACCGCGGCGATCGCCAGGCAGTCGGCCTCGGTCAATGCCAGCGGCAGCCGCAGGTCGCACAGCCCTGCCAGCACGCGCTCGGCGCGCGGCAGCACCTGCGGCTCGCCGAAGAATTGCCAATGTCGCCACACGCTCGTGAAGCCCGCGGGCTGCTCGGCGCCGAACCACTTCACGTGCACGCCCGCCTCGGCGCAGTGCGCGATGAACGCTCTCATCTGCGCCTGGTTCATGCCGACGAGCGAGAACTGCATCGAGCTGGCGACGTAGCCTTCGGCCGCTGGCCGCTCGGGCAGCCGCAAGTGCGGCGTGCCGACGAGCGAAGCCGCCAACCAGCCGTAGCGTTCGTTCCAGCGCCGGCTGCGGTCGGCCAGCACCGCGCCGAGCTGCGGCCGCGCGATGGCGGCCACGAGGTTGCTCATGCGCAGGCTGAAGTTCGGCGTGCGGTACTTCCAGCGCTCGAATACCGCATCGCCCGGCCGCGACAGGTGCGAGCCGTAGAGCATGTAGCTGCCCGACAGCAGGATCGCCTGCGCGGCGACGTCTTCGTCGTCGGTCACCAGCAGGCCGCCCTCGCCGCCGTTGGCGTGCTTGTAGCTCTGCAGGCTGAAGCAACCGACCCGACCCCAGGTGCCGGTGGCGCGGCCGGCCCAGTGCGCGCCCATCGTGTGCGCGCAGTCTTCGACGAGCTGCAGGCCGTGCGCGTGGCACACCGCGACCAGGCGTTCCATGTCGCACACGTGGCCGCGCATGTGCGAGAGCAGCAGCGTCTTCGCGCTGCTGGAGGCGGCTTTCGCGGCAAGGTCGTCGAGGTCGATGGTGTAGTCGTCGGTCACGTCGACGAGCACCGGCCGCGCGCCCGCATGGGCGATGGCTCCCGGCACCGGCGCCAGCGTGCAGCAGTTGGAGAGCACCGCGTCGCCGGGCCGGACGCCGCAGGCGCGCAGCGCCAGGAACATCGCCGAGCCGCACGAGTTCAGCGCCACGGCATAGCGCCGCCCGAGCGATTGCGCGAACTCGGCTTCGAGCTGCGACGCTTCGCTCGGCACGCCGCCCGACTCGCCGTAACGGTGCAGCCGGCCGCTCGCCATCAAGGCGACCGCCGCCTCCACACCGGCCGGCGGGATCGGCTCCTGCTGCGTCAGGTCGAGTGCCAGCCGCGGCGAGCTCATCGGGCCGTCACGAGGGTGCCGCGCCATGCCCGCCGAGCGTGCCGAGGTCGAAGCGCTCGGCGGGAAAATATTTCGCCAGCCGCACGTCGGCCGTGCGCGCGTGGCCTTCCATGCCCTCGAGGCGCGAGATGCGCGCCGCCACCTGGCCGACCTCGCGCGAGGCGCTGCGATCGAGCCTCTGCCACGTCACCGTCTTGATGAACTTGGCCACGCTGAGGCCGCCCGAGTAGCGCGCCGCGCCGCGCGTGGGCAGGATGTGGTTCGGGCCGGCGCACTTGTCGCCATAGGCCACGGTGGTCTCTTCGCCGAGGAACAGCGAGCCGTAGTTGCTCAGGTTCGCGAGCCACCAGTCGAGGTCGGCCGCCATCACCTGCAGGTGCTCGCAGGCATAGCGGTCGCTGACCACCACCGCTTCTTCGCGCGTTTCGACCCACACCACCTCGGCGTAGTCGCGCCAGGCAGCTTCGGCGGCCGCACGGGCGATCGGCGGCAAGGCCGCGATCAGCGCCGGCGCGAGCGCCAGCACTTCTTCTCCGAGCGCGCGCGAGATGGTGATGAGCCACACCGGCGAGTCGGGTCCGTGCTCGGCCTGGCCGACGAGGTCGGCCGCCACCACGCGTGCATCGGCGGTCTCGTCGGCGATCACCGCCGATTCGGTCGGGCCGGCGACCACGTCGATGCCGACGCGGCCGAACAGCATGCGCTTGGCTTCGGCGACGAAGCGGTTACCGGGGCCGACGAGGATGTCGGCCGGCCGCTCGGTGAAAAGACCATAGGCCAGCGCGGCGACCGCCTGCACGCCGCCGAGCGCAAGCACGCTGTGCGCGCCGCTCAGCTTCATCGCGTAGAGGATGGCCGGATGAATGCCCTGCTCGCCGTGCGCGGGCGAGGCGGCGACGATGTGGCCGACCCCGGCGACCGATGCGGTGCCCACGCTCATGATCGCGCTGGCTGCATGCGCGTAGCGGCCGCCGGGCACGTAGCAGCCCGCCGTCTGGCACGGGATGAGCCGCTGGCCGGCAACGAGGCCGGGCATCAGCTCGGCGCGGAACTCGTGCATCGAATCACGCTGGCGGCGTGCGAAATCCTGGATGCGATCGCGCGCGAAACGGATGTCGGCCTTCACACCCTCGGCGAGCGATGCTTCGGCGCGCGCGAACTCGGCCTCGCCGACGACGATCTCGCCGCGCCAGCCATCGAACTCGTGTGCGAGCCGGCGCACCACCTCTTCACCGCCGGCCTCGATCTCGCCGAGCAGGCGCTGCACCGTGGCGCCGGTGGCGAGATCGATCGCATGCGTGGGCGGTTCGGCCTTCTTGAGATAGCGCAGCGTCATCGTCGGCCGACTGTGCATCAGGCGGCGCAGCGGCCCAAGGGCCAGCGGTGCGGCCACGATGGAGCCAGCCGCTAGTGGCTTTCCCTCACGCTGGTGCATGCAGCCCGGCGCGCACCGGCATGGGCACGCAACGTGTGCTCGAGACCGCCGCGCTCGGCGCGGTGCCCTGCTCAGTGCGGCGCGCGCAGCACCGGTCGATGCGCGCCGCGTGCGCGGGCGAGATCGTCGACGGCGAGGCCGAGCGCCTGCACGCCGGCCGCGATCTGCGAGGCCGGCATCGACGAGAAGCGCATGCGAAAGAACGGGCACGGATACGGTGGCTGCGCGAAGAACACGTTGCCGGCTTCGATCAGCACGCCGTGGCTGCGCGCCATCGTCGCGAGCTCGGCACCGTCGACCCAGGCCGGCGCGCGCACCCAGATCGAAGCGCCTCCTTGCGGCGGCGTGAACTCGAACTCGGGCAGGTACTGGCGCAGCGCGCTGCCCGCCACCTCGAGCCGTTCGCGCATCGCGAGGTTGACCTTGCGCGCGTGCGACTCGTGGTGGCCGAGCGAGAGGAAGAGCGCATAAGCGTGCTGTAGGAAAGCGCTCGGGTGGCGCAGCATCGCGTGGCGCAGCAGCCGCAGCTCGCTCACCAGCTCGCGCGCCGCCACGATGTAGCCGAGCCGCAGCGCGGGCGAAAGGTTCTTCGAGACCGAGCCGATGTAGATCACGCGGCCGCTGCGGTCGAGGCTCTTCAACGCCGGCATCGGTGCACCGGCGTGCAGGTTCTCGGACTCGTAGTCGTCTTCGATCAGCACGAAGTCCTGCAGCTCGGCCTTCCTCAGCAACCACTGGCGCCGCGCGAGCGTGAGCGTGGCGGTGGTCGGGCTCTGGTGCGAAGGCGTGACGAACAGGTAGTCGACGGCGGGCAGCGCGTCGACGACCAGCCCTTCATCGTCGACCGCCACGTCGACCACGCGCGGCGAGCGCAGCGCGAAGCTGTTGCGCGCATGCGGATGGCCGGGCACCTCGAGTCCGACGCGCGTGGTGCTGTCGAACAGCGCCTCGGCGAGCAGCGAATACGCGTGCTGCGTGCCGACGGTGACGATGATCTCTTCCTTCAGCGCGAACACGCCGCGGCGCGTGAGCAGCCGCGTGCGGATCTGCTCCACCAGCTCGGGGAGGTCTTCGCTCTCGAGGTCGGGCGACCAGCGCGCGAGCGCCACGCGGGCCAGGCTGCGGGTGCAGCACTCGCGGAAGTCTTCGGTCGGGAACAGCTCGGCGTCGTAGGAGCCGTAGACGAAGGGATATCGATAGTCGCGCCAGTGCTCGGCCTTGGCCAACGTCGGCCTGCCGACCTGCGAACGCAGCACGCGTGCCGGCCACTGCGGCGGCCGCCCCGGCTGCCCACTGATGCCGGCCAGCGGCTCGGCCGCGAGCGGAACAGCCGGTCGCGCGCCGGCCGCCACGAACACGCCGCTGCGAGGCTTCGACTCGAGAAAGCCCTCGTCGACGAGTTGCTGATACGCCGCGGTGACGGTGTTGCGGCTGATCGCGAGAGCGACGGCCAGCTCGCGCGACGAAGGCAAGGCCGCACCCGCGTCGAGCCGGCCGTCGAGGATCGCCTGCACCACGGCCAGGCGCAGGCGCGCCTGCAGCGGCAGGGCCGCCGGCTCGGGCAACTCGAACAGGCGCGCCCACTGGATGGTTTCGGGACCGGGCATGGCAGCGAGTGTAGAAGTCGCCTTCGCTGCAGGCTGCGCATGCACCGGCTTGCCGTCGGTGGCTCGCCTCCAGTGGCTCGCCTTCAGTGGCTCGCTTTCAGGGGCTTGCTTTCAGGGGCTCGCCTCCACTGGCTCGGCCGATACGCGCCCACTGGCTCTATCGCTGCCCGTGCGCATTGCCTACGCTCGTTCGATCCCTTCCCTGCCACGCACACCCCGAGGAGCCCCCATGAGCGAGCCTGTCACCCCTGCCACGCTGGCCGAATTCAGCGACGCCTGGAACCGCCACGACGTCGACGACCTGATGCGCTTCATGCACGACGACTGCGTGTTCCAGACCGCCGCTGGCAACGACGCCTGCGGCACGCGCGTCGTCGGCCGTTCGGCGGTGCGCGCTGCCTTCGCGAATGCGTGGTCGGCCGTGCCCGACGCGCAGTGGCTGAACGGCCGCCATGCCGTGCACGGCAACACCGGCATCTCCGAGTGGACCTTCACCGGCACCGCCGCCGACGGCTCGCGCATCGAGGTCGACGGCGTCGACCTGTTCGAGTTCCGCGACGGCAGGATCGCGCTGAAGAACGTGTTCCGCAAAGCGCGCCCGAACCTGCCGGCAGCGCGCTGAGGTGGCCGTCTCGCGCACCGCGCTCTACGACCCGCGCTACGACCCGCTCGTCGCGGCCGACCCCGGCACCGGCCGCGCCTACGCGCCGAGCTACTGGGCCGCGACGGCCGGTCCCGTGCCTGAAGACGACGGCCCTGTGCAAGGCGACATCGAGACCGACGTGGCCGTCATCGGCTCGGGCTCCACCGGCCTGGCGACGGCGCTCTACCTCGCACGCGAACACGGCGTGCAGGCCACCGTGCTCGAAGCCAACCAGCTCGCATGGGGCTGCTCGAGCCGCAGCGGCGGCCAGGGGCAGAACGCCAGCGGCCGGCTGAAGCGCTCGCAGTGGATCGCGCGCTGGGGCACCGACGTCGCCAAGCGGCTCGACGCCGAGATCCGTGCCGGCTTCGAAAACTTTCGCGCCCTCACGCAGGAGATCGATTGCGACGCGTTCGACGGCGGCCACCTCTACGTCGCCCATCGGCCGCGCATGCTGCCTGCGCTGGAAGCCGAAGCCGAAGTGATGCGGCGCGTGTTCGGCTATGCCACGCGGATGATGAGCGCCGAAGAGCTGCGCGCCGACTGGTGCGACGAGCGCGAGGCCGCCGGCGCGATGTTCGAGGCCGAGGGCATCGGCATCCATCCGCTCAAGTTCAGCTACGGCCTGGCGCGTGCGGCACGCGCGCTCGGCGCTCGGCTGCACACCGGCAGCCCCGTGCAGCACTGGCATCGCGAAGGCGGCGTGCACGTGCTGCGCACGCCCGGCGGCACGATGCGCGCGCGGCGCGTCGCCGTGTGCACCGGCGGCTACACCGGCCAGGCGCTGAGCCCGCTGCTGAAGAACCGGCTCATGCCCATCCTCTCCAACTCGCTGGTCACGCGCCCGCTCACCGAAGCCGAGTTGCGGGCCACGAACTTCTCGTCGCGCACCTTCCTCACCGACACGCGCACGCTGCGCTTCTACTACCGGTTGCTGAAGGAGGCCGACGGCCGCAGCCGCCTGCAGATCGGCAGCCGCAGTGCCATTGCCGGCGCAGATGCCGAGGCGCCCGGGCACCTGCGTCTGCTCACCGACGCCATCGCCCGAAAGTTCCCGCCGCTGGCCGAAATCGGCGTCGACCACTCATGGTGGGGCTGGGTCGACGTGAGCCACGACATGATGCCGCGCATCGTGCAGCCCGACCCGAAGGCGCAGGTCTGGTACGCACTCGGCTACGGCGGCAACGGCGTGTCGTTCTCCACCTGGGCGGGCAAGCGGCTGGCGCAGCGCATCGTCGGCGAGGATCGTGATGCGGCCGTCTTCTCGCTGCCGATCTACGACTCGCCGCTCGAGTATCCGAACGTCGCGGGCGTGCTGCGCTCGGCCGCTTTCGCGCCGTTTCGCCGCATCGGCCAGAGCGTGCTGTACCGCTGGTATGCGATGCGCGACGAACAGGCCTGAAGCACGGCCCGGAAGGCTGCACCGCGCCAGCTACTGCACAGCCTGCGCGGCGGTGTGCCGCGCGATCACCACCTCTTCGTCGGTGCGCAGCACCCACACCCCAACCGCGCTTTGCGGCGAAGAGATGCGCGGCCCGCCCGATGCGTTGGCGTGCTCGTCGAGCACCAGGCCGAGCCAGCGCAGCCGCCCGACCACGCGCGATCGCAGCGCTACCGCGTTCTCGCCGATGCCGGCGGTGAAGACGAGCGTGTCGATGCCGTTCAGCGCCGCGGCCATCGCGGCGATGCTTTGCAGGAGCTGCTCCACGAAGTGATCGATGGCGAGCTGCGCGCGCGGGTTGGCCGAGGCCTCGAGCACGCGCATGTCGCTCGAGACGCCCGACAGGCCGAGCAGGCCCGACTCGCGGTACAGCAGCCGCGTGACCTCGTCGACCGAGAGGCCGTGCGCGCTTTGCAGATGCAGCACCGCGGCCGCGTCGATGCGGCCGCATCGCGTGCCCATGGTCAGGCCGTCGAGCGGCGAAAAGCTCATCGTCGTCGCGATCGACCGGCCGTCCTCGATGGCGCAAAGCGATGCGCCGTTGCCGAGATGCGCGACCACGACCTTGCCGTGCCGGCGCTCGCCGAGTTGCGCCACGACGCTTTCGTAAGACAGCCCGTGGAATCCGTAGCGGCGCACGCCCGCGTCGAACCACTTCTCGGGCAACGCGAACCGCTGGTGCACGGCGGGTTGCGAGCGGTGAAATGCGGTGTCGAAGCAGGCGACGTGCAAGGCATCCGCGAACGCCGCCATCGCCGCGCGGACGCCCGCCACGTTGTGCGGCTGGTGCAGCGGCGCCAGCGGCTCGAGCGCGGCCAGCGCATCCACGAGCGCGGCATCGATGCGCATCGGCCGGTCGAACGCCGGCCCGCCGTGCACGATGCGGTGGCCGACCGCCACCACGCTGCCGCCGGGGCCCTGCGCGTGCAGCCGCTGCAGCAAGACTCGGAGTGCCGACGCGTGATCGGAAGCGTCGCAAGGCGCGTCTTCGATCACTTCGCCAGCCGCGCCGCGCAGCGTGAGCCGAGCGCTCAGGCCCGCAGCGAGCCCTTCGACATGACCTGAAAGCTCGGACCGTTCGATGCGCCCGGCCGCATCGAACAACGCGAACTTGATCGACGACGAGCCGGCGTTGAGCGTCAGGATGCGACCCGCACCGCCGGCCGTGGCCGCGTGCTTCAGACGTAGTCCTTGTACTTGTCGAGGAAGCGCACCGGCCTGGCCAATGCGTCGCGCCGGAACGGGTCGCCCAACTCGCGCGTGCACATGATTTCGATCACCGTCGTCTTGCCGTGCTGCATCTGCGCTTCGACGGCCGCCTTCAGCGCCGGGCCCACGTCTTCGAGCCGGTCGACCACCACGCCTTCGGCGCCCATCGCCTTCGCGATGCCGGCGAAGCTCTCGCTCTCGAGCTCGCCGGCCACGAAGCGGCGGTTGTAGAAGTCGACCTGGTTCTTCTTCTCTGCCCCCCACTGCCGGTTGTGGAACACGACCGCGGTGACCGGAATGTCGTGGCGCACGCAGGTCATGACCTCACTCATGCTCATGCCCCACGCGCCGTCGCCGGCGTAGGCCACAGCCGGCCGGTGCATCGCCGCCGCCTTGGCGCCGATGATCGTGGGCAGCGCATAACCGCAGTTGCCAAAACTCATCGGCGCGAAGAAGGAGCGCGGCTCCTCGAAGCGCAGGTAGCTGTTGGCCACCGAGTTGATGTTGCCGATGTCGGTGGAGACCATGACATGCGGCGGCATCGCCTTCTCTAGCTCGCGCAGGACCTGGCGCGGGTGCAGCCAGCTGCCCGACTCCTTCTTCTGCTCCTCGATCATGTCGAGGCTGTAGGCGTCTTTCTCGTGCGTCCAGCCGTCGAGTTCCTTTTCCCAGGCGGCCTTCTCGGCAGCGATGGTCTTCGCGCGCTCCGCCTTGGTTGCATCGCACGCCAGCGTCTTGCCTTCGAGCCGATTCGCGATCGCGATTGCGGCGGCCTTCGCATCGCCGCAGATGCCGACGGTGATCTTCTTGACCAGGCCGAGGTTGGTGTGGTCGGCCTCGACCTGGATGATCTTCGCGTCTTTCGGCCAGTAGTCGAGGCCATGTTGGGGCAGCGTGCCGAACGGGCCCATGCGCGAGCCGAGCGCAAGTACCACATCGGCCTGCGCGATGAGCTTCATCGCCGCCTTCGAGCCCTGATAGCCGAGCGGGCCGGCCCACAGCGGGTGGCTGGCCGGAAACGAGTCGTTGCGCAGGTAGCCGTTGACGACCGGCGCGCCGAGCCGCTCGGCCAGCGCCTTGCACTCTTCGACCGCGTCGCCCATCACCACGCCGCCGCCTGCAAGGATCACCGGAAACTTGGCTTGGGCGAGCAGCTCGGCCGCCGCATCCAGACTGTTTTCGCCGCCGGCGCCGCGCTCCACACGCATCGGCTTCGGGATCTCGCAGGCGATCTCGCCGTAGAAATAGTCGCGCGGAATGTTGAGCTGCGTCGGGCCCATCTCGCTGATGGCGCGGTCGAAACAGCGCGCGGTGTACTCGGCCATGCGCTTGGGGTTGTTGACGTGGCCCTGGTACTTCGTGAACTCCTGGAACATCGGCAGCTGGTTGGCTTCCTGGAAGCCGCCGAGGCCCATGCCCATGGTGCCGGTCTCGGGCGTGATCATCACCACCGGGCTGTGCGCCCAGTAGGCGGCCGCGATGGCCGTCACGCAGTTGCTGATGCCCGGGCCGTTCTGGCCGATCACCACGCCGTGCCGGCCGCTCACGCGCGCATAGCCGTCGGCCATGTGGCCGGCGCCCTGCTCGTGCACCACAGGAACGAGCCGGATGCCGGCCGGCGCGAAGATGTCCATCGCGTCCATGAAGGCCGAGCCCATGATGCCGAAGATGTCGGTCACGCCGTTCGCGACCATCGTCTCGACGAAGGCTTCGGAAGGCGTCATCTTCTGCACGCCGGTGACGGCGCCGCGCCGGGCGACGGCAGCGTCGCGACCGGGTGTCGTGCCGCGCGAGGCTTCGTCTGGCAAGGCGTCGGCGCGGGCGGCGTCCCGGGTTTCCTGACTCGTGCTTCGGGGGGCGGCGGTGGCGGTGGGCGTCATGGCGTGGGCTCTCGGTTCGTGGTGCGTCACTAGCGGGTGCGCCACTATAGTGGCGCGGCGCCGGGAGGGTCAATCCGGCGAGACGGAAACCGGAACTCGGCGTTTCGTTTTCCGGAACGCCGGCTATCATGGCCGCACCATGAAGATCGTGCCCGCGGCCAGCGCCGAAGCCGCCCTCCTCGCGGGCGACACGCCCACCATGCGGCTGTTCGCGCTGCTCGAGGTGGTGGCAGAAAGCGATCAGCTTTATTCGTTGCAGGGTCTCGTCGAGGCCACGGCCCTGCCCAAGCCCACGCTGCACCGCATGCTGCAGCAGCTAGAGGGTGCCGGCCTGCTGCAGCGCGAGAGCGGCGGCCGGCACTACGGCACCGGAGTGCGCTTGCGTCGCCTGGCCGAGAACCTGCTGCTCAACGACAGCCATCACGGCGCGCGCCACGCAGTGCTGCGCCACCTCGTGGAAGAGGTGGGCGAGAGCTGCAACATCACCGCGCTCTCCGGCAGCGAGGTGATCTACCTCGACCGCGTGGAGACCGCGGCGCCTTTGCGTTTCCATCTGCACGCCGGCTCGCGCGTGCCGGCGCATTGTTCGGCCAGCGGCAAGGTGTTCCTGGCGCAGATGGCGCCCGAACAGCGGCAGCGCCTGCTGGCTGCCGCGCCGCTCGAGCGCTGCACGCCGAACAGCCTCGTCGATCTCGGCAAGCTCGAGCGCGAAATGAAGAAGGTGCAACGCGAAGGCTGTGCCGTCGACGACGAGGAGTTCCTGCCCGGCCTGCTCTGCGTGGCGGTGCTGGTGCCGCCGGCCGAAGGCGCACGCTCGAACCTGTGCGTGGCGGTGCAGGCGCCGATCGTGCGCATGCCGGCCGCCAAGGCGCGGCGACTGCTGCCAGCCCTGCGGCGCGCGGCGCGTGCCCTGCGCGAGATCGACAGCCACGTCGCCCCTTCGCGTGGCGCCGCCAGCGCATGAGCACCGCCCTGCCGCCGATGCAGCACGCCACCGCGCGCGAGCTGTTCGGCATCGAGAGCGACCTGCTCGTGCCCGTGCGGGCGCATTCGGCCGAGCACGACGAGCACGTGCCCGAGGTCGATGCCGCCTACCGCTTCGACCGCGAGACCACGCTGGCGCTGCTCGCCGGCTTCATGCACAACCGGCGTGTTCTGGTGCAGGGCCTGCACGGCACCGGCAAGTCGACGCACGTGGAGCAGGTCGCGGCGCGCCTCGGCTGGCCCTGCATCCGCGTCAACCTCGACGGTCACATCAGCCGGCTCGATCTGGTCGGCAAAGACGCTGTCGTTCTCAGGGCCCCTGGGCCCGCCTATCGGCGGTCCGTCCCCCGAGGGGAGCGAACCCGCTCGGCAGCGGCCCAGCGCGGGCTCCGCGACGCCAAGCAGGTCACCGAGTTCCAGGAAGGCATCCTGCCGTGGGCCCTGCAGCGCCCCGTCGCGCTGGTGTTCGACGAGTACGACGCCGGCCGGCCCGACGTGATGTTCGTGATCCAGCGCGTGCTCGAACAGCACGGCAGGTTCACGCTGATGGACCAGAGCCGCGTGCTCGTGCCGCACCCGCTGTTCCGCCTGTTCGCCACCGCCAACACCGTGGGGCTCGGCAACGTCAACGGCCTGTATCACGGCTCGCAGCGGCTCAACCACGCGCAGATCGATCGTTGGAACATCGTCGCCTCGCTGAACCACCTGCCCGCCGAGCAGGAGGTGGCCATCGTGCTGGCGCGCGTGCCGGAGATGAACGATGCCGCCGGCCGCGCGTGCGTGGCGCAGATGGTGGCGCTCGCCGCACTCACGCGGCAGGGCTTCGCGGCCGGCGATCTCGCCACGCTGATGTCGCCGCGCACCGTCATCACCTGGGCCGAGAACCTGCAGATCTTCGGCGATGTGGCGACCGCGTTTCGGCTCACCTTCGCCAACAAGTGCGAGCAGGACGAGCTGCCGACCGTGGGCGAATATTTCCAGCGCGTGTTCGACCGGGAGCTGTTCGCATCGTGACGGGTTCGAAGTGACGCAAGTGCAGGCCGCGGTCCGCCTGCAGCAACGCACCGAGGAGCTGTGCGCCGCGGCGATCCGCGCGATGGCCGGCGAGAGCGACCTGCACTTTCGCGGCCACCGCCTGCATCGCCGGGGCCGCGCCCTGCCGCTCTTCGCGGCGCATCTGCACCCATCGCCGGAGCACGACGACCTCGCATCCTTCCGCGGCGCGGCCGACGGCCTCGCGCTGCGCCTGCTGCACTCCGACCCTGGGTTGCACGCTTCCCTGCACGGGTCGCTCGCACCTGCCGGCGCTGCCGAACGCAGCCTGTTCGACCTGCTCGAGCAGGTCCGCGTCGAATCGCTCGCGCCCGACAGCTGGTCCGGCGTGCACCACAACCTGCAGCATCGCCACGCCGCCTGGGCACGCGGCTTCCACGCCGCCGGCCACACCGAAGGCGCGGTCGGCCTGCTGCTGTTCACCGTGGCCGTGGTGTGCCGCGCGCGCGTCACCGGCGAGCCCATCGACGAAGCCACCCAAGACCTGCTCGAGGCCACCCGCGCCGGCCTCGCGCCGCTGATCGGCACGGCACTCGCCGGCCTGCGCCGCGAGCGTTTCGACCAGCGCGCCTACGCGGCGCATGCGCTCGCGATCGCACGCGTCGTCGGTGCGCTGCTCGCCTCGGCCGGTGCAGGCGCGGCCGGCCACGCCGTCGCCGACCGCGACGACGCGGCGCGGCGCGTGTTCGGCTTCCTCGTCGAGCCCGAAGGCCCGCTCGGCGAGCGCTACGCCGCGGCCGTGGCGGGCCGTGCGCGAACGGTCGCCGGCGAAGCCGAGCCGTATCGCATCCACACCACGCGATACGACCGCGAGGACCGCCCGCACGAACTCGCCCGGCCGGCCGTGCTGGCCGAGCTGCGGCAGCGGCTCGACGCGCGGGTCGAGGCGCAGCACGTGCAGCGCGCGCGACTGGTTCAGCAACTGCGGGCTCTCTTCTCACGGCCGCAGCGAGACG
>Ga0209511_1000998_pt1 | contig 26132 bp, 24 predicted proteins | sample SSSSmetaG_FD_184141 | JGI IMG/M metagenome (GOLD analysis project Ga0209511, IMG submission 184141) | Glacier valley bacterial and archeal communities from Borup Fiord, Nunavut, Canada, to study Microbial Dark Matter (Phase II) - ​SSSS... | ecosystem: Environmental > Aquatic > Freshwater > Ice >... | reverse complement strand
ACATTTAAAGGATATCCACCAATATTTAGAAGAATTGAGTATATAGATTTTGAAAGTAAAAAAAAATTAGTATTTCTCACAAATGACCTTGTTATAAAAGATTTTACGGTTGCAAGATTGTACAAACAGCGTTGGCAAGTTGAATTATTTTTTAAATGGATCAAACAAAACTTACGGGTTAAGAAATTTTATGGCAACAGTGAGAATGCAGTTAAAGTACAAATTTGGATTGCGGTGTGTGATTATTTAATCATTGCAATTTTAAAGAAAAAACTAAATATAGAACCAAGTATGAATCAGATCCTGCAGATTTTAAGTATCAGTTTATTTGAAAAAACTCCATTTGAAAAGTTTATTTGAAAAATACAATGCTATAATTGTTAGTAATCAGCAATTATTATTTTAAAAACTACCGGACAGTAGTGACTTGATTTTATTAATGATTTTTTCAGCAATTATTTTGAACAAGATAAAAAAGTACCACTTTCTTACCTAAACATTTGTAAAAATAAATTGAAACTTCAGTTAGAGACGTTAATTAGAATACTATCGGATAATGAGGCAGTTGATAAAAATATTACTTTTCTTATTATTAATAACTTTACAAATTTTATAAGTAACAAGTCAAGAATTGTTTCCTACGAAAGGATAGCTTATCAAAAAGAATTATTGAAACAATTGCTTGCTGATGGAACTTTAAAATCTACTCAAAGCTTAAGAGAAGCGTTTTACTTTCTGAATTATAACAATGATAATTTTATTACTTACGAATGTGAACGCCTGAAACAGAATATTGAAAATTTACAATCAAAAACTCAAAAGATAATTGCATAAAGAGTTGAGCAAAAAGCTATAAATCAATTCCTGGTAACATTATCAGTATGTTACTCTATGAATATGTTACCGCTTAAAGAGCAAATTAATATCTGGATAAATGAAGAAATAAAATACCTGGAAAATGGTTTCCTGCCTGAGCAAAATACGAATACCTTTACGAAGAATGAAAGTAAAATACATACTTCCTTGTCGGTTGCCAAGCTGGCTCTTATTATACGCTTACTCGTTATCGATAAAATTATAATCAATACAAAAATTGCCCCAATGCTCAGCATAGCTGCTGCAACATTTACCACCCTGCAAAGGGATATTATTTCAGTTGGAAGCCTGGAAACAAAATACCATGCACCTGATAAAGCTACTATCAATAATGTAAGGAATATGATGTTTAAATGGATAAATATTTTAGACAGGTTATAGTGATTTGTTATTCTCGTTCATTAAACTTTAATAGTAAGAAGCTGCCGGCTTATATTCTCTCTTATAAAATATCAATGTTATTCAAACTCATTTTCAAGTAGCTGCATAGGATGCACCCCTAAAGCTTCAGCAAATCTCAGGATAGTTAAAAAACTTATATTTTTTTGCCCCTTTCAATTTTGGAAATCTTACTATGGTCTATTCCGCAAATATTAGCAAATTCACGAAAACTTAATCCTTCTTTTTCCCGTAATTTTTTAATATTAGCACCTAATTTTTTCAGGTTATTTTTTTTTTTTTGCGTTGTCATTTTTAGGTTTTCAAAGTAATCAGGCACAAGTATTGTGGCTTCAAAAGGCTACATTTATTTTTTGAACAAATATTGCTATAATGAAAGAGCAGTTTATAATTATTCAACCTATTGACTCCCTTAAACTGTCTGAAAATTTCAAATCAATGGCATCGGCGCAAGATTTTCGGACGCTTGCAGATATACTAAACTGACCACCCAGTATACTGCCTATGCACGAAGGTTTTACTTATCATCTTTACCAGGAGCTTAGAAATTTTCTTATTAAAAATTAATTGCTTCATTTACTCAAAACAGAAAAGTTATAACGTTTTATGTAAATCATTTTTTATTTTAGATATCGTATACACTGTTAAACCCCTTGCTTTATGAGCATCAATAAACGGTTTTTATTCTATAGGAGTAGTTTTAGATGGGTCGACAATAAAAACACCAATCCTTCGTTGTTTATATCAATTTATTGATAGACCTGGTGGATTGTAGACATAATATTTTTCTTATCAATGAAAAGTGTAAGCTGCTGGCAAATAAAAAGAAATCTTTGAAAAAACAATCCGTGTTCCATTTATAATTTGAATCTTTATTTAATAATTCAAAATCATATTTTAAGTTTATTTTTTTAATTAAAACCCTATCGTTAATTTAAAATATCCTCGTTTGGCAATCGAATCATTTTCAAGCTATTTTATTCCGGCCTTCTATTATTACAATCTGACTTATTGTGGTTCATCAATTTTATAGTATTTTTTAATGCTTTAATGTTACTCTTGTAACCCTATAAAATAAATCTATAACAAGGAAAAAATATGATGTACTAACCAAAAAATAAAGCATAGTCAGCCACGACTATGCTCCCAAACTAACGAATAACGATTGCTATGTGAAAAAATTAATAACCTGGGTTTTGTTTTAAATTAGGATTGGTTTGAATTTGGCCTAAAGGAATAGGGAACAGGTTGGTATGCCCGTCTGCAGCATCATCAGTTAATTTCCATTTCGTTCTTACTTTAGTAAATTTACCAAAACGAACCAAATCGGTTCTGTAACTACACTCCCATAAAAATTCTCTTGAACGCTCCTTTAATAAATCATCCAGAGTGTTTGATGTAGTAAATTCAAAACCGTTAAAAGGTGTAAAATTCCTGCCCCTTACAGCGTTTACCAATTGCACTGCATCACCAGTGAGGCTTTGGCCACCGGCAAGCCTTGTAAGTGCTTCTGCTTTTGTCAGCAATATATCAGCATAACGTAGTAAAACCAAGTCGTTTCTTTGTAATGGGCCACTGCTTAGAGGATCTAAATCTGGCTGGTATTTTATACAAGCCAATCCTTCACCTGGCTTATCGGTAAATTTATATATATCAGTGTTAGTAAAATCTTTCATTGTTACTAAAAGATTACCCGTTTGACCATAAACAGGGCCGCTTAAAATAAGTGATTTTCTAAAATCAGCATCCTCATAAGTGTTGTAATGCTGCTCTAAAGTAGCAGGCCCGCCCCAACCGCCATATTTAACCAATAACTTTCCGTTTCTGTAAGCACCTTCCACTTCGGCGGGCGTACTTAAAATATTGGTCCAGCAAGCTACGGCAAAATCAAATTTTTTATTATCTTTTGATATTGCCATTATCAATTCATCTGATTTATCATTATCCGGTGCTGTGGCATTCCATATATTGGGTTCCAACTTATACACACCAGAGTTAATTACTAAATCGCAGTAAGTAATACAATCCTGCCACCTGGCCGTGCCAGTATATACTTGTGCATTAAGGTACATTTTAGCTAATAAAGCCTGAACGGTTTCTTTTGCAAATCTTGGATAATAGGCTTTCTTATTAGCCATGTCTTTTAAGGCGGGAAGGCTAACTATAGCATCTTTAAATTCCTTCTCAACAAAAGTAAATACATCTGCCCTTTTTGCATTGGTGGGCAGGTCTTTCTGATCTAACGTTGCTGCAGTTACGATCGGTACGTTACCGTACAGGTCGCATAGTTCCATATAGCAGGTTGCCCGCAGGGCTTTGACTTCTGCTGCAATTACTTCCTTACCCGTTAAGGTGGATTTATCTAGTGTTTCTAAAAAATTATTGGCAGAAGCAATAGTACCATAAAGGTTATTATATACATCACCATTGGGGCCATGCTGCGAACTCCATGTATGCAACTGATCCTGCTTATATACATCACCATCGCCCCAGCGGCACATGCCATGGTCGGTGCTGCATTCCTGTAATTGCCATTGCTGCAGCCATATATGGGCCCCGGCATAGCGGTAATACACATTTACAAGACCGGCATTTACTTCTTCAGGGGTTTTATAAAAGTTGTCAGCAGTTAACTTGCTGTACACTGTTTCGTCCAGTTTTGTACAGGCACCCAAAAACATGGCAAATGTGCATGTGATCAGTATTGGTTTAAAAAATTTCATACTTATTTTTTTAGTTTTATTAATTAACTGATACATTTTAGAATTGAACACTCAAGCCCAATAATATTGTTCTTGGCCTTGGATATTTTGTAAAATCTGTACCGCCGGTTATTTCAGGATCAAACCCTTTATATTTGGTTATAACCCATAAGTTCTGGCCGGTTAAAAAAACTCTTGCCCTGCTTAACCATTTGAAGGATGCTACATTAAAATTGTAACCAAGTGATACATTCTCAAGTCTTAAAAAAGAAGCATTTTGTAACCAGAAACTTGAGTACCTGCGGGATGATTTTATACCATCAAACCTGGCATCGGCTGCAATATTAGCAAGTGGTAATTCTGATACTTTCTGTAAATCCAGCGCATTGGAATTTAAAACTGTATTTCCTTTAATACCATAAAAAGAAAAGTCAAAGGAAAAACTTTTGTAGGTGAATGAACTACCAAAACCATAGGTAAAATCAGGCCTGTTATTACCGAGTATCACATTATCGTCACCATTTATTACACCATCTTTATTTTGATCTACAAAATTTTCTGTACTATCAGCTTTAGGTCCGGTATACTGCAAACCAATCCACGAACCCAATGGCAGACCCGGCCTTATAACCTGTGTTACAACCCCTGTATTGCCAGGTGCCTGGGGGTTTCCGGTATAAATTTCTTTGGTAGTAAAACGTTCGTTTGATAAGGAAATTACTTTGTTTCTGTTGCGGCTGATATTGGCGTAAGCATCCCAGCGCAATGCTCCCCTATCCAGCACTGCAGCTTTTAATTCCATCTCTACACCCTTATTATTAACCTGGCCTACATTAAATAATATATTACACACTTCGCAAGGTGATGGCACTGCAAAATCCAATAATAGATTTGATGTTTTTTTGTTGTAATAATCAATGCTGCCCGTTAACCTGTTTTTAAATAATCCAAAATCCAAACCAACATTTGTTTGTGCCGTAGATTCCCATTTTAAATCCGGGTTAGGATTGACATCCGGGCCAACTGCAACAATATCCTGCCCGCCCAGAATATATGAACTGCTTCCGGCACTTAAAGTTTTTAAAGATCTGTAATTACCTATTTCCTGGCTACCTGTAACACCATACCCCACCCTTAATTTTAAAGAAGATATTGAAGGGATACTCCTCATAAATTTCTCTTCAGAAATTTTCCAGCCCACGGCTGCGGAGGGAAACGTTCCCCATTTGTTATTAGCCCCAAACCTGGTTGAACCATCCCTTCTTACAGTGGCAGTGAACAAATATTTATTATCATACTGATAATTTGCACGGCCATAAAATGAAACCAGCTTATTGCTTTCTTTATTACTGCCGATATTAAAAGTTGATCTGTCGCCGGCTCCCAGATTATTATACAAAAAAGCATCTGTTATAAATTTTGATGCGGAGTTGTATTTATCTATATTAAAAAACTCCTGAAAGGAATATCCTGCAAGGGCATTAACAGAATGCTTTTGAGCAAATTTTTTATTGAATACAATATTTGTTTCTACCAGTTTTGAGTTGCTGTTTCTTGATTGCTGTGAGCCGTACCCACCGGCTGTTCTGCCGGCACGGCTTGATTTGTATAAATAAAATAAATTATCAACATACTCTTTTGTAAAGGCTACATTGGTGTTCACACTTAAAAAACTGGTGAGCTTATAATCCACCAATAAATTACCTAAAAAGCGGAATGTCTCATTCCTGTTTTTTACAACATTAGCTTCTTCAATAGGGTTTGGGTGAAAATTATCTACAAAATTATAATCCCCGTTTGCATCCCTTATAGGATTGGTAGGGTTATAACGTAAGGCATCACTTATTAAATTGCTGCCACCACCACCGTAGGTTCCGTCTGCCACCGGGGCATTTTCGCCATTTAATTGTGCACCGGTCATATTTAATGAAATATTTAATTTATCATTAATGGCTTTGTGGTTAATGTTTACCCTGCCAATAAATTTTTGTAAAAAAGAGTTTATAATAATACCTTCCTGGTTGCCATAATTTACAGATGCCCTGTAACTGGTTTTTTCGCTGCCTCCTGAAAAAGCTAAGTTGTGCGATTGGCTGATGCCTTTTCTGAAAATTTCATCCTGCCAGTCGGTATTGGCACCCCCATCAATCCAGCCGGCAATATCCGGACGGCTTTTAATAAAACTACGCAGCTCATTAGAGGAAAGAACAGGAAATTTTTTACGAAGAGTTGAACTGCTTACATACGTATCATACTCAACCGTTGCCTTGCCTGGCCTGCCCTGCTTTGTAGTTACTATAATAACACCATTGGCACCCCTGCTACCATAAATAGCTGTGGCAGATGCATCCTTCAAAACATCTATTGATTTAATATCTGAAGGGTTTAACAGATTTAGAGGATTGTTTGCGCTCGGGGGCTGCCTGTCGCTGCCCGGATTACCCTGTCCGCCTGTATTATAATTACCTTCATTGTAATCTACCGGCACACCATCTATAACATACAATGGCCTGTTAGAAGCTGAGATAGACGTACCGCCACGGATGAGCACACTTGAGTTGGCGCCCGGTTCGCCGCTATTCAAACTTATATTTACACCGGCAATTTTTCCCTGCATTAATTGCTGCGGTGCTGTGGTAATACCCTTATTAAAATCATCTGATTTTAAAGAAGAAACCGAACCGGTTAAATCAGACTTCTTCTGTGTGCCATATCCAATAACTATTATTTCATCGCCTTTTAATTCTTTACGTTGTAAAGCAATTATTACCGATACTGCTTTTGAGAATGGATATTCCTTTGTTTCAAAACCAACAAAAGAAATTACCAGCACACCACTGTTTGTGGCAGATTGGATAGCAAATTTTCCATCCTGGCCTGCCGCTGTACTAATACCTGTACCTTTTAATTTTACTGTGGCACCAGCCAATGGCTTACCATCTCCATCGGTTATGGTACCCGTAATATCCACAACAGGTTTAGGCTGTTCAATGGTTTGTATGTTAGCGGTAGTTACAACCTCTTTTGCCCTGATAATTATTTGTTTGTTATCTATTGCATAACTGAAAGGCTGTTCGCTAAAACAAAGCTGCAAAACTGTTTGCACAGATGCATCTTTAACATTGATGGATATTTTTTTTGCATTTTTAATCAATTTATCATTGTAAAAAAACAGGTAGTCTGACTGCTTTTGTATTTCTTTAAATACCTTTTCTACAGACACATTTTTCAATGAAATGGTGATTGTTTGGGAGTAGGTTCCTGCCCTGGCCTGCAGCAGGGCCAGCAGCAAAAACATGGTAGTTAGTTTCATAATAATAAGCGTTTTAAGAAACCCCCTTTTTTTCCGTTGGGAAAAAGTGTTTTTTTGCATAGTTTTGATGTTTAAGTTTATTAATGACCAGTTCCGAAAATTGTATGATTTAATAAGCTTGATTTTTCCCGGAAGTGTTTGTAGCACTTCCGTTTTTTATTAGCTTATCAGGATACTACATTGTTATTCTTTGTTTTTACACATGAAGGCTGTTCAATAATTTAAGGCTGAATAATTAATTTTTTTCCTTCCAATTTAAAATAAACATCACTCCATTGCATCCATTTAAGTAAGCTTGACAAGTTTACAGCCCTTGATATTTTTCCAGAAAATTTATCATCAGGTATTTTATTACCGGCATACACAATTTCAATATCATACCACCTAGAGGCCTGCCTTAAAACAGTAGCAATATCTGCGCTATTAAACTGAAAATTTCCGTTTTTCCATGCTACGGCTTCTTCCATATCTGCATCAGGAATAACTTTTATTGAACCGCTTTTATTTATTTGAGCCTGTTGCCCGGGCTTTAATAAACTACTGCTACTGCCCCGGGAAATTTTCACAGCCCCTTCCAGCAAAGTGGTTTTAATTTCAGCTTCATCGCTGTAAGCATTTATATTAAAATGAGTTCCTAAAACCTGTACAGATGCATTGTCATTTACTTTTACAATAAAGGGCATACTGGCATTTTTAGTCACTTCAAAATAGGCTTCACCAGTAATTTCAACCCGTCTTTCATTACCGGAAAATTGAGTTGGATAACGTATAGAAGAAGCTGAATTTAACCACACTTTACTTCCATCCGGTAGTAATAATTGATATAGTCCGCCAATGGGCGTTGTCATTGTATTGTAAAGTATTTCTTTTGCCGCAAGCCCATTTGTATTGTAGGTTATTTCGCCGCTGCTAAGTTTAATAATTTGGGCATTACCCTGCCTCGCCAGCAGGCCACTGGAGGCACTGTCTAACACAATTTGTGAACCATCAGATAGGGTGAGTATTGCTTTGTTTGCACCTGGCTTTACATCGTTTACTATCTGCCTGGCAGTAGGTTTATTTTTTACAGCAATCTTATTATCGGTTGGTTGTAAAAAAAGATAACCGATGCCAATAAAAAAAACAACAGACGCTGCTGCTATGGCTGCTCTCCACCATTTTTTTGTGCTATTAATATTTATAACAGGCGTATTTTTTTCTTCCCGGGCAAAGGTTTCTTCTGTATTTGAGAAAATAGTTGAAAGTATTTTTTCTGATATTTCATCCAGCATTATTGTATGCGGCTGGTAAGTTTGCCAGGCTGCTGAAAGTACCTGGCTTATTTCTTCATTGTCTTTTGAAGCTTCAATCCAACCTGCCAGTTCTTTTTTGTCTGAATCAGAAATTGTATTATTGAAAAATAATTGAGTGAGGTATTGTATTCTTTCTATTGTCATACAGCAGTTAATTTAAAACAGGCTTAAATACCGTTAAAATATCAGTAATCGTAGATATATGACAATTGAAAAGAAATTATAGACTAGTCTTCTTAAAAAAATAATTCTATTTTTTTAAGAAGAAATAAGACACTATAAAAAAGTACAAGCCGGCTACATCAAGGTTGCTGCTGAGGTGTTTTCTTATTGTTTTTAAACTTTGTACCAGGTGGTTTTTTACCGTAGATGGTGATATTTGAAGTTGTTTTGCTATTTCTTCGTGTTTAAGGCCCTGTTCCCTGCTTAATTTGAATATCAATTTTTGTTGCGGGGGAAGTTTTTGAAGTACTTCATTCAAGAGGTTTTCCACTTCTTTATATTCCAGTTTTTCATCCGGCGGTGCATTGTACGCATCTGTACGGCTTTGTATTTTTGAAATGATAAGGGTTTCGTTTGCCATGCGTTTGGCAGCATTAAGAAATTGGTTGTGGGCTAATTTAAAGATATAACTGCTGAAATTTTCAATTGTATTTAAGGTAGTATAATTTTGCCAAAGCTTTAAAAACACATCCTGTACAATATCCTTTGCCTTTTCTTTACAACCTGTGAGACGTAATGTAAAGCTGTATAATTTATCTTTATAAAGAGAAAAGAGTTGCGTGAATGCTTCTGTATCGCCTGTTGAAGCAAGTTCTAGTAATATTTTTTCAGTATGACAGTTCTGGTATATCAAGGCGGTAGCAATCGATTATAAAGTTAATAAATTAATCCATCGAAAAACAGATTTATTTTATAAAGAAATTATTCTGTAGAAGTTTTAAATTTTTAGTAATCAAATGACCTTGTCCTGGTTCCACCTGCTTTAAACAAATCCAGGTGACTCATTACAGGAGTAATAATAATGGACCTGGATTTGTGCGACAAACGGCAACTGTTTGTGTATAGTTCTATTTTTTGCTGTAAGCCATTTTTAAAAATAACTTTAGCGTATGTTTCATTTTGACTGGGATATAGCTGTACATTTTTTTCTCCTTTGGTATATTTAAATACTTTCACGCTGTCTGAATTTTGAGTAACAATAAAAAGTGGTGATTTGTTGATGTTTTGGATTTTTACAATTGCTTTGGCGTTTTTATCTGCTATAAAACCTGTTGCATTTATACCTGCTGCCTTAAAATTTCCTTTACCATCTCCAAACATCACCAGCCCCTGAGAGGCATCGTAATTTCCTGTTATAACTTCTGTTCCATAAAAGTTGCCAACTGTTACAAGGTCGGGGTTTCCATCCTGATTTATATCTTCTGCCAGCATCCCAAAAATGGGTGCAAACTGTGCTTCAGCAGGAAGTTGTTTTATTGTGAATTTATTATTTCCATCATTTTGAAGATAAACCGAATGAAGGTTTTTACAGGTAAGTGTTTGCATATCTTTCACATCTAAAGTTGCTAATATTTTTTCCATTGAAGCGGCGGCATAAGATGCGTAAGTAGGAAATTTTTTTCTTAAAGATGGAATTTGTTCAACAATAAAATCCCATGGCGCAACAGGATAATTAACCCCTTCCTGATAATAGCATACAATAGGGTCCATACTGCCATTATGGTCAAAGTCGTTGAAGCATACACTTACGGGTTCTTTAACTGAAGCTTTATAGGGAGTATTTAATCCCCAATTACCAATTATGTAATCCATATCACCATCATTGTCAAAATCTCCGCTTACAATACTTTGCCACCACCCCTCCGTATTTTGCAGGCCTGAAGCAGTTGTACTATTGATTAATTTTCCATTTTCATTTTTAAAAATACTGATGGGCATCCAGTCGCCAACCACTATCAAATCTGGTTTTCCATCATTATCAATATCTGTAAAAAGAGCACTGTTAACCATACCTATTTTTTGTAAACCCGGCGCATTTGTATTGGTAACATCTGTAAACTGCCCTTTGTTGTTTTGTAAAATATAACTTGTCGGTGCCAATGGATACAACCCTGGCACAACAGCCCCTCCAACAAATAAATCCAAATCACCATCCCCATCATAATCTGCTGCAACAACACAGGATTTGCTGGAAAGCATCTGGGGCAAAGCCGCAGCATCAATAATAAAATTACCCTTGCCGTCATTTTTATATAACCTGTCCAAATAGCGTGGGTCTTTATCCGTAAACTCATTGCCACCGCTTGCTACATATAAGTCTAAATCTCCATCTCCATCTGCATCAAACAATAAACAACCTGCATCTTGAGAATGGTCTTTTGCATTACTACTTAATATGCGGCTGTTAAAAGTTCCGTTTTTATTTTGAAGATAAATTTCTCCGTTTTGTCCATACACCCCGCCTACAAAAAAATCTTCAAGGCCATCTCCGTTCATATCTCCCACAGCAATGCCAGGACCAACCTCGGAATATTTTCTTGGTAATAAGCGTTCGTAGTTAAAATCATTAAAATCTACATGCTTATTTTTATAATCAATGTCCAATGCTGAGGGGGATATTTCTGTAAAAATAGTATTGTTAATTTTCGATGGTTGCTCAATATTTTTTAAAGTAACCGTATTGTAATCAACAGCCAGCATCTGGTTTGCTTTTATATTGGTTAATGTACTTTTTTTATTATCGGGCCAGGTAATTATAATTGTGTCAACCAATTGCCGGGTACCTAAACCGAAATGCAAAACTGATTCCACTGAACTTTCAAAACCTCTTACTGTACTCAGGTTCCTGGTTTGTATTTGGTTTCCATATTTTATATCTACTTTACTGCCTATTGCGGAATTATTATTCGATGGGCCTTTTAATTTTATCCTGAGAAAATTATTTGTCCCTGCTTTTGATTTTTCCATTACAGTATTCCTGTAAATATGTGCTGGTTCATCAATATTATTGGTTACCATGTCCAGGTCGCCATCATTATCCAAATCAACATACACAGCGCCATTGCTGTAGGTTGAAACACCAAAACCCCATTGCTTACTTACATCCGTAAAAGTATAATCGCCATTATTTTTATAAGCATACGGATGTGTTTTAATACCTGGCCTTGCAGATAAGCTATCCATTAAAATACGAACTTGCTTTTTTGCATCATCACTTTTCATAACATCTGACCGGTACTTTACAAAATCGAGGTCGGTAATATTTTTTCCAAAACCATTTGTGATAAACAAATCCTGATAGCCGTCATTATCAAGGTCTGCAAACAGCGGTGCCCAGCTCCAACTTGTTTTATAAATACCGGCTAATTGCCCTATCTCACTGAATTTTCCAGCGCCCCTGTTTAGTTGCAATGTATTTCGCATATATTGGTAACTGTAACCCTGGTCAACCGCATAATAAAATTTATCATACTGGTTCTGGCCAAACATCAACATCCGCTGATAGTGGTCCTCCGGTAACATATCCGCCGCAATGATATCAGTAAGGCCATCATTATTTATATCCCCAACATCGTTACCCATTGCAAAATGGCTGGTGTGTTTAAAATATTGTCGTGCGCTTTCGGTAAACGTTCCGTTTTTTTCATTGATATACAAAAGGTCGTTACTAATGTAATCATTGGTTACATATATATCCTGCCAACCATCCTCATTAATATCAATTAATGATACACCAAGTCCAAAGCCTTCTTCAACAATTCCTGCCTGTTTGGAAACATTGGTAAATACAGGATGGCCAAGTATTTTATCAAAATCATTTCTGTATAACCTGTCTGTATTTTTTGCAGAGCCATCTTTAATAATCGGATGCGGCACATTGGGCGATTTATCAAAACCTCCTCCGGTTAACTGGTACATATCCAGGTCGCCATCATGGTCGTAATCGAAAAAAACAGCCTGTATGGATTGCCCTGAATCTGCCAGCCCATATTCGTTTGCCATTTCTTTAAAGTGAGGTTGCTTATTTTTATCAAGGCCTTCATTGATGAATAATTTATTTGGATAGATATCTTCCAATCCTTGTCCACCAACACTTATATAAATATCCGGTAATCCGTCCTGATTAATATCAATTACCGAAACACCAAACGGGCAACCCTGGTTAATTGAAATACCGGCAGTTTTGCTAACATCTTCAAAATGAAAATTGCCTTTATTCATGTAAAGCCTTGATGGCGCCTGATTACCACTAAAGAAAATATCGGGCAGGCCATCGTTATTAAAATCGCCGATACCCACGCCACCGCCATTGTACATGTATTCAAAAGAGAACAAATTTAAAGAATCAGCCGAGGTTATATTATTTGCAAAATGTATATTGGATGAATCGGGAGATATTAATTCGAAAAGTGTATTTCCCGCTATTTCCTTTTTTGCTGATTTTTTTTTGAGTATAAAAATCACAGTAAGTGCAAGGATTAGCACAAGTAATATAGTAAGCAATTTAAATTTCATCCTTCGCAAATAGGTTTAGCAGTCTTGGGTAACCACTTCGTAAATCAAATGTAAAATAAATTTTTATAAACTGGTACATACTGGTATATTTTTTTACATTCGCCTTTTACTGGTTTATCTTTTTACCGGGCAATGCACTATTAAACAAATACGGCTACTGTATGAATTTGATAAAAATAGATTTATCTGTTACAACACCTGTTTACAAACAAATCATCCATTCTGTTCATAAAGGAATAGATAAAGGCATTTTAAAACACGGCGATGCTTTACCTTCTGTAAATCAAATAGCTGGTCAATTTTTATTATCCAGGGGGTCTGTTTTTACTGCTCATAATCAATTGAAAGCTTCAGGTATTATTGATGCCATACCCGGCAAAGGTTATTTTGTTGCAGGTACTCAGGTAAAGCAGCAGCAAAATATTTTTCTATTATTCAGCACTTTTACGCCCTACAAAGAAATATTGTATAACTCCTTTTTAAATAATCTTTCAGAAAAATGTACAGTGGATATTTATTTTCACCACCACAATATTAAAGTGTTTGAAACGCTTATCCGGGAGCAGGCTCCCTACTATAATACATTTGTAATTATGCCCGAAGTGAATGAAAAAACACTATCCATATTAAGACTATTAGAAGCTGTTTGAGTTAATTAAATTTTTTACCCATTAGGTTAAGCATTGCTATATAAACAAAACTAATGGCAGACTCTTTAGTTCTTTCGTAATCCATCACTAATCTTCTAAAGTTTAAAAGCCATGCGAATGTTCTTTCTACAATCCAACGTTTTGGTATAACCTCCCAATTGTTTTTATCATTACGTTTAACAACCTCTAATGGTATGTTCATTTTTTCTTTTAAGTAATCGGCAATTTCTCCTTGGTATTCACCATCTGCTAATATTTTTTCTAATCTTTCTTCATCAAAACGTAAATCATATAAACAATCAAATACTTCTTTTGCACCTTTACTGTCGTGTACATTAGCGGCGTGAGCTACTATGCATATTATTAAACCCAAAGTATCTACAATAATATGTCGCTTACTTCCTTTTATTTTTTTATTACCATCTATACCTCTTTGTTGACCGCTAATTGAGCTCATTCTCACGCTATGGCTATCAATAATACCTAAACTTGCAGATTCTTTTTTGCCATTCTTCTTTCTTAATGCTTTACGTAATTGCTGATGTGCTACTTCAATTATTCCTTCTAAAGTCCATTTTCTAAAATACCAATAAATAGTTTCCCAAGGTGCATAATTACCGGGTAAATGTCGCCATTGATAACCTGTTTTTGTTAGGTAGCATATTGCTTCCCATATTTGTCTTAAATTATGTTTAGACTTTCGTTTGAAAGTTAATAGACTTTCAATAATTTGCCATTGAAAGTTGCTTGAAAAGTAGTGGGGGTTTTGTCATTTCACTATTATCGGGCAACTTTCTTTTTTATACAACTTTTGTTTTCAACTTATCCACATAAGAACTTTTAAATAATTAACTCAAACAGCTTCTTAGAAGATAAAAAGATATACATGGTGGATGTTGGGTGCAAAGAATATGGTAAACTATACCCTGGGATATGCCAGAATTTCGAGAAAGATATTTACCAGATTTTCAGTAAAAATATAACTCTGTTTAAAAAATATAAAAACCTGCTGCTTATTTTTCCATCGAATAATAAAACACAAGGCATTATCGCAGGGTTTAAAAAATTTACCAAATAAAATAATATTCCGGCGCAAATTATTGATGCTGCATCCCGGCATAAAATTAAAAAAGGCGATTGTTTTGTTGTAATTGATGATAAAGATTTAGTGCATATTATTAAAGAAACTAACACCGCAGGTTTAAAGCTGGGTAAGGATATTGGCATTATATCTTACAACGAAACAGAGCTGAAAAGTATCATTGCCGAAGGTATTACTACCATTACTACCGATTTTGATTACATGGTTAAGCGATTGGCCGAAATGGTTTTAAATGGAGAAACAACTACGGAAGAAAATCCTTTTTTAATTATTAAACGCAACCCTTTTTAAATAAAAAATAAATGATTCAACTACCAACCACATTTTTTACAGCAACAAACCTTACTAGTAAAACAGTAAATAAAATTCAAAGAACAATAAAAGACCTTACAGGGATTTACAAAGACGAAGCCGCTTTTAGCGCAGAAGACACTAATAAAAAAATGTATGAAGTGGCTACCTATTTACCAGTTGCAGAAGGCACCGAGGGTGGTTTGTTTTTTGGCATTACCTACCTGCAACCGGGCTTAATTGGAAATGAATATTACATGACCAAAGGACATTTTCATACCATTGAAAACAGGGCAGAATATTATTGGTGTATTGAAGGGAAGGGTATGCTGATACTGATGGATAAAGACCGCAATACATGGGGCGAAGCAATGCAGCCGGGCAGTTTACATTACATTAAAGGGTTTACCGCACACCGGGTTGCCAATACGGAAAATGATGTTTTAATATTTGGTGCCTGCTGGCCTTCAGATGCCGGCCACGATTACGAAGCCATTGCAAAAAATGGTTTTTCAAAAAGATTATTTAATATTAATGGCATCCCTGCATTGCAGTAAAAAATTTTATTTATCAATGATGAAAAATTATTCAATAGGGATAGACCTTGGCGGTACAATAATAAAAACAGGGCTGGTACTGGATAATATTATTGTTGCAGAAATTACGCTTAACGCACAATCTCAAAAAGGGCTGCAACAGAATTTACTTCCCATAGAAGTTGCGATTAATAATTTATTGCAACAGCAGCAAATAACAGCAGCAAATTTAAAAGGGATTGGCAGTGCATTTCCAGGATTGGTAGATAGCAACGCAAAAAAGGTTTTAGGCATTAATAAAAAATATGATGATGCAGGCGAAATAAACCTGGAGCAATGGGTGCAGCAAAAATGGAAAACGAATTTTTTTATAGATAATGATGCCCGTATGGCAGCAGTAGGCGAATGGAAATTTGGTGCAGGCAAAGGTTGCGATAATATGGTTGCCATAACTATTGGAACCGGCATTGGGTCGGCAGCCATTATTGAAGGAAAATTGCTAAGGGGTAAACATTTTCAAGCGGGCGTTTTGGGTGGCCACATTTCGCTTAACTACAAGGGCAATACCTGCACATGTGGAAATATTGGTTTTGCAGAAGCAGAAGCATCTACCTGGAATATCAGTGAAAAAATAAAAAAAGACGCATTGTTTCTTTCAAGCAAGTTAGCATTAGAAGCAACGCTTGATTTTGAATGTTTGTTTAAACTGGCAAAAGAAAATGATGCACTCGCCGTTAAAATAAAAAATGAATGCCTTACTATATGGTCAGCTACATTCATTAATTTAATTCATGCATACGACCCCGAAATTGTTGTATTGAGCGGAGGTGTTTTAAATAGCAAAGACGATATTATTACACCTATACAAAAACAAGTAGATAAGTATGCCTGGTGCCCATGGGGCAATGTTAAAGTAAAAGCATCTGCATTAATAAACAAAGCGGCTATACTGGGTGTAACCTATTGCCTGGAAAATAAATTATAATAATGAGCAAGTACTTAAAAGAAAAAACAAATTATAATAAATACCCCGTAACAGAAACTGGTTTAAAAAATGCAGGTGTTAGCGGATGGAATGCCATTACAAATTTGCTTGAAGAAACCATTGCCGCTTTACAAAGTAAAAAACTAACCATTGCAGTAGAATGTTATCATGGTTTATATGATGCAGAAATATTATCTGCGTTACAGAAAAAATTTGATGCAAAATATATTATCAGTACTGATTATTTTTTAAGTGAAAAAGAAATTGATGCCTTGGTACATCCCGATGTAACAGACGATGAAGTTTTTGGTTATATATCACGGTTAGATATCACTGATTTTTTTGACAAAGAAAAGTTGCAAGCGGCAAAATAAATATTAAAAAAACATGCTGGTATTTCTTTCGTGTTTGGTTGCGGCGCTTCAATCATTTGCCCTGCACCAGATTTATTGCTATATGCGGATATGGCCCGTTGGGAAATACAATTACGGTTTCGTAAAAATGAAATCAGCAATCTGGGTTCATCCAACAAAACCCTTAAAACATCGCTTCAATACAAAAGGGCTTTTTATGTAGATTGGCGTGTGTGCGACAGGGTGAAGAAAAAAATATTGCCAACAGCCAATTTTATTTTAGATACCAATAAGCCGCATCATCGCAACATGGTAACAGGCGCTGCATATATGACTGCATTGCAAACAACAGTGCAGCAACCTTTTCGTGTAGTACCTTTTTTTGACCCAGGCTCATGGGGTGGCCAATGGATGAAAGAATATTGTGATTTGGAGGGCAGTGTTGCCAACTATGCCTGGTGCTTTGATTGTGTTCCTGAGGAAAACAGTTTGCTTTTACAATTTGATGATATTATTTTTGAAACACCAGCCATCAACCTCGTTTATTGTAAAGCCAGTCAATTATTGGGTAATGCAGTACAGGCAAGGTTTGGCGATGAATTTCCTATCCGGTTTGATTTTTTAGATACAATGGATGGTGGCAATTTAAGCCTGCAGGTACATCCCACTACAGAATATGCACAAGAAAAATTCGGCATAAATTAAACACAGGATGAAAGCTATTATTTATTGGATGCTGCGGAAGATGCGGTGGTGTATGCAGGCTTTAAAGAAGATGCCGATGTTGATGAAATGTTTACCACCCTGGAAAAATCACAAAGTGAAAATGTTTTTTTTGATGCAGAAAAATATGTAGAAAAATGGCCGGTAAAAAAACACGACCATTTATTGATACCTGCCGGTACCATACATTGCTCTGGTAAAAACAGTATGGTGCTGGAAATAAGTGCCATCCCTTTCAATTTTACTTTTAAACTCTGGGATTGGGGCCGGATGGGACTTGATGGGAAACCACGGCCCATTAATATTCAGCACGGCGCCGCAGTAATAAATAAAAATATCAGGACTGCAACTGTTAAAAAAGAATTATTAAATATTATTACACCTGTGGAAAAAGGAGATGGCTGGCAAGAAGAAAAAACAGGTTTACATCAACGTGAGTTTATTGAAACCAGGCGCCATTGGTTTACAAAAAAAGTAACGCATGTTAGCAATGGCAGTGTGAATGTATTGAATTTGATTGAAGGCAGGGAAGCCATCATAGAAAGCCCTGGCAACGCCTTTGAACCTTTTGTTGTACAATATGCGGAGACATTTATTATTCCCGAAATTATAAAAGAATACACTTTCCGCCCTTATGGAGAAAGCGAGGGGAAACGGTGTGCCACCACAAAAGCTTTTGTAAGAACAAACCCTTAAACAACATAATTTTTTATGACAACAGAATATGTTATCAAACCCATCCCGACAGAAAAGCCAGCAATAAAATTTATAGAGCGGCCCTGGGGTTCATTTAAGCAATTTGCAAACAACCAAGATTGTACCGTTAGTTTAATGATGGTGTTGCCAGGCCAGCGCCTAAGCCTGCAGTCGCATACAGGCCGGGCAGAATTGTGGATTATTATTGATGACGGAGCTTTGGTACAGGCAGGCGAAGAAATAAAAGAATACAATGCCGGTGATGAAGTATGGATAAATGCAAATGAAAAACACCGCCTTAGTTGTACAGGCGAACACCCGGTACGTGTGCTGGAAGTTGCTTTTGGCAACTGGCAGCAGGAAGATATTATCCGTTTTGGAGATGATTATAAACGCAGGTAAATAAATTAAAACGATTGTATATGCCCAATACCCCAATACATTTAAACGCTACTGCCGTTTCTTTAATTGTTGCAACAGGTGGCCTGTTGTTTGGTTTTGATACGGCGGTTATTTCAGGTGCTATAAGTTTTTTAAAAGCGCAATTTTCTATAGCCCCCGCCATGGAAGGCTGGTTGGTAAGCAGTGGATTATTAGGTTGTATTATTGGTGTACTCATCACTGGTTTTATCAGCGACCGTATTGGCCGAAAAAAAGTGTTACTTCTTTCAGGATACCTATTTTTATTATCAGGCTTGGGTTGTGCATTTGCACCATCACTATCTGTATTTATTTTTGCACGGTTTATTGGGGGCATGGGTGTAGGGATGGCTTCTGTAATTTCGCCCATGTATATTGCAGAATTTGCACCCGCAGAAAAAAGGGGCCGGATGATTTCCTATTATCAACTCGCCATTACGGTGGGTATTTTACTGGCATATTTTTCTAATGCTTTTTTAGTAAAAATTTCGCAGCAAAATTTTAATGATGGGTTGGTGCAATCCTTTTTTAAAACAGACGTATGGCGGCCTATGTTTTTGCAATGGTAATTCCTTCTTTGCTATTTATTATTTTATTAATTAAGATACCAGAAAGCACCCGCTGGTTATTAACTGTACAAAGTAAAAAAGAACAAAATAAACTGCAGACCATTTCATCCTCTGCAATAAATGAAACACTGAAACTTTCGTTGCAAAGTAAATCGCTTCGCTTACCATTATTAATTGGAATTTTGCTGGCTGTTTTTCAGCAGTTCAGTGGTATCAATGCCATTATTTATTATGGCCCAAGCATATTTGAATCTGCTGGTATGGGTAAAGATGATGCATTAATTTTTCAAAGTATCATTGGCATTATCAACCTGGTATTTACTTTTATTGCCATTAAAACTGCCGATAAATTAGGCCGCAAACCACTGCTGCTTATTGGCCTGAGTGGCATGATTATTTCATTGTTTTGTTGTGGGTTTCTTTTTTATAATGCCAGTTCACATACGATGCTGCTATTATTTTTCATCGTTTTGTTTATTGCCTGTTTTGCCATGTCAGTAGGGCCTGTTACCTGGATATTAATTAATGAAATTTTTCCTAACGAGGTTAGAGCAAAAGCGGTAGCGGCATGTACTTTTGCTTTGTGGGCAGCCGTTTGGATTTTCTTTCAATTTTTTCCGTGGATGCTTAAAAACGCCGGCGCTGCATTTACCTTCTGGCTGTTTGCGTTTTTCTGTTTACTAAATCTTTTATTCACCTGGCGCATTTTAAAAGAAACAAAAAATAAAACGCTGGAAGAACTGGGAGAAATTTTTACACCGGGTCATTAGGTTATGCTGGTAATAAAGCGGCACTGTATTATCCTTTAATTTATTTATGATTTATTATTTTATTACCATTTCTAATTTTTCTTATTCAACAATCTCAATTTGCTTTTGTAATTTTATTTGGTTAGATGAGCTACCTATCAATATTTTAAACTTCCCTGGTTCAGTAAACCACCCACCTTTATCTTTATTAAAATAACTGAAGACAGTTTTATCTAAATTAATTTTTATCACAGCAGAGGCACCCTTTTTTATAAAAGTTTTTGAAAACCCTTTTAGCTCTTTTACAGGCCGTGGTAATTCAGAAAGATGTGGGCTAACATATACCTGCGCTATTTCTGTTCCATCATATTTACCAGTATTGGTAATGATAAAACTCAATTCAATCCCTTCGTCTTTTTTTATATTGGTTTTACTGATTTTAAGATTGAAATAGTTGAAGCTGGTATATGATAACCCAAAGCCAAAAGGGAACAATGGTTTTACTGAAGCGGTATCATAATGGCGATAGCCGAGAAAGACACCCTCTGAAAACTTTACATGCAGGTCATTATCATCATCATCATAATAACTATTATAAAGCGGATTATTCTTCCATTGTTTTTCAAAGGAAACAGGTAGTTTACCCGATGGGTTTATTTTACCAAATACAATTTCCGCTACCGCTGTATTACCTTCCTGCCCAGGATACCATGCGTACAGCAAACCAGCTACCTTATCCAACCAATTCATTTGTACATTACCACCTGCATTAATCACCACTACGCAATTTTTATTTACGCTGCCTATAGCTTCAATCATTTTATCCTGTTCGCCAGGCATTTCAAAGCTTCTATCTAGCCCTTCGCCTTCTGTTTCGTTATTAAAGCCTGCGGCTATAATAACTACTTCACTATTTTTTGACAGCTCTTTTACTTCGTTAACAGCTTTATCCATTAGCTGCAATTGGTCAGCCTTATTATTGTAGCTGCTCCTCATGGCGTTACCTTTCTCTTTCTGAAAATATTCGAGTATAATTTTATTTTCTGAATTTTCTTCCAAAGGCAGGCTGATGGTGCGTATGGTGTTGGGCAGGTTCTCCCATTTATTGATGACCAATTTTCCATTTACCATAAAACGGTAACTATCATCACCGGCAACAGCAAACTTATACATCGCCTTTTCGGTAGTTCTAATATAATAAGTAAACCTGATGCAAAAGTTATTTTTTGGCAGCCCGGGAAAACTGTTGTCTTTAAAATTTACTGTTATTTTATCTACTATTTTTTTCGTGAGTGGTTCGCCTTTAGCATCTATATTATCAAAAATTTCTGCGGTAATACCATTTCTTTTTTTACCATCTTCATAAGTATAAAAAGATTGTTTGGTAAAATAATCGTTTGGCAAATCTGTTTCATCGTACAAACCACGGGCGTATTTTACCTGTATATTTTTATTCGAAAATTTTTGAAAGGCACTAAGTAAAGAAACAGGATTTTGCGGCGAAACATAAGCACTGCCGCCACCGCCGCTTACTGCGGGTGTAGCATTGGGGCCTATGATAGCAATTTTTAAAACTTTATTTTTATTTAATGGTAACAGGTTTTTGTCGTTCTTTAATAAGGTGATACCGCCCCTTGCAGCATCCAGCGCAATATTTTTCGTGTATGATTTATTTAATGTAAAGCCTCTGCTTATATCAGGCTTATCAAAAAAATGAAAGCGTTCATACAACATCAAAATCCTTTTCACTTTATCATTAATTAAATCTTCTTTTAAGCGGCTATCTGCAATAGCAGGCAATAAAGTATCCGGATGCATAAATTCCCCACGGGGCATTTCTAATCAATGCCGCCTTTGGCAGCGGCTATACCATTGTAAGTAGAACCCCAATCAGAAATTATGATACCATTAAAACCCCATTCTTTTTTTAAAATTTGATTATTTAAAAAAGGTTTTGTGAGCAGTGTTCGCCATTTACCAAATTGTACGCCGTCATAACGGCACCAGTTTTCCCCTTATCTACACAAGCCTTAAACGCAGGCAGATAAATTTCACGAAGGGTGCGTTCATCCATATCTGATGATACTTTGTGCTTATTATATTCCATAAAGTTGGCAGCATAATGTTTTGCCGTTGCCACCACACCTTCGCTTTGCATTCCTGTGATATATGATGACGCTATTTCTCCGGCAAGAAAGGGGTCTTCGCCCAGGTACTCGAAATTGCGGCCATTAAAAGCCGCCCGGTAAATGTTCATACCCGGCCCAAAAACAATATGAATGTTTTTTGACTTTGCTTCCATACCAATTGCCGGTCCCACTTTTTTTGCCAGCGCATTATCCCACGAAGCAGCCAGGGTTATGGATGCAGGAAAAGCCGTAGAAGCCCCGTTGTTCCTCACACCTACCGGTCCATCGGCCATGTGTATTTCAGGAATTCCGTATTTTTTAAAGGGGCGGATATTAAAATCATTGTAGCCGCCAATGAAATCAATTTTTTCTTTTAAAGTCATTTGATGAATTATACTATCTACTCTTTTTGTAGTTGATTGTGCGGTAACATTAAAAACAAAAAAAATTATAATTATTACAGAAGCTAATTTTTTCTTTGTCATCTTACTATTTTATTTTCACCAAATAAGGAAGCGTATTGATACCTGCATCCATTTCCATTATTTTTGGCCCTTTAATTATTTTACCTTCCGCAGTTTTCCAAACCCCCTTAGGTACTGTTATTTTTCTTTTCACCAATCCTTTTTCTACCACCGGTGCTACCAGCAAACTATCGCCTATTAAAAACTGGTCTTTAATTAAAGCATAACCATTTTTTGGAAAAGCATATTCCATCGAACGCAATATCGGCTCACCAGTTATTGCAGATGCTTTAGTTGTTTTTAAAATATAATCTTTAAATTTTTCTCTTAGCTTAACTGTATTTAATACTGCATTTAAATGAGGCTTATCCAACACCCTCCACGGCGCTACAGAAAATTGCATCATGGGCATCAGTGCATGGCATTGGGCAGAGCGTACAATCAGCTCCTGGTCTATCACCGCACCACCTAAAAAAGATTTAAACTCTCCGCCGCCAATCATATCCGGGCAACTGAAAGTATAACCCATCAAACCTTCCAGTATCATATTAGGTATCAGCTTTTGTAAGTCAGGCCAGTTGTGGTTTTTATCGCATAAGCGATTGGCTATTGGCTGCCCGCCCATTTTAAACATGGCCCTGTATTCGTTCAACGGATAATCCAACCCAATTTTTGCAAACAGTTCTGTATGCATTGTTGATGGTACATTTTTATACGCCACCACATTTTTATAAAAATGATAATCGCCTGCATCAAACTTAAAACCATCTACGCCATATTCGGTGGTGAGTTTATTTAATTGCGCCTTAAACCATTTTACTGTTTCAGGATTGGTTAAGTCAAGCAAACCACTGGCTCCATTCCACCATCTTATTATTGCTGCATCGCCATTTTTATCTTTTACCAATAAATTATTTTTTTCAAGATAGCGGTACACATTGCAGTCGGCACTAATGAATGGGCAAACCCACAGCATTACTTTAAAACCTTTTGCATGTAAAGTATCTATCAACAATTTTGGAGAAGGGAACCTGCCGGGATGAAAATTTAATTTGCCATAATCTTCCTGCCAGTTATCATCAATCATCAATACACCCGGTGGCATACCGTTTTGGATGATGGCATTGGCATAGCGCAAAACATCTTTCTGGTTCTGGTCGTACATCAGTTCTATCCATGTATTGTATTGGGGGTTGGTAAATAATAATTCATCAGGCATTTTTCCTGAAGGCGGAAAATAATTTTTACTTGCGAATTGATAAGCCTGCTTTAAATTATCGCCTGCATTTGCATAAATTATATTGGCAGTTTTGCTTTGTACAATAATACTATCGTTTGTGTATTGAATGGCCAATGGTGCATCGCACCAAATAACTTCTCCATTACTTGATAATAATAGTGGCTGCACCTGGTTATTGTAATTATCATTTTCTGTTTCGGCTTTATAGCCGGGCTGTAGTGGCATCAGGTAACCGTTATCAATAATACCTGCGTACCAAAAATTTTGTGCATTGGTTTTTAATGCCAGGCGGTTTTGTTGTGCAAAAGAATTGATATGGCACAGTGAACATATTGACAGGAAAAGCAAGCAATATTTTTTCATGTTGACAATGGTTAAAAGCTTTTTGATTTATTTTTTTAATAATGATTGTGATAAAAGATGACCAATGATATGCCGATGAAAGGATTGTGACACAAGGATGTTGCCATGAAAATATTAGCTGGTATCAAAAAAAGTACACTTGTTTTATTGTTGCAAAAAAATTATTTATAACAAGGCGGGTTCTTCTTTAATTCATCGGGTGGCAAAGTGCTCATACTAAAATACTGCCAGTCGTTGGTTATCCATTTACTCCTTCCGCCTCCAATGCCACTGTTGGCCGACCAGTCGGGCAACCATCCGGTGCTTTCGTTTAACCACCAGTCTGCACCCATTTGTAAAATATTTTTACAGTTAGCACGGTCATCGGGTTTTGAAGCATCTTCTGTTATTAACCTTGCCTGGCAAAAAGTAAATACACCAATTATTTCATTTACGTTTATGGTGGCCCTGCTGCCTGTTGACCAAAAATGATAATTATGGCCGGCCCAATTGCCCACGCCCACTTTTACGGATACACCACCGCCGTTGTTAGCTTCGTCCCGTGCATCTGCGCCAATGGAAGCATTGTTGGCAAAATCTTCTACATAAGCGGCACCCTGTGGATTACCGGATTGCACTTTGTACCATACCGCATCCTTTTTTAAAATTAAAGTGGTTACGTTCCTTATCTGGCAGCGTGTATTGGTTGCTGTGCTGCCACTCCGTGGAATGTACACTTGCCCCCAGTCGGTAATGGCCTGAAACCATTCCCCCTTCCAGTTTTTAGCGGGTACGGGGATGGGGTATGATGATGCTTCACCTTTGTCCCACGAAACTGCTTCGGTGCCATGCAGGGCTGCATCGGGTGCAAGATTCATATCATTAATGGCGCTTTGAATATTAAAAATGCTGTCGGTACAAATGGGGATTACCGGGTCAACAGTTTTATTAGTATCGTTTTTCTTTTTGCAGGATGAAATTGAAAATAACAATACTACTGATAAGCCGAGGCATGCAAAATAATTTTTCATTTTGATGTTAGTTTTCATTTTGATTTTTTTGATTTTTTTTATGAGATGTATGTTGATTATTATTACCAGGTCATTTGTTGGGTTGTTTTACATGAAGAAAAGCAGCCTTTTATTTTTAGCAACCGTACAAAATCATTTGCCGCAAGTTGGGTTCTTGCGTATTTCATCAGCCGGTAACGTACACATGTTGTACGTTTGCCATTTGGTAGTTACCCATTTACTCCTGCCGCCTGCTATGCCGCTGTTCAAGCAACACCTGCGGTGGGCTCCCCCGATGATCAAACCCTGCACAAATCATAAAGCTTCATTTTTGTTATTCATCAAATGTAAACAAAAATGCAAAAGAATGAAATTTCCCCCAAATCATTGAATGCCGATGCGGTAAGCTGGGTTGAAAAACTCCGCCAGGTTTTGCTCATACAAGACAAGGGTAAAGGAACCGTAAAAAACTATACGGCAGAAATGATTTTGTTATTTAAGTACCTCAATCACAAAACCGTAGCCGCCATTACGCAGGCTGATATTGAGCAATACATTGTGTTTATAAAAACGGTGCACAAAGTAGGCCGTGCCAAGTGCCGCAGTGTAGCCAGTGCCTGCGCTTTCTTTTATAAGCAGGTAATAAAAATGCCCTACATTTTGCCCAGTGCATTGTATCCTCAAAAGCAGTTTATGCTGCCCAATATTATGAGCCAGCAAGAGGTAACGCAATTATTTGCAGCACCGCTTACTTTAAAAGAATATTGTGTAAT
>Ga0209511_1000997_pt1 | contig 26136 bp, 26 predicted proteins | sample SSSSmetaG_FD_184141 | JGI IMG/M metagenome (GOLD analysis project Ga0209511, IMG submission 184141) | Glacier valley bacterial and archeal communities from Borup Fiord, Nunavut, Canada, to study Microbial Dark Matter (Phase II) - ​SSSS... | ecosystem: Environmental > Aquatic > Freshwater > Ice >... | reverse complement strand
AAAGCAAAGAATTGAATGGGAAATTGCAGCCTTTTCTAGCCCAGTGGCGTTGAAAAAGCTGCTGTTAGTCTAAGAGTTTTTACTTAACATAATGGTGTCACCCCTTAAACCTTTATAGGGAAGGGGGAACAATACCGCCTCTACGAATTCCCCCAATTTTAGATATTTGATTTTAGACCTTCAACCTTTGACTTTTCCCATCCCCCATCCCCTACCTTAATAGTATCAAGTAACCTGATGCATTTCAATAAGATTAGTTAAGCCCTATTGACAAATGACCGTCGGTCAGTTATAATCCTAATTGACTGATGGTCAGTTAGAAAATGTTTATCAAAGAAGGAAAACAAGAGGGAAATATATGAGCAAGAGAGATATTAATGGCAAAACCGCCCTGGTAACGGGTGCTTCGAGCGGTTTAGGTGCAGATTTCGCCCGCAACCTGGCCCAGCGCGGTAGCAATCTTATTCTGGTAGCCCGCCGCGAAGATTTATTGCAAAATCTGAAAGAAGAACTTAGCCGCCAGTACGGGGTACAGGTTGAGATTATCGCCCAGGATTTGACGGGAGACGACGCGCCCCAAATTCTTTTTGACAAAATCAAGAGCACGGGCAAAAGCGTAGATATTTTGATTAACAACGCTGGTTACGCCGTTTTTGGTGAGTTTGTGAAAATTCCCTGGGAGCGCGAGCGCAATATGCTGGAACTGGACATTTTGACGGTGGTACATATGACCAAACTTTTTGCTCAGGATATGTTAACCCGCAACTATGGTTATATTCTGAATGTGGCCTCGATTGGGGCATACCAACCCTCTCCCACCTACGCCACCTATTCCGCCGCCAAAAGTTTTGTGCGTGATTTTAGCGAAGCAATCAGCTACGAGCTACGCAAATCCAGCGTCAAAATTTGCGCCATCTCTCCCGGCTACACCGAAACCGAATTTTTGCAGGTATCGGGCCAAAAAGCCAGCCTTTATCAGCGCATAATGAAAATGAAAAGCCCCGATGTCACCCGCATTGGTATTAATAGCATGCTAAAAGGCCGACCCAACGTCGTGCCGGGAGCAATGAATGCTTTCCTGGCCTGGTCAACTCGCCTGATGCCCCGCCGGATGGCTGCTGCCAGTGCCTACCGCACCATGATTATGAACTAGAGTTTGACAGCCCGCAACCTCTGCCCGATAATGAGCGTTATGTCTTTTGCGAATACTCTTATGTGTAATGCTCATTATCGAAAGGGGTTTTGTAGTTTTAACGCATGATTGCTGATGACAAACTGACCATCGTAATTCCGGCCTATAACGAAGCTACCTCTATCGGGCGAGTAGTAACCCGCACCCGTGCCACCAAACCTTTATGTGACATTGTGGTGGTGGACGATGGCTCTACCGACCAGACCGCGATTGAGGCCGCCAACGCCGGGGCTAGAGTAGTGCACCACCCTTATAACAAGGGCAACGGGGCCGCGGTCAAAAGTGGCATTCGGGCGGCGCGGGGGGAGGTAGTCTTATTGCTGGATGCGGATGGTCAGCACAGCCCCGAAGATATTGACCGCTTGCTGGAACACATCGGCCCCTATGATTTGGTGGTAGGGGCGCGCGATTTCTCCAGTCAGGCCGGAGCGCATCGGGGTTTCGCCAACTGGGCCTATAGCACTCTGGCGGGCTATCTGGTTGAGATGAAAATCCCCGACCTGACCAGTGGTTTTCGCTGCTTCAAGCGTGACAAGGTTATGGAATTCATTCACCTATTGCCCAACGGCTACAGCTACCCCACCACCACCACCATGAGCTTTATCAAAAGCGGCTATAACGTTAAGTTTGTGCCGATAAAAGTCCACCGACGACAAAAAGGCAGCAAAAGCAAAATCCGCATCTGGCGCGACGGGATTAAGTTCGTCAATATCATCCTCAAAATGATAACCCTCTACAACCCTATCAAAATGTTCCTGCCATTAGCCCTTATCTGGTTTGTGGCGGGATTTGCCTATGGGGTGGTCAATGTCGTTTTGAACGGCAAAATCCCTAACGGGGCGGTGCTGCTCATCAGCATGAGCCTCTTGATATTCCTGTTCGGCTTAATATCTGAGCAAATCGCCTCGTTACGTTTCGAGCGGACGGGCTTAAAAGATAATTCACCACCCGAAATCACCTCTCTGGAAAATTACCAGCAGACCACCGCCGAGGTCGCCCACCGTGAATGAGGCGGCTCTGCCCGAAACTCACAAAAATTCGGGTTGGTGGCGGTGGGGGCTGCGGATAGCTGGCACGCTCCTGCTTATTTTCTTCCTCAGCCGCCTGAATTTAGACCCTGCCAAAGTCTGGGACGATTTAACCCACGCCAATCTCTGGCTAGTGGGCTTTTCGGTAATGCTGGTTTTCCCCTTTATTGGCATAAAATCCCTGCGCTGGCAAATCATCCTGAAAGATTTAGGTATAAATATCGGTTTTGGGGCAACCTATCGCCTCTACGCTATCGGGCTATCGGCGGGCAGCTTTACGCCAGGACAGGCCGGGGACGCTATCAAGGCGTTTTATCTGCGTGACCGAGGCTATCCGTTGGGGCGGGGTTTGGTCTCGATTGTGCTTGACCGGCTATTTGATTTGGCGGTATTAATAATGCTGGCGGCGGGTGGACTGTTATTTCTAGGGACGGATTTCGCCAACGAATTGCCCGTTTTGATTTTATTGCTGGCTGGCACGTTAGGGGGACTGGTAGCCCTGTCCTTGCCTGGTATTCGCCGCCAATTATTCGCTTTCGCCCTTAAAATTTTCCTCAAGCGCAAGGCTGGCGACGATGCCGAGTTGCAGCGGGAGGAGCAGGAGGCCGAGGAACAGTTACGCCCGGTAAACTTTGCTTCGGTATTTTTTATTACTCTGCTGGCCTCGCTGCTGGCCCTGTTCCGTATCTGGTTGCTGGCGTTGGCGTTGGGGCTAAATCTGAACCCCTTGCAGGTGGTTTCGGTTAGCAGTCTCGCCACCGTTATCAGCCTTGTGCCAATCTCGGTGGGCGGCATTGGGGCGCGGGATTTAGTGTTGGTGGCGATTCTGGAAAAGCTGGGCTACTTACGGGAAAAAGCCATCAGCCTGAGTAGCTTTATTTTGTTACTGAATCTGGTAAATTTGGTGGTAGGTTACGTCATTTGGCGGTTGCGCCCCAAACACGAACGGTGAAAAATAAAGTAACAAACCTAACCCCCTAGCCCCCTTCTTTAGCACCCTCCTGAGTACAGGAAGGGCAGGCGGAAGGGGGAATAAGACGGATTTAGTTTTAGATTCTACCGACAACCGACAACCATTTAGAAGGAATAAAATATGAGCAGGAAACTGTTGGGGATATACCCACCTTTTGCCCCCGAAATCCAGCAAAAAATCGTCGAAATATTACAGCCATATGGCGGTGAAGCGGTTTTTATGCCCAAAGAAATAAAGGACTCCGAGCGCGAGACTTATGTGGTCGGCGAAATTGGCGAGGCCGAAATGTTAGTAACGGGCTCGCTAAGTGAGGCGGAGTTCCGGGCGGCTCATAACTTGCGCTGGCTACATGTGCCTTTTGCCGGAATAAATCGGCTGGTGGAAAATAAGGCTCTAGTAGAGAGCGAGGTGATTGTCACCAACGCGGCAGGGGTCAGTTCCAAAGCCATTGCCGACCAGGTGTTGGGCTATATAATTATGCACTCACGAAGTTTGGTATCTCAAATCCAATCACAGGGCCGCAAAGAGTGGCAGCGAACCTGGTGGGGCAGTAAGCTTTTTGAGCTGGAAGGGCGCACCGTCGGGATTGTGGGACATGGACGGATAGGCCGGGAAATTGCAATTCGGGCGCGAACCTTTGGGATGCGGGTTATCGCCACCAAAACCAATTTGTCTGGTGAATTCCCCGAACTTGATCTGGTCTTGTCCGCTAGTGATTTGCCGCGACTGCTGGCGGAAAGTGACTATGTAGTAATTGCTGCGCCCCTTACCCCCGAAACCAGAGGGCTAATCGGGCGAACTGAGTTGGAACAGATGAAGCGCACGGGTTATTTGATTAATATTGCGCGGGGTCTGTTGATAAAAGAAAATGAGCTAATCGAAGCCTTGCAGGAAAAAATAATTGACGGGGCGGCCCTTGATGTGTTTGAGGTAGAGCCGCTCCCCACCACCTCGCCCTTGTGGGAGTTGCCGAACGTGCTAATCACGCCTCATTCTTCCGGCACTTTTAATAATTTTCTGGAGCGGACGCTGGAATTTTACTGCGCTAATCTACAACGCTGGCTGGAAGGCCAACCCTTGCAAAATATTGTGGATAAGCGGCGGGGTTACTAACGCCGCATTTTTCGCAGTTCATCCTCGATTAATCGCTGGCGGGTATTTTCACTGAGGCCAAAAGTTTTGATATAGTCCGAAACCAGCCCAATCCCCCAAAAAACCGTAACCCACAACGGCCAACTAATCGCCCAAAAATTGCCATGACTTGTGAACAGGGCGATAAACCACAAAAAGCCGTTTACAATCAGATACGAAGATAGGTGTTTGTAAAAGTGCATCTTGGCGTTGGCCCGATCCACCGCCCGACGGTATAATTCGTCCTCTTGGTTCGGTTGAACATAGGCAGCGGGGGGCGTACTCTGATAGTTAGGCCAGGGCTCGGTGGGTTGGCTGCTACCTACCCAGGGCGGCGCAGCGGTAGGGTCGCTACTATAGTTTGTTGGTGGTTGGTAACGGGGCGTACCTTTGCTATCGTTTGGATTATTCTCAAAATTATTAGTCGTCATATTTTCCTCGTCTAGGGCTGTCCTGAATTTTCAACAGCTTTTTATTATTTTACACGAGTTATGACACCAAAAGCTAGGGGTTTGTTTCAAAAAGTCAAAAGTCGAAGGTCGAAAGTCAAAAAGTTTAACGGAAAATTTCCCCCTTCCTTTACAGGGAAGGGGCCAGGGGGTTAGGTTTGCCTTACGAAAGGGTCACAGAACTCTGGTTGAAAGACGCAGCCAATTCGCGGGCGACCTTCCGACCATAGGTTGTGACCGATTGCCCGTTGGTCAGTTCCGGCCAGATTTGGGCGGTATTGGTCAGGAATAAGCCCTCCACCGGGGTTTTAATTTCAGGGGCTTTCCAGCTTTGTTGAATATTGTGCAAGGGCTCCACAAAACGCTCCCGCATCACCCGCGCCTCCACAATCCATTTATCCTTGAAATCGGGGAACATCCGCTTCAGGTTAGCGATAAAATATTCCTTGATTTCCTCATCAGACTGTTTGGTAAGCGGGTTAGTGGGCTGCACATAACGCGGCAAATAAACCAGATGATGCCCATTAACAAATTTTGGGTCAATCAGGGTAGTTGTTTCGATTAGCCCGGTGAATGGCAAACTGGTATCGGTAATATTCAGGGTGTAATAGGGCTGAAGGGGGCGGTCTAAGGCCAGCAAAAGCTGCACCACGCCCAGATACGGAATATTTTCCAGTGATTGGCGATAGGTTTCGGGAGCGTTGGGCAATAAGCGACTAAAAGCTGCCGCCGGAGTGGTCGAGATAACCGCATCGAACTGCTCAAAGCGGTCGCCCAGTTTCAGACCGCGCGCCTGCCCGTTATCTACCACAATTTCGTTGACGGGGGCGTTCAGGGTAATGCTGCCGCCGCGTGCCTCAATCGCTTTTGCCAGGGCGGTGCAAAGGGTCTGGTAGCCACCGATTAAGTGACCACTGAGCTCTTTACCGCCAGAGCCTTTGGAATCACGCGCCGACGATACCCGCACAATCCGCGACCAGATATAAGTCGCCGGGACATTCTCGAAACCACCATCAAACTTGGCGTTCAGCAAAGGTCGCCAGATATTTTCGTAAGCACCCTTCCCGCCTAGCCGAATTAACCACTTCACCACGCTTTCGGTTTCGAGGGGTTTCCAATCCTTGATAAACAGGCGGCAATGGGCAATAGTATAGGCCAGGCGCACCCGGTCAAGCAATTTCAGGGGTGGGAAGCTCAACAATTCCAGAGGTTTGGTCATCGGGTACATCTTGCCATCATGAAAGAAGCCCATTTTGGTCTCGGCTAAACGCACCTGGTCGGACAAACCAACCTCGCCGATAAGTTCCAGCAAATCGCTATCGCTGCTCAAAATGCAGTGATAAAAACGGTCTACCTGCCCTCCGGCAAAGTCCATTGCTCCTGCTACGCCGCCGAGCTGGTCGGCCCGCTCGTATAACTTGACTTCCAGGCCCTCTTTTTTGGTAAGCTCATAGGCCATACTCAGGCCCAGCAAGCCGCCACCGATAATCGCGATTTTCATCTCGCACTCCTCAAACGAAAATAAAGAAAGAGCTTAAGGGCGCGGAAACCACGCCCCTACAAATCCCTATATTCCCTAACTAATAGCTACCAGCAACACCCCGGAGCAAATTACGAATACACCCGCCAGCCGCAAGAAATTGATTTTCTCGCGCAAGACAAAAATTGAGGCAACGGTTATCAGCACATAGCTCAGGCTGGCAAAGGGGTAAGTGTAGCTCAGGGGCGCACGACTCAGGGCAATCAGCCAGAAAAAGACTCCAGTGCCATAAACAATTAATCCGCCCATTACATAGATATTGGTAGCGATACTCCAGATTAAGGCGGGCACGCCCTTCCCGCTCATCTGTACGGGCCCCATTTTGGTCATCCCGATTTTAAGGGAAAGTTGCCCAACAACCCCCATAATGGTACTCATCAACACTGGAAAGAAAATACTCACTTGAAATTCTCCTGGATTCTTTTGCAGGGTGACTCACTAATCACTCCTATGTATTGCCCTGGCGGTGTCCGGGGTTTCTTACTTATTATTGACTACTTTGTACAAGCTATAAGGCCCGATTTGCACTATCTTTTCCCCATGCTCCTGCAAGTAGGGCAAATAAATCTCTGACCAATTGCTGAAAAGGCCATCCACCACATACTCCGGGGTGATTGAGCCGGGAGTATAGCGGTAGGTAAAAGGCCGATTATCACTTTTTGCGCTAATAAATTCGTTAAGGGTAGAAGTGCTTGGGTGTAGGAAATTCTGGGGCGCAGCCAGGTCTAACTCCCATTCCCAATTTGCCACTACCGCCGCTGGCGGCACATTTTCTTTCAGGTAAGTTGCAAACTGCGTCAGGTAGTTGGGCGGCGGGTTGAAAATATCACCCAGCGTAGCCGTTACGCCAAAGGCCAACCAACCTGCTAAAATTATCCCGACCAGATAAACTTGCCATTTAGAGCGACTCGGCAGTAACATACCTTTAGTAAAATCTACTAACAAGCTGGCAGTCCAGATTAACAGTAAAGCGAAACCAATAAAACCATAACGAGGCCAACCATTGGATAATATTGCCCACCAGCCGAACCACAAACTAGCGAAGATAAATATACTAGCCTGATTAAAACCCTGACGATTACGGGCTGCCGTTAGATAAAACCCATATAGTAGCCCCGGCAATCCCCAAAACACAAAACCTATCCGCCACAGCACGCCTAATGCTTCGCGCATATGGTTCAAATCAAACCCGATTATTTGAATGCCAAAAGCTTCCCGTAAAATTGCTGAATTACGCTGAAATCCTTCCGGCCCAAGCAATAGATACTGGAAGCTGTACCAGGCCCCTACTAGAAGGGCTATCGGCAACACTGGCACAAAAAAGGCTTTCCAGGTGGTTTGTTTATAATAAAACTGGTTAGCAATAAAGAAAACAACCCAGGCCACTGGAAAAACTACTAACAACTGAGTCTTAGCCACCAGCCCCAGGCCAAAGGCTGTACCCGCAAGTAGTAACTGTAAATTTCGATTTTTGGAAGCTTCGATGGCCCGCAACCACAGCCATGTACCTAACAAAATCAAGCCCATGCCTGGAACTTCACCCAAAACTTGTCGAGCCATTGGCACAAAAGAGCTTTGCCAGTTACCATTTCCAACTAGCAACAAAATAAGACTGAGTAAGGCCGCTTCTTTACCAACAATCCGTCGCGCTAGTAGGCCGTAAGCTCCAAAGGCTAACAAACCAAAGACTACCATTAGCAGTCTAGCTTGCAGGAGGCCAATACCAAATATTTTGAAGACTAAGGCCACTAACAGAATGACCGTTGGGCCAGTGCCGCTCTGGGAAGCAGGATCCATAATGCGGATACCTGCCCCGTCTTCCATCCCATACACCCCTTGTTCGGAAATTGTTCGGGCGATATTTAAGTATAACCCCTCGTCCAACCAGGACTCAGGAGCAGAGGTCAGGTTTAGGGTTAGCAGCAGGATAGCGGCAAACGCTATCGCTACTAATCCAAACTTTGCCGTTAGAATGAATCGGTCAGAACGGCTTTCAATAATTTGGGCTTTGTTCACAATTACCAGTTTCTATTACGACGAAAATGCGACGTTGCACAGGCTAAAAAGTTAGGGGTAAAGTTATTGTGACTTTTGCTTGGGGTCACTGGCGGCTACTAGCACCACCCCGGCACAGACCAGCACTACCCCACCCAGGCGCAAAGGCGAAATAGTTTCACCTAGCAACAAGAAGGAAGCCGCCAGAATTGCTACATAACTCAGGCTCAGGAAGGGATAGGCATAGCTCAATTCGACCCGGCTTAACCCCACCAACCAGAACAAAACGCTCACAGCGAATATTACCATACCTACGATTACAAACAGGTTAGTAGCAATTGACCACATGATTTCAATAATGCTATGCTCCGTCAGCGACACCGGGCCGAGGTCACTCATCCCCCGCTTGAGAATAAGCTGACCAACAATCCCCAGGGCCACGCTGATTAACACCGGGGAAATCAGCAATAACTTCTTCTTGCGAGCGGCCTTATTTTCCTCAATCTCCGCTTTTTCCTCCGCCATTGATAGGCCGGGGCGGCTTTCTACACTGACAGAACTATCCAGGGTTGGTTGTATAATATCGTTTGTTTTAATCTTGAACATTATTTTTCCTAATTCCTACTAGCTGAGGGCTAATGGCTGACAGCTTTTGAGCAATAATCTCTAAAATAGCGTCGGTAATGTTGGTTGGCACTGGCACAATCGCCGTTTGCATCGCCTTAATTCGGGCGGGTTGCAGACAATCCAACGCTTTTTCTAATGCCGCTGGGTAAGAGTTTCCGAGCAAGGCCGCTTTGCCCGCTTCTACCAGATAACTCCACTCGGTTTCTTGACGTAGCACCAGCACGGGCGTACCCAGAATGGCAGCCTCTTCCTGCAAACCGCCTGAGTCGGTCAAGACTGCCCGTGACTGACTGATTAGCCGCAGCGTATCCAGATAACCCAACGGCTTTAGCTGAATAACTCTGGCAGAAAGTTCTAAGCCCAATTTCTCTAGCATTCCCTCGGTGCGGGGATGTAGCGGGAAAACAATCGGGTAATCTTCAGCCAGAGTATTGATAGTTTTTACCAGACCGGGCAGCACTTCGGCGGTGGTGTTTTCGGCGCGGTGCATGGTCAGGGCCAGATACTCCCCCGGTTTTACGCCTATTTCAGCCAGCAGGGGGCGGCGATTGGCGGCCTCCTGTAGCCGTAGGCAAGCTTCTAGCCCGGTGGAGCCCACCTGATAAATCTCGGCGTGCTGCTGGCAACCCTCGTCCCGCAGGTTTTTGACTGCCACCGCGTCTGGGGCTAAAAGCAACTGCGCCACATGGTCAACCATTACCCGGTTAATTTCTTCCGGCATACTACGGTTGAAAGAGCGACAACCCGCCTCCAGGTGCAACACCGGGATACCAAGTTTGACGGCGGATAAAGTTCCCGCCAGCGTGGTATTGGTATCGCCCTGCACAATCACCAGTTCGGGCCGTTCCTCTTGCATAATCGCTTCCAGCCCGATTAGCATTTGGGCGGTCTGTTTGCCGGAGCTTAGTCCCGGCGCACCCGCCCTCAGGCTGTAATCAGGGGCGGGTAGTGTCAATTCCTCAAAAAATTGGGCATCCATCTCGTAAGAGTAATGTTGCCCGGAATGCGCGATTAAGGCTCGGTCACAAACCTCCTGCAACCTCGGCAAGAGAGGTGACAACTTTATAATTTCGGGACGGGTTCCTAAGACAGTTAAAATTGTTGTCATCTAGCCTACTCTAACTATCCGCCGCCTGGCGATTGTCCAGCACCGACGGTTGGTTGTTATGGGGGGTAAAAACTTTCTTGCCAAACAGGCTACCCACACGGTGCATTAGCAAGCGACGCATAAAGTTCAGGTGAGAGCGGGTAATCTGGAGGATGCGGGCTTTAGACTGACCATAACGGCGCACCCGCAAACGGCAGGGGTATTCGACGACCGTTGCCCCGTTTAGCACCCCGCGCACCAAAATTTCGGTCACACCCAGAAAGCCATTATCCTCATTCAAACTTTCGGTTAGCACCGGGCGACGATAAGCCCGGAACATGCTGGTGTAGGTGTGAATACGCGGATTTAGCAGCACCCGATAACAAAACGAAGCCCCTTTGCTGATGAAAATGCGATAGGCCGGAACATTATCTATGCCGCCTTGCGGATGATAGGGCGAGGCGGTGACAATATCTACCCCCGGCTTTAATAGTTCCAGCATTGGCTCAATCCCGCTAAAGGGATAGGTTGCATCGCTATCGGTATTCAAAACCACATCACCAGAAGAAGCGGCAAAACCTGTACGTAAAGCCGCCCCCAGCCCTTTATTCACACCATGCCGGATAAGCTTAACATTTGATTGTCCCGCAAAAGCTTCTTCCAGCAAGTGGGCCGTCTCGTCCTTGCTGCCATCGTCCACCAGAATTAGTTCTACTTCCTGCCAGCGTGAGTTTGCCGATAAACTGGCAAGCACGGGAGTTAGGGTCTCTTTCAGTCCAGCTACATTGTCAGCTTCGTTGTAGCAGGGTATCACCACTGATAATTTCATCGCCTAAGGCTTTCTCGGTAGTTAATTAGCCACGACCACTGGAGCTTCTAATTTCCGCCAAACCTCGCTGGTTTCCTGGCTGTAGGGCTTTTCGTCACAGCGAGTTTCGATTTTGTCCCGAATTTCCAGAGCCAGCCCTAACGCGACGATTCCATCTTCCCCACTCACTTTGGGCTGAGCTTTATTCTGAACGGATTGGACAAAATCAAGCAATTCCAGTTGGAGCGGCTCGGCGTTTGGCACAAATATCTGCTCGATAAACCCTTCCTGACGATAGCGTGGGCTATCCTGGTTGGAATAATGGGGCACGAAACGGCGATGAATTGACAGGCTTTTATGCAACAGGTCAGCTTGTACAAAAGAATCGTTGGTGGTAAGCTCAATTGAGCGAACTTTTTGCTGGGTCACCCGCGAGGCTGTCAGGCTAACCACTGGCCCGTGATGGTAATAGAGGTTCGCCACCGCGTGGTCAATACTTTTGGTGAAAACCCGTCGCCCAAAAGCTTCTACCGCATCGGGTAGCCGCCCCATAATCTTGAGGGTCAAATCCAGGTCATGGATCATCAGGTCGGAAATAACATCTACATCCGTCAGGCTGTTATCAAAGGGGCTTAACCGCCGGACGTTAAGGGCAATAGTTTCCTGAGAAGGTAGTGTATCCAGAAAATGTTCAAGTTCGAGGAAGGCTGGATTATAACGCTCGATATGGCCCACCATCAAAAGACAACCATTGCGCCGCGCCAGAGCCACCATCTCGCGGGCTTCTGTCAGGTTAAGGGCAATCGGTTTTTCTATCAAAAGATGCTTACCCTGCCGCAGACATTCCATCCCAATCGGGTAATGTCCGGGGGTAGTGGTGACAATCGAAACAGCGTCCACCAGAGGCAACATTGTCTGAAAATCTTTAAAGTAGCGGGTAAAATAGCGTTCCTGCATGGCATACCCGCGCTCCTCGGAAAGGTCACTAATGCCTACCAATTCGGTCTGGGGCATGCTAGTATAGACTCGGCAATGCCGTTCGCCCATCCGCCCGACCCCAATCACACCCAGTTTAAGTTTATCCACTATTGTTCCCATCCCCTCGGCTGAAATGTTAGTCAACTAAACAAATCACAGGCTGATACAATCCTTATTGCGTAGCTAGATTGCTTTAAGTATAGTCCGCCATCAATGATAAGCAGGTGAAATACCCAAATAGCCCGATGAAGAAATTTTAAGAATGGGTGGTTTTCCAAAAGGCTCTACTTAACAAGTTTTCACTTTGGCGTAACCTCAATTCACCCCCAAGTAAGGTTATGATAGAATAATAGAAATATGAGCATAATTTCCACCTCAAAAACCACTGCCCCGGATGTATGGGCGCGGTTCAAACCCTTTTTAAGCTGGGGCGCGCTAGTAGTAGTGGCCGTCTTGCTTTTCCCCTGGCTTTTTTTCCCGGACAAAAAAGAGCGTGCCAGCCTGTTCATAAATATATTTCTGGGGCTGATAATCGAAGCGATGCCTTTCCTGTTGCTAGGGTCATTATTCGCGGCGGGGCTGGCGGTGTGGGGCATACGTTGGACGGAAAAGCTCTGGCAGAAAACCGCCCACAGCCGAGCCGGGTCAGCCGCCGTCGGAGTAGGGATGGGTTTTGCCATACCCGTCTGCGAATGTGGGGCCTCCTCGGTGGCACGCCAAGCCGCCCGTGATGGCGCACCGCTGACCCTAACCCTGGTCTTCATTCTGGCTGCGCCGATTGTTAACCCCATTACAATCCTTGTAACCTGGCTGGCTTTTGCCGATTGGGGGATATTATTAGGCCGGATTGGATTAGCTCTATTAATCGCGGTAGGGGTCGGATTACTTTTTAGTTTTCACCCGCATCCCCAACAACTAATAGCGGCTGAAAACGCCGACCACCACGACCATGAACATCATGAGCATGATGAGTTTGAAAACGAAGGAGCAAATAAGAAATTTTTTTCATCCTTCCTACTTCCTACTTCATCCTTCCTTGAACGGGCTACCGCCGAATTTACCCAGGCCGCTCAGGTAGCAATTCCCGGTATCGCGCTGGCAGCAGCTTTTCAGGCGTATTTACCCTCTCACCTCTTTTTAGACCTGGGGCAAGGGGCCTTATTATCGGCGATTGCCTTGATGCTGTTAGCCGCCTTGATGTCAGTTTGTTCATCGGTAGATGCCTTTGTGGCGTTAGGCTTCGCGGGTTTATTCCCAACAGGGTCAGTATTGGCCTTTTTGGTCTTTGGCCCGCTAATTAATCTGAAAAGTTTGCCTTTGATGCGGCTGGTTTTGCGCCGTCAGGCGATTGCGATGATCGCGCTCCTGACCGCCCTCCTTACTTTAGTTGCAGCCGTCGCGATTAACCTGAATCTTTAATGGGGGAAGGATAAAGGATGAAAAAATGCAGAAGAAGCTAAACCTATACACAACAACTCTTTATTGCCCTGGACTAAATTATGGTTGAGAATTATCTAAAAAATCTGGTTAATCATTTGCAAGACCAGAACATAGAATTCGAGGACGGGCTTTCAAATGAAGAAATAGCCAGAGTTCAGACCACTTTCAACTTTATTTTCCCACCCGACTTAAAGGCATTCTTGCAATTCGCCTTGCCCATATCTCTTGGCTTTCCAAATTGGCGGAGCGACTCGGAAGAAGAAATGCGTAGTAGACTGGATTGGCCTGCCGACGGAATTTGTTTTGATATTGAACAAAACGATTTCTGGTTAGAAGAATGGGGCTTAAAACCTGCTAATCTATCAGATGCCTGCGAATTGGCAAGAAAAGAAGTAGTCAAAGCCCCTACTCTTATTCCCATCTATTCCCATCGTTATATTCCTGACAATCCACCCCTTATTGGAAACCCTATCTTTTCGATTCATCAGACCGACATAATTTACTATGGTTATAACCTTGCTTCTTATTTCGTAGCAGAGTTCAAAGCACCCCCACCAGAATGGCCGCCTGAATTTCCTCGCCCGATTAAATTTTGGGATAAGCTTGTGTCCTAAGCTAAATTAAAAATTTTCATCCAGGCTTTTGGGTGGTACATTAACTTTTAATGCCAGGGTGGAATAATAGAAGTATGAATCAGAGTGGCTATTTATCATCAAGCAAATTTCGGTTGCAGCGAAAACTCCTGATGGGGTTGGTGCTAGGACTTTTCATTGGGGTAGAGCTGGCGGTTGGCTCTAATTTTCTGATGAAATATCCTTTCCTGGTGGCTATACCAATTTTGCCCTTTCTGTTTTTGCGGCTGTCGAGTCGGTTGGTTCAGGCCATCCCCTTAATAATATTCTGTATGGTGGGGGTGCGGGTTGGCCTATCCACCGGGACTGCCAGCAAATTGCCCATCAGTATGCTATTAGCCTTGCTCTGTATGGGGCTCTGGCTGGTAAAAATGGCCCTTGACCGCGATATTCATTTTGAGCGAAGTAAATACAACACTCCCGCCCTGGTTTTTATTGGGGTTGTAATAATATCCTATTTCTGGTCACACTTCTTCCTTGACCCCCAGGTAATCATTAACAGTAAATTCTTGCCAGTCCAGATTGGTACTATCGTGGTTACAATGGTCTCGGTTTTTTTGCCAGTGTTATGTATGAATCTGGTTAAAGATACCGGGATAGTCAAGGTCAGCTTTTGGATAACCGTTTGTGCCAGCCTGTTTTATCTGCCTTTTTATATCTTTGAATATTACAACCCCGCCAGCCGTAGCGTTGATAGCGAAGCCATAACCCTGCTGACACTCTCGCGGCTGATTAATGCGGGTGGGTTGTACCCGATGTGGATTTGCTGCCTCACTTTGGGTCTATTGTTATTTGCCCGCGACCTCAAAAACTGGCAACGCTGGATATTAGTGGCGGTTTTGTTAGGTTGGTTTTTCCGCCTGTTTGTCCTTACGCTGGTGCGTATCTCGGCCTGGGTTCCGGCAGTGGTGGGGATGTTGATTATCCTTTTCCTGAAATCCCGCAAATGGTTTTGTATTTTCCTGGTGGTAGCCACCATTTTAATTGCCCTTAATTACGATAAATTGTATGCTGCTACTGTTGGCGAGAAGGAAAAAGAAGGGACTCTGGCTGGGGAAACCAGCCGTTCCAGCCTGTTGGGTCAGGCTTTTAATGTCTCGCAAGACCATCTTATCTTAGGCACAGGCCCGGCGGGTTATGCGAACTATTACCTGACCTATTATCGCGACCACGCCCTATCCACCCACAATAACTACCTGGACATGCTGCTGCAATATGGTTTGGTTGGACTTGGCACGTTCCTGTGGCTGTGTGTAACCTCAATCAAGGAGGTGTGGAACAGTAGCCGCAAACAAAAGCCCGCTACTTTTGAGCAAGGGTTTACTATCGGGGCTTTTGGGGCAGCAGTGGGGATGATGCCCGCAATGTGGCTGGGAGATTGGGTGATTCCTTTTGCCTATAACCAGACGATTTTTGGGTTTAATTATACTGGCTACAACTGGTTTTTTATCGGGCTGGTACTGGCGTTGGGCAATATACAGACCAAGAAAGAGAAAGAATGAACACCGCAAGCCTTGACCTCTCCATTATAATCATCAACTGGAACACCAGGCAGTTGTTATTACAAACGGTTGAGTCGGTTTATGCTAACCCTCCCGGCGACTATAGCTATGAAATTATCGTGGTAGATAATAACTCCAGCGATGGTAGCCCCGAAGCTCTGAGTGACGCTTATCCCGGCGTGCGTCTGATTGCCAACCGCGATAATCGAGGCTTTGGCCCTGCGAATAATCAGGCTTTGAAGGTCGCCAACGGGCGGCATAGCCTTTTACTCAATAGCGATACAATTGTGCAGCCGGGCAGTTTGCAGCAGATTATTGCCTTTATGGACGCAAATCCAAAGGTCGGGCTCTGTGGTATCCGGGTTTTGAACCACAATGGCACTTTTCAGGGCTCGTTCGCCGATTTCCTGAAGCTACGAAGCGAATTTTTAATTCTGACTGGGCTGGGGCGACGGTTAAAAAATAAAGAGTATCCCAGCTATAATGAGGCTAAAAGTCTTGAGTCTGGGCCAGTAGCTACCATTCAAGGGGCCTTTATGTTTGCTCGCACCGAGGCTTTACGGCAAATAGGCTGGCTGGACGAACAATTCTTTATGTATGGCGAGGAAAACGACCTGAGCTTGCGCCTCAAGCGGGCGGGTTGGCTGACCTGGTATCTGGCGGACGTTACGGTTATTCATCTGGGCGGACAAAGTAGCCGCAAAAACTGGTCGAAGATGGTCTGGCAATTACAAAAAAGTAAGGTGCTGTTATTCAAAAAACACTATGGTGGGGCAATGCCACTTGGTTTCAAGTTGTTGGTGAGTGCCGCCGTTTTGACTAAAGCCGCCGTCACTGGTGCGAAACAGGCCCTGAAACCCAAAAATACACAAGTCCCGGCCCACTGGTTTAACTGGGCCGATTTCCGCCAGTTCTGGCAAGTCTAAAGCTTGGGGGATGGGGAAGAGAGTAACGAGTAGGGGCGGGGTTGCCCCGCCCGGAAGAAATATTCACAAGGATAGACAGGATAAACAGGATGTTTCGTAGGGGCGGTTCGCGAACCGTCCTGAAACCCCCAAGTTTTCGCAAGTTAGAAACGGAGCTGATGAATAAAACGATTGTGGTAAAACTTGGCGGTAGCACGTTAGGTGGGCAGTCCGGGACGGCCTCACCCGATACTACTTTACAGGATTTGTTGCGCCTGACCGCCGAGGGTGTACGGGTGGTGGTGGTACATGGCGGGGGGAATGCCACCAGTGATTTGTTAAAACGATTAGGTCAGGAACCACGCTTTCTGAACGGTCTGCGAATTACAGATGCCGCCGCCTTGCAAGCCGCTACCATGATGATTCGGGGCCAGATTAACTCCGACCTGGTGCAAAGTTTTAATCAGGCTTCTTTAGCCGCAGCTACCGAATCCCACAAGGCTACTCTGGCTCTGGGAATGAGTGGTCTGGATGGCAATATGCTGGAAGCCCGTCGCGAGACCCGCCATGGCGACCTGGGATTTGTGGGTGAGGTGGTCAAGGTCAGGGTTGAGCCTTTGGCGATGGCTCTGGAATGGGGGTTTGTGCCGTTTGTGGCTCCGTTGGGTTTTGCGGTGGATGCCGAAGCCCAGACCTATAACCTCAACGCCGATACCGCCGCCGCCGCTATTGCCGCCGCCCTGGAAGCGGATGCCTGTGTCTTTCTGACCGATGTGCCGGGGGTGTTGGATGGCGATAAAAAAACTATTCGGCGGCTGGGTCTCAAAAGCATTCCAAAGTTAATTGCCGACGAAGTTATTACGGGTGGGATGATTCCAAAAGTAACGGCGGCGGCCAAAGCTCTGGAGGGAGCTAAACGAGTGATGATTCTGGATGGTCGTCAGCCTAATGCCCTGTATGACGCGGTACAAAACTATCTGCCCAATGGCACAACCTTTGTGCGCCGCCTGGAAATGCAAATCAAGCTGACTGAGCCCTTGCCCCAAAACCCGAATTTCGCCTATCGCACCGACACTCTGCCAAAAGATTTAGATATTTTAACACCACTTTTCCAGGCGGGCTATTATGGTACAATTGATTATGATTGGGGCGATGAGGCCGAAGGGCGCGCCCTTTTGACTACCGACCTGAGCCCGGAGTGGGGCGTGTTTATGGATGATTATTCCATTGCGGCCTGGGACGGGGACAAATTAATTGGACTAATTACAATTGTTCAGGAAGACTCCGAACCCCACCTGCAATGTATTACCAATGTTTGTACCTTGCCGGAATATCGGGGACGGGGTGTCGGGCGGGCGATGCTCACCACTGCTCTTAATCGGGTACTGGCTGCCGGGTTTGAGGGAGCCAAGCTCTTTGTGACAATCGGCAATGACTCGGCCTATCGTTTGTATAAAAGTCTTGGTTTTGTTGATGTTAAAACTTTCGATGTTTAAGACGGTATAGTTATGGGCAAAGTAAATCGGCGTTCTTATCTGCTTGCAATAGTCCGACACGGTGGGGAGGCTCTTATTACCTCCTCGTTGGGCTTTTTGCTTTTTGGCCTGCTTTTAGGGGTTTGGGAAGGGTGGGGCGGCCCCTTTCGCGGTAGTATTATCCTGCTGGTTCCGATAACCTATGTGATGTCGCGGGCGATAATGAGCTTGTTCAGGGTTTATCAACAGGTCGCCGATTTGCTACAAGGCCCCATAACAATCGTGGGCTATATTACTTTGCATGACCGTCAAAACATCTGGCAGCGTGGTCGGGTTGGGACAGGCTGGCAACGGCAAGAGGCGGTGGGCCAACGATTAATCCTGAATTTCGTTCCGGCGGAGGCTTTTGCCCGGTGGGTCGGCAAACCCGAATGGCAGGTTAATAACGAGCCCGCCGTGGAGGCTCAGTACCGCTATGACCCCGACCCTGATGCTCTGGTGGCTCAGTTTGATGATACCCCCACTATGACAATTAATAATATGAATTCACTGGCTACCAGTCACTCTATCAGCCCCCTTATTCTGGAAGCACCCCAATGGGCCTTTGAGATGGTACGCCTGGGCGACCTTATTCGCCTGACCTACGCCCGCCGCACCCGTCGTATCTATAACATTGAGGTTATGCTCAGTGTGTTGATGCCGGAATAATTTTAAAATCTAAATTCAATTAGTTACATCGTCTTTTTATCATTACTGGTTAATTCAAAAGGAGTTAAACTATGTCCCAACGACTTTCCCGCAACTCCCGGACTCTGCCTTTAGTATTAGTTGTGGCCTTGAGTGCCCTGCTGTTGCTTAATGCCTGCGGCGACCCCACCGCTACGCCTATTCCTACCACTACTGCCGTTCCTAAAACCGCCGAAGGTAGTATTGCCGCGATTAGTGGCGTAACTGAAATTGCTGTTGACCCTGCCATACTTGGCGACAGCCTGAAAATGTTTCCAGGGGCAAGCTTAAAACTTTATGTCTCGGACGAAGATGCTACCAAACTGTTTGCCAAAGCGGAAGCGGCGATAGTTGGGGCGGGCTACCAGAAATTTGATGACCCCACTGGTTCTATGAGCAGCAGTACCGTTGGTGGACAGGGTGGGCTCTACTCCAAAGGTGAAACCGCCGATTTGGTGCTGGCGGTAGCTCCGGTGCCTGGTGACTCTAACGACCTGCTAAAAAGTCTGAATATTCCCAACATAACCCCGGAACAGGCCCAAAAGTTAGCGGCTCAATTCAAGGGTAAAAAGACTTTTATTGGGGCAATTTCCACTCCCGGCCTATTCATCGGGTTGATTAAGGGTTTCGCCTCAATGACCACTGCTCCAGGCTCTACCCTCGGCGCAAAGACTGGTTCTGCCGCCGACCTGACTGTCCCGCCTTTTCCTACCGAAACAACGGTTGACCCTAAAGATATTCCGGCAGCGCAGGGAACAGTAGCGGCCCTCCCTGGTATCCTTACCTACCCTGGCGCAACCCTACTCGATACTGATAAGATTCTCGCTTCTGGCGCGAGTTATTTGCCACCGCAAGCCGCCGGACATAAATATCAAGCTCTTGCCGCCAGTGCTAACCTTGACCTGGTTATAGCCTTTTACAAAGCGAATATGAAAACGGCTGGTTATAGTGAGGCCGGAACTGCTACCAGCCGAGTTAACAAGTTTACGGCGGGTAGTCTTTCGATGTACAAAGACACTAACAAATTAACCGTCTGGGTTTTTGGCCCGGCGGATGACGCTTATATCAAAAAGTTAGCTTCTAACGACCCAACAGTTACGACCAAGATTAAACCCGGCGATTCGTTAGTTATGCTGGATACTTCGGTTGGAAATTAGGAAGTAACCCTGAAACCCAAAACCGCAATGCTGTAAAGTGTTGTGGTTTTTTCTTGCCCTAACCCTGCAACTCACGCTACAGACAATTGGCTAAATCCGTCTATACTGACTCTAGTCTTAACCGAAAATGGACAACGTATATCTGAAAGGTTTTCCCGAAAATGCCCTCTGTAATTGTTGCCGAACAGAAACAGTTCCCCTTCGCCGCCGTGGTGGGGCATACCCTGGCAAAACGGGCTATGTTGCTGCTGGCGATAGAGCCGAAACTGGGCGGGGTGATTATTGCCGCCCGCCCTGGCACGGCTAAAACTACTCTGGCCCGCAGTTTTCATGAGTTGCTGCCGGATATTAAGGCTAATCGGGGCTGTTTATCCCATTGTGACCCTACCCACCTCAATAACTGGTGTAGCGACTGTCGCCAAAACCAGCCAGAACAGGTTATAACCGTCCGTCCGCCCTTTATTGATTTACCCCTGAACGTGACCGAAGACCGCCTTTTGGGTGGGTTGGCTCTGGAGGCGACTCTTCAGACCGGGCGGCGGGTAGCGGAACGCGGCTTATTGGCGGAGGCTAACCGGGGAGTTTTGTACTGCGACGAGCTAAATCTGCTGGATAGTGGCCCTAGCAATTTCCTGATGGATGCCCTTAGTCGAGGGCGGCTGATGCTGGAGCGGGAGGGTTTGAGCGCGGATTACCCCACCAGTTTTGTAATGATTGGCACTTTTGACCCGGGCGAGGGTGAGGTGCGCGACGGTCTGACTGACCGGGTGGGGCTGATGATTTCGGTGATGAGTCTGGGGCATGCCGAAGATCGGGTTGACATAATGCGAAGGGCGATTACTTTTGACCGTCGCCCGGACGCGCTTGAGGCGGAATTTGCCGAGGAAACCGAGCTTTTACAGGCTCTTATTGCCGGGGGGCGTGAAGTTCTGCCCGAAGTGGTAATCAGTGACGAGCAACTAATGGCTTTGACAGAGGCTTCGTTGCGGCTAGGGGTGATGGGCAACCGGGCGGATGTCTTTGCGGCTTATGCGGCCCGTGCCACCGCCGCGCTGGAAGGGCGCACCGAGGTGGACGAAAGCGACCTGAAAACGGCGGTGCAGTTGGTATTATTGCCCCGCGCCACCCGCATTCCTGAGCCAGAGCCGGATGAACCCGAACCACCAGAACCAGAGCCACCCGAACCGCCCGAACAGGAAGAAACCGAAAGCGACCCGCCTGAAGAACAGCAGCAGCAAGAACCTGAGATGCAGGATTTGGTACTGAGCGCGTTAGAGACTGAAGTTCCGGCTGATATTCTGGCGATGGTGCAGGCTCGGCAGCAACGGGCGAAGGCTGGCAGTCGTGGCGAGACTTATAACTGGAAGCGTGGGCGGCATGTCCAGAGTGTCCAGGGTAAGCCGGGGCAGGGACGCTTGGCCTTAATCGCAACCTTGCGGGCGGCAGCTCCGTTCCAGGCTATTCGGAAGCAGGAGGAGGAAGCTAAGGGTAAGCGAAAACTTGAAAAGGGCCGAGTGATTATCAAACCCGACGACCTGCGGCTGAAACGCTACAAGGATAAGGCCGGGGTGCTGTTTGTGTTTGTGGTGGATGCCAGTGGCTCGATGGCCCTCAACCGCATGCGCGAGGCTAAGGGGGCGGTGACAAAGTTGCTGCAACAGGCTTACGTTCACCGTGATAAAGTGGCTCTGATTTCCTTCCGGGGGCGCGAGGCCGAGGTGTTGTTGCCGCCCAGCCAGAGTGTTGAGCTTGCCAAACGTTCGTTGGACGTGTTGCCAACGGGGGGGGGTACGCCTCTGGCTTCGGCTCTCATGTCGGCCTATAAAATGAGCGATAGTGCCAAGCGGCAGGGGATTCAGAAGACGATGGTAGTGCTGATTACCGACGGGCGCGGCAATGTGCTGCTCACCGAGAACGACGAAACCGCCGCTCTTTCCAAAGATGCCCGCAAGGCCAAAGCGCAGGAGGAAGTTGACCAACTGGCGACCCTCCTCCAAACCGAGGGCTTGAGCGGGGTCGTGCTAGATACACAAACCAGCTTCTTGAGCAAGGGTGAAGCCGCCAATCTAGCCCGTCGCCTGGGGGCAAATTATATCTATCTACCCCGCGCCGATGCCCGCGCCATCGCTCTGAGTGTCTCCAACGCGGCGGAGGAGCTGCGATAGGGATTTTCACCACAAAGGCACAGAGGATACAAAGAGGATTTAGGGATTAGCAACATTTTGAACAGTGCAACCATAAGGGGTTAAAGTATTGAGTGAACAACCTTGGGATAGACATGCTTGGAGTCGGCTAAATCATTTGCAACTAGGCCGCTATGCTGAATACTATATTAAGATGGAATTTACCTTGTATGGGTTCGATGTTTATACTTCCGAAGTTGATGATAAAGGTATAGATTTTATCGTCCGCAAAGATGATAACTCACATCTCGATATTCAGGTAAAATCTGCCCGAAATTTGAATTATATTTTTCTCCCAAAAGATAAATTCAAGCTTCGGCCTAATTTATTTGCAGCAGTTGTTCTTTTCAATGAGAGTAAACCCCCTGAACCTTATCTTATTCCCTCCCTTACTTGGCAACAACCTAATAGTTTGTTTACTGGCCCTGATTACGAAGGGAAAAAAAGTAAGCCTGAGTGGGGGTTAAGCTTTTCGAGAAAAAATATTAAGTTGTTAGAAGAATATCAGTTCGACAAAGTTATACAAAAATTTATGATTCCACAAGAAACTAATTTACCCTAATAAATGGCAATCCCTTCCTTACCTTCTTCGTCATAGTCCAAGAATTTCGCTAAAGACAAAACACAATATTTGCCTATAATAGATATAGGCTGTTACAATCACCTAAGACTCCCTTTCATCCCCCTGATGTTCTACTTTGTTTTGAGTCCTTTATATTAAATAACTCCCCAATAGATTTCTCAGGAGCAACTATAATATGAGCAAACAGGATTTAACTCAGTCGGTGCAAGAGCTAATGGCTCAAATGAAAGCCGAGCTTAACAGCCTCAAGGCCGCTTCAAAAGTATTACCTCAAGCTAAACCTGCGGTATCTACCACCCGCCGCTAAGTTTGGCGGGAGGATTAGTGGGCGGGCTAGGAATGGTCGGAATTGCCACCGCCGTTCCTCCTACCACCGAGGCCAAAATCACCGCTAAAGTCGGGCGTATTGGCGCTATTATGACCCCAGCTGGCGATGCCGCCATTAACAACTTGCCTGCTGGTAACTACAAATATGGGTTGGTGGCTCTGAGTGGTACCGGCAACTTTGACCTTTCCCTACCAGTCACCCTATATCAGAAAAACGCGGCGGTCTTTGCCCGTAGCGATGAAACTGGGGTTTACGGTAGTGGTAGCAACTATGGGCTATATGGTAGCGGGGTCACTGCCGGGGTTTATGGCATTAGTAGTAACGTCGGAGTATACGGCACGGGTACCAGCTATGGGGTCTATGGAAGCAACACGGTTACTGGAGTATACGGCGAGGGTACTACTTATGGAGTCAAAGGCACTGGTACCAGCTACGGAATTTATGGCTTCGGTAACACTGGGGCTTATGGTGATGGAGAGATTATAGGTGGCAATTTTAATGGCGGCAGTGTGGGTGTTGGAGCGGAAACATTTAGCAATTCTTTATCGGGTAGCCTGGCTACAAATACCAGTGTAGGTTTAATAGCCACTGCTGGTATTAGTGTGGATTTAGGTAGCCTGTTCGCGCCAAATCAGAATTGTGGGTTGTACGCCACTGCTGGAAACTATGGTGGACGTAACCCAACAGCTGCTTATTTTCAAGGAACTGTAGCCGTCGCTGGTACTCTCTCCAAGACTGCTGGCAGTTTCAAGATTGACCATCCCCTCGACCCCACCAACAAATACCTCTATCACTCCTTTGTAGAGTCGCCCGATATGCTGAATATCTACAATGGCATTACCACCCTGAACGAACAGGGCGAGGCCATCGTCGAAATGCCAGATTGGTTTGAGGCACTCAACCGGGATTACCGCTATCAACTTACCTGTTTAGGGCAATATGCGCCAGTTTTTATTGCTGAGAAAATCAAGGAAGGTAAATTCAAGATTGCGGGCGGTCAACCAGGGCAAGAAATAAGCTGGCAGGTAACAGGTATTCGGCAGGATGCTTATGCCAAAGCCCACCCCATCCCCGTCGAAGAAGTTAAGGGCGAGGGTGAAAAAGGGAAGTATCTGCACCCGGAGGTTTACGCCCAAGCCAAGTGACGGTAAGCAGTAGCCCGGTAATAAATCACCGGGCTAAAAGAACCTAATAATCAGGAGAATCACGAAGCCAATTTTCAATAGCTATCCATTCTGCTTCTTGTACTTTAAAATTGGTTCCACGCGGGAACTTTATAATAGCGAGATTTTCTAAGACGGGATCAAATTCGATAAATCTTCTATACAAAGGTTTCTCTAAAAAAATCTTACTATATTCAACCCAAACCCTTGATATTACTCTTTTACCTTCTTCGGGGGCTATCCAAAATGGCATATCTTCTTCGGAGTCAGGCATTTTAGCTGGAGAAGAGCGTACAGTTCCTATTGCATAAATCCCAGCGTCTTTTCCAGAAATCCAAATAAGCACACGGTCACCTATCATTACATCTTTAGCGTGTTGCCTAAGATTCCATAGCTCTTTTTGTTTAGATTTCAATGACTCAAGAATTTTATATTTAGCTGGATTAGCTTGAAAAATCCATGTTTGAGGTGTAGACATTTTATTCTTTATTGTCATGAGGCTATACCTTCTAATAATTCCCAATTATAATTTGCTTTTCCATTTGCGCGAATATATCTAGGATAAGGTGGTGTAACACTAAGTCCATAGAAGTATGGAATCTCCTCAAAGCCAACTTGCCGACCAGCAAATAGCATTTTGGATTCTTCTGCGTCATTAAAGGCTGTATGATTTATAAGTAATGATGAGGAATAAAGTTCCTTATCATCATCTAAATGGTACTGATGAAAGTTATCAATTTTATCTTTTATTGTCCAATTATGTGAGCAAAGAAATCTTTGAGTGGCTACCATAGCCCCACAAGTCCAAAGTCTAGTGGTATCATGTGGTATTATCACACAACCATTACCAGAGTCTGGTCTTGTGAATTCAGAACCTCTAGTAATAAATAACCTTACGCTTTCCCCAGCATTACGTGAACCGTAAGGAGGGTTAGTATAAAACCAATCAAATTTTCCAATTAGTGAATCTGGCACATTATCAAAAACGTTATATAATTGAACTTCTAATCTATCGCTGAACCCATGATTTCTTGCAAACCTAATATGCGAATTTAAAACACGTTCGTCAAAATCTACAACTAACATTCGTTCAGGCCCAGGAAGACCCAAAACTGAAAGCAATCCTAGCAACAAACTTGCACGGTCATAGTCGCCAACAAAAACTACGTTCTTTCCTACTAAATATGAACTAATAAATTTTGCCTGTAAAAGCAAGTCCAAATTTTTCATCGGAATTTGGTCAAAGGCACGTAAAGCTTTAGGTCGGGTCTTTTCTACTAGGATTACAGCAGCAAGTTCCTTTTGTGTTACTGAGGCTATGAGTTCCCGCTTTAATAAATGCGAAGCTTCATTTGATTTTGGTAGATTTATAGCTCCATTAGTTTTCAACAGCTTGGATTTGGTATTTTTGGAGTAAAATGAAGCTTCCGTTAAGGTAGATAAATCCATAATTTAACCCTCTTTTTTCTTTTGATACTTTGAGTAATCTGACCACATATTCAGGGTCTTAATACGAAATTCTACTAGCTCTGAACTTGTTCCATAATAATCAGCAATTTCCCCACCTGCCTGATTACGCCAAACAGCTTTTTTAATTGCTTGTGCCGGAAGTAATACTGCTGAGGCTGTCCAATATGCTTCTTTCTCAGCCTTTTCGTTGTAATTTCTCTGAAAGTTTTTAAAGTCTATTTTTGTTGGTTCATGACCATAATATAGATGTGCTATTTCCTCCATCAGGGTAACGTTATATCTCCCATGCATTTGATTGGGATTCATAATTATTAAAGCTTTTCCGTTCTCTAAAGGTATTCCCATACCTGACCATGTTTTTGCATTAAGGTTAGAAACTATATCTCGGTATATATCTGACAGATTGGTTAGCTCGTCAGGTTTTGTAATTATAAAACCCTGCTGGTTAGCAAATTTTGTAGGCTCAAACCTTTCAAATGGCTCAACTTTAGCGCGGTCTCTAATGACTTTGGCATGCCCTTCAATAAAATGAAGGAATTGTTTTAGCCCTGTTTTGGTTGGAATTGATAGAGATTTGTTAGTTGAAAGATTTCCCAATCTTAAACTCCTGATAATCTTAATGATAGTTTGTAATAGACTAGTACCTAGACTAGAATTGAAAGAGTATCAAAAGTTGGATAAAGCCGATGCAATTTAGCGCGAGCCATTACATTCGTAAACTGCCACTTGATTCTGGCTTCCTTACGGTTGCGTTCAGTTTCGAG
>Ga0209511_1000994_pt1 | contig 26153 bp, 23 predicted proteins | sample SSSSmetaG_FD_184141 | JGI IMG/M metagenome (GOLD analysis project Ga0209511, IMG submission 184141) | Glacier valley bacterial and archeal communities from Borup Fiord, Nunavut, Canada, to study Microbial Dark Matter (Phase II) - ​SSSS... | ecosystem: Environmental > Aquatic > Freshwater > Ice >... | reverse complement strand
TTTCAGGTTGGGGAACACGCTCGAGTAGTTTTTGAGCTTGCTCACATCAATCGGTTGCACCACGCCTGCTTTGTAGATGCGGCCCGTGGCGTCCCCGGACGGGGAAACCAAATCGTAGGTTTTGCCGCCTCCGGCCTTGAACTTGGCGAACATCTCGTCGCTCGAGCCAGCGTAGGTGGCCGTGACCTTGCAGCCCGACTCCTTCTCGAACTGGGCCACGAAGGATTTGTCGGTGTAACCCTCCCACACCAGCATGTTGAGCGAACAGACGGCCTGCGCCGAACTCGAGGCGGCCAGCGTGAGGGTGACGAGCAAAGGGATAGGCTTCATGGGGTCTCCTGTAAGGCTGCAAGTTGTCGAGCTATAGGCAAGCCACCGCTCGAGCGGACCTGGGGGGTAAACTCACCTGCAAAATGCGACTTTCGCACATTAGCATACAGGCAAAATTTTGGCAGGTATTAGGACCCTCGAGCTAATGTATAAGGTGTTTTCCTGGCTCGAGCGAACGAAAAGGGTCTTGAGCGAAATACGCTTTGAACGCGTATCGCCACTTATCCCGTTGCCTCAAAACCGTCGCAACTCCAATTTTCAGGATTTCGGCTCGAGCGGACCGTACCGAAGTTGGCTCAGCCAGTAAGGTTGACCGCATCCTTGAGTGAGGTTAAGCTGTCCCAGACAGGGGTAAGCACACCCTAAACACGCTGCCGACTCCGGGCGTGCTCTCCACCTCCACCCGGCCCCCGTGACCCTGCACCACCTGTTCCACCACGTACAGCCCCAGACCCAGGCCCCCCATCTGCTCGGATTCCCCACCCCGCACCCTCGAGAAGCGGTCAAACAGGGTGTCGAAGGCCGTCTGCGGAATCCCCATTCCCTGATCCCGAACCTCGACGCAGCACTGCTCCACGGTCTGGCTGAGCTGCACCTCAACCGTTCCCCCCTGAGGGCTGTACTTGACGGCGTTGGTCAGCAGATTGCGTAGCACCTGTTCCAGGCGGATGGCGTCTCCCTCGAGCAGGGTGTGCTCGAGGTCCATGCTGAGATGCAGGGTGTGACGCACCAGACTTCGGCCCATCTCCTCGACCACCCGCCGCACCAGCACCGCAAAATCGAAGGTCTCCTTCTTGAGAATCAATCCGCCCCGCTCGAAGGCGGCGGTGTCCAGAATGCGCCCCAAAAGATCGTGAATTCGGGTGCTGGCCTGACGCAGGTGTCCCACCAGTTCGCGCCCCGACGGACCCAGCGGAGCCTCCACCGGATACTCCTCGAGCAGTTCGCTCATGCCGATCAGCACCGCCAGCGGATTGCGGAGTTCGTGGGCCGCCAGGGTGAGCAGCGCCTCGCGCTCCCGCACCCGCATCCCCTCGAGCTTGAGCGCCCGCTTCAGGCTGAGCTGGTCGGTGGCCAGGCGGGCCAGACGCCGCAGCAGGGCCACATCGGCCTCAGACCAGGTGCGCGGCTGCGAATCTATGGCACACAGTGCGCCCAGCGTTTCCCCATCCTCGAGAATCAGCGGAACGCCCGCGTAGGCCACCACTCCCAGGTCGGTGATGGCCTGATTGTGCTCCACCAGTGGGCGCACTCTAGCGTCCTCGATCAGCAGCGGCTCGGTGCTGCCCAGGGTGTACTGGCAAAACGAGTGCGACAGCGGAGTCTGGCCCAAGCTGGCCCAGGGGTCGTTTAGGCCCACCTGACTGGCAAACACCTGGCGGTCATCGGCCACCAGCGTGACCAGCGCGACCGGCACCTCGAGCAGACGGCACACCAGCGCGGTGAGGGTGTCGAGGTCCTCGCTTTTTTTACTTTCTTTATTTTCTTTGTCCCGCTCGAGCAGCCCGGTTTCGTTCAGAGTCTGTAAACGGAGCGGGCTGGACCGATAAGACGAGGCCCGCGCTGCACGGTCTGAATCTGAAGAGGTCATGAAGGCTCATTTTAGCGCTCCCCACAGTCTCACTGATGAGACGACTCGAGCCTATCACCAGCTTCCCAGCCTCGAGCGCACCCCGTCCTCGCTCCACTTGGCGTAAATTCGGGTGGTTTCCAGGCTCGAGTGACCCAGCAAGCGGGCCACCGTCTCGAGGTCGCCGCTCTCCTTGTACAGCCGGGTTCCCGCCGAGTGCCGCAGTGCGTGATAGCCCAGATAACTCACTCCAGCCAGCGCGCACGCCTCGAGCATCCGTCGCCGCAGCGTGGAGAGGGTTAGCTCGAGTGGCTTGGGTGGGTTGATTAGCCGCGTTGCCCTGAGTGAGCGGGTCAGACTGTTTGAGAGCGGCACGCTCCGCCGCTTGCCGCCCTTGCCTGCCCTCACTATCAGGGTTCCCCCCTCGAGGTCGATGTCCTTCCACTCGAGCGCCAGGGCCTCGCTGATTCGCAGTCCGGCGTGCGCGCCCAGCAGCACAAAACGTACCGCCTCGGGGTCCTCGAGCGCCAGCAATTTTTTGAGTTCTTCTTCGGTGTAGGGGCGGCGCTTGTCCCACTTGCTCACCGGGTCGCCAGCGGCCTTGACCGACCCCAGCGGAGATTTGCCCTCCAGTCCGGCCCACTCGAGCGCCTTGTACAGCAGCCGCGCGCCCGCTAAGCGCACCCCCACGCTCGAGGGTTTGAAACGGGTCTCGAGCGAACGCACATAGCGAGCGCCCTGCTCCCGGCTGGCCTTGAGCAGGCTCAGGTGTCCATCCCGGCTGTAAAGAACCAGCTCGAGCACGCTGCGTTTGTAGGTTCGTAGCGTGTGCTTACTCACCCGTGCGCCCTTGGCCCCAAACAAGTACAGGTAGGCTTCGGAGAGCGACCACAGGGTCTCGAAGTCGCACTCCATACAGGCCCTTGCAGCTTTGCGCTTGCGCTCCTCATCGCTCAGGCCCACCCACGAATCCGAGCGCTGCTCTAGGGTGGCGGTGTAGGGCAGCAGCTCGAGCGAGGTCACGGGGGTCACAGGGGGCACAGTGGCTCGAGTTTAGCAGGTGAAAAACCCTGCGCCGTGAGCAGGTCTTGGCCCCGCTGTTATGGGGGTTTCCAGTATCCAACCTGGGTAGTGGTATTTCCGAGACTGCTCAAAGCTTCTGAAACCTTAAAGTTTTGTGTGCCACACGAGATACGCGAAAAATTTCTGCTGCTCGAGCAGTCTGATTTTGACCACTACCCCAACCTGGACTAGATTGCTGACGCGGAACCTCAGAAGGCGTCCCTGAGTCGCTCGAGGCCCTCGAGAACCTGTTCTAAGCCCACCTCGAATTCGGCGGCGTAGGTGTAGCCGGGTTGAAGAACGTGCTGTAGGGCCATCTCGGTGAGGTACGGAAATTCGTCTGCGGGCATCCCCGCCATCATCGTTGCCGCGACATCGGCAGCCTCCTCTGAATTCTGGAAGGGCAGATTGATTTCTTGCAGCACGAATCCGTAAATGTAGCTGTCCAGCAGGGAATAGGCGTGTGCCGTGGCGGCGAGCGAAAACCCGTTTTCCCGAAAGCAGCCCAGAACGGCGTTGTGATGTCGTAGTGTCGCCGGACCGGGCGCGGTGCGCGACTCCATCAGTCCGGTGGCCCAGGGGTGGCGAACCAGCGCCTCACGGGCCGAAATCGAACGGGCGCGCAGGGCGCTCTTCCAATCCTCCGCTCGAGGGGGCAGGTCTATCTTCGCGAAAACGAGGTCAATCATGCCGTCGAGGAGCTGGTCCTTGTTGCCGATGTGGTGGTAGAGCGACATGGCCTCGACCTCGAGTTCCTGGGCCAGCCGCCGCATGGTGAGCGCGCCGATGCCCTCACGGTCCGCGACTTCAAGGGCGCTTTGCAGCACGAACGGGCGGCTCAGCCGGGGTCGGGCTTCGGACTTTTGGGGTGTCTTTTGTTCGGTGGCTCTCGCCTTCGCTTTAACCATGATGGACCTTCCTAGTTGACAATCTTACACTGTAAGGCTAGTATCCGTAAGAGACTTACGACGTAAGGTTAAGAACCAGGCTCGAGGGGAGATGACTATGAATACCACCGCCTTAAATTCCGATCCGCATACCGAGGCACGTACGGACCGCCTGAGCATGAAAGCCATTGTGCGCGACCAATACGGCTCTGCCGAGGGTTTGCAGCTTCGAGAGGTTCCGATGCCCGAGATGGCCGAGGACGAGGTGCGGGTTCGCATCCATGCCGCCGGACTCGACCGGGGAGTGTGGCACGTCATGGCGGGGCTGCCCTACCTAGTACGCATTGTGGGCTATGGGCTTCGCAGGCCGAAAAAGCTCACCCTGGGCCTGGATTTTTCTGGGGTGGTGCAGCGGGTGGGGAGCAAGGTGAGTGGCCTCAAGCCAGGAGACCGGGTTTTCGGTCTGTGCAAGGGTTCCTTTGCCGAGTACGCCGTCGCTCGAGTGGAAAAAATCGCCCGAATGCCCGCCAACGCCTCGTTTGAGCAGGCCGCTGCCGTGCCGGTTTCGGCCCTGACCGCCCTGCAAGCCCTGCGCGACCACGGGCGGCTCAAAGCGGGCCAGCGGGTGCTGATTGTTGGCGCGTCGGGAGGCGTGGGGACCTTTGCGGTGCAGCTTGCCAAGGCCTTTGGGGCCACGGTCACGGGGGTGTGCAGCGGCTCGAAGCTCGAGTTCGTGCGGTCCCTGGGGGCTGATGAGGTCATCGACTACACCCGGACCCCCATCACCGAACTTAAGGCGCGCTTCGATCTGGTGCTCGACATCGGAGGCAATCGGCCCGTTTCGCAACTCCGCCGGGTCCTCACCGACCACGGAACGCTGGTCATGGTGGGGGGAGAGGATGGAGACCGCTGGACGGGAGGGCTGGGTCGCCAGTTGGGGGCCATGCTGGTGTCGCCCTTCATCCGTCAGCGCCTGGTGCCGATGATGGCTCGAGAAAATAGCCAGGACCTCGAGACCCTGGCTGGCCTGATCGAAGCCGGGGCCATTGCGCCCGCAGTAGACCGAGTCTGTGCGCTGGCCGAGGTCCCCAGCGCGATGCGCGACCTCGAGCAGGGGCGTGTGCGCGGTAAAGTGGTGGTCACAGTGTTCAAGCCGTTGGGAATGCCCGCCGCGTCTGTCTCAAGCTGAAAGCAGGGCCATCCTGTTGCAGACCTCCTCCTGTACAGAGCGCCGTGTTTCAGCGGCTCGAGCCTCGGAGGGGGCGCTCGAGTTTAGCAGGCTGCTCAGGCGTCCTCGAGCCAGGGAAAGCCGTCCGGGTCGCGGGATACCCCCGCCGCGAGCGCATCATTGTCATAGGCATAGACGCGCTCGAGAAACGGAAAATCGCTGGAGCGCACCGCGACGCGAAATGCAGGGCGTACCGGCTCGAGGCAGGCGAGGTGGTGGCTTTCAAAGACCAAGCCGAGCTGCGTGCCGCCCGGTTCACGCTCGAAACCCGCAGCCGGGAGCAGGTAAACCCAGCCGTCGCGGAACGCGCCACCCTCCAGCGCTGCGCGGTTCGCACCGAAGAAGTACCGAGGCTCGAGCTTGCCGCTTAACCACACACTGATGGCGGCGTTGACCACCGTCATCGGCACCGTCGGGCGGTTCATGATTGCAAAGAACATCGCCCACAGCGCGTCCGAGGCGGCGTACACCGCCTTGCGGTTGCCAAACCAGCGGATGTCGTTGGATTGACGCGGCTCGAAGAGGGCGATGTCACCCTGTCCGGTGCCGTGTGCAACGAAGCCTTGCGTATCACACAGCCAATTCAGCCACGCCCACACCGGGGCGTCCGGTGCTTGCCCCACACCTGTCTTCAGTGCCTCCTCGAGCGCGAACTCAAAGTCGTTGCGGTGCGGCTCGAGATCAAACTTCGGTCGGGGGAGCCAGTATTCAGGAAGGGTCATGCACACTTTGTAGCGCGTTTGCAATGACGAAAGCGCGGCCATTTTCGTCGTTCATCGGCCTTTGGTCAGCGGTGTTCGGTTATCGGTGCGGAGCCAGCCCGAGTCGCAGTGTGAAGGGTTTCGTGTGCGCTCGAGGAACCAGACTGCGACGCAACAAGTCGTCCCACAACGCACGCAGACGCATCTCGAGGTCGTGGGCCTCGGCGAGGGTGAGTTGCACGGTCGTCCACGAATTCCATAAACCGCAGGCCATAATCGGCAGGATGTCCACCTCCGGGGGCGGTGTGGGCGTAAAATCCACGCTGATCACATCCGGGCCGCGCAGGTGAATCACGGTGCCGCCGCGCTCGGCGTCGGGCAGGGCGCGAAGTGTTCCAGCGATGAAATCCGTAACGAATTCATCTTGCAAACTGGCTTGCGCCTCGTGCACCAACGCCTCCGGGTTTTCCAGGCTCGAGACCGCGAACGGCACGTAGAAACGCTCGCTGACAGCGGTGTAAACCTTGCGCGTGCGCCCATTGCGCTCTCCTGCGGATACGCTCAGCAAACCCCACTGCGCGAAGCGCTCGACGTGGTAACGCAAGGTGGTCGGGCTGACCTCGAGCCGCCGCGCGGCTTCCGCGAGGGTGCGCTGTTGCCCGACGAACACCGCGAAAAACCGAAACACCTGCGGATTGAGCAGCGCGTCTGCGGCATCCGAGCGCTTAACCCAGTACCAATCGTTCATCGGCTCACTCTACGCGCAACACCCAAGCCCGTGGGTGGGATGCAGCGTACTTGCTGAAGGGGTTTGGGATTGAACCTTGACCTCCCTCCCGTTCGCTCTGCGAGCATTGAGGGGACTACGAACCCTGTAAACGGAGGGATGGTTAGAACTCGAGGTCGCAGTTAAATTCGCAGGCGTGCTTGTCGTTTTCATCGGGAATCACTCTGCGGTCACGCAGCCCCTAGAGTTCCCCCGTGCCCGAATCTGGAATGACCGCGACGGATTGACGCCCCTCGCCGCGATTCATCACAAAACTGTGCTGCAACAACCTTCAATCCTCGTGAACCGCGACGTAGACGCCTCGAGCGTTCATCCAGCCCCGGTACATGCCCTCGGTGTTATACGGCAGCACCACGTTGCCTTCACGGTCCACCGCGCACAGGCCCGCGCCGCCGCCCATCGCCACAAGGTCGCGGTAAATCAGGTCGTCGGTGGCCTCGAGCAGACTCATTCCGGCGTAGAGCATCCGGGCGTGGACCTCGTGACCTAACGCCCTGCGGATGAAGAGTTCGCCTTTTCCGGTTCCCGACACCGCGCAGGTGCGGTCATCGGCCCAGGTTCCGGCCCCAATGATGGGTGAGTCCCCCACCCGACCCGCCGCTTTGGCGGTGTAGCCCCCCGTCGAGGTCGCCGCTGCCAAGTGGCCGTGCAGGTCGAGCGCCACCGCGCCCACGGTGCCGTGTTTGTCGCGCTCGGGAGCACTTTTCACCGTTCCCTGAGCTTCGCGCTCGAGCATCCTCTCCAAAGCTTCACGCCTCGAGTCGGTGGAGAAAAACCCGTTGTCCACCACCATAAAGCCCTCACGCTCGGCCCAGGCGTCGGCGGCGTCCCCGATGAGCAGCAGCGGGTCGGACATCTCGGCTAGATGGCGCACGAAGCGCACCGGGTTGCGAATCCGCTTTGCGCCCGCCACCGCGCCGGCCCGTCCCAGCGCCCCATCCATGATGGACGCGTCGAGTTCGTGAACGCCTGCCCGGTTGAAGGCAGCGCCGTAGCCCGCGTTGAAGGCCGGGTCGTCCTCGAGGGTCGCCACCGCCTCTGTCACCGCGTCGAGGGCCGCGCCGCCGCCCTCGAGTACCGCGTATCCCGCCTCGAGTGCCCGCTTCAGGGCTGCCCGCGCCGCCCGGTTGAGGTCGGGGGTGAGTTCGGCTTTGGGAATGGCTCCACAGCCGCCGTGGATGGCTAAAACAGGTTTAATCATGGGAAACCTCCGGTGAAGTTGCTCGAGGACGCTTTCCCTCGAGCGGGTCCGTTCAGTTTAGGGGGGCGTAACTTAGGAATGCGTGACCCTCTCGAGCAAGCTGGAGAGACCCCCCCTTGCGTAGTCACGCAAGACCCCCCTATTTCACAGGTGGGTACTTTAAAAGCTAGATTGGCACAGTCTTTTAGTTCCCCCCTGTAAGACAGGGGGGATATTCTTGAGAGCGTAGCGGTCAAGAGAAGGGGGGTCTTTCCAGGCCGCCCGAGCAACCCACCCCCAATTAAAGTATGAAGAAGTCCCCTTCCCTCGAGCGCGTAAAGTAAAACCCATGACCTCGAGCTTACCAATCGACCTGGAGTTGAGCAACCTGCTCAAAGAACGTGTGGTTCTCGTCACCGGAGCCTCGAGTGGCATTGGGCGCTCTATCGCTCTCACAGCGGCTAAGGCAGGCGCTCGAGTGGTGCTGTGCGACCTCGAGCTAGAGGTTGGAGAGGCCACCGCCGAGGAGGTGCGCGCTCTGGGAGCCGAGGCACTCTTTGTGCGGTGCGATGTCTCGAGCGCCCCCCAGGTCGAGGCGCTGGTTGGAGCAGCGGTGAGCCGTTTTGGGCGGCTGGATGTGCTGGTCAACAACGCCGGAATTGCCGGAAGTTCTGGGCGGGTTCACGAACTCGACCCCGAGTCCTGGGACCGAACTATGGCGGTCAACCTGCGCGGCCCCTTTCTGTGCGCTAAATACGCACTTCCGCACCTGATGGCGGCGGGAGGAGGGTCCATCGTCAACGTGGCCTCGACCTACGGCCTCATCGGTGCGCCGCTGGCCGCTGCTTACTGCGCTTCCAAAGCGGGCCTGATTAACCTCACCCGCCAGCTCGCGGTGGATTACGGCCCCGAGCGGGTGCGGGTCAACGCGGTCTGCCCCGGCTACATTGACACTGACATGGGCGGCGGACGCGCCAGGCTCGAGCCTGCCCTGCGCGAAGCGGCCCAGGCGAGGCGCGAGACCAATGCGGCCCGCCAACCGCTGGGGCGGCAAGCCCAGCCCGAGGAGGTCGCTCGAGTGGTGGTTTTCCTGGCCTCGAGCGCGGCTTCGTTCATGACCGGCTCCATCGTCACGGTGGATGGGGGCTGCACCGCCACTTTCAACTACGGTTGACCTCCCGTATCAGAACCCTCGAGCGCTCCGAACCCGCGCTTTACAAGACTGTGCAATCCTAAGTGGACGCATTGCACAAAATGGCTTAGATTTTTAAGAAAGTATACTTCTATTGTGTAACTCGAGAGTATTTTTAGGGACAGTCGGGCCTTGACCAAGGCTCTCCGAACTGTTATAGTCCTCTATAACAATTTCTCGAGTTCGATGCACATGGAGGTAGGCTTATGAAGCGACTGTTCCCTATCGGTATGGCCCCCATTCACACCGCTCCCGCACGTATTTCTCTGGCACTGGTCGCCGCCCTCGCGCTGGGACAGAGTTTGGCGGCCACAAGGGGCGGCACGATGGTCTACGGGCGCTACGCGGATTCGCTGTTCCTCGACCCGGTGCTCAACGACGCCAACCTGGACATCTGGATTCTGACCAACCTGTATTCCACCCTGCTCGAACCCACCGACGACGGCAAGCGGGTGCGCCCCAGTCTGGCCAGTGGCTATAAGGTCTCGAGCGACGGTAAGACCCTGACCCTGACCCTGCGCCCAAACCTCAAATTTGCCGACGGTAGCCCACTGTCCTCGAGCGATGTCAAATGGAGCCTGGACCGCGCTCGCAACCCGGACAACGGAGCCTGGAACGGCTCGCTCGAGTCCATCGGCAGCGTGGCGGTCAGTGGGAACACCATCACCCTCTCGCTCAAACACGCCGACCCCGTCCTGCCCTCGGCCCTGGCTGCCTTCAATGCTGCCATCCTGCCGCAGAAGCTGTTCAACGCGGCTGCCGGGGCCACCGACGCGGACAAGGCCAAAGCCTTTGCCGAGAAGCCCGTTGGCTCGGGGCCGTTCGTGGTGAGCGAGTGGAAGCGCGGCTCTTACATGGTGCTCAAGCGCAACCCGTACTACTGGAAAAAGGGCGACGATGGTAAAGCGCTGCCCTATCTGGACACGCTGCGCTTCGAAATCATCCCCGACGACAACACTCGTATTCTCAAGCTTCAGGCCGGAGAGCTTCAGGGAGCCGAGTTCATCCCGCTAAGCCGGGTGGCCGAACTCAAGTCCAACCCCAAGCTCAACATGGTGCTGTTCCCCTCGACCAAGGTCAACGACATCATCATGAACAACCGACCCAAGTTCAAGGATGGCAGCGCCAATCCGCTTTCGGACGTGCGGGTGCGTCAGGCCCTCAACTACGCGGTCAACCGCGACGCGCTCATTGCCCTGGTCACGTTTGGTAACGGCAAGCCGATGAAGTCATTCATGTCCTCGGCCACGCCACTATTCGACACCCGGCAAAAGGGCTACACCTACGACCCGACCAAGGCCAAAGCCCTGCTCTCGGCGGCGGGCTTTCCCAACGGCGTGGACGTGACCAGCATGGCCACCAGCGGCAGCGCCGACGACCAGGCGCTCTTGACCGCGCTGCAACAGATGTGGGGTGCAGTCGGCATCCGGCTCAAAATTGAGCAGCTCGACACCGCCACCAAAACCGCCCGCTACCGCGCCAACGACTTTCAGATGCGAACCGGGGCCTGGACCGACGACATCGCCGACCCCAGCGAAATTACCGGCTACTACGCGGTTTCCGGGGCCACCGAAGCAGCGCACACTGGCTTCAAGTCCGAGGCGCTCGAGACCCTGTTCGACAAGAGCCAGCAGGAAACCGACAAGGCCAAGCGGGCCGAGCTGTACCGCCAGATTCAGACCCTGTACTTCAACGCCTCTCCCACGGTTTTCCTGTTCGAGACGCCTTACCCGGTGGCGCTGACCAAGAACGTGAAAGGCTTCGTGCAGATTCCGCTGGGGTACAACATCTTCGAGAAGACCTCGCTCGAGAAGTAGGCTCGAGCTTCGTATCCAAGCCACGCGTCACCTTCTCGAGCTTGGGGTGACGCGCGCGATTCTCTGGCAGACCCGCTCGAGTGGAATCCATCTTCTCGAGTTGGACCTTGCTCGAGTGCGACGGCTTGAACGACTGTTCTAAAGCATTTTTCACTACCATTGCGCCACCTACACTGCGTTTCGGCTGGCTCCATTCTCGTGAAAAACACCTTCCTATTGCCACTCCCTTTGGTCGGAAGTATTGAGCAAAATCGGCTCAATACTTCTGCAAAATGCTTTAAAATATCGCTCTTTGGGAGGTTGTTCCATGAGTTCCGCCTACGTGCTGCGGCGGCTGTTGCAGATTATTCCGCTGTTTCTGGCGGTGATGGTCCTGATTTTCGTGCTGGTTCACCTGATTCCCGGCGACCCGGTGAGCACCCTTTTAGGAGACCGGGCCACGCCGGATATTGTGGCTCGAGCGAACAAGGAACTGGGCCTCGACCGTCCGCTGGTCGTGCAATTTGGCTTCTTTGTGAACGGGTTGCTGCACGGCAATCTGGGCGAGAGCATCAACCTCAAGGTGTCGGTGCTGAGCCTGATTGCCGACCGCCTGCCCGTCACCCTATTTTTGACGGTGTACGCCGCCGTGCTGGGCGTGCTGCTGGCGGTTCCGCTGGCGATTTTAGCGGCGGTGCGCCGCAACACCTGGGTGGACGCGCTGATTCGCGGATTCTTCCAGTTCGGCCTCTCCTTGCCGGTGTTTTACCTGGGCCTGCAACTGCTGACCCTGCTGGGCGCTCGCCTGGGCCTCTTTCCCATCGGCGGTTACGGTGAGAGTTTTGGAGACCACCTGTATCACCTGTTCTTGCCCGCCCTGACGCTGGGCCTCAACCTGGCGGCGGTGCTGCTGCGAACCCTGCGCTCGAGCGTCATCGAGGTGCTGACCGCCGAGTATGTGGACTTTGCTCGAGCCAAAGGTCTCAAAACCTGGACCATCATGACCCGCCATGTGCTCAGGAACGCCCTTATTGGCACGGTCACGCTGCTGGGTCTCAACATCGGGGCCTTGATTGGGGGCGCGGTCATCACCGAGACGGTCTTCGCCATTCCCGGCGTGGGTCGCCTGATGGTGGACGCCATCTTCGCAAGAGATTACCCGGTGGTGCAGGGCCTCACCCTCACCTTTGCGCTGCTGGTTTCACTGGTGTTTCTGGCCACCGACCTGATTCACGCCCGCCTCGACCCTCGAGCGGAGGTAGCCTGATGCAGTGTTGCCAAATGAAGTGTGGCCTGATGCCCTCTCTTACAAGCCTGCGTTATAACGGGGTAGAACGCACCCACTCGAGGAGACCCCTGTGACCACGGCCCTGCCCTCGAGTCCGGCTCGAGTGCGCCCAAAGTGGCGCTCACTCAAACCCACCCTGCTCATCGGGACGGTGTTGCTCTTAATACTGCTGCTGGCCGCCCTCTTTCCGCAATTATTTACGCCTTACAGCCCCACCGACTTCGACTACACTGCCATTCTCTCGAGTCCAAACCTTAAACACCCCTTTGGAACCGATAACTTTGGACGTGACATCTTCAGCCGGGTCATCTTCGGCACCCGCATTGACCTGCAAATCGCGGTGTTCACCACCGCCTTTCCCTTCGTCTTCGGCACGCTGCTGGGCGCACTGAGTGGCTTTCAGGGTCGCTGGCTCGACGCGCTGGTGGGCCGCGTCGCTGATTTGGTGGTGGTGTTTCCCTTTCTGGTGCTGGTCATCGCCATCGTGGCGGTGCTGGGACCGGGCCTGAACAACATGTTTCTGGCGGTGAGCGCGGTGGGCTGGGTCAGCTACTGGCGGCTCACTCGAGGGGAAGTTTTGGCGCAGAAAAAGGCCGAGTACGCCCAGGCCGCGCAGGTGCTGGGATATAGCCCCGCCAGGGTCCTGCTGCGCCATATTTTGCCCAACGCGGTGACGCCCGCCGTGGTCTACCTGATGACCGACATGAGCCTGGGCATCCTGCTGGGCGCGTCGCTGGGTTATCTGGGCCTGGGCGCGCAGCCGCCCACCCCGGAGTGGGGCGTGATGGTAGCTGACGGCAAGAACTTCATGGTGACGGCGTGGTGGATTGGGACTTTTCCCGGCTTGGCGCTGACTTTGGCGGGCGTGACCTTCAGCCTGATTGGCGATGGGCTGGCCGACGCGCTGAGGCCCAAATCATGACCTCGAACGTGAGTGCGGGTAGGACGGGGAACCCGACTTCTCGAGTGGAAGAAAACGTGCAAAACTCGAGCGCAACCCCTCAAACTGCGCCACTGCTCTCGGTGCGCGACCTGAAGGTGCAGATTCCCACTCCTGGCGGCACGCTCGAGGCGGTGCGTGGGGTCAATTTCGACTTAAATCCTGGTGAGGTGCTGGGCCTGGTGGGCGAGAGCGGCAGCGGCAAGAGCGTCACCCTGCGCGCCCTGCTCAAGCTGCACCGCGCTCCCATCCGGGTCTCGGGCGAGGTGTATTACGGCGGTGAAAACCTGCTTACCCTGCCTGAAAACAGGCTGCGAAGCGTGCGGGGCGGTCAAATCAGCATGATTTTTCAGGAGCCGATGACCGCGCTCAACCCGGTTTTGACTGTGGGCCAGCAGATTCTCGAGAACTTGCTCGAGCACAAACATCTGCGCGGCAAAGCGGCACTCGAGCGGGCCTCCGAGCTGCTCGACCTGACCGGGATTCCCAGCCCTCGAGCACGCCTGAATGACTATCCGCACCAATTTTCGGGTGGAATGCGTCAGCGGGCCATGATTGCCATTGCGCTGGCCTCCGAACCTAAACTGCTGCTGGCCGACGAGCCGACCACCGCCCTCGACGTGACCATTCAGGACCAGATTTTGCGGCTGTTGCTGCGCCTGCGTGACACTCTCTCCATGAGTGTGATTCTGGTCACGCACGACCTGGGCGTGGTGGCGCAGGCGTGTGACCGGGTAGCGGTGATGTATGGGGGCCGCCTGATGGAGACGGCGGGGGTGAACGCGCTGTTCGGGGGGCCGCGCCACGCCTATACCGTGGGGCTGCTCTCGAGCCTGCCCGACGTGGGCGCACACCGTCAGCCGTTGCGCCCCATCCCTGGCGGACCGCCCGATTTACGAAATCTACCCGCCGGGTGCGCCTTCGCACCGCGCTGTACCTACGTCACAGGGGCGTGTCTGGGCGTAGAACCCCCGCTGCAAAGCGTGGAACCCGGTCACGACAGCGCCTGTATCCACCACGACCAATTGGGACAACTAAACTCGAGCCATCTGCCCTCGAGCACCCTGCCCTCGAGCGCATTGGAAGGTCCCCTATGACCGACCTTTCCCCCACCCCTGCGCTCGAGAAAAACACACTTCCCGCTCGAGCAACGCCTGACGAGTTGACCGGTGAACTGCTCGAGGTGCGCGGTCTGACCAAAACTTTTGCGGTGCGCGAATCCTGGCTTTCTCGGCTTCAGGGAAAACCGCACCGCCGGGTGCAGGCCCTCACCGACGTGAGCCTGACGGTGAAGCGCGGCGAGACGCTGGGCATCGTGGGTGAGAGCGGCTGCGGCAAGTCCACTCTAGCCCGCACCCTGGTGCGCCTGTACACCGCCGACAGCGGCGAGGTGAGCTACGGTGGCCTGAACGTGCTCGAGCTGAAAGGGGCCGCGCTGCGCGGCTATCACCGCCGGGTGCAGATGATTTTTCAGGACCCCTTCTCGAGCCTAAACCCGCGCATGACCGTGGGACAGGTTTTAGGCGAGGCTTTGAGCGTTCACCGGATGCGCCCAAAGGGGGACATCCCCGCACGCATAGACGAACTCCTCTCCCTGGTTGGACTCCCGCTCGAGGCGGCGGGTCGGCTGCCGCACGAGTTCTCGGGCGGTCAGCGGCAGCGCATCGGCATCGCACGGGCGCTGGCCCTGGAACCCGAGTGCCTGATTGCCGACGAACTCGTTTCCGCGCTCGATGTCTCGGTGCAGGCCCAGGTGGTGAACCTGCTGCTCGAGCTTCAGGAACGCCTCGCGCTCACGGTGCTGTTCGTGGCCCACGATTTGCGGCTGGTGCGCCACCTGTCGCACCGGGTGGCGGTGATGTATCTGGGCCGAATCGTCGAGCTGGCCGAGACTGGGGCCATTTTCGAGTCTCCCAAGCACCCCTACACTCAGGGCCTGCTGGCCGCTGCCCCCAGCCTGGACCCGCGCAGGCGCACAGATGCCCCCGCCGTGAGCGGCGAGTTGCCCAGCCCCCTCAACGTTCCCAGCGGCTGCGCCTTCCGCACCCGTTGCCCCCACGCGTTCGAGCGCTGCACCCTCGAGCGTCCCCGCCTGCTCGAGCACGCAGAGGGTCACTGGGCCGCCTGTCACCTGTTGGATTCTGCCGAGGAACAGTTCACAGCGTCTGGAACGGGAACTGCTCTATGACGCCGCCTGTCTCGTCCACTTCCCTGCCGGATTCGTCGGCCTCGAGTGTGGCCCCCTCGAGTGTGGCCCCGACCCCTCATTCAGCGGCTCGAGCCATCCCCATCAGCATTGACCGCAGCCTGAACTTACCGGTGGGAACCCAACTGCGCGGTCAGCTCGAGTACGGCATTGCGGGTGGCGAAATCGAGCGTGGGGCGCGGCTGCCCAGCGTGCGCGAACTGGCCCAGGAACTGGGGCTGGCCCACATGACCGTGGTGCAGGTGTACAAGGACCTGCTGGGTCAGGGCCTCATCATCACCCGTCCGGGGCGTGGAACCTTCGTGGCCGACGCACCAAAACTGGGCGCTCAAAATCTCGAGCCGCTGCGCGAATTGATGCGTGAAACGCTCGAGCGGGCCGGGAAAGCCGGATACACTCCGCACCAGGTCAGCGAGGTCCTGAACGTGCTGCTGGCTAGGGGAACTCAGGCTAGCGGAATTCAGGAAAGAGGAACTCAAAAGGTTCATTCGAGGCGCACGGGGGTGGAGGTGCTATTGGTGGGCATCTTCATGGACGCGACCAGTGCCTACGCCCAGACCCTGCAAGACGCGCTGCCCCTGGGAGACCGGGTGCGCTTCGTGACGCTCGAGGAGCTGCGGCGCGAGGGCGGCCTCGAGCAGACCAAACGGGTGGATGTGGTGCTGGCCCTGGCCCACCGCGTGCTCGAGACTCAGGCGCTGCTGCCGGGGGTGGGCATTCTGCCGCTCAACTTCATTCCGTCCGAGGCGACCCGGCAATCTCTGGCCGCACTCAGTCCACTCACTCGCCTCGCGGTGGTCGCCACCTTCGAGGAGTTCCTGCCCACCTTTTTGGCTGGAGTCCGCCGCTTCGCCCCCCACCTGTCCGAGCTGCGGGCCACCCACATTCACTCGCCCGATTTACCCGAACTGCTCGAGTGGGCCGAGGCCACGGTCTACGCCACCGGCTCGGAGATGGTGAAAACCCTGGCCCGAGACAGCCCCAGCTTCGAGTACCGCCACACCATTGACCCCAGGGACATAGAGAGGGTGGTATTGCCTGCTGTAAATGCGGTGCGGGGGATGGGGTCTTGAGCAGGCGGACAGGCGGCGAGGCCCGATAGGTGCGGCGAGGCCCGGTAGGTGCCGCTTTCGCCAAGACGCCGCTTTGTCCAAGACAAGGGCTGAAAGCAGAAAGCAGAGGGCTATGTCTCACACGCTGTTTCCTTCGGAATGTTTGAAATCAAAAAGTGAGGCCCAAAATGACCGCGATTGCACAAATGAACTGGATGCAGGTGGAAAAATACCTCGAGACCGATGACCGCTGCGTGCTGCCGCTGGGAAGCACCGAACAGCACGCTTATCTGAGCCTGTGCGTGGACAACATATTGCCCGAACGGCTGGCGCTCGAGGCCGCTCTTCCGCTGGGCATTCCGGTGTTTCCGGTGGTGCCCTACGGCATCACCCCCTATTTTCGCGGCTATCCCGGCAGCGTGACCCTGCGGGTGCAGACCTACCTCGCGGTGGTGCGCGACTTGCTCGAGGGCCTGTTCATGCAGGGCTTCCGGCGCATTCTGATTGTGAACGGACACGGCGGCAACAGCTCCGCGCAGGGCCTCGCCAGCGAGTTCATGGCCGACCACGCGGGCAGCCGGGTCAAGTTTCACAACTGGTGGAACGCGCCCAAAGCCTGGGCGCAGGTGCAGGCCACCGACTCCAACGCCAGCCACGCGTCTTGGATGGAGAATTTCCCCTGGACCCGGCTCGAGGGCGTATCCATGCCCAACTTAGAGAAGCCTGCGCTCGATTTGGATAAACTGCGCCTGCTCTCGGCTCAGGAATTGCGCGGATTTCTGCTCGAGGGGAACTTTGGCGGGCGCTTCCAGCGCAGTGACGAGGACATGCAAGCCATCTGGGACGTGGCGGTGCTCGAGACACGGGCGCTGCTCGAGGGTGGTTGGGCACAATGAATGGGCCTGACGGGATGGGACCCTCGGCTCGAGGTCGTGAGCGGGTGCTGATTTGGGGTGCGGGGGCCATCGGGGGCTGCATCGGGGCTTATCTGGTACAGGCCGGACATGATGTGACCTTTGTAGACCGCGCCCTTGACCATGTGCAGGCCATCAACGAGAAGGGGCTGCATGTGGTGGGTCCGCTCGAGACCTTTAGCGTACAGGCTCCGGCTTTTACCTCAGAGCAGCTCGAGGGCGTTTGGGACATCATCTTGCTCTGCACAAAAGCCCAGGACACCGAGGCGGCGGGACTCGAGCTGGCCCCGCACCTCTCCCCGTCGGGCGTGGTGGTGTCCGTCCAGAACGGCCTCAATCCACTGATTCTGAACCCGATTCTGGGCCTCGAGCGGGTGATGGGCAGCTTCGTGAACTTCGGGGCCGACTATCTCGAGCCAGGAATGGTGCATTACAGCGGGCGCGGCGCGGTGGTGCTCGGTGAGCAGGACGGGAGCCTTACCGCTCGAGCACAGTCTCTGCACGCGCTTTTCAAGGAGTTCGACCCAGAGGCCATTCTCAGCCGCAATATCTACGGCTACCTGTGGAGCAAGCTGGCCTACGGCGCGCTGCTGTTCGCCACCGCCGTGACCCCGGACGGCATTGCCGACGCGCTCGAGCACTCTGAGAACCATGAACTCTACATCGAACTGGGCCGCGAGGTGCTGCGGGTGGCTTACGCCGAGAACATCGTCCCAGAAGCTTTCAACGGCTTTGACCCGGCGGCTTTTTCTCCCGGCTCGAGCGAGGAACAGGCTCGAGAAAGTCTGCGCGAGATGGTCGCCTTCAACCGCCGCAGCGCCAAGACCCACAGCGGCATCTGGCGAGATTTGGCGGTTCGCAAGCGCCGCACCGAGGTGGACGCGCAGCTCGGCTGGGTGGTCCATTTCGGAGCGCGGCACGGGCTGCCGACCCCGCTGAGCGCACGGCTGGTTGGGCTGGTTCACGAACTCGAGGACGGGGTACGCGAACTGAGACGCGCTAACTTAGATGAGCTGCGGGGATTGCTGCTTCAGGGGCAGGCGTGAACCTCGAGCCGTCGGACAAAAACGAGTTTGCGGGTCAAACCGTCATCGTCACCGGGGCCGCGCACGGTTTTGGGCGGACCATCGCGCTCGAGTTTGCCGCCAGGGGAGCCACAGTCTGGGTCTGTGACCTGGCTCAAGAGGGCTTGCTCGAGACTGCACGGCTGGCTGCAAGCGAGGGACTCGAGGTCGAAACCCGCGTGGTGGACGTGACCCAGGTGCTCGAGGTGGGAACGTTTGTGGCGGAGGTGGCCCGCTCGACTGGACGAATCGACGTGCTGGTCAACAACGCCGGGGGCGTGCTGGGTCAGGTGGGGCGTCCGCTCGAGGAGGTGACGCCGCTCGAGTGGCGCGCCATCTTTGGGGTCAACGTGGACGGCGCGTTCTACTTTTCGCAGGCGGTGGCCCCCTACATGAAAGCCGCACAGCGCGGGCGCGTGGTCAACATCAGCAGTGGGGCCGGACTGGGCATCAGCCTCACCGGAATTCAGGCGTATGCCAGCGCCAAAGCGGCGCAGATTGGCCTCACCCGGCAACTGGCGCACGAACTCGGCGCGTGGGGCATCACCGTGAACAACGTGGCCCCCGGCTTTGTCCGCAGCAACCCCACCACCGAGCGCCAGTGGGAAAGTTACGGCGATGAGGGTCAGAAGAAGCTGCTCGAGGGCATCGCGCTGAAACGTCTGGGCACGCCGGAAGATATCGCAAGCGCGGTGCTGTTCTTCGCCTCCGAGCGGGCCGGGTGGATAACAGGGCAGGTGCTCAGCGTGGATGGGGGCAAATGAGCCGCCTGGATGACGTGCTCGAGTTGTTGGCGGCGCGGCGTGAAGCTTCGCTCGAGGAACTCGTCGAGTTTGCCGCCCTTCCCAGTGTGAGCGCACAATCGGCTCACGCGCCGGACATGGCTCGAGCCGCTGAGTGGTTGGCCGTGCGACTGCGCCGCTGTGGACCGCTCACGGTGGAACTGTGGCCCACGGCGGGTCACAGCGCGGTCTACGCCGAGTGGCTGGGCGCACCGGGCGCGCCGACCCTGCTCATTTACGGTCACTACGACGTGCAGCCGCCTGAGCCGCTCGAGAAGTGGCACAGCCCCCCCTTCTCGCCCAGCGTGCGAGGTGGACGGGTTTTTGGGCGTGGGGTCAGCGACGACAAGGGACCGCTGCTCATCGCGGTGCAGACCGCCGACGCCTACTTTGCCGCCACTGGAGCGCTGCCGCTCAACCTCAAGTTTCTGCTCGAGGGCGAGGAAGAGGTGGGCAGTCCAAACCTCGAGACGCTGGTCAAAGCGCAGGCTAAGCGGCTTGAGGCCGATTTCGTGCTCAGCGCTGACGGCGGCATGTGGAGCGCTGAAATCCCGTCGCTCACGGTGAGCGCGCGGGGACTGGCCGCGCTCGAGTTCAGCGTGCGTGGCCCCGCCAAAGATTTACACTCCGGGCGGCACGGCGGCAGCGTGAAGAACCCGCTGCACGCACTGGCCGCGCTGATTGCTAGTTTGCATACCCCGGACGGACGGGTGGCGGTGGAGGGCTTTTACGACGGCGTACTCGAGCGAAATCTCCTCGAGCGGGAAGCGATTCGGCAGCTTCCCTTTTCTGAAGCAGATTATCTGGCCCAGACTGGCGCACCCGAGGTGTTCGGGGAAGTGGGATTTTCCACGCTCGAGCGCCAGTGGGACCGCCCTACCGTGGAGGTCAACGGCCTAACGGGCGGCTACAGCGGCGAGGGCAGCAAGACCGTGCTGCCGAGTGAGGCGCAGGCCAAGCTCACCTGTCGGCTGGTCAAGGGTCAGGACCCCGAGCGCATCGTGGTCCTGCTCGAGGACCATCTGCGCCGTCACCTACCGCCGGGGGTGACGCTCGAGCTGCGTCCCAGCGGGCACGGCTGCGCCGCCTACCGCCTGAGCGAGGACCATGTGGGCAAGGCGGTGGCGCTCGAGGTGCTGCGCGAGGTGTACGGCCAGGTTCCGCTCGAGGTGGGCATGGGCGGCAGCATTCCGGTGTTGGACATCTTTGGGCGAATTCTGGGTCTCGAGACGGTGTTCTTCAGCTTCGCGGTGGGTGACGAGGACATCCACGCGCCTAACGAGTTTTTTCGGGTAGGTCGCATTCTCGAGGGTCAACGTGCCTGGGCGCTGTACTGGACCCGTCTGGCCGAGCGGGGTTTGACTGAGCATGGGCTGGCGGGGCGGGGTTTGGCCCATGAGTGAACTCGAGGGTTGGCACGCCCTGGCGTCCGTGGACGACCTGACCTGCACCGTTTCGGACGCACTGGGACGCACCGGGGCGCTCGAGGGCCGCTATCGTTCGGTGTGGCCGGGGGCGCGGTTGCTGGGACCGGCTTTCACGGTGCGAACCTTCGGCAGCGACCTCAGCGCGGTGTTCGACGGAATTGCAGTGGCCCCGTCGGGTAGTGTGCTGGCGATAGACTCGCACGGAATCGTGAATTCGGCTTTCTGGGGCGAGCGCACCACAAGGGCGGCGCTGGCTCGAGGTTTGGTGGGCGCGGTGATAGACGGGGCCTGCCGCGATGTGAACGCGGTTCGCACTCTGGGTTTTCCGGTGTTCTGCACCGCCACCGTTCCCAACGCGGGCCTGCCCGGTGGACGCGGCGAGGTGGGGGTACCGATTGCGCTGGGCGGACAGCCGATTTCGGTGGGCGACCTGATAGTGGCTGACGAGAACGGCGTGGTGGTGGTGCCGAGGGCCAGAATGGAAGAAACACTCGAGCGGGTGAAAATCCTGCTCGAGGCCGAGCGTGAACTGCTCGAGCGCGTTCCAGATGTGCAGGATTTGCGTCCCACAGGAGATTTTTGATGACCGACTTTAAAGAGGCTCGAGCTGAATTTCAACGTCGCTCTGCCGAAATAAACGACTTACTGTGCGCCCTGAACGCGCTCACCTGGGATGCCCGCACCCAGATGCCTGTGGGCGGCAGCCGCGCAAGGGCGCATCAACTCGCTACCCTCAGCGGAATTGCCCGTGAACGGCTGCTCGAGCCGAGGTTTGCTCAGGCCGCTCAAGATTTGCTGGCCGACTCGAGCGCCCCTGACTTACAAACCAGGGCGGCGGGTCAGGCGCTCGAGGCCGTGAACGCCATGCAGCGCGTTCCCGAACGCCTGACAAGAGAGTTGGCCCTGCTCAGAAGTGAGGCGCAGGACACCTGGGCTGTGGCAAAAGGGCAGAGCAATTTTGCGCTGTTTGCCCCGGCGCTCGAGCGGATGGTCCGTTTGACTCGAGAGCTGGCCGAGGCGCTGGGGTATAAAAACCATCCCTACGACGCCCTGCTCAATACCTATGAGCCGGGGCTGACCTTGGGGGCGCTTTTGCCCTTGTTCTCCCGCTTACGTGAGCATCACGTCTCTCTGCTCGAGCGCATCCGGGCCAAACCAGAACCGCGCAGTGACTTTCTCGAGCGGCACTATCCGGCCCCGCAGCAGCGGACGTTTGCGCTCGAGGCGGCTCAGCGCTTCGGCTACGATTTGGCGCGCGGGCGGCTCGACGACTCAGCTCACCCCTTTGAAATCAGCTTCACCCGCGACGACGTTCGCATCACCACACGGGTGCAGGAAAACTTCCTACCCGGCGCACTGTTCGGGGCGCTGCACGAGACCGGGCACGCACTTTACGAGCAGGGCGTGGACCCGGCGCTGAGCCGCACAGTGCTCACCTGCGACCTGCTGGGCCTGTACGCGGTGGGCGGTGCGAGTTACGGCGTTCACGAGAGCCAGTCGCGGCTGTGGGAGAACCGCATCGGGCGCTCGAGCACCTACTGGAATCTGCACTTTCCCGAGTTGCGGGCCACTTTTCCACAACAGCTCGAGGATGTGGATACCCAAACTTTCGTGCGGGCCATCAACCGCGCCAAGCCCAGCCTGATACGGGTAGAGGCCGACGAACTCACCTACGACCTGCATATCATGCTGCGCGTGGACCTCGAGCGCCAGCTCATCGGCGGTGAACTGAGCGTGATTGATTTGCCCGAAGCCTGGAACGCCCGTGTGCGGGAGGATTTGGGTCTCGAGGTCCCGAGTGATGCCCACGGCGTGCTGCAAGACATCCACTGGTCGGCGGGCATGTTCGGCTCGTTTCCGACCTACACCCTGGGCAACGTGATGGCCTCGCAGTTTTTTGGTGCGGCCATGCGCGCCTTGCCCGATTTGAATGCTCAGCTCGAGGCGGGGAATTACACCCCTTTGCGCGATTGGCTCACCGAGAATATCTACCGATTTGGGCGCACTTACAGCCCAGTCGAGCTGCTCGAGCGCACCACCGGCGGGGGCCTGGACCCGCAGCCCTACCTAGAGTATCTGACCGATAAGTACAGCCGACTGTACGGGCTGAAGGAGAACTTATGAGCGAAGGAAAATTGACGGGAAAGGTGGCGCTGGTTACGGGGGCCTCGAGCGGAATTGGGGCGGCGACTGCATTGGCGCTGGCGCACGAGGGAGCCGCTGTAGCGCTGGTGGCCCGCAGGCGGGACAGGCTCGAGGCGTTGGCCCAAAGTATTGCAGCGGCGGGGGGCCGTGCCGAGGTCATTGCGCTCGATATTGCCGAGGCGGGGAGCGCGGCGGAGGCGGTGAAGCGCACGCTCGAGGCGTTGGGGGGCCTGGACATTTTGGTGAACAACGCAGGGTTAATGCTGCTGGGTCCGGTGGCCGGGGCCGAGGTGAGCGACTGGGAAAGGATGCTGGACCTCAACGTGCTCTCACTGATGACCCTGAGTCGCGCCGCGCTCGAGCACATGAAACCGCACAAGAGCGGCCACATCGTCAACATCTCGTCGGTCTCGGGTCGCGGGTCCGGGCCGACCAGTGCGGGTTACAGCGCGACCAAGTGGGCGGTGGGCGGCTTTTCCGAGGGTCTGCGCCAGGAGGTGCGTTTAGACAACATCCGGGTGACGGTCATCGAGCCGGGGGTGGTGGCCACCGAACTGACCGACCACATCACCCATACCGAGACCAAGACCAACTACGAGGGCCGCATTGCCACCATGACCCCGCTCGAGGCCGAGGACATCGCCGCTGCCGTGGTCTACGCCGTGACCCAGCCGCTGCGGGTCAACGTGAACGAGATTCTGATTCGTCCGCTCGAGCAGGGTTGAGCTGCGAATAATAAGGATTCCGGAAATATCGGAAATGTAATGGACGATATTTCCAGCAGAGCGGATGGGAAAAACTACGGTTCTGATTGTGTAGTGGAGTGAGGAGCGCAGCGGAACACGTAACGGAATCAATCGGAATCCGTATAACCCCGCTCGAGGTCGTGGGGTGCTGGCCTCACTTTCCTTCAGGACCGAGCGGGGTGAGTGCCAGCCGCACCAGATACACCGGCTCGTCCTCGTCCTGAAGAGGACCGAAGCGCTGAATCACACTCGCCAGCTCGAGCTGAAGCGCTTTGGCGTTGGCTCGAGACAGCTTGGGGAGGTGTGAGAGAAGCTGCTATCCGACACAACGACACCCAGAAACGGTTTAAAGTTCTTATCTAAATCCATTTAGGACGCGAAGTAATGGTTAAGCTTTAATGAGCACAAACTCGTAAGACTTCTCACCTCTGCCACAGGAACAATGGGGGAGCCAGAGCGGGCGCGCCCTGTGGCAAAGGAACACACCATGCCAAATCGAAAACCGCTTCAGACGGGCTGGGACATGTCCGAGCTGCCTACCGCCCTCGCTTCATTTCTGGGCACCTTGACTGTTACGCCTCAACTTCTGGCCCTGGGTGAACCGACTCACGGCCTCGACACCTTTCCCGCGTGGCGCAACCGCATTTTCCACACGCTGGTCGAACATCACGGTTTCCGTTCCATCGCCCTTGAAAGTGACATCATCGCGGGCCTGCGGGTGAATGCCTTCGTACACTCGAGTCAGGACGTCCTGTATACCGTCATGGAGCAGGGCTTCAGCCACGGATTCGGCGCAGTGAAGGCCAACCGGGAACTGGTCGAGTGGATGAGGAACTTCAACGCGGGCCGCGCGCCCGCCGAACACCTGCGCTTTTACGGCTTCGACGCGCCCCTCGAGAACCTGTGGGCTGCTAGTCCGCGTGCCAGCCTGCTGGCCCTTCACGCCTTCCTGACCGCGCACTTGGGCGGGTTGTCGGTGGACACGGCCACCCTGGAACACCTCTGTGGTGAAGACGCTCGCTGGACCAATCCGGCTGCTGCTATGGACCCGTCAAAATCCATCGGTAACAGCGACGAGGCGCGGCAACTCCGGTTGCTCGCAGACGACCTGTCCAGCTTGCTCCAAATCGAAACCCCCCGACTGGCCGCACAGGAAGGCTACTGGAAAGCACAACTACATGCCCGCACTGCAACGGGCCTACTTCGTTACCACGCTGTGATAGCCGACCCCGCGCCGACTCGAGTAGCGCGAATGCTGGCGCAGCGCGACTTGATGATGGCCGATAACCTCAGCGCCATCGCCGAGCGTGAAGGTGAACGCGGCCCAACCCTGGTGTTCGCCCACAATACCCACCTGCAACGCAAGCTCAGCACCATGAAGATGCGCGGCATGAGCTTGGAGTGGTGGGGTGCCGGAGCGCACGTCAGCATCCGCCTCGGTAAACGGTACACATTCGTTGCGGCTTACCTGGGTTTAGCGCCAGAAAGGGCCATCGGGGAACCTGCCCCAGACACGTTGGAGGGCGCTCTGATGGACCCTGCTCGCCCAGCAACCCTTTTCACCTCCCAGATGTTGAGCACCGCACTCCCAAAACAACGGGCGGCTAGAACCGATATTCCACTTCAGGCTGGTTATTTCCCGCTTGAAGTGGAACACCTGTCCCTCATAGACGGTGTGCTGTTTTTGCAAAACGCAGCAAGCTGAGCGAATCAAATCCACCGTGAGCTGGACTGTTCTCAAGGGCTATCGCATCAAAGGGCAGATACCGTGAGACTGGGCCTAATAGAGCGGAACGCAGTGGGTCGCTCGAGTGCTCAGCGCCTTTGTGCTGTTCGACGTTCTGGCCGCGCTGGTGGCCTGGAGGACGCTCGAGCCGACTCAAACCCCGCACACTGTGGCCCCAACCCAAAGCGCTAAAATGAAGACATGATTTACCCCCGCACTCGAGCCAAGCGTTACCCTCGTTTTTCCCGCTCGAGCATTCTAAAAATATCTTCGCTCGAGGTGATGCGGTGAGCGCCATCTATCAAAAAGCCCGTCCGCTGCACTGGGACGAGGTGGTGGGTCAGGAGCATGTGCGTGGCGTGCTCGAGGGGTCGCTGGCTAAGGGAAAAATCGGCCACGCCTACCTGTTCAGCGGGCCGCGTGGGGTGGGCAAGACCACTACCGCGCGCCTGATTGCCATGACCGCCAACTGCCAGAGCGTGGGCGTGCCCAAGCCCTGCGGGGTGTGCGCCTCGTGCAAGCAGGTCATCGCTGGGTCTCACCCCGACGTGTTCGAGATAGACGCGGCCAGCAACAACAGCGTGGATGACGTGCGCGAACTGCGCGAACGGGTCGGGTTGTCCTCCATGTACGGCGGCAAAAAGGTCTACATCCTCGACGAAGCGCACATGATGACCAAGAGCGCCTTCAACGCGCTGCTCAAGACGCTCGAGGAGCCGCCTGAGCACGTCGTTTTCATTCTGGCGACCACCGAACCCGAGCGCATTTTGCCCACCATTTTATCGAGGTGTCAGCACTACCGCTTTCGGCGACTCAGTGAACGCGAAATCGCTGGAAAGCTCGAGCGAATTTTAAAAGAGGAAGGCACTGAGTTTGAGCCAGACGCGCTGCTGCTCATCGGGCGCTTGGCCGACGGCGCAATGCGTGACGGGGAAAGCCTGCTCGAGCGGATGCTGGCGAGCGGTGAAGCCGTAACCCTGCACGCCGTCGAGAACGCGCTGGGCTTGCCCCCGGCTCAGCGGATGCGAACCCTGGCTACGGGCCTGCTCGAGCGTGACCCAGAACCCGTTTTACGCGCTGCTGGAGACCTCTACCGCGAAGGCTTCGCGGCCCGGAGTGTGGTGGATGGG
>Ga0209511_1000989_pt1 | contig 26211 bp, 19 predicted proteins | sample SSSSmetaG_FD_184141 | JGI IMG/M metagenome (GOLD analysis project Ga0209511, IMG submission 184141) | Glacier valley bacterial and archeal communities from Borup Fiord, Nunavut, Canada, to study Microbial Dark Matter (Phase II) - ​SSSS... | ecosystem: Environmental > Aquatic > Freshwater > Ice >... | reverse complement strand
TGCCACGAATCAAACAGCGTATAAGTGGCAATGCTTTTTCGTAGAAAAACGGTATGGTTGTTACCCCATTCCATACGATTCGTTTTTCCATTTTCACGGACGAAATAGCTGTATTCAAAGATTCCGGGCTCGCTTACTTCCACGTATAAATACCAGTTCCCGTCACCCGAATAAATCATTTCAAGGGCATTCTCAGCCTGAAAACTTCCAGTCTCGGGGGCTGAGCCGCGCAGCATAAGCACTTGCCCAAAGCGAGTTGCGTAGTTTATGTGAAAAAGTATAAGCATTGTCTTCGTTTTAATAAATGCATTATTCTCTGATAAATACAAATTTATTCTCGTTTGAAAGATCTGGATTGAACCAGTATCCTTTCGCGTTGAAACCTTTAAGTTTCTCAGGATCTTCAATCTTGTTTTCAACCACGTATCTGGTCATCATTCCCCTGGCTTTTTTTATGTAAATCACAATGGGCTTGAACACCCCATTCTTGAATTCCAAAAAATCAATGTCAATGACTCTGGCCTGAAGCAATTTTCGGTTGATGCATTTGAAGTATTCTCCGGATGACAGGTTCAACAATACTTCCGGTTTGCCCGATTTGGCCAAAGATTCATTAATCTTTAATGTAATTCTGTCGCCCCAGAATGCATATAAATCATTCCCCTTGTCTGTTTTGAGTTTCGTGGTCAAATCCAGCCGGTAGGGTTGTATCAGGTCAAAAGGTTTAAGTATACCATACAAACCTGAAAAAATGCGCAAATGTGCTTGTAAATAATCGTAATCTTCCAACTTCAAACTCTTGGCATCCAGTCCGTGAAGAACCTCTCCGTTGAAAACAAAGACGGCCTCTTTGGCATTTTCTGGTGAAAACGGCAGATGCCAGTTTGAAAAGCGTTCAGCATTCAGGTGTGCTAGTTTGATGTTTATATCTAGTAATTTTGCCAATGAAATAACAGATAGTTCCCTGATTTGATGCACCAGGGTTTCAGCCTCATTCACAAACACCGGTTGAGTGTAATGCCCAACCGGTGAATGAGGTGAAAAATTCTGTATTTTGGCTGGAGATAAAAGTATCAGCATGTGAGACCGATTTCTTATTTGATAGTTACCGTTTTAGATTTTGAACCAAATTTGTTGCATTTGGCTTTTACCGTTACTTCGCTGCCTTTTGTAATTTCAGGAACCGATACATTGACTGTTTCGTTTTTGGCATCTGATTGCTTTTTAGGCTTGATCACTTGAACTTCTTTTCCATTCACTTTAATGGATATCAGATTAATATAATGATCAACTACGTTTTTAACAGGGTGAAGAACTTCGATGTTCAACATTTTTGTTTCTTTGTTATAGGTGACTGTCAGCTTCTTAGGAGGATCGGCTCTTACAAAAAGAGGTACAGCAACCAGCATCATTAATGCAAAAAATAGCTTTTTCATAATTTTAATGTTTTAATATTCAACTTAGAAAATACGAATAAGACATAACTATGGCATGAATACTGACCAGGCAGAATCCTAAAATGCCTATGCGCTTGTGAAGATGGTATTTAGCCTTTATTTTAATAATACGCAGTCCCGTTAAAAAGGAAAAGACAAACATCAGGAATCCAACAATGCCCATATACAAGGAGACAGTAAAAATGATTTCTTCCATAATACTCTATTTTTAAGATTTTAGGACAATCAAAGATGCAAACGAACTAAAAAAAGTATAGGCATCCGCATTATGTGAAAAATGTGTTTTTTACTGCGAAACCAAATTTATATTGTTTGGTGAAGGTAAATATTTTTTAGCCAAAGTTTGTATCTTTGCAGCTCGTTTTTCATAGGTTGTTAACTTACTAAATATAGACCAATATGCCAGTTCCTCCTTTTCATTATCAAGATCCATTTCCTCTCGGTAAAGATCAGACCGAGTTCTATTTACTCACCAAAGACTTTGTATCTGTCGCCGAATTTGAAGGCAAAGAAATGCTGAAAGTCAAATCAGAAGGATTGACCTTGCTCGCAAAGACAGCAATGCACGATGTTTCTTTTATGTTACGTCCAGCTCATCAGAAACAAGTAGCTTCCATTTTACACGATCCGGAAGCAACGGAAAACGATAAATTTGTGGCACTAACGATGCTGCGTAATGCAGAAGTATCAGCCAAGGGTGTTCTTCCTTTTTGCCAGGACACTGGTACAGCTACTGTTTTTGCTAAAAAAGGCCAGCAAGTCTGGACGGAAGGCGAAGATGAAGAAGCATTGTCACACGGTATTTATCAAACGTATACCGAAGACAACCTACGCTATTCACAGAATGTCGCACTGGATATGTACGAGGAAATGAATACAGGTTGCAACTTACCTGCACAAATAGACCTTATGGTGGGCCATGGTGCCGAATACAAATTTCTATTCATCGCAAAAGGGGGTGGCTCACAAAACAAGACTTACCTGTTTCAGGAAACAAAAGCATTGCTAAATCCAACATCTTTGGAGAATTTCCTGATCGAAAAGATGAAGACTTTGGGTACTGCTGCCTGTCCGCCTTATCACATCGCTTTTGTGATAGGTGGTACTTCAGCCGATCAGACTGTAAAAACCGTAAAACTGGCATCGACCAAATATTACGACGAATTGCCGACTGTAGGAAACGAAGGTGGTCAGGCTTTCCGTGATATTGAACTGGAAGAAAAAATGCTGAAAGCCTCCCAGTGCATCGGACTGGGTGCTCAGTTCGGCGGAAAATATTTCGCACACGATATCCGCATCATCCGCTTACCACGTCATGGTGCTTCCTGTCCAGTTGCCATGGCCGTTTCCTGCTCCGCTGACCGAAACATCAAAGCCAAAATCAATAAAGAAGGCATCTGGGTCGAAAAAATGGAAAGCAATCCAGGCCAATATATACCAGAAGAGTTGCGTCAAACAGGAGAGGGTAATGTTGTTCAAATAGATCTGAATCAGCCCATGTCTGAAATCCTGAAAGTGCTGACAAAATATCCGGTTTCTACCCGCCTTTCCCTGAACGGAACGATCATTGTTGGTCGCGACATTGCTCACGCCAAGCTGAAAGAACGACTGGATGCAGGCGAAGAATTGCCTCAATACATCAAGGATCATCCCATCTATTATGCTGGTCCTGCCAAGACACCGGAAGGTTTTGCCTGTGGCTCCATGGGCCCGACTACAGCCGGCCGTATGGACTCTTACGTAGACTTGTTTCAAAGCCAGGGCGGCAGCATGATCATGCTGGCCAAAGGGAATCGCTCCCAACAGGTGACCGATGCCTGCCAGAAGCATGGTGGATTTTATCTGGGCTCCATTGGTGGACCCGCTGCTGTCCTTGCATATGAGAATATCAAGAGCATCGAATGTGTGGAATATCCTGAACTGGGTATGGAAGCCATCTGGAAGATCGAGGTCGTAAACTTCCCTGCTTTCATCCTGGTTGATGACAAAGGCAACGACTTTTTCAAACAATTAAGACCCGTATGTCACATGGCATAATGGTCGTAAATATAGTTTAATCAGAGGGAGCTGTCTTTAAAAGACAGCTCCCTCTGATGCTTTATATAGAGTCTAGTTTTTCTTATATTTAAATAAAGTCAAATTAAACAGACATTATATTTATTTGGTATATTTGCAATGTTAACTGTTTTTATACTTTTCCATTAAATATACAACTGTGCGTTTTAAAATTCAATTGTTAACCCTTTACTTACTATTAGCCGGAAATTCTTTCAGCTTTGTGAATGCTGCTGATTTTGAATGTCTTCGTTCTGTTTCCCGTATCGAAGTGAAAGCCAATAAATTATATACCACAGACTCACTAATCTATCAGGTAAACAATCAACGTGGAGAACGGTTTACAGAGTTTTCCATAAACTATTCAAAAATATGTAAAGCATCCCGCATTAGTGCCTGGATAGAAGATGCATCGGGAAACCGGATACGGGAACTTAAAGGTTCCGAATTCAAGGACAGCAACGATTTCTCCTACAGCGCCTTCTATCAGGATGACCGGGTTAAACAATTTCAGATAAAGCACAATAAATATCCCTACCGTGCTTGCTATACAGTGACCTATACGGAGCCACAATTCCAATGGATCACTTATTGGATGCCCATGAGGAAGACCGACTATTTTACAAGAGACGCCAGATTGTATGTAACCTTACCAAAAGATTATGCTGTCAAGACATTTGTAGAAAACGTTTCCGGATTTCGTTCAGATACCCTGGTTGACAAGATTGTGACGGCTTATCAGGTGATAGGCGATCCAGCCATATTCAAAATAGCAGATGTCGGATTGTTTGATATTGAAAAACCCCGGGTGATTGTTGTGCCTTTGGAGTTTAAGCTGGGTGTCAATGGTAGTACAAAAAGCTGGAATACATTGGGAAATTGGGTTGCAACCTTAAATAAAGGTATGACTACATTACCCGCAACAGAGGAGATAAAGGTTTTGATGAAAGTGGATGGAATGACCGATACGCTCCAGATTGTAAAAACCCTTTATCAGTACATGCAGGATTATACCCGCTATATAAATGTAAGTATCGGTATTGGAGGTTGGAAGACCTTTCCGGCTACCTATGTTTCACAAAATAAATACGGGGATTGTAAAGCCTTGACGAACTATATGAAGGCTTTGCTGGAGGCAAAGGGCATAAAAAGTCATTTTGTATTGGTCAATGCCGGTCAAAATTCGGAAAAGATTTTAGATGAGCTATCTTGTTCTCAGTTCAATCATATTTTATTGGCCGTTCCTGTAGGTAAAGATACCGTTTGGCTTGAAAACACTGATAAGATGAACCCTTTCGGTCATATAGGCACCTTTACCCAGAATAGAAAAGCACTATGGATCGATGAAACACGAAGTCATTTAGTTTCGATGCCTTCCCTGAAGAAAGAGGATGTCCGCTGCTACCGTAGGATGAATGTATCGTTTGATCAGAGAGGTCATGCAACAATGTCTGCTGATTTTACATACAAGGGCTATTCATACGAAAGATTGAATGGATTTACGAATTATTTGGCAGAGAAAGATAAGGACCAGTATATCGACGATTTTATACCATTTAACGGTTATGAACTGAAAGACTGGAAAATAGTTGAAGCCGGAAGAGACAGTTCAAGCATTGATTTACGGATGAATCTGACCTTCCCCGGTCTGGCCAAAATGATGGAGAATGATTGTTATATCAGAACATTTCCCATCCCGGAAGGTTTTAAATTCCCCACACCAGCCAATCAACCCATAACCCTTGGTTGGCCGGTAAGCAACGTGGACACGTCTGTATACACCATCCCCTCAGGTTACAGAATCAAATCCTTACCTGATTCAGTTGGTTTTTCCAACGAGTCCGGTAAATACGAGAGCCGATTCTCGGTGACAGGAAATAAAATTCAGGTTTATAAGAAGCTCGAAATTCATTCTGGAAAGTATTCACCGGATGACTATGGCACCTTATTTGCTTTTCTAAAAAAAATAAAAGATTCAAATCAAGCCAATCTGATCATTCTGACCAGAATGCAGGAATAAGGAATATAAAGAATCAATTAATACATGAAAGTCATGAAAAAAAATCTTCTTTTGATCTTGATGTTGATGGTATCCATCACCTTTAGTTTTGCTTCAGATATTCAATCCTTCGCTCCTGAGTTCGGACGTTTTTCAAAAGCAGATGACCTGATAAAATATGAAAAGGACACTACTGCGGAGGCTGTTTACCTTTTTGACAGAGGGGATACTTACTTTCGTCGATCTGAAGAGTACGGCTTTGAGCTGGTTTTCATGCATACACAACGGATTAAGATTTTAAAGAATGCAGGAATGGACTATGCCTCTTTTGAAATTCCATACTTTGTGGATGGAAATAGACTGGAAGAAGTGGAAACCATTGAAGGTATCACTTTTAATATGGTTAACGGAGCTTATGAAAAAACACCACTTGATATTAAGACCGTTTATGAGGAGGATGTAAACAGCAAATGGAAGGTCAAAAAATTCACCATGCCCAATGTTCGGGAGGGTTCTGTCGTAGAAATACTTTATAGTATCAGAAGTCCTTATTTCTTTAATTTCAGAGGCTGGGACTTTCAAAAAAGGATACCAGTGGTATACAGTGAATATGTAACCCATATGATCCCCTTTTACTCTTACAATTACCTCTTGCAGGGCAGGGGCAAGTGTGACGGATTTAATGCAGAAGCAGACCATTTCGAAAGGACGTTTTACAATACCAAGTTTAAGGATATGAATTACACCTTCGTGATGAAAGATATGCCTGCATTCAAAGATGAAGCCTTTATTTCATGTCCCGAGGATTGTATGGTCAAGCTGACTTTTCAACTCTCTGAGATGACCGATTTATCTGGGGTTCGCAGCTCCTATCTGAACACCTGGAATAAATTGGTCAACGAATTTCTTGATACTCCGGAGCTGGGTGGATACCTGAAGAATGCGAAATCGAGTGCAGAGAAGACATTGATTGGTATGAATCTGACAGACAAGACGCCCATTGAAAAGATTGTTGCCATTGATAGCTACATGAAATCCAATTATAACTGGAACAAACTGAATACCAAATTTGCCAGGAACAGTGTCAAGAAATTTTTGGAAACCAAAACCGGAAATTCGGCTGAAATAAATCTGTATTATGTAGCCATGCTGAAGTCGGCAGGTCTGGATGCATTCCCAGTCCTCTTAAGTACGCGTGATCACGGAAAGATTAAGGTCGATTATCCTTTCGAGCATTTTTTTAATTATGTGGTGGCCGCTGTCTACGTGGAGGATAAAATGGTCCTTTTTGACGCTACTGAACCTTTAACCTATCTGGGGACGCTTCCCGAACGTTGCATGAACGATCAAGGTCTGGTGCTCAAAAAGTTGAAATACAAGGAGAAAGTCGAATGGGCAAATCTGGAAGCGCCTAATAAATCGACAATGACCTATGTGGTGGATCTGAAACCCGATTTGAAAGTAGATTCGTTAAACGCCAGTTTTAACATGGTGTCGGATGGTTACTATGCCACCCGATTGAGAAATAACTATGTTTCTGATCCAGCTGCATTTGAAAAGTCCATTCTACCGTCAAACTTTATAATGAAGGATAGCGTAAAGGTCAAAAATATACTTGAACCGGATAAAAACCTTTCTTTCAGGTATGCAGCCAAAGCCGGTCTGACCGTTTTGGACAATAAAATTGTCATTGCACCATTCTGCTCTATTGTGGAGTCTGTAAATCCTTTTCGTCAGGCTACCCGCACGTATCCGATAGACATGGTTTTTAAAAATGCCAAGGACTTTCAGACAACCATCCATATACCTGATGGATATAAAGTGTTACGTACACCCACACCGGTAAATATGAATACTGAAGATTTCAAGTTGAAAATCTCGACAGAAGTCCTTGACGAATCAACCTTGAAGATTGTAGGCGGGTATGAATTTACAAAAGATAAATATCCCGTTGAAAAATACGATAAGATCAAGGAATATTACCGGTTAATTGTCACCTTATTCAATGGTGAAGTGATACTGCAAAAGATCTGACCCGGGTTTATGGAAAGATTTTAAGTTAGATAAGAATGAAGAATTATTTTCTATTTGAATTACTGGTGGTGTCATGCATCACCAGTTTTGCTTCAGACATTAAATCATTTGCTCCTAATTTTGGAAGTTTTTCCAAAGCGGAAGACCTGATACAATATGAGAAGGATTCTACAGCGGAAGCAGTTTATCTGTTAGATAGGGGAGATACCTATTTCCGAAGTGGAGAATTGGGGTTTAAAATTATTTTTATGCGAACCCAACGTGTAAAAATCCTCAGGAATGCTGGAATTGAATATGCGACATTTGAAATTCCATATTTTGTAGATGGAAATAAAATGGAGAAGGTGGAAAGCATTTCCGGTTTCACTTACAATCTGGTTGATGGAGTTTATGAGAAGACGCCCCTGGATATTAAAACGGTCTATGAAGAGGACAGAACAATCAACCGGAAGGTCAAGAAATTCACCATGCCCAATGTGCGTGAAGGTTCCATTGTGGAAATACTTTATAGCATAAGTAGCCCATACTTCTTTAATATCAGGGAATGGGATTTCCAAAAAAAGATACCTGTGATATACAGTGAATATGTCACCCATATGGTACCTTTCTACACCTATAGCTACATTTTACAAGGCCGTCTTAAATGTGACGAATATAAACCAGCAGTAGATTCTCTCGAAAGGACCTACTATGGAATTAAATTTAAGGATACGAATCACTCTTTCGTAATGAAAGATCTACCCGCTTTTAAAGATGAAGCCTATATTACCTGTCCCGAGGATTTTATGATCAAACTGAATTTTCAGCTTTCCGAAATGACAACTTTATCTGGAGATTCCACTTCTTATTTGAACACCTGGGATTCCTTGATCAATGAATTGCTGAAGAACCCGTCATTGGGTGGATACCTGAATAATGCTAAATCAAATGCGGCTAAGACAGTCGCTAAGATGAATATATCAGATAAAACAACCATTGAAAAAATTAGTGCAATTGATTTGTATATGAAATCAAACTATCACTGGAATGGAAATATGACCAAGTTTACAGATAACAATGTCAAGAAATTTTTGGAAACTAAAATTGGAAATACAGCTGAAATAAATCTTTATTATGTTGCCATGCTAAATTCTGCCGGTTTAGATGCATGTCCTGTACTTCTCAGTACACGTGATAATGGCAAAATTAAGGTTGATTATCCATTCGAACATTTTTTTAATTATGTGGTTGCTGCAATTAAAATGGATGAAAAGATGATATTGCTTGATGCTACTGAACCTTTAATCAATTTAGGTACTTTGCCAGAGCGTTGTATCAATGATCAAGGTTTAACACTTAAAAAGGTGTTGAAAAATGAAAGTGTAGAATGGGTGCAATTAAAAGCTGCAAGCAAATCAACATTGACATATGTCGTAAATCTGAGGCCAGATTTAGCATTAGATTCTGTTGGTGTACATGTCGATATAGTATCAGATGGTTATTACGCTTCCAGATTAAGGAAAAAATATGTATCCGATCCAGAAGGTTTTGAGGCGTTAATAATTCCTGCAAATTCTAGACTTAGAGACAGTGTCAGGGTCAGAAATTTGTTGGAAGCCAATAAGAATTTATCCTTCAAGTATTCAGCCAAAGTTGGATTGAACAGTTTTGATGACAAGATTGCCATTGCTCCCTTTTGTTCGTTTGTAGAGACCGTCAATCCTTTCCGTCAAGCTATTCGTACGTATCCGATTGATATGGTTTTTAAAAATGCAAAGGACTTCCAGACGACCATTCATATACCAAATGGTTACAAAGTTGTACATACTCCATCGGCAATCCAATTGAATGATGAGGATTTTAAAATGAATATATCGTCTGAAGAGGTGGATGGTTCAACCTTAAAAATTATCGGGGGATATGAATTTACTCAAGAAAAGTATTCACCCGACAAATACGATAAGATCAAAGAATATTACCGGTTAATTGTCACCTTATTCAATGACGAGGTCATTTTACAAAAGATCTGACCCTGTTTTATTGAAAGAACTTTTCGATTCTCTGTATTGGAAGAATTCGGCAGAATACAACCACATGGTCCCCTTCCTGAATGAGGGTGTCGCCATAGATCAACATTCCTTTTCCTTTTCTGACCAAACCGCCTAAAGTGATGTTTTCAGGTAGGTCCAGGTCTTTGACTATGGACTTGGTGATTTTTGCTTTTTTGTTTACGACAAATTCAGCTACTTCTGCATCGGCAAAAGCCAGACTTTTCACATTGGAAACATCTGCCTCCAGCATCATCTGATAAATGTGGCTGGCCGCGATCAACTTTTTATTGATGATCATGCCAATATCCAGACCGTCTGCCAGGGTAATATAGTCAATGTTTTCCACCTCGGCTATGGTGCGGCGAATGTGGTAGTTCTTGGCTGCAAGGCAAGAAAGAATGTTCGTTTCAGCACTGCCTGTCAACGCGACAAAGGCGTCGATTTTTTCAATACCTTCCGTCTCAAGAATGTCCATATCACGACCATCGCCAATGATGACCTGAATACCTGAATTAACCTTTTCAGCCAGTTTTCCACCGCGTTCGCGGTTCATTTCAACGATTTTCACGCTGTAGTCGCTGGACAACAAATTGGCTGCCTTAATGGCAATCCGACTGGCTCCCATTATCATGACATTGTGCACTTCTGCACTTCCTTTGCCGGAAACTTTCCGGACGTCTTCCACGGCCTCGGGGGTACTGATGAAATAGACCAGGTCTCCAGCCATGACCATATCCTTACCTGTTGGGATCAAAGTCCGGCTCAGGCGCTTAATGGCTGCAATGCGATAAGGATCTTCATCGTTGAAAATTTCCATCAGGGGTTTATCCACAATGGATGCGTTGGCACGTACTTTAACACCGACCAGAATCAACTTTCCACCGCAGAATTCATGCCATTGTCTGGCCCATGGGCGTTTCAGGCTATTCACAATTTCTTCTGCAGCCAGCATTTCCGGGTAAATCAGCGAATGGATGCCCAGTTGTTCAAAAAAGGATTTGTGCGCATCCTGAAGATATTCAGGATTGTCAATACGAGCCACTGTTTTTTTGGTACCCAACTTGGTGGCCAGAATGCAAGCCGTCAGATTACGACTTTCATCAGGAGTTACAGCGATGAAAAGATCGGCAGATTTGGCTCCCGCTTCTTTGAGCTTTTCAATAGAAACAGGGGAACCGACTAAAGTCGTGAGATCGTAATTGGCATCCAGATTTGCCAGGACTTCTTCGTTGGTGTCCAACACAACAATAGTATGTTTTTCACGGGATAACATTTTTGCCAAATGTCTTCCAACTTCACCTGCTCCGCCTATGATAATTTTCATCTTGAGTATTGTAAAAGGTAAATTACTTATCTAAATATTCACGGATTTTTTTTTCTATACTGACCTTATCAATTCCGCATAATTGGTGCAATTCGCTGACAGAACCTTGTTCCACGAATTTATCGGGCAAGCCCATACGATGAACTTCACAGTTCAAATGCTGCTCCGAAAAATATTCCAGTATGGCGCTGCCAAAACCACCATTCAATGTGCCATTCTCGATAGTGATTACTTTTCTGAATTTCTGACCTATCGTATGCAACAATTCTTTGTCCAAAGGCTTCACAAAACGCATATTGTATTGAGCCACCGATAATCCTTCATCCTTTAGTTTGAGAACGACATCATTCGTTGTTTTCCCGATGGGACCAATAGTCAGAACAGCCAGATCATCACCCTCAACCATGCAAACTCCTTTACCAACAGACAGGATCTCCATTTTGTTCTTCCAGTCTCCAATAAAACCGAGACCACGAGGATATCTGATCACAAAGGGCCCTGTTTGATTCTTCGATGCTGTAAACATCAGGTTTCGAAGTTCATGCTCGTCAATGGGGGAGCTGATGATGACATTGGGGATGCATCGCAGGTAAGCCAGGTCGAAAGCACCATGGTGCGTAGGACCATCTTCACCTACCAATCCGGCTCTGTCCAGACAAAGAACTACCGGCAATCTTTGAAGTGCTACATCGTGAATGATATTATCATATGCCCTTTGAGCAAAAGAAGAATAAATGTTGCAGAAGGGTATCAGACCATCTTTGGCCAATCCGGCAGAGAAGGTCACGGCATGACCTTCAGCAATGCCCACATCAAAAGACCTTTCCGGAAAACGATCCATCATCAGGTTCATGCTGCATCCTGTTGGCATGGCCGGGGTCACACCAACAATTTTGTCGTTGCTTTCAGCCAGTTCCACCAGCGTATAACCGAACACATCCTGAAATTTCAGTGGCTGGTCCGCATTGTTTGATTTGGCTACTCGTTCTCCCGTTTCCTTGTTGAATTTGCCGGGTGCGTGCCATTCGGTTGCATCCCTTTCTGCGGGTTCGAATCCCTTACCTTTTACTGTGCAAACGTGTAATATTTTAGGACCTTTCATATCCTTAATGTCGCGCAGGACTTTAACCATTTTCTGTACATCGTGTCCGTCTACCGGCCCAAAATAACGGATATTGAGACCTTCAAAGAGATTGTGCTGGTTGGTTAAAAGTGCCTTAAGGCTATTTCCAAAACGCAGGATTTTACCTTTTCGCTGGTCGTTTATGATGCCAATTTTCTTCAATAAGAGAAAAGTTCTCCAGCGAAGGTGGTTGTATTGTTTGGAAGTGGTGATCTTTACGAGGTATTCACTCATTCCGCCGACATTTCTGTCAATGGACATGTGGTTGTCGTTGAGAATGATCAATAAGTCGTTCGGGTAGGCGGAAGCATTATTCAAACCTTCAAAGGCAAGACCTCCAGACATGGATCCGTCACCAATAACAGCTGCAACCAAACGCTTGCTGCCGTTTAATTTGGATGCCATGCAAAGTCCGAGCGCCGCAGAAATGGAATTGGAGGCATGTCCGGCAATGAAGGCGTCGTACGGGCTTTCATCCGGATTTGGAAATCCACTGATACCGTGAAATTTACGGTTGGTGGAAAATACTTTGCGACGACCCGTTAGTATTTTATGTCCATAGGCCTGATGTCCGACGTCCCAGACAAGCTGGTCTTCCGGTGTCTTTAATACATAGTGAAGCGCAACCGTGAGCTCAACAACACCCAGATTGGCTCCAAGATGCCCTGGATTTTCAGCCAGTTCGTCAATAATGAATTGGCGAAGTTCTGAACAAACCTGTGGCAAATCCTCTATTTTGAGTTTCCGCAAATCGCTCGGAAAATCTATAGTGTTTAATAAATTGGTCTTATTCTTTTCCATAATTTGTAAGCTCGCAAAAATAACCTTTTTTCTCATATAAATTATAATATTTCGTACTTTTGTCCCTTATGGAGTTTAGAACGACTTTACAAGTACATACATCTGAATTTCACTTGACGCATGCCGATCAGGTGATGGTTCTCGGTTCATGCTTTGCAGAAAACATTGGACTGCAACTAAAGGAAAGCGGTTTCCGGGTTTCGCTTAATCCTTTTGGAGTATTATACAATCCCGCATCCGTTGGCATGGCCCTGCACCGCTTGTGGCTTAATCAGCCTTTCAGAGAAGAGGAACTGGTTGAAAACGATGGTTTTTTTCATAGTTTCAGTCACCACAGCTCTTTTTCTGGTACGGACCCCAAAACAACCCTTGATACCATAAACAATTCTTTCAGACAAGCAGTTGAAGATCTTCGGAATGCCACCTGTCTGATTGTGACTTTTGGAACATCCTGGGTGTACACTTTGCCTTCGACCGACCAGATTGTGGCTAATTGCCACAAGTTACCCGATGATAACTTCGTGCGTCGCAGACTGACAGTCAATGAAATCGAATATTTCTATATGGAGTTGCTTGAAATGATTCTTCAGGAAAAACCCGATTTAAAGGTGCTTTTTACGGTCAGTCCCATCAGACACCTCAAAGATGGCCTTCATGAAAATACGCTCAGCAAATCTACTTTACATCTGGCCATAGACGGTCTTTCTGAAAGTTTCAACAATGTTTATTATTTCCCCGCTTACGAACTGATGATGGACGACTTGCGTGACTATCGATTCTATGCTGAGGATATGGTACACCCTTCGGTTACTGCTCAACGATACATCTGGGATCACTTCTCGGAAACTTTTTTTCCAAAAACGACCAAAGAAATGGTTCGTCAGGTTCAACAGATCCGAAAAGCGATGGAACATAAGCCTTTTCATCCGGAAGATGAATCTTATAAACGTTTTGCCAAAAAGAATATTGCTTCCATTGAAATATTATCTTTTAATGCCCCGGAACTTGATTTAAGTGAAGAGCGGGCCTTTTTTGAGAAAATACTGGAGTAATTCCTGGGTACTGGTATCAAAACCAAAATGAAATGAAATATACACTCAATACACTCGCAGAAATATGGAAAGCCAAAAGCCGGATCTGTGAAAATGTTTCAGTTAGTTGGCTGCTGACAGACAGCAGGTCTTTATCTTTTCCCGAAGAAAGTTTATTTTTTGCTATCAAAACGAATCGGAATGACGGTCATCGGTATATACCAGAGTTGTACAAAAGAGGTCTGAAGAATTTTGTCATCTCTGATTTTAACCTGGAACTGGATTTCATGCCTGATGCCAATTTTATCATTGTCCACGATACTCTGAGCGCTCTTCAATCTTTGGCTTCAGCTCATAGAAAACAGTTTGACTGTCCCGTCATAGCCATTACAGGTAGTAACGGCAAGACCATCGTAAAAGAATGGCTTTGGCAATTGCTGCGCAATGATTTTCGAATAACACGCTCTCCCAGAAGTTACAATTCACAAATCGGGGTTCCCTTGTCAGTCTGGCAAATGGAAGAAGAAACAAGTCTCGGCATTTTTGAAGCTGGCATCTCTCAAAAGGGGGAGATGGAAAAACTTCAGCAAATCATCCTTCCTACCATAGGTGTCATCACCAATGTTGCCGGAGCGCATCAGGAAAATTTTAATTCGATGGACGAAAAGGCCCAAGAAAAAGTGAAACTCTTCCTTTCCTGTCAGACCATCATTTATTGCAAAGATCAACCGATCACCGATAAAGCCCTGAAGCAAAATTATCCGGAAGACGTGCTTTTTGCATGGTCCTGTGAAGACAAAAAGGCAACACTTTATATTAAGAAAACCGTTGGTGCAAGTCTGTACACCACGATCAATTATTTCTGGAAAGGGGTGGAATTTTCCTTTACATTGCCTTTCAACGATGCTCCTTCCATTGAAAATGCCCTAAACTCTTTGGCAGTCATGTTATTTCTGGATATTCCTTCCAGTGTGATTGCAGACAGGATGGGTAAGCTCGAACCAGTGGCTATGCGTCTGGAAGTGAAAGAAGGTAAAAATGGTTGTGTTGTCATCAACGACAGCTATAATTCAGATGTGAAAGCTCTGGAACTTGCACTCGATTTTCAGGCCAGAAGAGCAGGTGAGGGTAAGAGAAGGACATTAATACTGTCTGATATTCAACAGAGTGGACAAAATCCGGACGATCTTTATAAGGAGATATCTGAAATGGTGATCCGCAAAAAGATTGACCATTTTATAGGAGTTGGTTACGAACTTTCTGCCCATGCCTCTTTGTTTCCAATGGAGTCCCAATTTTACCTGATGACAGAACGTCTGTTATTGTCTGGGTTATTGGATCAGCTTCGCAACGAATCCATCCTGGTAAAAGGTTCCCGCTCCTTTGGTTTTGAGGAGGTGAGTGAACGGCTCTCACTTAAGATCCATGAGACCGTACTGGAGGTCAATCTCGACGCTTTGGTCCACAATGTGAACTACTTCAAGTCTAAACTCAAACCGACCACACAGATGGTCTGTATGGTCAAGGCTGCAGGATATGGTAGTGGTGCCCTCGAAATTGCTAAAACGCTTCAGGCCCATGCCTGTGATGTGCTGGCTGTTGCAGTGGCTGATGAAGGCGTTGAATTGCGTCATGGCGGTATTCATATTCCAATCATGGTCATGAACCCGGAATTCGGAAGCTTTTCCACGATTTTTGAACACAAGCTTGAACCCGAGATATACAGCTTCAAGCTGCTTGATGCATTCATTCTGGAAGCAGAACGAGAGGGTGTTAAAAATTACCCCATTCATATCAAGTTGGATACCGGCATGCATCGTTTGGGTTTTGAAGAAGAAGACATTCCCGAACTGATCAGTCAGTTGAAAGACCAGGAGTCCTTGCGCGTGAAGTCGATTTTCTCACATCTGGTAGGTAGTGATGAGGCCTGTTTTGACGACTTCACCCATCAACAGCTGGGTCTCTTTGAGAAGTTATCCACGACTATCCAGGCTGCCTTTCCACACCGTATCCTGAGACATATTCTCAATTCAGCCGGTATTGACCGTTTTGCAGAGTATCAGTACGATATGGTCAGACTTGGGATTGGTATGTATGGCATCTCATCCGTAGATGCATCTTCACTTAGGAATGTAAGCACCCTGAAAACAACCATTCTCCAGATACACCATGTGAAATCCGGTGAAAGTGTTGGATACAGCAGAAAAAGCGTGCTTCGTCGTGATTCCCGCATTGCCACTTTACCCATTGGATACGCAGACGGTTTGGACCGTCATTTTGGTAATGGAGTAGGAGAAGTGCTTTTAAACGGATCTCGCGCACCTTTTGTCGGAAACATCTGTATGGATGCCTGCATGGTCGATATAACCGATATTCAGGGGGAAGAAGGAGATGAAGTTCTGCTTTTCGGTGAAGGTCTTCCGCTTTCTGAGGTTTCTGAAAAGCTGGGAACCATCCCCTATGAGATACTCACTTCGGTATCCAATCGTGTAAAACGGGTTTATTTCCAGGAATAAGGAGAAAATATCCGAAACTCCTTGCACACTTAGATACATTTTGTGTAATTTTGCACAAAATATTAATAAACAAAATATGTCAAACAACTTATTGAAAGGGAAGCGTGGAATTATTTTCGGTGCTTTGAACGATATGTCCATTGCATGGAAAGTGGCTGAACGCGCCGTTGAAGAAGGTGCTACCATCACACTAACAAATACCCCGGTAGCTTGTCGTATGGGCTCAGTTATGGAATTGGGCCAGAAACTGAATGCGGAAATCATACCAGCAGATGCTACCAGCATTGAGGATCTGGAAATGGTTTTCACCAAATCACAGGAAATTCTCGGAGGAAAAATTGATTTTGTACTTCATTCTATCGGAATGTCTGCCAACGTTCGCAAGAAGCGTACGTACGATGACCTGGATTACAGCTTATTGTCAACCACTCTGGACGTTTCAGCTGTTTCATTTCATAAAATGATACAAGTGGCAAAAAAATTGGATGCCATCGCGGAACATGGTTCCATTCTGGCACTCTCTTATGTGGCTGCTCAACGTTCATTCTACGGTTACAACGATATGGCAGATGCTAAATCCCTTTTGGAATCCATTGCACGCAGCTTTGGCTATATTTACGGTCGTGAGAAGGGTGTTCGTATCAATACTATTTCACAGTCACCCACCATGACGACGGCCGGAAGCGGTATCAAGGGCTTTGATGGCTTACTTGATTTCTCCGATAAGATGTCACCTCTGGGTAATGCTTCTGCTGCTGAATGCGCAGACTACTGTATGGTTATGTTTTCAGATTTAACCAAAAAAGTGACCATGCAAAATCTGTTTAATGATGGAGGTTTCTCCAGCATGGGTATGAGTTTGCGTGCCATGAATCAGTACAACAAGAGCTTTGATGAGTTCAAGGACGAAAATGGCAACCTGATCTACGGATAAAAGGATCCTGATATTATTCACACTAAAAGAGGCTGTTCATATTGATCAGCCTCTTTTCATATACGCAAATAGGTGATGTTTTAAAAAGGGAACATCTTCTTTTTACATATTTTAAATGTCAGAACAATTATATACCTTTAGCCTGATTTTTTAATATTTCGGTTTAGAATGCTTATCAAATTATATGAAGACAACACCAACGTCAGGGTTATTCAAAAAATAGCCAATGCGTTACGAGAAGGTGGATTGATCATCTATCCTACAGATACAGTTTATGCCATCGGATGTGACATCTTTCATGCCAGAGCTGTTGAAAAAATTTGCAGATTAAAACACGAAGATCCCCGAAAGGCAAATCTGTCCTTTATCTGTCCCGATCTGAGCCAGCTCAGTGAGTATGCCAAAGTAGATACTCCCACCTTTAAGCTACTAAAAAGAAACACCCCAGGTCCTTTTACCTTTATCCTGAATGGGAGCAACAAGTTGCCCAAACTCTTTAAGCAGAAAAGTACGGTAGGTATCCGAATACCAGACAATGGCATTGCTCAGGCAATCGTGCGTGAGCTTGGAAATCCGTTGATGAGCATGACCCTGCACGATGTGGATGGCCAGATAGAATACACCACCGATCCCGAGTTGATTGATGAACGATACGGGAACAGTGTCGATTTAGTGATCGATGGCGGAATTGGCGGAATCATTCAATCAACCATAGTGGATTGCACGGAGGAGGAATTAAATATTATCCGCCAGGGTAAGGGAGAACTTCTGCTTTAGTTATAATAGACCGGCGGTCTTTTAAGTGCCCGGATTATCAGTATTATTCCTGCAATGATAAACGGAATGCTGAGCCATTGTCCCATATTAAAAAACATACTTGACTCAAAAGCCTCCTGATCCATCTTGATGAATTCAATCATGAAGCGTGTGAAAAAGATGCATATGAAGAAGATACCCAATATCAGCCCCTCCCGACGTTTTACCATTGGTTTTTTCTTGTACAACAGGAAGAGCAGGACGAAAGCAGCCAGGTAACACAAGGCTTCGTAGATTTGAGTGGGGTGTGAGGGGGCACTGAAAATGGGTTCTGCACCATGCTGCCACTGACGGATATTGTCAATGAATCTGAAACCCCAGGGCAAATCTGTAGGTACACCGTAAATCTCATGATTCATCAGATTTCCTGTGCGAATCAAGGCACCGACCAATGCTGTAGGAATAACCAGAATGTCAAAAGTCCACAACATGCTGCGGTGTGTCACTTTTTTTGTATAGATCCAGACTGCAACGATGATGCCCAAAGCTCCACCGTGACTTGCGAGGCCACCTTCCCATATCTTGAAAATCTCCAGCAGGTGTTGGGAGTAATAATCCCATCCGTAGAAAAGACAATGTCCCAGGCGAGCGCCAACCACTGTTGCTACAATAACATAGATGAACAGAGCGTCCGCCCACGATTCTTTGCCTTTATCCTTCACAATCATTTTATTGGCCATCAGATAACCAATGTAAAAACCAATGGCAAAAAATAAACCATACCAACGTATTTCCCAACTGTCTGTAAGAAGGATGTCAGGTCTGGCTGTCCAGGTAATAAATGATGTGAGCATAACTTATAATTTTGGACAAAAATACGTTTTTATACCGAAAAATTGACTTGGTTCCTTCAAAATTGTGATTTTTCACATAATACTTAGAATAACGATCTTTTTTAACAAAGAAAAACGTCCTCAATAAAATTGAGGACGCCTTTTTTAGCGTTGTCCTGCCAGGATTCGAACCCAGACTAACAGAACCAGAATCTGCGGTGCTACCATTACACAACAGGACAGTTGCATATCGGGCGCAAAATTACAAAAAAAATTGAATCGACAAATTAAAGACTGAAGCTTTTTACAATTGTTTTTCTCGATTTAATTTTTTTGTAGTCTTCACAGATTTCGTTGAATATATCCTTAACGCGCTCTATCTTTTTGGCTCTGAATGCGTTGCTGCCACAAAAGGCGTAACCAGAGTCCATCTTTCCTTTAAATGCACTATAAAGGGCTGAAATGATGCAATAGGGGCTTTTTGTGTGATCGCACGTTTTAATACAGTGTACCGGGCAACGAAGTGGCGTTTGTTTGCCATCCTTTACTCGTTGCAGGAAGTTGTTGAAGACAGCGCGTCCTGGCATTCCGACAGGGCTTTTGATGATTTCGATGTCTTTTTCCTCTGCATTGATGTATGTTTGCTTGAATTCGTTTGAAGCATCACATTCTTCGGTCGTGACGAAGCGGGTTCCCATTTGAACACCGGAAGCACCAAGTTCCATCAGACGATACATGTCTTCGGCTGTGTAGATACCACCTCCTGCAATGACAGGAATTTTTTGGTTGTATTGTTCTTCAAAACCGCGTACCGTTTCAACTACCTGAGGAATCAGGCTTTCAATGGAGTACGCACTGTCAAAAATCTGCTCCGATTTGAAGCCGAGGTGTCCACCTGCTTTAGGGCCTTCTACAACGATGGCATCCGGTAGGTAGTTATAGGTACTTTTCCATTTTTCAATGATGACTTTGGCTGCACGGCTGGAGGATACAATGGGTACCAGCTTAGTCATACTTCCTTTTTCGAGGAAAGATGGTAAATCCAGGGGCAGACCTGCTCCTGAGAAAACAATATCTGCTTTTTCTTTGATGGCCGTTTTTACCATATCAGCATAGTTGGTCATAGCGACCATGACATTGACTCCGATAATGCCTTTCTTTGATTTTTCACGGGCTAACCGTAATTCTTCCTTCAAACCCAAAATGCTGGCTTTGAGGTAATCGGGGGAAAGCTTTTTGTAGAGCAATCCCAGTCCGGCACTGGATATAACGCCAACACCACCTTCATTGGCAACGGCTGAAGCAAGTCCGGAGAGTGAAATCCCCACACCCATTCCACCTTGTATGATAGGAACATTGATGTTCAGATTTCCGATTTTTAATTTTTTCATTTTTCTTTCTTATTTCTTGATTTAAAACAACAAACCCACACAAGATGTTCAGTCTTTTAAACTGAAATCAATACGTGTGGGTTTCCTGGAATAGTTTTAATAAGGCTAACTGTGAAGAAAATTAGTCTTTTGCAAGCATACACATCGTGTATTTGTTCATTTCTTCTGGTTTGCCAGCTGCGATAATACCTGCATGTTTGAAGATTTCTCCTTCGGTATATTGAAGGAAGATTTCTGCAGATGCACGGAATTGTTTGTCTCTGTTTGTGTCGATCAGGAGAAGGTGTGACATAATGATGTAACCTGCCATTTCAACGAGGCGGCGTGCCTGAAAATCGATGTATTCGTTGTTCTTGAATGCAAGGACATCGGCTACACTTGTTTCGTATGTGTCGGCCAGGCCTTTCAACGTCTCACGTAAACCTTCCAGTTCGGGAGCAATATCTTCTTTTTCGTATTGACGCATCATGTTCAGGTATGAACCTGTAGTGACGTGACGGATGGCAGCAACAACCTGAAGCTGTGTGGTGCCTTCGTAGATGGATGTGATTCGCGCGTCACGGTAAATGCGTTCGCAAGCGTAATCTTTCATGAAACCTGATCCACCGTGAATTTGAACACTATCGTAAGCATTCTGATTGCAAAATTCACTGGTGAGTCCTTTAGCGACTGGTGTACATGCGTCTGCGAATTTCTGATATCTTTTCATTTCTTCGCGTTCTGCCGGTTCCAGTTTCCTTTCTTCAGCAATTTGTCCCCAGGTTTTGTAGAGGTCTACAAATCTGGCTGTTTCGTATAATAATGTGCGGGATGCGTCCAGTTTGGCTTTCATCAAACCAAGCATTTGATACACGGCTGGAAATTCGATGATTGCTTTTCCAAATTGACGACGTTCTTTAGCATATGCTTTGGCTTCGGTATAGGCAGCCTGGCTTACACCAACCGACTGGGCAACGATTCCAAGACGTGCTCCGTTCATCAGAGACATCACGTATTTGATCAGACCCAGTTTACGGTCACCGCAAAGTTCGGACTTGGCATTTTTGAAAACCAATTCGCACGTAGGGGATCCTTTGATACCCATCTTGTTTTCAATTCGACGAACGGAAACGCCGCCATTTCTTTTATCGTAAATGAACATGGACAATCCACGTCCGTCCTGAGTGCCTTCTTCTGAGCGTGCAAGAACCAGGGCTATATCTCCGTCTCCGTTGGTAATGAATCGTTTCACACCATTCAGGTACCAGAATCCGTCTGCTTCGTTGAAGGTTGCTTTCAGCATGACTGCTTGTAAGTCAGATCCTGCATCCGGTTCGGTCAAGTCCATAGCCATTGTTTCACCTGCGCTGACACGGGGTAAAAAACGGGATTTTTGTTCTTCGGTGGCAAATTCATGAATAGTTTCTGCACAATCCTGCAAACCCCAGATGTTGGTAAACCCTGCATCGCTTGCACTCACCATATCGGCGCACATGATATAGGGAATAATGGAGAAATTAAGACCGTTGTATTTGCGGGGAAGGGTAATTCCCATTAAGCCTGCATTGCTGAGTGCATCCAGATTCTGAGCGGTACCTTTAGCGTAAACGACGTGTCCGTCTACTACCTGAGGACCTTCGTGGTCAACATCTTCGGCATTGGGTGCAATGATTTCGCTACAGATTTCACCGGTGAGTTCCAGTACTTTTTCATAGTTGTCCATGGCATCTTCAAAGTTCTGCGGAGCATAATCAAAGCTGTCTTTTTCTGAGAAATTTCTTTCTTTCAGTTCCACGAGGTGTTTCATCATCGGGTGATTGAGATGAAACTTGAGTTCGGGGGTTTCTTTATATAGATTTGCCATCTTATTTCGAGTTTTGCTTGTAATACTTAATCATTTTCGGGATAATAGTTTCCACATCACCTGTTATGACGTAGTCTGCTATAGCATTGATCGGGGCTGCAGGGTCGTTGTTGATGGCAATGACCATGGCGCTTTCCTGCATACCGGCTATGTGCTGTATCTGTCCGGAGATTCCGCAGGCGATGTACAACTTAGGACGAACCGTAACACCCGTCTGTCCGATCTGACGTTCGTGTTCACAAAATCCTGAGTCTACTGCAGCACGTGATGCTCCCACTTCTGCTCCAATGGCAGACGCAAGGTCGAAAAGTAATTTGAAGCCATCTTTTGAGCCCATACCGTATCCACCGCTTATCAGGATGGGGGAGGACTTGATGTTAATCTTGGATTTTTCCATGTGGCGTTCAATCACAGAAATAGCGAAATCAGAGTCGCTGACATAATCGGCAACATTTAACTGATTGATGCGTCCTTCATAATTGGCATCGCAAATTTCCTTTTTCATCACACCTTCACGAACGGTAGCCATTTGTGGGCGGCAATCCGGATTGATGATGGTGGCAACAATATTTCCACCAAAAGCCGGACGTATCTGATACAATAAGTTATCGTAAACTTTACCAGCTTTCTTATCTTCGTGAGTTCCAATTTCAAGCGAAGTGCAATCGGCAGTCAGGCCGCTGTGCAAAGCAGAAGAAATGCGGGGACCAAGGTCACGACCCACACTGGTGGCGCCCATCAGGGCTATTTGTGGCTTTTCTTCATCAAAAAGTTTGATTAGGATGGAAGAGTGAGGCATGGTGGTAAATGGAGCCAGACGTTTATCGTCGGCGATGTGCAATACATCTACTCCGTAAGGGAAAAGCAGTTTTTCGATGCCAGTCAGGTTGTGACCTATAACCACAGCCTCAAGCTGACAACTTAGTTGGTTGGCGAGGGAGCGGCCTTTTGTAAGCAATTCTAGGCTTACATCACCGATAACTCCGTCTTCTATTTCGCAGTATACAAAAAGATTATTCATATTATTATCCGATGGTGTGGTTACTGATGAGTTCTTGAATCAAGCTTTCGATATCGTTATCTGAAGCTGTTAAAGTTTTGTTTTCTTTTGCCTGGAAGACTACATTTTCAATCTTCTTCACTTTCGTGGGAGAACCTCCGAGACCAAGTTCAGCAGGGTCGCAGACAATGTCGTTGACACTCCATTCACCGATTTGCAGAAAATCGCGGCTGTTGCAGAGGGTGGTGTAATCTTCGTTGCTTGCCTGCAGTTCGTTGGGAATGCGGGCATATTTGTATTTCATCAGAAGTTTGGCATTTCTTGGGCGGCAGGAAGCAGCTGAACTGTTTACAGTAACCAGCATGGGAAGAGGGCCTTCCAGGACTTCAACACCTTTTTCCACACGACGCTTTACACGGATAATGCCATCGTTCACACTTAAAATTTCTTCGGCATAGGTGATCTGGTTCATACCGAGCTTTTCAGCTACCTGTGGTCCAACCTGAGCGGTATCACCATCAATAGCCTGGCGGCCGCAGATAATCAGGTCAACACTCTTAAGGTTTCGGATGGCACAGCTCAGTGCATAGGATGTGGCCAAAGTATCAGAACCGGCAAAGGCACGGTCACTAAGGACAAAACCTCCGTCAGCACCGCGATACAGAGATTCACGGATAATTTCCGCAGCTCTGAAAGGGCCCATGGTTATCACTGTAACAGTTGTACCTGGAATAGCATCCTTAAGACGAAGCGCTTGTTCAAGTGCGTTCAAATCTTCGGGATTAAAGATAGCTGGAAGTGCTGCGCGGTTTACTGTTCCCTCTGCAGTCATGGCATCTTTGCCAACATTGCGGGTATCAGGAACTTGCTTTGCCAGCACCAAAATGTTTAAGCTCATATATACATTTATTTTTTATGTTTTTCAATATGTCTCATTAAGACATTGGACGGACAAAGGTAGTAATCCCTTTGTATTTTCAAATGAAAACGCAAGAAAAATTGCACAATATTATATGATATGTGCGGAAAAAATGTATTTTTAACAAGCGAAGGACAGTTTCTCCGAAAGAAGCTTAATTTATACGATAGCGTAAGCCGAGGCCAAGATTGAAGTTGTAGGGTTCTTCGGTACGGCTGCTTATGGGTTGGTCGCTGGGATTGAAGTAGGATACTCCGGGTTCAAAATAGAGGTTGAAGGTCTTGTTCAACTCAAAGTTTATGCCAAGTTGACCGGTCAGGCTTGTCTGAAATCCATAGACTTTCTGACTGTGATCCCAGTTGCTTTCCGTTCCGTCCGTTCTGTCGACATTTGAGTGCTGAACACCGGACAGACCTTTTTCAATGGCACCTCCAGCCGCGGCATAAACACCAAAACGTCCCATATCCAGGAAGTTGAAAGCGATTTTCAGGGGGATGCCAACATAGTGAAGTTCTTGTTTTAGCTCAAAGGAAAGATCCGATGTTTCTCCGGAAACCGTAGCAGACAAAAAGGAGTAATTCAGGCCGGTGATAATATTTACATGTTTATACAGGGGAAACGAAACGGATAGGCCGACACTTACCGGTAATGAATAAACAGCTTTATACTGGTTCAGGACCACATTGTTGTTGACCAGATTGCTTGGGATGACCCAGGTATTGTCTGAGGCTGCTTCCGTCGTTACGAGTCTGGAGGTAGCACCTTCTAACGTGGAATACGCTGCAGAATAGGAATGCGACAAACCTTGTAAAGGATAGGTGTCCGTGGATTTTGTATTGAGAAGTGAGAGCAATCTGTTGGAGCTGTTTAGATTTGTTCCAAGGGCCAATCTTTCCCGTTTTTTATCTGCTTTTTTGACTTTTGCTTCTGCATAAGCTTCTTCAACACTGCGTTCGTAAGGCACTGCCAGATTCTTCTTCTTTGCCGGTTTAATCTGAGTCAGTTTGCTGTCCTGAGGTTCACGCTGTTCTAGAACCTCCTTGTAGGTGATTAAATCTTCGCTGGCCTTTGTTGATTTTGAGCTGATCGCCAGTTTCTGAATTGTTTTTGGGGATTCCAGAGCCTGTGTCAGAAGAAGATCCTCCTTAATTTCAATAGGTTGTTTCCTGATTTTATATGTTTTCTTGTGAACTACGTGTTGTTCTATCTGGCTGAAATTTTCTTTATCCAGTTGAATTTTTTGTGGAAGCATTAGAATTAATCCAAAGAAAGCTGCTGCTGCAGCGATACCTGCCCATAATGGAATCATTCGTTTTCCGGGTTTTGCTACCAGGAGGGTTTGACCTGCAAATAAACTTTCGAATGAAGGAGCCTGTGTTTCCAGATTGGCCAGCTTGGATTGAAGAACATGACGTAAGGACGCATCACCCAGAACGTCTCCCTTAAAGAGCGCGTCAAACTCAGGTGCTTGAGCTTCAAAGTGCTCAAACGTATCCTGAATGGGTTTCATATCGTCAAATTCTTTCATCCTGTCTTTATTTATTCGCAATCAACATTTGTTGCAAGATCTGTTTAGCTCTGGTCAGATAGACTCTGGAAGAACTTTCAGTGATGTTCATCGATTCTGCTATTTCTCTGTGCGAGAAACCTTCAATCACAAATAGATTGAACGTTGTTCTGTAGGCATCAGGAAGTTTTTGTATCACTTTGAGCAATTCATCGGCCTGCATTTTTTCCAAAGCACCATGGTCGTCACTCGTCAAGGTGAAAGCCTCTTCTATATCCTGACTAAATCCTTCATCATTTTTCTTGCGCAAATATTCGAGTGCCGTGTTGACCATAATCCGTCGTATCCAGCCTTCAAAGGAACCCTTTCCTTCAAAATTGTCCAGATGGGTATAAATCTTTACAAACCCATCGTGCAGCAAGTCTTTGGCCGTTTCCCGATCCCGGCAATAGCGTAAACAAATACCCATCATTTTACCTGAATACAGCTCATAAAGCTGCCTTTGGGCATTCCTGTCACCTTGCAGGCAATTGTCAATCAGCTGTTTTTCGTTGGTTCCGGGCTCAGGCATTTGTATGACTATAGATGAAATTTGACATAAAGTGCTACAAAGAAAGCAAAAAAATAGGTTAGAATGACTCAGGGATCCTGTGTTTTT
>Ga0209511_1000988_pt1 | contig 26217 bp, 23 predicted proteins | sample SSSSmetaG_FD_184141 | JGI IMG/M metagenome (GOLD analysis project Ga0209511, IMG submission 184141) | Glacier valley bacterial and archeal communities from Borup Fiord, Nunavut, Canada, to study Microbial Dark Matter (Phase II) - ​SSSS... | ecosystem: Environmental > Aquatic > Freshwater > Ice >... | reverse complement strand
GCGACGAAACCTCAGCCGGCACCCCGTACGGCGCGCTCGTGCTGCCGGTGCTGGCCCAGGCGCTCGGCATCGCCCACGCCCAGCCGCGCGTGTTTTACGTGCCGTCCGGGGCCGACCTCGGCCTGACCGAAGCCAACGCCCGGCTGCGCGGCAAGCTGGTGCTGCTCGAAGAAAAGCTCAGCGGCCCCCACGCCCGCTCGCCGCTGCTGCCCACGGCCCGCGCCTACCACGACGAGGAAGCTTTGGCCGAACGCCTCGCGGCTGGTCCGCGCGCGCGCCTCGACCAGCCCGCGTTGCTGCGCGCGCGCCTGCTCGACGTGCTCGTCGGCGACTGGGACCGCCACGCCGGGCAGTGGCAGTGGGCTGAGCTGCCCGACTCGCTTCATCCGCTTGACCGTCAGCGGCTGGTGGCCGTGCCCAAAGACCGCGACCAGGTGTTTTTCCGCTTCGCCGACGGCCTGCTGCCCTGGCTGCTGACCCGCCGCGGCCCGGCCCGCCACCTCACTACGTTCGGAGCCGCCATCCGCGACCTGCCGGCGCTCGTCAGCAACGGCCGCCGGGTGGACGAACGCGGGCTGAATGAGCTGCGCCGCCGCGATTTCAGGGCCGCCGCCGCGCTCGTGCAGGCCTGCTTGCCCGATTCGGTGCTGGCCCGCGCCGTGCGCCGGCTGCCGCCCGCCGCCTTCGCCGCCGAAGGGAATGGTCTGCTGGCCGCCCTGCGCCGCCGCCGCGACCAGCTGCCAGCCGTGGCCGAGGCGTATTTTACCCTGCTGGCGCGGCGGCCCGTGGTGCGGAGCACGCGTGAGGCCGAGCGTTTTGTCGTGGACCGGATGCCCGACTCCACTACGGTGCGAGTCTATAGTCGCGCGCTTGGCCCCGACTCGCTGTGCTTCGCGCGCACGTTTTATCGCCGCGAAACCCGCCGCCTGCTGCTGGCCGACCTCGACGCGGCTGACGTGCGCGACGTGCGCGGGCGGGGCGGCTTGCGGGTGCGGTGGGCGAGCCGGCAGCCGGCATCACTGGATGCGGGGCGGGACAAAAAGCCCCGGCCGGGCCGCGCCGCGCCGGGACCGGCCGCCGCTGACCGGGCTGGTCCAGAGGCAGCATCCGGGGCGGAATGATTCCCGGCGGGCTACTACTGCCCGGCCACCAGCTCCTGGCGCAGCTCGCGGCCCACGAGGCGCAGCAGCACGTAGCGCCGGCCGGCCGCGTCGTAGCGCAGGGCCACGCCCGCGCCCGTGCTGGGCCACGAAGCTTTCGCTCCCAGCGGCTGGCCCCGGCCGTCGAACAGACTCACCTGCCCTGGCAACGGCTCAGTCAGGGCCAGCACTTGGTGACCCGCGCCAAAGTCGAACCACTGCACCGGCTTGTCGCCCGACGTGAGCCGGCGCTGACTCAGCAGCGGCGGACCGGAACCAGGGCCAGGACCAACACCAGTGCCAGTGCCAGTGCCCGCCCCGGCATAAATATCGAGCTGACCGCCGTCTTGGCGCACGACCACGAACGAGCGGCTTTCAGCTGCTGGCCGCCCGCCCCCGCCATCACTTTCAGTTTCGGCCGGCACGAGGCGAAACGTGGCCGAGCGGCTCCAGGTGGCCACGCGGCGGCGGGCGAGGATGTCGCCGCTCAGGCTGAGCGTCAGCAACTCGCCGTGCTGATTGACGAGCCGCAACGTGGTGCGGGCCAGCGTGGGGCCGGTCTCGGCCAGCACCGGGCCGGTCAGCCGCGCGCCGGCGCTGACCGGAAAGCCGGGGTAGCGCCCGCCCGCCTGGTCGAAGGCGTACACGTAGCCGTTGGCCAGCGCCGCCACGACGACATCGCGCCCGCCCACGCTCAGCAGCAGCGGCGGGCCGGCCAGCGGCGCTTCGAGCCGGCGGGGCCAGCCCGCGTAGCGCCGGCCGTTGGTGTCAAAAAGCAGCAAGTCCCGGGCGGTAGTCGCCACCACCAGCCGCGGCGAGGCCGCCGCGCCTACCACGGCCGCCACCGTGACCGAATCGGGCAGATTAAGCGGAAAACCCGGTGCCTCGAGGCCATCCGCCGGGCTGAGCCAGTGCAGCCGGTGGGCCGTGGCCAGCAGCAGGCGGCCGCGCACGAGCCGGGGGCCGGCGCCCACCACGGGGCCGGGCAGGCTGTCGGTCCAGGCCGTGGCCAGCGCCGCGCGCGGGGCCATGCCCGCCGCCCCGGCCGCCGCCGTTAGGCAGCGGAGCCGGCCCGCCGAGTCGGCCACCAGCACGGCGGGCCGGGCCGGGCCGGGCGCGGCGGGGAGCGGAGCTGCCATGTCAGCCGCCGTACCAGCCGCTAAGCCAGCCCCTACGCCGGGCGGCAGCAGTAGCGGCTGCCCGCTCAGCGCCTGCAGGAACCGCCGGACTAAGCTACCGTCGCCCGCGCCCGCCTCGTCGGCTACCGGCTCCTGGCCGGGGCGGCGCAGCAGCAGCTGAGCGAAGTAGCGCGCGCCGGGGCGGGCCTCGTCGGCGGGCAGGGCGGGCGGCACGAGCTGCCAGACTACTTGCGGGAAATGGCGCAGCAGGCTCTCGTCGCGCAGCACCTCGGCCCGGTGCTCCTCGGCCAGGCCGCCGAGCAGCGCGTTCCAGCCCAGGCGCAGGTCGGCCAGCACCGTGACCCGGGCCAGCGGCTGGGCCTGCCGCAGCCAGGCTACGTGCGTCGGCGAGCGGCTCCACACCTGCCCGGCCGCCACCTCGGTCAGGTAAGCGCGCAGCGCGGCCGCGTCGCCCAGCAGCAGGTAGTCGCCCACCAGGGCCGTGCGCAGCGTCGGGGCCGGAGCAGCAGCCCGCGCAGCAAGCGGCGGACTAGCCAACGCGCGGGCCGTTGGGTTTCGGGTTAGGTTTGAAGCTGGAGTCGGGACTAAGGCTGAGGGCGGGCGGGGCGGGTGCGGGAACTCTTGTAGGGACGTCCCGCCCGCGCCGAATGAGCCACTGAGCAGTTGCTCTTCAGCGAAGCCCGCTTCCTGCATCGCGTAGCTGCCTACCCGCGTGAAGGCTGGCGACACGCGCCCCAGCCGCCGCAGCCGGGCCAGCCAACGCCCGGCGCGCGCCGCCGACCCGCACCGCCACACGGCCACTACGCCCGGCGTGGCCCCCAGCGCGGGCGCGGCCAGATACACCAGCGCCGCGCCCGGCCGCAGGCTGGCGCGCAAGCTGTCGAGCGCGACCAGCCGCGCGACGGTCCGGCCGCTTTCCCCGTTGGCCCTGTTGGCCCCGTTGGCCCCGCTAATCCCAACCGAATCGGGTAAAACCCCAGCGGCAGGGACGTTTACGACGGGGTTAGTGCTGGCCGAATTGTCCGAAACCAGCGCGCCGGGCGGCAGCGGCCCGCCCACGGCCAGCACCAGCGCCGCGCGCAACGGCAGCACCTCAGCCAGCGGGCGCGGGGCCAAGCCGGGCTGCCCGGCCAGCGCGCCCGCCCACGTTCGGTGGTCGCCGGCCGGCGCGGGCGGGTTGGCGAAACCGCTGAGCACCAGCTGCCCGGCCTCGAACTTCAGCCCCAGCAGCGCCTCGCCCGCCAGCCCGGCCGCCTCATCGAGCCGGGCGTGGGTCCCGGGCTGAAAATAAACATCCAGCAAGCCCGGCAGCCGCCGAAAATTGATGAGCAGCGTCGCGTCCACCTCGCGCAGGCGCAGCAAGTCGGTGTCGCCAAACCCGGCGCGCACGGTCGGCGCGGCGGGCCGGCTCAGGCGCTGCACGACGGCCTCCACGAGTGCCGCCGACGTGCTCATCACCAGCTGGTTGCGGTAGTTGAGCACCGTGAGCGCGCCACCCGGCCGGGTCGCCCCTGAGCGCACCGCGAGCACGCGCAGGTCGTAGCCCTCGTAGCGGCGGGTACTGAGCCGGTAGCGCGGGTCGCGGCCCAGCGCTTCGAGCAGGCCCCGCGCCCGGCGATAGTCGGGCACGCTGCCCAGCGGCACCTGCACGAGCACGTCCACCTGGCGCGGCCCCGTCTGGTGCCAGGAAGTGAGCACGAGCTGCCGGCCCAGCAAATCAAGCAGGCCCCGCCGCCGGCTGCCGGGCCGCCCGCCGCTGTCGAGGCTATCGGCCAGGGCCAATATCCCGGCCAGCTGCTGGGCCGGGCGCGTCGCGCTGAGCTTGTCCCAAAGGCCGGCTTCCTGCAAATGGCGCACCAGGGCGGGGTGGTCGCGGGTGGCAAGCACGAGTACCGCGTCGGCCGGCACCAGGGCGTAGGGGTCGAGGGGCCGGGCGGCGAGCGTGCGGCGGTAGTAAACGTAAGTGGCCAGCGCCAGCAGCAGCAAGGCCGCCATCAGCCCGGCCCGCAGCTTGCGGGTCATGGCCGTAAAAGTAGCGGGATTAGACAGGAGACGCTGAACTACCGGTCTTCTATCTCCTGTCTCCTGTCTGACATTTCGTGTCTAGCCAAAGTCCCTAGCGTACAAAGGTGAGCGTGGCCCGCAGCGTGTCGGGCGGGCGGGCAGTAGGATTGAGAATGACCGCCGCTACGCTCGTGTCTTTGAGAAACGCACCGGTTGGACTGATTTTTCGGTAGCTGAACGTCAGGCTCGTACTTGGAAAATGATAGTAGCCCCGCAGGTAAGCCGTCGTGTCCAGCTTATCGCCGCGCAGGTTGCGATAATCAAGATAGAGTTGTTGATAGCCGGTATTGCGGTTGCGGATGCGCACGGCGACGGTGCCAAGCTCCAGTGCTTGAAAATCAACCGTGTTCGACCGTCCTAATGTCAGGTCGCGCTGGTTACCGCCACGACCAGTACCATTGCCAGGTGCCACGGCGAAACGAGGGAATGAACTGCTCAAACTAGGCACGTAAGGATTCAGGCATACGGAGTAATACAAGCCTTTTTTGTTGTAAAACCGCAACTGATACTTGCCCTGTGCATTGGTGCTGACCGTGTCAGGTGTGGACGACCATAATCGGCCACTAAAGCCGTTGGAATAGCCTTCTATTCCCATCGATACGCCGCGCAGAGGCCGGCCTGTATCGACGCTCGTTACCGTCCCCTGCACCACGGTCAGTTGGTCGGCGGGGGCATTGTTCTGACAAGCTACCAGACAAGTCAGGCAAAAAAGACTGACCGCGAAGAGAATGAACAAGCGCATAGTGGGGCGAATGTAAACGAGAGCCGCGCGAGCAAGTTGACTCAGCTGCTAGATACCCGCCCGGCCCTGCCCGTTGCAAAACCGTCCCCGGCCCGTTCTTTGGCGAAAATATACGCCCGCCGAATGCCCGCTCCCCTGACCACTGCCCCCGCGCCGCCCGCCACCGCCGCGCCCGCCCAGTTTCGCCGCGCGCTCACGCTCTTCGATGCCGTGATGCTGGTGACCGGCTCCATGATTGGGTCGGGTATTTTTCTGGTCTCGGCCGACATCAGCCGGCAGGTTGGCTCGGCGGGCTGGCTGCTGCTGGTGTGGCTGCTCACGGGCCTGATTACGATGGCCGGGGCCATTTCCTACGGCGAGCTGGCGGCCATGTTTCCCAAAGTGGGCGGGCAGTACGTATATCTGCGCGAAGCCTTCGGCAAGCTTACCGCTTTCCTGTATGGCTGGACGCTGTTTTTGGTCATTCAAACCGGCGTTATCGCGGCCGTCGCCGTCGCGTTTGGCAAATTCACGGGCGTACTCGTGCCCTGGTTTTCGGTGAAGAACATCCTGTTTGCGGCCCAGCTGGGCGACTGGAATTTCACGTTTTCGACCGTGCAGTTGCTGGCCATCGTGCTCATCGTGGGCATCACGGCCATTAACGCGCGCGGGGTGCAGGCCGGCAAGCTTATTCAAAACGTGCTCAGCTCCACGAAGCTCGTCGCCCTGGCCCTGATAATTATTTTTGGGCTGCTGCTGGGCGCGAACGCCGGGGCCGTGCAAGCCAACTTCCACGACCTGTGGACGGCCACCCGCTCGCCCGCCCCCGGCACCGCCGGCCCCGCCGACTTGCCCCTGTCGCTCGGCGCGCTGGTGTTCGCCATCGGCATGGCCATGACCGGCTCGCTGTTTTCGTCCGACTCGTGGAATAACATCGGCTTCGCGGGCGAAGAAATCCAGAACCCGGAGCGGACGCTCGTGCGCAGCATGGCCCTGGGCACGGCCATCGTCACGGCGCTCTACATTCTGATTAACGTGGTTTATCTGCTCGTGCTGCCCCTCAAAGGCTCGCCCGAAGCGGCCACGCTCGCTGGGCGCGGTATTCAGTACGCCACCGACGACCGCGTGGCTACCGCCGTGGCCGAGGTCGTGCTCGGTGGCATCGGGGCCAAGCTCATGGCCGTGCTCATCATGCTCAGCACCTTCGGGGCCAACAACGGCATCATCCTGAGCGGGGCGCGGGCCTATTTCGCGATGGCCAAAGACGGGCTGTTCTTCCCCTCGCTGGCCCGCCTCAACGGAGCCGGGGTGCCCGGCCGGGCGCTCTGGGCGCAGGCACTCTGGGCCAGCTTGCTGTGTTTGAGCGGCTCCTACGGGCAGCTGCTCAACTACGTCATGTTCTCGGTTATTTTGTTCTACATCATCACGATAATCGGCATTTTCGTCTTGCGCCGCACCCGCCCCGATGCCCCGCGCCCCTACCGCGCCTGGGGCTACCCGCTGCTGCCGGGCCTCTACGTGACGCTGGCTTCGGCCTTCTGCCTGATTTTACTGATTGCCCCCGATACGGCCGAATACTCACGCTACGGCCTGGGACTGGTCGCGCTGGGGCTGCCCGTGTATTGGCTGTTTCGCCGGCGGCTGAGTGTGAGCACGTGAGGTAAGCTTTAGCTGCCACCGAAGGGCCGTCTGTTCCGGAAAAAAGCCTCATTAGCCATACAGCTAATGAGGCTTTTCCCGAAACAGACGGCCCTTCGGTGGCAGCTAAAGCTTACCCCACACTCTAATTCCGCACTTCGGCCGGGCCGTCGGCCGCATCCGAACCCAGCTCCTGCTCGTGCATCCGGATGCCCGGCCCCAATTCGTAGCTACCCTCGGCCTCGAAGCCGGGGCCTTGGGCCTGCTCGCCGGCCGTGTGGTGGTTGGTGCCGCCCTGCGGGCTGAGGTCGTCGCCGCCGATGTGCAGGTTTTCGAGCTGGTCCTTCTGGTCTGAGCGCTGATTGTAACCGTTGGCGCCTTCGTAGCGGGCGGCGGTGGCATCGTTGCTGCTTTTGTTGTTGCTCTGGTCCTGCTTGTATTCTTTCTCTTTTTCGAGTCGCTCGTTTTCAGCGAAGTGCTTGTTTTCCTTAATTTTGGCGTTCTCGCCTTCGTCGGCTTTGTCGCCGTCGCCACCAAACAATTCGTCGAGTATCATGGGAAAAGGGGTAAAGGAAGTGGAGTGAAAATCTGCCCGCTCTTACGCGCTGCTGACGCGCGGGTTGGGGCAAAATTTCGTCTTTCTGAACCTGCCGCCCAGCTTCGGCCGTACGCCCACGTACTAATCAGAAACGCGGACCAAAAGCGTGGACCAGCCACTCCTTCCCCTAAACCTGGCTCGCTTTTGCTTCGCCCTCAGCCCCTGACCTCATGGACTTTACCAAGCTCTACCGCATCTCGCGCTTTAACTCCTGGCAGTACATCGCCTTCACCGGCCTGCTGATGAGCGCCGGGGCTGAAGTCGTCTTGCGCTACGTCGTGCAGCGGCCGTTGCCGGCCGGCTTTCACTGGCTCTACGCCTGCTGGGCGGGCCTGTTCGCGGTCGGCGGGCTGGCCAACGTGCTGGGCCGGCCTAAGGCGGGCGGGCACCATCACCACTGAAGCGGCTTAAGCAAAACCGCGCGACACCTCAATCAGCTCAGCCGCTTCCGCTGCCTGCCGCCTCGGCTGCCCGTTTCAGGGCTTGGTTGCGCGCTTCTAAAAACCGAGTCATGTAGGCTGTCAGGTAGAGCCGATTGAACCAGCGCCCGACTGTTCCGCCCGGTGACTCGAACGCGAACCGGTCGCGCATGAGCGTGGCCCGACCGTCCTCGCGGGCTTCGAAAAAATGCTCGTGGCACAGGCTCCGAAACGCGCCCCGTCGCATCTCATCCCGAAAGTAGCGAGGTGGCTCAGCCGCCGTGATTTGCACCGTCAGCCGCTGCCGCATCCCCAGGTGCCGGGCCTCCCATGTAATGACTTCGCCCAGTTCCAACTGCCCCGCCTGCCGACCCGCTACTACGCGCTCGCCGGTGTCGGCAGTCGAAGCCAAGTGTGCTCCCACGTCCAGGGCCAACCCGTAGCAGCGCGCGGGCGGGGCCGCGATGTACGTTTCCAGTTCAATGACTGCCACCAGGTATCCGGCCCTCGGCCAGCTTACGCAACACCTCCTTCGTTTTGCTGACGTGGTCGGTGGCCCCACTCAACGAGTTGAAAATGTAGGCGATGCGCCCGTCGGAGTCGATGACGAAAGTGACCCGGCCGGGCAGCAAGCCCAGCAGCGCGCGCGGCACCTGATATGCCTGCCGCAATTGCCCGTCCGCGTCGGTAAGCAGGTCGAACGGCAGCCGGTGCTTCTGGCTGAAACGCTGATGCGAGGCCGCGCTGTCGGAGCTGACCCCAACGACGGCCGCCCCCAGCGAGACGAAGTCCTCGTACTGGTCGCGGAACGCGCAAGCTTCGGCCGTGCAGCCGGGCGTGTCGTCCTTCGGATAAAAATACAGCACTACCGGCCGGCCGCGCTGCTTACTAAGTTGAAATGGCTCGCCCTTGTCGGTGGGCAACGTGAAATCGGGGGCAAGGTCGCCGAGCTGAAGCATCTTGTTTCTTGTTTCTTGTTGAGCTGAACTCGTTATCTGTAAGAAGGTTACAATTGCTAAAAATAAGCTCGTAACTTGTTCGCTTTTAAACAAGAAACAAGAAACAAGAAACAAGAAACAAGAAACTCACAGCGGCCGGTGGCGGCCATCACCCGCGTCGCCGTCGTAGTCGAGGTCGGCGCGGTGGTGGTGGCCATAGTCGTCGTCGCCGCTCAGCGAGCGGCCGTCGCCGGCGCCGACGGGCGCACTCAGGTCGCCGGGTTCGGCCGCCCCGGTATTTCCCCCGCGGCTCATGTTGTCGAAGAGCCGGTCGGCCGCCGCTCGGTCGTCCCGCACGCGCGCATCCAGGTTGGGGCCGCCGGCCGGCTCGTCTTGCGGCAGCTGAGCCAGCGCGTCCTGAGCCAGCTTGCCCAGCCGACCGGCCCAGCGCCGGGCCGAGGCCCGCAAGCCGGCGCGGGTGTCGTCGCCGGTTTCGGGGGCCAGCAGCAAACCGGCCACAATACCGGCCGTGGCCCCGGCCAGCAGCGAAACAATCACCTTTCCGTTGTCATTAGGCATGGCTTTTTGAGTTAAGAGTTAGGAGTTGAGAGTTTTTTGGTGCTGCCAGGGGGCCAAAGCAATAGGTATTGGGCGCGCCTTGGTGGTAAATGCCCCGCTAGTTACTGCGGAAAACGCTTTTACCGAAAAACCCCGCGCCAGGAGTAGCGCGGGGTTTTTCAGTATCTCGGGACTGGGCTGAAGCCGAATTGCCTTGCCCGCCAGACTATTTGCCGAGGTCGTTGAGCATTTTGGTAACTTCTGCCTTGCCCTTGCCGAGCTTGTCCTGCAGCTTGCCAAGCAGCTCGTCGCCCTTGCCTTCGGCGTAGGTCAGGTCCTCGTCCGTGAGCTGAGCGTATTCCTGCTTGAGCTTGCCTTTGATTTTGTCCCAGTTGCCGCCGATTTGCAGGCTGCCACCGGCGCCGAGCACGCCCATGTCTTCGAGTTTCTCGGTGAGGCCCTTGAACTGGGTCTGCAGGTCGGCGCTGTACTTGTGAAACTGGTCGCCGAGCTGGCCACCCAGGTTCGAGGCTTGGCCTTTCCAGTTTTCGAGGGTGTTGGTGCCTTTGTCGGGGGCCAGCAACATGCCGGCAATGATGCCAGCACCGGCGCCGGCCAGGGCGGCCAGCAAAATTTTGCCCGAGTTATCTTCTTCGCGGTAAGCCATCAGAAGGGAGAGAAAAAAAGGTAAAAGAAAAAAATTAAGGGGAATGAGACGCGTAACGCTTACTAAAGCAGCGGCCACCGGCTCAGGTTTGGTGGCTATACGGGCCAGCGGGCGGGGGGTTGGAGTCGGGCACTGATTTTACGTCCCGGCTCCGCCCGCCCCGCCTACTTTTACGCCCCGCCTATCTCACCCTCTTTCGCTACCTGAGCCATGCCCGCCCCCAAAAACTATTTCCGCAACGCCCAGCCCTTCCGCGTACCGACCACCGATGGCAAGCTCATCGAAGAGCACGTCGGGCTGGCCACGACCAACACCGCCGCCTACAGCGTGGCCCACATGGTGGCCCCGCCCCAATGGAGCGAGCCGCACCAGCGCCCCGAATTCGACGAAATCACCATCGTCGTGCGCGGCCGCAAGCGCTTCGAAATCGACGGCGACGTGGTGGAGCTGTCGGCCGGCGAATCCTTGCTGATTAAAGCCGGGGCGCGGGTGCGGTATTCCAATCCGTTCGACGCGGAGTGTGAATACTGGTCGGTGTGCGTGCCGGCATTTAGCGTGGAGACGGTTAATCGCGACTAAGTCGCAGATTGTGCAGAAGGCTTTTTTGGCGTTGAATTGCTCGTTGGGTGCTAGATTTAATCGCGGATTAAGCGGAAAGCTCGTCGGATATTGGAAGCTCGTCGGATGTTGAATTCAGACGTGTGGGGACGTTTTTGGATGTTAAAAATTAAGCAGTTAGAACTCAAATAGTTTCATTGTCTCTGTTTTTGGTCCGTATTTTTATGGAGGAGCTTAAACATAAAGAATTAACCCGTGCGATAATCGGGGCGGCGATGGAAGTGCATAAGCGGGTGGATAGTGGCTTCCCGGAAGTAGTTTACCAGCGCTGTTTGGCGATTGAGATGCGCACGTTAGGGCTGCCATTCGAGCGCGAGCTGGAGCTGCCGATTTATTACCGAGGCGAAGCGGTTGGTAGTCGGCGCGTTGATTTTCTGGTGGATGGGGTAGTGTTAGTCGAGCTAAAAGCCCTGAGCGAAATCACTCCACTTCACCACGCCTAGGTCCTGAACTACCTGACCGCCTACCAGCTGGAAATAGCCCTACTACTGAATTTCGGCCAACACAGCCTAGAATTCAAGCATTTCGTCCGAACCCACTACCCATCCCGATAGCCTACCCAAAAACTCGTCCGCACACGTCCGAATCCAACATCCGACGAGCTTTCCGCTTAATCTGCGATACAAAAAAAGGCCAGACCACCCGGTCTGACCCTTTCCAAACCCGGACGCGGCGAGAATTCCCACCCAGCACCGGTCCGTGGTTCCAACCCCGGCGGCTAGTGCCGGAACAACAGTTCGCGGTACTTCACCAGGGGCCAGTCCTCATCGGCGACGAGCAATTCGAGCTTGTCGGCCGCGCGACGAATGGCCGCGAATTTCTCTTTTACCGTGTCGCAATACGCCAGGGCGCGGGCGCGCGGCTCCTCGATTTTGTTGGCCACCTTGCGGGCCAGCGTCATGTCGTCCACCGTTTTTTTGATGGTCGAGACGTAGCGCGAAATGTCTTTTATCATTTCCACCGTCACCTCGCTGTGGGCATCGTCGAGGCCCAGCTCGCGCAGGCCGCGCACGTTCTGCACCAGCTTGGTCTGGTAGGCCAGGGCCGTGGGGATAACGTGGTTCACGGCCAAATCGCCGAGCACCCGGCTCTCAATCTGAATTTTTTTGGTGTAGTCTTCGAGCAGAATCTCGTGGCGGGCGTGCAGCTCGACTTCCGAAAAGATGCCGTGGCGGGTGAATAAGTCGGTCGCGTCGGCGCGCACCAGCGCGTCGAGCGCGAGCGGCGTGGTGGCCACGTTGGCCAGGCCCCGGTGGGCCGCCTCTTGCCGCCACTCCTCCGAGTAGCCGTTGCCCTCGAAGCGCACCGCTTTCGAGCTGATAACGTACTCGCGCAGCACGTCCACGATGGCCACTTCCTTTTTCTTGCCCTGGCCGATGGCCGCGTCCACCTGGGTTTTGAAGTCAATGAGCTGGTCGGCCACGATGGCGTTGAGCACGGTCATGGCCGACGAGCAGTTGGCCGACGACCCCACCGCCCGCAGCTCGAACTTGTTGCCGGTGAAGGCGAACGGCGAGGTGCGGTTGCGGTCGGTGTTGTCGAGCAAAATCGCCGGGATTTTATCGATGCCGAGCTTGAGGTAAATATTGTCGCCCTTGTCGAGCGGCACCTGGGCGGTGCGCTCCAGCTCATCGAGCACCGAGTCGAGCATCTGCCCCACGAACACCGACATGATGGCCGGCGGCGCCTCGTTGGCCCCGAGCCGGTGGTCGTTCGAGGCCGAAGCGATGGCGGCGCGCAGCAGCTCGCCGTAGCGGTGCACGGCCATGATGGTGGTGATGAAAAAGGTCAGGAACTGCAGGTTTTCCTTCGGCCGGCGGCCGGGCGCGAGCAGGTTCACGCCGGTGTCGGTGCTCATCGCCCAGTTGTTGTGCTTGCCCGAGCCGTTCACGCCCGCGAAGGGCTTTTCGTGCAGCAGCACCTTGAAATTGTGCTTGAGCGCGACGCGAGCCATCACGTCCATCAGCAGCTGGTTGTGGTCCACGGCCAGGTTGGCATCCTCGAAGGTCGGGGCGCACTCAAACTGGTTCGGGGCCACCTCGTTGTGGCGGGTGCGCAACGGAATGCCGAGCGCGTTGGCTTCTTCCTCAAATTCGAGCATGAACCCATGCACGCGCGGCGGAATAGAGCCGAAGTAGTGGTCCTCCAACTGCTGCCCTTTGGCCGGCGCGTGGCCGAAGAGCGTGCGGCCCGTCATCACGAGGTCGGGGCGGGCGTCGAACAAGGCTTTATCCACGAGGAAGTATTCCTGCTCGATGCCGAGCGTGGTATGCACCCGCTGCACGTCCTTGTCGAAGTATTGGCAGACTTCGGCGGCGGCTTTTTCCAGCAGCGCCAACGACTTGAGCAAGGGAGCCTTGTAGTCGAGCGCCTCGCCGGTGTAGGCCACGAAGATGGTGGGGATGCAAAGCGTTTTGGCCCCGCTCGTTTCGATGATGAACGCCGGCGAAGTTGGGTCCCAGGCCGTGTAGCCGCGCGCCTCGAACGTGTTGCGAATGCCCCCGTTGGGGAAGCTGCTCGCGTCGGGTTCCTGCTGCACGAGGGCCGAGCCTTTGAAATTTTCGATGGGCCGGCCGTCAGAATTCAGGTCGAAGAACGAGTCGTGCTTTTCGGCCGTCGCGCCCGTCAGCGGCTGAAACCAGTGGGTGTAGTGGGTCGCGCCCTTGGCCATGGACCAGGTTTTCATGGCCGAAGCCACGGCATCAGCCACCGAATGCTCGACGGGCAAGCCGTTTTTGACGGCCGACTGGAGCTTCTTAAAATACTCGCCGGGCATGTTGGCCCGCATGGCTTCGAGGTTAAACACGTTTTGCCCGAACGAGTCGGAGCGTCGCCCCGCCAGGGGCTTTACGGTCAGCGCCTGACGCTGGTCCACGAGTTCAAGGGCTTTGAAGCGGAGAATGGCCATGAAATGGAGAAGGGGGTGTAATTCCAGGGCAAAAGTACGGCCGACCACCGCAAGTAGCCGCGCGCATCCCCCAACCGGCGGGGGATTATTCGTAAAAAAGGGTAGAAATCCGCGCAAACCCTGTTCAATCCGCAGGTGTTTGCTACGGACTGACCAGGGATTATCGCGCCGTGCCGCGTAGTAGGCACGGCTGACCTCGCGGGACCGCTTCTGCTTTCATCGCAGTCCTGGCAGAAGCTGTCCTTCTCACTCCGCACCCGGGTTTACCGTGGCCCTCCCACCGCGTTTCACTCGTCGGCCAAGCCATCGCCGAGCGCGTTCTTGATGAACTGCTTCTCATAATGGCGGTTGCGGCGGTTTTTCTTGGCCTCGGCGCGCTTGCCCAGGCGCTTATCGACCACGATTTCGGCGAGGCGGTCGAGGTCGGCGAGGGCGACTATGTCGCGGGGAGAATTGCGTCTGGGCATGGCGGGTTGGCCGGATTTAACCTGGTCGGGGGGCGGAAGTTGCAAGAGCTAGGTGTGCGGTAGGCTTTAGCCGCCACCGGAGGGCCGTCAGACACCTCCGGCCGTAACTTTGCCACCGCCTATGACTCCGCGTACCGTTGCTTTTTACACGCTGGGCTGCAAGCTCAACTTCTCCGAATCGGCGGCGCTGGGCCAGCAGTTCGCCGCGCGCGGCGTGGCGCGGGTGCCGTTCGAGGCGGGCGCGGATTTGTACGTGGTCAATACGTGCTCCGTGACCGACCACGCCGACCGCAAGTGTCGGCGGGTAGTGCAGCAGGCCCGCCGCCACAACCCGGCCGCGTTCGTGGCCATCGTCGGCTGCTACGCCCAGCTCAAGCCCCAGGAAATTGCCAACATTCCGGGCGTGGGCGCGGTGCTCGGCGCGGCTGAGAAGTTTCGGCTGGCCGAAATTCTGGCCGATTTGGAGTTGCCGGCCGCCGACGCAGAAGCCCCCGCCGCGCCCGGCCGGGTGTTCGCCTCGCCCATCAGCGCGGCCCACGCGTTTCACCCGGCGCAGTCGCTGGGCGAGCGCACCCGCACCTTTCTCAAAGTGCAGGACGGCTGCGACTACTCCTGCTCGTTTTGCACGATACCGCTGGCGCGGGGCGCGAGCCGCTCCGGCTCGGTGGCTTCAGTCGTGGCCCGGGCCGAAGACCTGGCCCGGCAAGGCGTGAAGGAAATCGTGCTGACGGGCGTAAATCTGGGCGATTTCGGCCTGCAAGGCCCGGAGCGGCAACGCGTCGAGGACTTTACTCAGTTGGTGCGGGCGCTGGATGCGGTCGAAGGCATCGCCCGCTTTCGCATCAGCTCCTGCGAGCCGAACCTGCTCACCGACGAGATTATTCAGACCGTAGCGGCCTCGCGGCGCTTCATGCCCCACTTCCATTTACCGCTGCAATCGGGGTCAGACAAAATTCTGGGTTTGATGCGCCGCCGCTACCGCCGCGCGCTTTACGCCGAGCGGGTCGCCCGCATCAAGGACCTGATGCCCCAGGCCGGCATCGGGGTGGATGTCATCGTGGGGTTTCCGGGTGAAACTGAGGGCGATTTTCTCGAAACTTACCAGTTCCTGAACGAGTTGCCCGTTTCCTACCTGCACGTATTTCCGTACTCGGAGCGGGCCAATACGCTGGCCCCCAGCCTGCCCGGCCGGGTGCCCGAGCGGCTGCGCTCGGAGCGCACCACTCAATTGCGCTCGCTCTCCGAAAAGAAAAAACGCGCCTTCTACGAGGCCCACCGCAGCCTGGAAACGGACGTACTGTTCGAGGACGACGTGACTGAGGGCCGGGTGGAGGGCTACACGCCCAACTACATCCGCGTGGCGGCCAAATACGACCCGCTGCTGGTGGGTGAAATCCGGCCCTTGCGCCTAACCAAGGTCAATGCCCTGGGCCTGATGGAAGCCGAGGAGTGTGGGGTAAGCTTTAGCTTGCCGTCCGTACTACTGGCTACGGCAAGCTGAAGCTTACTTCACTTTTGCAGCACGGCCACGAGCTGCTGCCACAGCGCCTGCTGCTCCAGCAGGTGCTGATTGCGCTGCTCGGCCAGGGCCAGCTGGTGCTGCATATGCTGGGTTTGAAACACCACCGTCAGGTAGTTACCATCAGGCGCGGGCGGCAGCGGGGCGGGTGGCGCGGGTGGCGCGACGGCCACGGGCACCGGCGCGGCGACTACTGGTTCGGGTGAGATAAGCGGCGGCGCGGCCGCCAGCTCTGCCACGAACAGCCCGGCGGGGGCAGCAGCCGAAGTCGTTATCGGCGTGGTCGAAGCGGCCAACGCCAGCGTAGCGGCAATGTCGGCGGGTTGCAAACTATTACCCTGGCGGCGTGACGGCCGGGGCAGGGCGGGAATCTCAATCGGGTCGAAATCCAGCTCCGGGGCCGGGGACGCGTTGGAAGCGGCAGTCGGCGCAACGAGCGCGGCTCCGTTCTTCAGCATGGCACCCTCACCCTCTATCAGCCAGTCCTTCGACACATTTGGGTAAACCTTGAACACTTTGCACAGCAGGTCGTAGCCTGGCTTATTGCGCTCGTCCACCAAATGCTGAATGACGGTCGCCGTCTTGTCCAACGATTGCGCGAAGGCGTTTTTACTCAGCCCCAGATGCTGAATGAGCTGGGTGAAGCGTTGGCCAACGGTGGTAGAAGCGGGCATTTGCACAAATGAGAAGTTTGCACAAATGTAGAAGCTGACTACCGTTTGGGCTGACTGGCCGGCACCTTCTTGACCGCTGGCTTGCCCGCCCGCGTCCAAGCCAGCAACGGTTGTGCTTGCAAGCTCTGGTACGGGGAGCGGTAGGTGTCGTCCGGCTCCTCGCCCTGACTCCAGTAACCAAACCCGACCTCTCGGTCATAAATGAGCAAAAGCGCCTGCGGGGTCAAGGCGAACAGTTGTAGTTGTGGCTCGTCAGGGTCATCGGCCGCCAACCAACCCAGGTCGACGTGCTGACGAGCTTCGTTCCAACTCAGCATCCGCAGGTACTCGCGTTACCGCGCCGTGTCTTCCGGGGCCGCGTAAGTAGCTTTCACGCCGAGCGCCGACTCCTGATAGCGGCGGTTGATGGCCCCCTGCATCCGCCGCCGCAACCGGGGCAGCGGCTCGGCCACGACATCGGTGAGCGTGAGCTGACGGCCGGTTCGCAGGTCAAACGTGAGGTAGCGGCTTTCGTAGTCTTGGTGCCGGATGGTAAACTCCGTGTCCGCTCGTAACGACAATAAGCCGTGCTGATTGAGTAATATTTCGTATCCCAGCCCGGTATAGCCCTGTCCAACTTTCCACATTCTGGTTTCGGCATCGTAGCAGCAGCCGCGATACACTTGCCGCAACTGCCGACGCACGGGTGCCGTCGAGTCGGGCGCGGGTCCTCGGTCATGCCTGTGGGCCATAACTGGCGCTGTCAGCAGCACCTGCCGCAGTCGGCGGTTGATGCGTCGGGCCGCCGCCGCGTCGGGCAGCTGCACTTGGGGCAGCGAGAAGCCTTCTTCCTGTACGGCGTACACCCGCGCCGCGCCCACTAGCCTTGCCGGCCCCACTTGCGCCCGCGCTCCCACTCCACCCAACAGACCCGTGACGAGAAACAGGACCAGCGACAACCACCTTTTAATCCGTTCCATCCGCTAAAGTCAATTAAATCCGCGGTCCTCTATTCGAACCGCAGGCTCTCAATCGGGTCCAGCGCCGCCGCCTTGCCCGCCGGATACGAGCCGGCTACCAGCCCCACCGTCACGCAAATGCTCAACCCGAGCACCACCCACAGCCAGGGCACCAGAAACGAGCTGCTGCCGGCCAGCACCGCCACGCCGTTGCCGGCCGCGATGCCCAGCGCGATGCCCAGCGTACCGCCCATGACGCAAATCACGATGGCTTCGAGTAGAAATTGCAACCGAATCTGACGGGCCGTGGCCCCGAGCGCCTTGCGGATGCCGATTTCGCGGGTGCGCTCCGTCACCGACACCAGCATGATGTTCATCAGCGCGATGCTGGCCCCGAGCAGGGCCAGAAACGCCACCAGCCCGCCGCCGACGCGCAGCTTGCCGCTGAGCGAATCAAGCGAGCTGCTCAGCGAGTCGGGGCTTTCCAGGTCGAACGAGTCTTCTTGGCCGAGGCGGTCGTTGCGCACGGCCCGCATCAGGCCCGTGGCCTGCCCTTGCAAGAACGATAGCCCGGCCGCGTTGGTCGTAGCCGTCATCACGCCGTAGGTGAGCGCGCCTTTGCGCGGCAGCTGGTTGGCCGTTTCGAGCGGCACGAGCAGCAGGCGGTCGGCCCCGCCCCCACCGCCCATCGCGCTGCCCTTTTTTTCGAGCAGGCCCACCACCTGGAACCGCTGCCCGAGCGCGTAGATGTATTTGCCCACCGGCGGCTGGCCGGGGTAAAGCTTATCCACAATCTCCTGGCCGACGATGGCCACGTTGGCCCCGGTGCTCAATTCGGCCGGCGAAAACGCGCGGCCCGCGCTCAAGGCGTAGCTCTGAATTTGCAGGTAGTTTTCGTCGCCGCCCACCACCGACATGTTGGGATTGGTTTTCTGGCCGTTGGCCTTGATTTCGGCCACCCCGCTTATGCTGGCCGACAGGCCCACGACGGCCGTCGGCTCGCGCTGGCTCAGCTCTTTTTTGTAGAGCGACGCTTGCAGGTAGCTCAACGGCGGGTATTGCTTGCCCTGCACGCCGCCGCGCCGGAAGCGGTTGCCGTAGCCTTTGGCCTTGATTTCAAAAGCGTTGGCTCCCAGACTGGCGAAGGTCTCGCCAATGGAGTTGCGCATGGCATCAATCGCCGTGAGGATGCCCACGAGCGCCATCAGCCCGATGCTCACGATGAGGGCCGTGAGCACGGTGCGCAGTAAATTGGCCGAGATGGAGCGCAGGGCTTCGCGCACGTTTTCTAGAAAGCTCACCGCGGATGCGAATGGATTAAACGGATGGAACGGATGACGCCGCTGGCGCGGCTGACGAGTCGTGCGGTAGGCTTTAGCCTGCCGTTTGGGGTTGAGGTAAAGTAAGCGTTAGCTGACTCTGGAGGTCGAAAGGGAGGGAATCCATAAGGTCAGCATCCTATGCCGCTACAGGGGCATCAATAATCGGGAAATAAAACCGTTTAAAGGCGCTAAAAAAATCAGCCAGGGCGTACCCACGCACCCAACCAGCGGTCGAATTCGCCACCGGGCCGTACCTTAGAACTGTTTGAACCACCAATTCGCCCGGCCGGGCCGAACCGGCGGGCGATATTATTCCTCAAAAGTATGCTCTTCAAGCGTGTTGCCCTTTTGCTGGGGCTTCTCTGGCCGGCGCGGCTGGTGCTGGCCAACCACATTTTCATCCCGATGGACAACACCCAGAAGGAATGTCTGAAAGCTTACGGACTGTGCTACTGGGCGTTGAGCAAGCAGATTGAGGTGGACTGGCTCCTGAATTATCGCGGCGGCTCGTTTGCGTGCGAGGCGCTGCCGGCCGTCGAAACCGAACTGACCGTGCGCGGCATCACGTTCCAGACCATCTCGGAGGCTCAGTACACGGGCATTCTCACCCAAATTGCTGACCCCAACGCCAACATGGACGTGATGAAGCTGGAGAAAGTCCCCAAAATCGCGGTCTATACGCCCAAAGGCAAGCAGCCCTGGGACGATGCCGTGACGATGGTGCTCACCTACGCCGAGATTCCGTACGACAAGATTTACGACGACGAGGTGCTGGCCGGCGTACTGCCCAAGTACGACTGGCTGCACCTGCACCACGAGGATTTTACGGGTCAGTACGGGAAGTTTTACGCCATCTACCGCTACGCGCCCTGGTATCAGCAGCAGCAGCGCGAGTTGGAGGCCGCCGCCAAGCGCAATAATTTTCAGAAGGTGAGCCAGATGAAAGCCGCCGAGGCCGTCAAGATGCAGGAGTTCATCGCGGGCGGCGGGTTCATGTTTGCCATGTGCTCAGCCACTGACTCGTACGACATTGCCCTGGCCGGGCTGGGCGTAGACATGGTCGCCGAGATGTACGACGGCGACCCGGCCGACCCCGCCGCCCAAAGCAAGCTCAATTTCAACCGCACCCTGGCCTTCCAGAATTTTCAGCTCCGCCCCGACCCCTACGAGTACGAGTATTCCAACATCGACATGGACCCGCGTACACGCGGCCTCTACGAGCAAACCGATTACTTTCAGCTCTTCACCTTCTCGGCCAAGTACGACCCCGTGCCGACCATGCTCACCCAGAACCACGAAAAAACCATCCACGGTTTCATGGGCCAGACCACGGCTTTTCGCAAAAGCCTCATCAAGCCCGACGTGATAATCATGGGCGAAACCAAACAAACTGGCGAGGCGCGCTACATTCACGGCACCCTCGGCAAAGGCACCTGGACGTTTTACGGCGGCCACGACCCCGAAGACTACCAGCACATGGTGGGCGAAGAACCCACCGACCTGGCCCTGCACCCGAACTCGCCGGGGTATCGGCTGATACTGAATAACGTGCTGTTTCCGGCGGCGAAGAAGAAGAAGCAGAAAACGTAGGGGCGCGTCGCACGCGGCCTCGGGGCTACTGTGTGCACAAGTCCAACAACCGGGCGCGTGCGACGCGCCCCTACCCTTTGGCAGTCAGCGTAATGTATGGAATAATACACTCCTCTAGCGATACGCCGCCGTGCTGGAACGTGTCCTTGTAATAATTAACGTAGTAATTGTAATTGTTAGGATAGGCGAAGAAATAATCGCCGAGCGTAAATACATAAGCCGTGCTCACGTTTTCGCGGGGCAAAAATATCTTCTCCGGCTTGCGCACCACGTACAAATCGCGCGACTCGTCGAAGCCCAGATTCTTGCCGTGCTTGTAGCGCAGGTTGGTATTCGTATTGCGGTCACCCACTATTTTATACGGTCGCTTGACGCGAATCGTGCCGTGGTCGGTGGTGATAATTAGTTTGCCTTTTTTCTCCGCGATGACCTGCATCATCTCATAGAGCGGCGAGTGTAGAAACCACGAGCGCGTGATGCTGCGGTAGGCGCTCTCGTCGGCAGCCAGCTCGCGAATCATCGCCATGTCGGTGCGGGCGTGCGAGAGCATGTCCACAAAATTATAGACGATGACGTTGAGCTTGTGATTGTTGTGCAGATTAGCCATCTTGCCCAGCAAGTCCTTGCCCGCCTGCAAATTAGTAATCTTGTGGTACGAGTGCTTAGCCTTTTGATTATTACGCTGGAAATTAATTTCCAGAAACTCGGCTTCGTGCAGATTTTTGCCTTCCTCGTCCTCGTCCCACACCCACAGGTTCGGGTATTTTTTCTGAATGTCGCCCGGCATCATGCCCGCGAAGATGGCGTTGCGCGCGTAAGCCGTCGTGGTGGGCAGGATGCTGTAATACGTTTCCTCAGCATCGACCGTAAATAGCTCGGCGATAATCGGCTCCAGGATTTTCCACTGGTCGTAGCGCAAATTATCGATGAGCACGAAATAAACGGGCGTGTCGCCGGTCGCCTTCATCAGCGGAAATACTTTTTCCTTGAATAGCTGGTGCGACATGAGCGGCGCGGTCTTATCGGTTCCGCTCACCCAGTCCTCGTAATTCTCGATGATGAAGCGCCCGAAATACGTGTTGGCTTCTTCCTTCTGATTGTTCAACACCTCGGCCATACTCTTGCCTTCGGTTTCGTTGATTTCCAGCTCCCAGTAAACCAGCTTTTTATACACGTCCACCCACTCGGCGGGCGAAAGTCGGTCGGAAAGCTGCATCCCGAGCTGCCGGAAGTCACGCTGGTAGCCCGAATTGGTGGCTTCGGTAATGAGGCGCTTATTGTCGAGCACTTTTTTTACCGACAATAATATCTGGTTTGGATTGACTGGCTTGATGAGATAATCGGCGATTTTCGCACCGATGGCACTCTCCATGATGTGCTCTTCTTCACTCTTGGTAATCATGACGACCGGCACGGTAGGGCGCACGGCCTTGATTTCAGTCAGCGTCTGGAGGCCGCTCAAACCAGGCATATTTTCGTCCAGAAAAACCAGGTCATAAGTATTACCCTGCACTTCTTCGAGCGCGTCGGTCCCGGAATTAACGCCGGTAACATCGTAGCCTTTTTCCTTGAGAAATAAAATGTGCGGCTTCAACAAATCAATTTCATCGTCGGCCCACAGAATGGAGTAGCGTTGCATAAGCGTTAAATAAAGATTATTGGCGCGTCAGACGCGGTTCAAAAGTGGATGAAATCACAGCGTTAGCGGACTAAACGCGGCTGCCCGGCATCTGGTATGTCGCGCGGTCAGACCGCGCGGCGGCAGCCTGGCCGTAGCTTTACCCTGAAAGACTGGTTTGAGTTCGTTTCAGGTGGCGAGCATCGGGCATCGGAGCCGCTAAAGTAGTTGCTGGCCCAACCTCGCCGGGATTTCATGCCGACCCATGAATAAAAAGAAAATATTCAACGACCCGGTGTATGGGTTCGTGACGGTACCCACGGAGTTGCTGTTTGACCTGATTGAGCACCCCTATTTTCAGCGCCTTCGCCGGATTCAGCAGCTTGGGCTGACGAGCTTTGTTTATCCGGGAGCGCTGCACACCCGCTTCCACCACGCGCTCGGGGCCATGCACCTGATGCAGCTGGCCTTGCGTACGCTCAAGGATAAGGGTGTGAAAATCTCGGCCGCTGAGGGCGAGGCCGCCCAGGTAGCTATTTTGCTGCACGATGTCGGCCACGGCCCGTTGTCGCACGCGCTCGAAACGGCTATTTTTCAGGACGTGCCCCACGAGCAGCTCTCGCTTTACTTGATGGAGCGGCTTAATGAGCAGTTTGAGGGACGGCTGAGTTTGGCGATTGCCATGTTTCAGGGCAGCTACGGGCGGGCGTTTTTCCATCAGCTCATCTCCTCGCAGCTCGACATGGACCGGCTCGACTATCTTAACCGCGACTCGTTCTACACCGGCGTGCAGGAGGGGCGGCCGGGCGCCGACCGCCTCATCAAGATGCTGCAAGTGGTGGACGAGCGCCTCGTGCTGGAAGAAAAAGCAGTCTATTCGGTCGAGAATTTCCTGGTAAGCCGGCGGCTCATGTATTGGCAAGTGTATCTGCACAAAACCGTTACGAGCGCCGAGCAGATGGTCATCCGCGTCATGCAGCGCGCCCGCGACCTGGCCCGCGCCGGGGTGGCCGTGCCGGGCAGTAGCTGCCTGAGCTACTTCCTGGGCCGGGCCGTCACGCTGGCCGAATTTGAGCAGAACCCCGAAATCCTGAGTCATTTCGTGCAACTCGACGACGTGGACATCTGGTCGGCCATTAAGTCCTGGACCAGTCACCCCGACCCGGTGCTGAGCTTCCTGGCCAAAAGCTTGATAAATAGACAGCTTTTTAAAATTGTGTTGCGCCCGGAGCCGTATGATGCGGACTTTCAACTCGGCATCGTGGAATTAATCGCCGACACGTTTCGCCTATCAATGGAAGATGCCCGCCAATTAATTATCACCGGCCGCCTGAGCAACACCGCCTACGATGCCAACGCCGACGAACCCATCAACATCCTAACCAAAAGCGGTCAGGTAGTCAATGTCACGGAGGCGTCGGACTTGCCTAATATCCAGGCGCTGAGCCAGCGGGTGCAGAAATTTTATATCTGCTATCCAAAAGAGATATTGTAGCTTATTTAGCACGGAGTTGAAAAGGAGTTCGGGGAGTTTCACGGAGTTATTTGCGCTCCGTGAAACTCCCCGAACTCCTTTTCAACTTCGTGCTAAATCTACTTAAATAGCTGCTCTAAATCCAGCTCAATGCCGGTGGCAGAGTCCGTCAGCGTTTCATGTCGCTCGAATGTCTGGTAGCTGCCAAGCTTAGTGGAAACCACCACGATGCAAAATTCTGGCACCACTATCCAGCAGGATTTTACGCCCGCCAACAAATACTGCTCGACTTTACCCGATAGCTCAGTTACGGTTTGGGAGGGCGACAGTATTTCAACTGTCGTCAGCGGCATTTGGGTTACCAGTGGGTTGTCGTGGGGCAGAAAAATATCTGGCCCAGCGAAGACGCATAAGTCAGGCACCAGCTTGGTTTCGCCAACGCCCAAGTTCAACTCGGGCAGTACGGAGAACTGACCTTCGTACTTGCTTTCAACACGAATCAAAATTCGTTTTTGCAGTACGGCATGGTTCCAAGTGGGCATCGGCTTTCCACGCTCTAGCTCGTAGGCAGATTTAACTTCCGGTGGGGTAACTTCCAGCGTTTCCATCAGGCAGGTCGTTTTTCCAAAGATAACAGCCGCCCGCAAATTTCGCCCTGCCCCGCTCCTACTTCTGCACGAAGCGCTTGCGCAGCTCGCTTATCTGCTCGCGGAACTTGCGGTCCGAATCCACCAAATCGGACACTGTTTGCACGGAGTGGATGACCGTGGCGTGGTCGCGGCCGCCAAAGTGGTAGCCGATGGTTTTGAGTGAGTGGTTGGTGTGCTCCTTCGTGAAATACATGGCCACCTGCCGGGCCGTCACGATTTCTTTTTTGCGGGTTTTTTCCTTAAGCAAACCTACCGGCACGCCGAAATAATCGGCTACCGTTTTTTGGATGAAGTCCACGTTCACCTCGGCTTCGACTTCCTCAATGATGTGGCGCAACGCGCCTTTGGCCATCTCCAGGTCGATGTCGCGCCGTGTTAAGACGCTCTGCGCCAGCAGCGTCGTGAGGACTCCTTCCAGCTCGCGCACGTTCGTTGGCACGGAGTGGGCCAGGTACTCGACTACCTGCGGCGCGATTTCCATGCCGTCCTGCAACGCCTTATTCTGAATGATAGCGATGCGCGTCTCAAAGTCGGGGCTTTGCACGTCGGCCGTCAGGCCCCACTTAAAGCGCGAGAGCAGACGGTCTTCCAGGCCGCTCAGCTCACGCGGGGGGCGGTCGGAAGTCATCACGATTTGGCGGCCACCCTGGTGCAAGTGATTGAAGATGTGGAAGAACATCTCCTGCGTCTTGCCCTTGTTGGCCAGGAATTGCACGTCGTCGAGGATGAGCACGTCCACAAGCAGGTAGAAATTGGCGAAATCCTGCACGGCGTTGCGCTGCAAGCTCTCGATAAACTGGTTCGTAAACTTCTCGGCCGACACGTAGAGCACGAATTTATCGGTGTTCGTGGCCTTGATGTGGTTGCCGATGGCTTGCACCAAATGAGTTTTGCCCAGGCCCACGCCGCCATACACCATGAGCGGGTTGAAGGCCGTCGTGCCGGGCTTGTTGGCTACAGCGAGGCCGGCCGAGCGCGCCAGCCGGTTGCAGTCGCCCTCCACGTAGTTGTCGAACGTGTAGGTGGTGTTGAGCTGGGACGGCACGCCGTGGCGGTCCATGGTTTTGGCCGCGTCGAAGGGGTTTCGCAACGTGTTGTTGGCAGCCGCCTGCGCGGCCGAGGCGGGCGTAGCCCCGGCCACGAGGTGCCGGGCGTTGGGCGCGCTCGTATTGCGGTTGTAGCCGCCGTTCTGGTTATAACCTTGCTGCTGTGGCTGCTGGAAGCGGTTATCGGCGGCGGGCGGACCGGGGCCGGCCTTACGCGCGGTGGGCAGGTGCATGGCGCGGGCCGGGGCCTGAGCGTTGCCCTGGTCCACGACCACGCTGTACTCCAGTCGCCCTTCGGGACCCAGCTCCTTGAATAAGGCCCGCTTCAGCTCCTCGACGTAGTTTTCCTCGATGAACTCGTAGAAGTAAACGCTCGGCACCTGAATGGTGAGCACCTTGCCCTGCAACTCGACGGGCACGATAGGCTCGAACCAGGTTCGGAAGCTTTGTTCGCCCACCTCGGCGCGAATAACGCGCAGGCAATCAGCCCATAAGGTGTGGTGGTCGAGAGGCATGGGCAGAAGAAAAGGCGCGGCAGCGGCAGAGCGGGCGGTACTAAAAAGGCGGGGCAATCGGCCCGACCCGACGGACAGGTCCGGCCGAAGGGGGACAAATTTGCGCACAAACGAGCAGACAAAAAAGCCGCCGAAAGCTTGCGCATATCAGCCCGCTAACAGGTGCCCCCCACGGGCAGCACCCGCGCGCCCACCGACCGGGCCGGCCGCGCCCCGCGCCGCAGCTCAAAGTCCACCCGGCCGAGGTTGATGCCCGACCAGCCCACCTGATTTATCAGCGTTACGTGGCCCTGGGGGCCGGTTATCGGTTCGGGCGCGGGCATGAACGTGTGGGTGTGGCCGCCCAGAATCAGGTCGATGCCACCGACCTGGGCAGCTAATTTTCGGTCGTCAATTTTTTCGCTCTCGTACCGGTAACCCAGGTGCGAGAGACAAATGACGAGGTCGCAACGCTCCGGCCCGCGCAGGCGCTCGACCTGGGCTTTAGCCACGGCCACCGGGTCGAGGTACTGAGTGGTGCCGAAGTTCTTGTCGGCCACCAGGCCCTTTAGCGCCAACCCGACGCCGAACACGCCGACCCGCGCGCCGGCTCGCTCAAACACTTTATAGGGCTGAAAACGCCCGGCCAGCGGCGTACCGCTGAAATCGTAGTTGGCACTCAGGAATGGGAAGCCCGCGTGGGGCAGTTGCTGCTGCAAGCCTTCGAGGCCGTTGTCGAAATCGTGATTGCCGAAGGTGGCCGCGTCGTAGCGCATGCGGCTCATCAGCTCGTATTCGAGCTTGCCCTGGAAGAAATTAAAATAGGGCGTACCCTGCCAGATGTCGCCCGCGTCGAGCAGCAGCACGTGTTTTTCCTGCCGCCGGATGCTGTCAATCAGCGCCGCCCGCCGGGCCATGCCGCCCAGGCCCGCCCATTGCGGCGCGTTATCCGGGAACGGCTCGATGCGCGAGTGCATGTCGTTGGTGTGCAGCACGACGAGCCGGGCGGGTCCGCTCG